>Ga0180215_1000615_pt1 | contig 43396 bp, 41 predicted proteins | sample eDN3rd37CBELigBY_FD_128871 | JGI IMG/M metagenome (GOLD analysis project Ga0180215, IMG submission 128871) | Enriched backyard soil microbial communities from Emeryville, California, USA - eDNA 3rd pass 37_C BE-Lig BY (version 2) (version 2) | ecosystem: Environmental > Terrestrial > Soil >...
AGAAGGGCCAGGCAGCATTGTGTGCATTAGAAACTCAGACAGTGCGGGATATCCTCATAAAGCGGGCGTGATGTAAATGATGAAGGTTATTGGAGCTGTTTTGATCATCGTTGCTACAACGTGGGCAGGATTTGAAGCTTCGAGGCATCTGACCGAACGGCCGCGCCAGCTTCGCCAGCTTAAATCGGCACTGCAGTCCCTGGAGGCTGAAATTATGTATGGCCATACGCCACTTCATGAAGCAGCCAGAAGACTTTCTGCCCAGCTTTCCAAGCCATTATCCTGGTTCTTTGAATCCTTTGCAAAGAAATTGACTGATTCTGAGACGACCGTTAAGGACGCCTGGGAAGAAAGTTTGAAGGAAATATGGAAAATGACGGCTTTTAAACAAGGGGAATTCGAGATTATGAAGCAATTTGGCGAAACACTTGGAAGACATGACCGTCTTTCCCAGCAAAAGCAGATTATGCTGACCCTTTCCCACCTGGAACGTGAAGAAGCAGATGCACATGACAGACAAGTGAAATACGAGAGAATGGTCAAAAGTCTGGGTTTTTTATCCGGATTGCTCTTAATCATTTTACTAATGTAGGAAACGCCGGCAGCCTGAATGCCGGACGCTGATCAGAGCTTAGGGGGAGAAAAGATGGGCCTAGAGGTAGATATCATATTTAAGATTGCAGGTGTCGGAATTGTTGTAGCCTTTTTGCATACTATTCTTGATCAGGTGGGCAAAAAGGAATACGCACAATGGGTGACGCTGTTCGGATTTATATATATCTTGTTCATGGTTGCTTCCATTGTAGATAACCTATTCCAAAAAATAAAATCTGTTTTTTTGTTTCAGGGTTAAAAGGGGGGCTCAGCCATTGAAATTCTGCAGATAGTCGGATTTTCGCTTGTAGCCACTTTCCTGGCGCTGATTGTTAAGGAGCAAAAACCCAATTTTGCTTTTTTGCTGATTGTTTTTGTCGGCTGTGCCATCTTTCTTTTTCTGGTAGACCAAATTTATGCCATTATCCATATGATTGAAAAGATTGCCGTCAATGCAAAGGTGAATATCGTATATGTTGAAACCATTTTAAAGATAATCGGAATAGCCTATATTGCTGAATTTGCAGCCCAGATCACGAAAGATGCAGGTCAGGGGGCCATTGCAGCAAAAATTGAAATGGGCGGGAAAATACTTATCCTCGCCATGGCTATCCCGATCCTTACTGTATTAATCGAAACCATCATTCGCATGATTCCGAGCTAGCTTATGCCGGCCTGCTGAATAGGCTGGGCGCCGGAATGGACAAGCACATATTGCGGGCATTAGACAGGGTCTTTTAAAAGAGGTGAAAAAAATGAAGCAAAGGATGCAGAAAACGTTATGGTTAAGCTTAATTCTATTCTTTTTCCTGGCACCAATTGTACAAGCCTCACCTAAGACCGGCGAAGCAGAGGAAACGATATCCCCCCAGGATTTAGTGGAATCACAGGTGGAGAAGTTAGATCTTAATGAATTGAAAGGGTTTTGGGAAGAAATCACAACAGAGTATGGAGGCTTTTTGCCTGAAAGCCAAAAGGGGAGCCTTTATGAATTTATAAAGGGAGAAAAAGAATTCTCACTAAAAGAGTGGGCTGCCGGCGCAATGAAGTTTGTGTTCCATGAGTTTATTGTAAATGGAAAACTGCTTGGAACCTTAATATTGCTGACGGTATTTAGCATGTTCCTCCAGTCCCTGCAGAATTCATTTGAAAAAAGCACTGTCAGTAAAGCGGCCTATTCAATCGTTTTCATGGTTTTAATAATTATTGCACTGAATAGCTTTCATGTTGCGATCACTTATACACAGGAAACCATTTCAACCATGGTGTCATTCATAATGGCTCTAATACCGCTGCTGCTTGCACTGATTGCTTCTTCGGGAGGTGTGGTATCCGCTGCTTTTTTCCACCCGGTGATTTTATTTCTGATGAATGTCAGCGGACTATTTATCCAGTATATCATCCTTCCACTCTTATTCTTATCCGCTCTGTTAAGCATCGTCAGTACATTGTCAGAGCATTACAAGGTAACCCAGCTTGCCAATCTGCTGCGGAATTGGAGCATAGGACTTCTCGGCATGTTCCTGACAGTCTTTTTAGGAGTCATTTCAGTTCAGGGAGCCTCAGCGGCGGTTACCGATGGAATTACCATACGTACAGCGAAATTTATTACTGGAAATTTCATTCCAGTCATTGGGAGGATGTTTACAGATGCGACCGATACAGTCATTAGCGCTTCGGTGCTATTGAAAAATACTGTTGGGATAGCAGGAGTCGCCATTCTCCTTATTATCGCAGCTTTTCCTGCAATCAAGATTTTAATGATTGCGTTTATATATAAATTCGCGGCTGCCATTTTACAGCCGCTGGGGGGAGGGCCGATCATATCCTGCCTGGATATAATCAGCAAAAGCATCATATATGTTTTTGCCGCTCTGGCCATCGTCTCCCTGATGTTTTTCCTTAGTATTACGGTTATTATAGCAGCCGGTAATTTGACCATGATGGTCAGGTAGGGAGGGAATGAAGTGGATTTCATAAAAGAATGGGTAACGAACATCATATTATTTGTTCTGCTTGCCACTGTCATAGATATGCTCCTCCCCAATTCAAAGCTTCAGAAATACACAAAAATGGTGACAGGGCTGCTGCTGATTGCGATTATTCTTACACCGATTTTAAGAATTATATCAAGTGATTTTGAAGAGGCTCTTGTTTCAGTGCCAGTTTTTGAGGCATCTGGTGAAAAAAACATGGAAAATTTAATAGAAATGAAGAAAAAAGAAATACAAGCCTCAAGTGATGCATATATTTTAGAACAAATGGCTGTCCAAATGGAAAAGGACGCAGAAGAGGAGTTGATGGAACAGTACGGTCTGGAAATTGCCAACATTGATATTTTAGTAGATGAAAGCAGTGATCAAGCCTTCCCGGATAACCTGCAAAAGGTCATGATCCAACTTAAAGCAGAAGATGCAGAAGCAGAAGCTGTAGAAGTGGTTAAAACAGTGGATATCAATACCGGGGAACCTCTTCCATCCAGCGGACCCGATCATGAAGACACAAAAGGAATCGCTTCTTTTCTCGCACAAAAGTGGAATGTAGACGCAAACTCAATCGAAGTTCTGGCAGAAGGGGGGAATATGGATAAGGATGGATAATGAAAAAGGACCTTTCACGTGGATAAAAAAGATAATTTCCAAAGACGGGCAGTCTGACAAGAAGCCTGGGAAATTCCATTATTTGCTTCTAGTTCTCCTTTTTGGAGCAGCGATCATGCTGATCAGCAATACACTGTTTCAAGAAGACAGCTCCACCGAGGATTTGTCCGTTTTTAAAAATGGGGAAGAAGCGAAGCAGAAAGAAGAGGTGCCGGTATTCGGCCAGCAGAAATCCGGAGGAAATGATACAATCTCCAATTATGAAAAGGCATACGAAGCTCAAATAAAAGAGGCCCTTGATGCAATCGTAGGGGTTGAAGATGCAACAGTTGTGGTAAATGTGGATGCCACAGAGAAGAAAGTCCTTGAAAAAAATAAAACGACCCAAACACAGAAAACCGATGAAACTGATCGGGAAGGCGGCAAAAGGAAGGTTGAGGATCAGTCACAGGAAGAACAGCTTGTGATCGTCCGAAATGGAGAAAAAGAGGTTCCGATTGTCATAGAAACCAAGAAACCTGAAATAAGGGGAGTGCTGGTCGTGGCAAAAGGGGCAGAAAATATACAAGTAAAAAAATGGATTATTGAGGCAGTAACAAGGGCACTCGATGTCCCAAGTCATAGAGTATCCGTAATGCCTAAAAAAACAAAGGGGGAATAATAGATGCTTTTAAAGAAACAAACAGTCTGGCTTTTAACAATGCTAAGTTTGGTGGTTGTATTATCCGTATATTATGTAACATCTCCGGAGCAAAAAGGCAGTGACCTGGCTGCTATGGAAGAGAAGGCAAAGGGTGAAATGGAATCAGTTGAAAGTGAAGATGGCAAGGCGATTATTACAAACACTGCCAGTGATGAAATGTTTGAAACTTTGCGCCTTCAGCTTGACGATGAGCGCAGCCGCATGAAGGAAGACCTTACGTCAGTTCTTGGGCAAACAGATCTCCCGGCTGAAGAAAGAATGAAGGCAAAAGATCAAATTGATGAATTAAATGAAATCGCCCAAAAAGAAGCGATGCTTGAAACATTAATCAGAGCGATGGATTATGAAGATGTACTTGTCCGTGCTGACGGCAAGAAGGTTCAAATTACGGTTAAAGCAAAAGATCATTCAGCTTCTGCTGCAAACAATATCATTCAGGAAGTAAGGAACGAAATTGGACAGCTTGAGGCAGTCGCCGTTGAGTTCCAGGTTGAAAAGTAAATAATATAGAGGGAGCCTGCATAATTCCTGCGGGCTCCCTTTTATAATTTTATTTTATGTTTGGTAACTTTTTCATATAAGTGCATAATATAAAAGTCCTGTTTACTATAGAAATCTGGCTGAATTTCATGTAAAATCCTTAAATATTTCACAAAAAATTAGAAAAATATTAAAATGGAACACAGGATGGATAGAGAAATTATTATCCAGTACATAATAGGATGTTGAAGTTTTATAAGGTCTTATCGTATGATATTAGTATCTAGTCATAATTAAATCATGCAGAACATTCCTGCCGTATGTTCTAATTCTTTGCATCAAAAGGATAAATACGGATTAAAGGGATTGTCATGCAGTGAGAAAACAAGGGGTGCCAAAATGTTAAAAGTACAAGAAATCCGTGAACTGATTAAATTAGTTGATCAGTCAAATATTGATGAATTTGTATATGAGCATGAAGGTTCAAAAATTAAGATGAAGAAAAAGGGCAATGAAGCAGCCGTTGTTCAGCAAGTTCAGCCGGCAGCTGTTCAAGCGATAGCTCCTGCTCCGCAGCCAGTCCAGCCAGCTGCTGTAAAAGTGGAAGAGCCAAAAGCAGAAGCGCCAGCGCAAGTGCCGGCACCACAGGCTGATGCCGCGGAAGATTTACATAAGATTGTTTCACCAATGGTAGGGACCTTTTATCAATCATCTTCACCTGATGCCGATGCTTATGTAAAAGCCGGCTCCAAGGTTACAAAAGATTCCATTGTCTGCATTGTAGAAGCAATGAAGTTATTTAATGAAATTGAAGCAGAAGTTAATGGCGAAATTGTAGAAGTGCTTGTAAAGGATGGCCAGTTAGTAGAATATGGCCAGCCACTATTTTTAGTAAAGCCTGAATAAGGAGCGGTTACAGATGATCAAAAAACTCTTGATTGCCAACAGAGGAGAAATAGCGGTGCGCATCATTAGGGCAGCCCGCGAGATGGGGATAGAATCTGTAGCTGTATTTTCAGAAGCTGACAGGGAAGCACTCCATGTTCAGCTGGCCGATGAGGCTTACTGCATTGGCCCAACAGCGTCAAAGGACAGCTATTTGAATTTCACCAATATAATTAGTGTCGCTAAGCTTACAGGCTGTGACGCGATCCATCCAGGTTATGGATTCCTTGCTGAAAATGCGGACTTTGCTGAACTGTGCAGAGAATGCAATATTATCTTTGTCGGCCCGACTCCAGAAGCCATCAGCAAAATGGGCACAAAGGATATTGCAAGGGAAACCATGAAGGAAGCAGGAGTACCGATTGTTCCTGGCTCCAACGGAATCATAAAGGATACAGAAGATGCTATTCAGCTTGCTGAAAAGATTGAATATCCGGTAATTATTAAAGCGACTGCCGGCGGAGGCGGGAAAGGAATCCGTGTAGCCCGCACTGAGCAAGAGCTTATTAAAGGAATTACGATCACTCAGCAGGAAGCACTAACGGCTTTCGGAAATCCTGGCGTTTATATTGAAAAATATATTGAGGACTTCCGCCATGTGGAGATCCAGGTTCTTGCAGATAATTACGGGAACACCGTTCATCTGGGAGAAAGGGATTGCTCCATTCAAAGGCGTCTGCAAAAGCTGCTGGAGGAAACGCCTTCACCTGCCCTTGACGGGGAAACACGCGAAGAAATGGGAAATGCAGCTGTTAAAGCAGCAAAAGCGGTTGATTATACAGGCGCTGGCACGATAGAATTTATATACGATTATCAAAATCGCAAATTCTATTTCATGGAAATGAACACGCGTATTCAAGTGGAGCATCCAGTTACAGAAATGGTTACAGGGGTCGATTTAATCAAGGAGCAAATTAAGGTTGCTTCAGGTGAAAAGCTTAATTTCACACAGAGTGATGTTACTTTTAGCGGCTGGTCGATCGAATGCAGAATTAATGCGGAAAACCCTGAGAAGAACTTTATGCCATCAGCAGGAAAGATCAATATGTACCTGCCTCCTGGCGGGCTGGGTGTCAGAGTGGACTCTGCTGCCTACCCTGGCTATATGATTCCTCCATATTACGATTCAATGATTGCAAAAGTGATCACTTACGGCAATACTAGAGAAGAAGCCATTTCCCGAATGAAACGGGCATTAAGTGAATTTGTAGTGGAAGGGGTACATACAACAATCCCATTCCACCTCAAGCTCCTAAGCCACGAAAACTTTGTGGAAGGGCAGTTTAATACGAAATTTCTTGAATTGCATGATGTAATGAATTCTTAAAGACTTGTGGAGGTGCTAAAATGAGCGAAAATAATATTCTCGAAATGAGCCCTGAAAATTCTGGCCTTGGCAAGGTGGAAATTGCACCGGAAGTTATTGAGGTTATTGCCGGCATTGCTGCTTCGGAAGTAGAAGGCGTAGCGCAAATGCGCGGAAACTTTGCTACAGGAGTGGTTGAAAGGCTCGGTAAGAAGAACCATGGCAAAGGCGTAAAAGTCGAATTAACAGAAGAAGGCATCAAAGTTGATGTATATTGTCTGATGAAATTCGGCGTCTCCATTCCAAGCGTTGCCCAAAAAATTCAGGATAACATCCGTCAGGCCCTCCTGAATATGACAGCCCTTGACGCCCAGGAAGTAAACATCCACGTAGTAGGAATCATGTTTGAAAACCAAAAGCATGAGGTTGAATACGAACAGGAAATGTAACTCACCATCAAGCCAAAGACATAAAATTCGTCTTTGGCTTTTCTCATGGTTCAGTCTCCTTCATCATTCACTCCTTAAGACGTAATAAAGGAGTTTTTAAAGGGAAAATTAAATTTATAAGTTTCCAGCCTGAAATCATGTTTCTGTCCAAACATAATGCTCTTGTTGTAGTGCGAAGATTCCTTACTTATGCTATTATCTTCTTATGCAATTTTTGGACGTGCAAATGCTCAAAAATGAAAAATTACTATGTTAAGCCATAAAGGGGTTTTATAAAGATGAAGAGAAGAACAGCCAGAGAAAAAGCATTGCAGGCTTTATTTCAAATTGATGTAAGCCAGGCAGAACCGGAGACCGCCATCGAACATGTTTTAGAGGGTGAAAAAAGCGATGAGTACCTAAACAAACTAGTATCGGGTGTCCTGCAGCATAAAGAAACAATTGATGGCGAAATCAAAGGATTTCTTGAAAAATGGACACTGGAGAGGCTTGCTACTGTAGACCGCAATCTTCTGCGCTTATCCGTTTACGAGCTGCTGTATTTAGCGGAGGAAGTCCCGGCCAATGTGGTGCTCGATGAAGCTATTGAAATCGCCAAACTTTACGGTGATGATCAATCAAGCAAGTTTATTAATGGTGTTTTATCAAAGGTAAAAGAAAAGCTTTAAAAATAATAGAATTCTGACTCATACTGGATGTGCTGGCACTTTTTAGATGCAAGCGAGCCGGCAGTCCTTATCATAGGCGCTTCCGAGTTCCTGATAGGGGGATGAAAATGGCTGCAGAATTAATAGATGGAAAAGAAATTGCAAGAAAGAAACAGGATCATATCGGTTCAGAAGTTCAAAAGCTGAAGGCGGAAGGGATCACGCCAGGCCTGGCCGTTATTTTAGCAGGGAATAATCAGGCATCCAGGACATATGTGAAAAACAAGCAGAAAACCTGCGATAAGCTGGGAATGAATTCTATGCTTATTGAACTTCCCGAAAGCGTCAGTGAGCAAGAGCTTATCAGAAAAATCACTGAGTTAAACGAAAGTGAAGATATCCATGGAATCCTTGTCCAGCTTCCGCTCCCAAGCCATATTAATGAAAAAGCCATCATCGAGGCCATATCTCCTGACAAAGATGTAGATGGGTTTCATCCCATAAATATTGGCAGGATGATGACAGCTCAGGATGCATTTATCCCCTGTACTCCCGCAGGGATAATTGAAATGCTGGATAGCATTGGTACAGACATTTCCGGAAAGCATGTAGTGGTTATTGGGAGAAGCAACATTGTAGGAAAGCCCGCCGGGCAGCTGTTCCTCAATGAAGACGCTACTGTCACATACTGCCATTCGAAAACGGCTGATTTGAAGGAATATACAAAGCGGGCGGATATACTGGTGGCAGCAGCAGGGAAAGCGAAATTAATCACGAAAGACCACGTTAAAAATGGTGCAATCGTGATAGATGTCGGCATGAATCGAAATGAGGGAGGAAAGCTTTGCGGCGATGTTGATTTCGAGGCAGTGAAGCACAAAGCAGGATTTATTACTCCTGTTCCAGGCGGAGTGGGGCCGATGACAATTACCATGTTAATGCATAATACGCTAAAAGCAGCAAAGCTTTCCATAAGCAAAGTTAAAAGTAATGGCCGCCATTGATGCAAAATCTGTCCATTTCCATTATCCTGTATTTAGGAAACCTGTCATGCAGGTAAAAGCATGCAGGCAGGATGGAAGGACAGTTTTTTTGATAGATAGGAAAGTATAACCTTGAACTTTGATAACTGTCCAGCTCCGCAAGGAAAGCTTCGACAGCTTTATCATCGCACGAATAAAAGCGCTAGCTTTTAGAAGGAGCGCCTACCCCCTCGAGATCACAAGCCGTGCCTCACAAAAAGGCAAAGAACGCCTTTCTATGAGTCGCGTCTTGTGCTTATCAGTGGTGGGCAAGGCGCTTGTGCTTTTCTTGCGTTATTGCTCTGCAGGAGATGCAATGCAGCTTCAGCATAAAGGAGATTGTTATGAAGGAACAGCAGTATCTGACAGTAAACGCACTGACCAAATACATAAAACGAAAATTTGATGCCGACCCACATCTGCAAAATATTTTGGTTAAGGGGGAAATCTCAAACTTTAAACAGCATTCAAGCGGTCATATGTACTTCACTTTAAAGGATGAGAAAGCCCGAATTTTAGCCGTAATGTTTGCAGGAAATGCGAGGACAATGAAATTCAGGCCGGAAAATGGCATGAAAGTCTTAGTTCGCGGAGCCATATCCGTTTATGAATCCAGCGGGCAATATCAAATATACGTACAGGAAATGCAGCCCGACGGGATTGGTGAACTTTATCTGGCTTATGAACAGCTTAAAGAAAAACTTGAGAAAGAAGGATTCTTTTCACCTGCGCATAAAAAAGATATACCGCGTTATCCAAAAACAGTTGCGGTAATCACATCCCCTACTGGAGCTGCAATCAGAGATATTTTGACAACGCTCAAAAGGCGCTATCCAATTGCGAACATACTTATATACCCTGCGCTTGTTCAGGGGAACCAGGCAGCTCCCTCAATTGTGAAAGCGATAACGGAAGCTAATACCTCCAGGGATGCAGATGTCTTAATCATCGGACGGGGCGGAGGCTCCATTGAAGAGCTTTGGGCCTTTAATGAAGAAGCCGTAGCAAGGGCAATATTTAAGTCTGAAATACCTATAATTTCAGCTGTAGGCCATGAAACGGATTTTACAATAGCAGATTTTGTTGCAGATTTAAGGGCCCCAACCCCAACGGGAGCTGCAGAATTGGCTGTTCCGCATATCGATGACTTGACGGAAAGACTTTTCAACAGGCAATCACGGCTGATAAGAGCGATGAAAGAACAAGTTGCACTGCAAAATGAAAGGCTTCTAAGGGTGCAGAAATCATACGCTTTCCGGTACCCGCAAAAATTGTATGAGCAAAAAATGGAACAGCTGGATAAAGTGACCGAACAGCTAATGAGAGGTTCAAGAAGGCTGCACGATTTAAAGCTTGAGCAGGCAGAAACCCTGCAAAAAAGGCTGGTTCGGAGTCATCCAGGGCAGCTGAAGGATCAGGCGAAAGAAAACAATGATCGGCTTCATAAACTTTTAAACAGAACAATGGCAAACATCCTGGCTGCAAAAGAAAAGGACTTTGCGAGAGTTATTTCAACCCTCGAGGCGCTCAGTCCGCTAAAAATTATGGATAGGGGCTATAGCCTTGCTTATACAGAAAATGAAACCCTGATAAAGACCGTGTCCCAAGTTAAAGCGGATGATATGATAAAATTGAAGGTGTCTGATGGAAGCATTGAATGCAAGGTAACGGATATTGAGGAGTGAATGGCATGGCGGATGAAAAACAACTTTCATTTGAACAAGCAATGGAAGAACTTGAAGTTATTGTGGAAAAGCTTGAAGAGGGAGATGTTCCCCTTGAAGAGGCTATTAATATTTATAAAAAAGGCATGGAGCTTTCAAAATTATGCCATGATAAGCTTAAAAATGTAGAATCACAGCTTACGGAAATACTGGCGGAGGATGGCCGTAAATCGAACTTTGCCATTCCGGAGGAGGAATAATTTTGCATCAATCCTTAAGTTCTTTCTCTGAACTGCATAAAGAGAAACTGGAAATTCATTTAAAGGATTACGTACATAAATTAAATGCTCCTCCTGAGGTCAAGGAATCAATGCTGTATTCACTTGAAGCCGGAGGAAAGCGGATAAGGCCAATGCTGTTATTTGCTTCATTGGCTGCTTTTGGCGAGGATACGTCGAAAGGGCTGTGGACTGCGGCGGCGATTGAAATGGTCCATACTTATTCGCTCATTCACGATGACTTGCCAAGCATGGATAATGATGACTTAAGAAGAGGCAAACCGACGAACCATAAAGTATTTGGAGAAGCATTCGCCATCCTGGCAGGCGATGCCTTGCTTACATACAGCTTCCAAACAATTGCGGAAACGCCTGACGAATTTGCTTCTGCTGAAACAAAGCTTTCTTTAATTAAAGAGCTGTCGAAAGCTTCCGGTGCTGAGGGGATGGTAGGCGGCCAGGCAGCAGACATTAAAGGGGAAGGCAAGCAGCTGGGCTTAGAGGATCTTGAGTACATCCACGTGCACAAAACGGGCAAACTGCTGGAATGCAGTGTTGTATCAGGAGCAATTTTGGCAAATGCCAGTCAGGAAACAATTCAGGCTCTATCTAAATTTGCCTATCACCTGGGACTGGCTTTTCAAATCAGGGATGATATCCTCGACCTTGAAGGGACAGAGGAGATAATCGGGAAGCCTGTAGGCAGTGATGAATCAAAAGATAAAAGTACTTATCCTTCTCTTCTTTCAATGAGCGGGGCGAAAGAGGCGCTTGAAGAACATATCAGATCTGCAAAAGAAAAGCTGAGGGAAACAGGCCTTCAAACAGAGCTGCTCGAAGAAATAACAGATCTAATTGCAAACAGGGATCACTAAATCGGAAGTCAGGGTGCCAAAAATGAATTAGAAAAACGATGGTCTTGCCGCTGTACTTTTGTATCAGCGGCATTTGCTGTTTAATAAAATGATGGTCTTCAATGTGTATATTTTGGTATCATAGGAATTGCTGCTGAGAAGCTTGCACTTTTTTTCCTGTGTATGCATTGGCCAGCGGAAGAGACACCATCAAGACTAAAGCTGTTTAATATGAAAAGCATTTGGAAAATCTCCTGTAATAAGGTAATCTTAAGATACTATCTTTTAGACAGGCTAGACGCTGTAATAAATAGGCTTGTTTTGTTAAGGCTTATACCAACACTGCCTAACATTACGTAAAAAGAAAACGGATGAATAAGAAACGAAAGTGAGTGGTCCGCAGTATGGATCTGTTATCAATTAAAGACCCTTCCTTTTTAAAAGGGCTCTCGAATAAAGAATTGGAAAGTTTGAGTCAGGATATCCGCACTTTTCTAATAGAAAAGCTTTCAGGCACCGGGGGGCATATTGGGCCTAATCTTGGAGTTGTTGAGCTGACTGTCGCATTGCATAAATGTTTTGACAGTCCGAAGGATAAAATTATCTGGGATGTCGGACATCAGTCTTACGTCCATAAAATTCTTACGGGCCGTGCGTGTCAATTCGATACTTTAAGACAATATAAAGGTCTTTGCGGTTTTCCGAAAATGATTGAAAGCGAGCATGATGTATGGGAAACGGGGCACAGCTCCACTTCTTTATCTGCAGCAATGGGAATGGCTATTGCCAGAGACTTGAAAAAAGAGAACAATTATGTCATTCCAGTAATTGGGGACGGTGCATTAACAGGCGGAATGGCTTTAGAAGCCTTAAACCATATCGGTCATGAAAAAAAGGACATGATTGTCATATTAAATGATAATGAAATGTCAATTGCACCTAATGTTGGTGCTCTTCACAATGTACTTGGAAGGTTAAGGACTGCAGGCAAGTATAATTGGGTGAAAGATGAACTTGAATATTTATTAAAAAAGGTTCCGGCAGTCGGCGGAAAGTTGGCCTCAACTGCTGAAAGACTGAAAGATAGCCTAAAGTATCTGTTTGTGTCAGGCATGTTCTTCGAAGAATTAGGTTTTACCTATTTGGGACCTGTCGATGGGCATAACTATGAAGCCTTATTCGAGAACCTTGCTTATGCTAAGAAAACAGAAGGCCCAGTGCTCCTCCATGTTATAACGAAAAAAGGAAAAGGCTATCACCCTGCAGAAAGCGACCGGGTTGGCACATGGCATGGTACGGGACCTTATAAAATGGAAACAGGCGACTTTTTGAAACCTGCAAGTACACCGCCAGCATGGAGCAAGCTTGTCTCGGAAACCGTCAGGAAGCTTGCGAGAGAAGATGAAAGAATCGTTGCAATTACTCCTGCAATGCCTGTTGGCTCGAAGCTTGAAGGCTTTGCAAGTGAATTTCCAGATCGGATGTACGATGTTGGTATTGCTGAACAGCACGCAGCAACGGTAGCTGCCGGGCTGGCAACCCAAAACATGAAGCCGTTTCTTGCAATTTATTCTACTTTCCTGCAGCGTGCTTATGACCAGGTGGTACACGATATTGCTCGCCAGAACTTGAATGTATTTATCGGAATAGACCGGGCAGGACTTGTGGGTGCAGATGGTGAAACCCATCAGGGTGTATTCGATATTGCGTTTTTAAGGCATTTGCCGAATATGGTATTGATGATGCCAAAAGATGAAAATGAAGGCCAGCATATGGTAAAAACAGCTATAGAATATAATGATGGCCCTATCGCAATGCGTTTCCCGCGCGGAAATGGCATAGGAGTACCTATGGACACAGAACTTAAGCCAATTCCAATTGGAACATGGGAAGTTCTGCTCGATGGCAATGATGGAGCGATTTTAACCTTTGGGACAACCATTCCAATGGCTTTGAAGGCAGCACAAATCCTGGAGAAACAGGGACACTCCATTAAAGTCATTAATGCAAGGTTTATTAAGCCGCTTGATGAAAAGATGCTGCATGAATTGTTCGCAGCCAATATGCCAATTCTCACTATAGAAGAAGCTGTGCTGCAGGGTGGCTTTGGCAGTGCAATTCTTGAATATGCTCACGAACATGGCTTCCATCATGCGGAAATCGACCGTATGGGGATACCTGATAAATTTATTGAGCATGGCAGTGTAAATGAACTATTAGAAGAAATCGGCATGACTTCAGAAGATGTTGTTGAGAGAATGGGAAAACTGGCAAGAAAAAAACAAAAAAGGGCTTAAAAAATGAAAACAAAGAAAGAACGATTAGACGTTTTATTAGTTGAAAGAGGTCTTGCTGAGACAAGAGAAAAAGCGAAAAGAGCCGTTATGGCCGGCCTGGTGTTCAGCAATGAAAGCAGGATGGATAAGCCGGGCGAGAAGGTTAGTGCGGACATTCCGCTTACTTTAAAGGGGAAGGTCATGCCTTATGTCAGCCGGGGAGGCTTGAAGCTTGAGAAAGCTCTAAAAGTTTTTAATTTAGAAATCGAAGGCAAGATCCTCCTTGACATTGGGTCCTCAACCGGGGGCTTCACAGATTGTGCCCTGCAGAATGGCGCCAAATTGTCATATGCATTAGATGTCGGATATAATCAGCTTGCCTGGAAATTAAGGCAGGATGAACGAGTAGTGGTAATGGAAAGGACCAATTTCCGGTATGTAACCCCGGCCGATCTTTCAGCCGGTATGCCTGATTTTGCTTCCATTGATGTTTCGTTCATTTCTCTAAAGCTTATATTGCCTGTATTAAAAACGCTGCTTGTTCCGGGCAGTGACACAGTTGCCCTAGTGAAACCCCAGTTTGAAGCTGGACGGGAACAGGTTGGGAAAAAGGGGATTGTCAGAGATCCTAAAGTACATGAAGCAGTGCTTGATAAAATTATCGGATTTGCACTGAGCCTCGGTTATGATGTCAAGGACGTTTCCTATTCACCCATTACAGGCGGAGACGGCAACATAGAATTTCTCCTCCATCTGTATTGGTCAGGCAGCAGAGAGGAAGGAGAAAACCTTCTTAAAGCCCAGACAGATGAAGTTGTAAAAGAAGCCCACGCCGAACTGAAAACGAAGGTTAAAGAAGAGGAATAGGCTGATGCCTGTTCCTCTTTTTAAAAAGGATATATAATGTCTGCTTCGAGAACTATCCAGCGCAAGCAGCCTGCCCTTCGAAGGTTTCGGGTGGGAATGGCCCTTGCGCTTTTCTTAAAGGAATTTGTCGAGTTTGAACGAATAATAATAAATAATATACGGGAAAAATTGTACTTTATTGAGAAAATCAGCTAACATTAGAGTACAAAATACTTTAAATTAATTTTTTTCTGCCCGCTGTTAAGCGGCTGATTATAGAGGTGAAAAAATGAATAAAGGGCAAAGACATATTAAAATCCGGGAGATTATTACAAATAACGATATTGAAACACAGGATGACCTGGTGGATGAATTGAAAAACGCCGGGTTTAATGTAACTCAGGCGACTGTCTCAAGAGATATTAAAGAGCTTCATCTGGTAAAAGTTCCTTTAATGGACGGAAGATATAAATACAGTCTTCCAGCGGACCAGCGCTTCAATCCGCTGCAAAAGCTTAAACGAAATTTAATGGATGCCTTTGTCAGAGTGGATACTGCAGGACATCTCCTTGTAATGAAGACTCTCCCGGGCAATGCCATGGCTATTGGCGCACTTATTGATAACCTTGACTGGGAAGAGATTCTGGGGACAATCTGCGGGGACGACACATGCCTGATCATATGCAAAACCCCAGAAGATACAGAAGCAATTTCAAACCGTTTTCTTGAAATGCTTTAGATAATTCAAGCTCCGAGCGCCGTCGCTTATGCCGATAGGCTGGTGTTCATCGTGTTTCTTAAAAGATAAGAATGTATGAATACTGAAGTTAGATAACTGCCTAGCTCCAGAGACTGCCCCATCGAGGTCACAAGCTTGTCTAGTTGCGGCTCCTAGAGACTCTCAGATCTAAGCCGTTTCCTTACAGAAGAAACGCCTTCTTACAAGAACCGTCTTATGCCTAAGGCCCGCAGGACAAGGAAGGCTTCGTCAGCATAAACATCGCACGACCGAAAGCGGAAGCTTTTAGGAGTGTACGGGTCATGCAGACGTTGCCATAGGACGTGGCGCTTTTAGTCTGTATTCCTTGAAGGGAAGTCGCCTTCACATTTCAAGCAAGCCCCCAAAAAGGCAAAGAACGCCTTTCCGGGAGGCACGTCATGTGCTTGTCGGGGTTGGGCAAGGCGCTTGCGCTTTTCTTAAGAGGTGATATGTTTGTTAAACGAAATATCCATACGAAATTTTGCCATAATCGAAGCCCTTTCTGTCTCATTTGAAAAGGGCTTAACTGTTTTAACTGGTGAAACAGGGGCGGGAAAGTCCATCATTATCGATGCCATTCACTTGCTGGCTGGAGGCAGGGGATCTGCAGAATTTGTCCGCCATGGTGAGGATAAGGCTGAAATTGAGGGGCTTTTTATCCTGGATGATCTTAAACATCCTTGCTATAAACGGTCTGCTGAATTTGGGATAGAGATTGAAGATGGAATGATTGTTCTCCGCAGAGATATATCAAAGACAGGAAAAAGCGTCTGCAGAGTGAACGGAAAACTTGTCACTATATCTGTATTGAGAGAAATCGGAAGTTCCCTTATTGATATACATGGCCAGCACGAACATCAGGAATTAATGGATGAAACCTTTCATCTTCCTCTCCTCGATCAGTTTGGGGGATCCAAATTATCCGCTGCTTTAACTGAATACCAGGATATCTACAGGTTATATGAAAACACCCTGAAAAAGCTTAAAAATTTAAGTGAGAATGAACAGCAAATGGCGCACCGGCTTGATTTAATTCAATTTCAGCTGGATGAAATTCAATCTGCTCAGCTTAAATTGAACGAAGATGAAGATTTGATTGAAGAAAAAAGAAAGCTTTCCAATTTTGAACGTATTTTTGATTCTCTTCAGTCAGGCTATAATGCCCTTCAAGGAGAACAAAAAGGGCTTGATTGGATCGGAATGGTTATGGGCTATATGAATGATGCCGCGGAACTGGACCCCGCCTATAAAGAAATAGCGGAAAATGTGGCAAACAGTTTTTATTTGCTTGAAGATGCAGCGAGATCACTCCGCAATGAAATGGACTTTATGGAATATGATCCCCAAAGACTTAATGAGATAGAAAGCAGATTGAATGAAATTAATGGGTTGAAAAGAAAATATGGAAAAACGGTTGAAGAAGTGCTGGAATACGCTGCACAGATAGAAGAAGAAATTGAAACCCTGCTAAATAAAGAAACCCATATTGATAAGCTGCAAAAGGAAGTTGCTGCCCTGAAAAAAGACCTTCTGGTTGAAGGAGAAGAATTGAGCAAGCTGCGCAGAAAATCTGCCCTTAAACTTACCAAGTTAATTCACAAAGAGCTTAAGGAATTATATATGGAAAAGACAGTCTTTGAGGTCAGATTCTTTTCTGATTCCGAAGTCTTCCTGAAAAACGGAATTGACAGGGCTGAGTTCTACATTTCCACCAATCCGGGAGAACCGCTTAAGCCGCTGTCTAAAATTGCATCAGGCGGTGAATTGTCCCGAATCATGCTTGCTTTAAAGAGCATATTTTCAAAGCATCAGGGTGTCACAAGTATTATTTTCGATGAGGTGGATACAGGCGTGAGCGGCAGGGTTGCACAAGCCATCGCGGAAAAGATTCATCACGTTTCCGTGGATTCACAGGTTCTGTGCATCTCTCATCTTCCTCAGGTTGCGGCCATGGCAGATACTCATTTATTTATTGCTAAAAACACAAAGGATGGGCGGACAAAAACAACAGTAAAACCGCTCACTGAAGATGAGAAAATCAAAGAAATCGGCCGTATGATTTCCGGGGTGGAAATTACTGATTTAACAAAAGAGCATGCGAAAGAGCTGCTGCACCTGGCTAATCAGCTAAAGTAATTTTGATCCATTATAAGGTCTGTTCCCGCCAGCGGCGCTATCAGATCTAATACCTTGAAAAGCTATCCAAAGCAGGGTAGCTTTTTTTATGTGAATGGCTGTTATAAATGCCCTCAATGCAGGCAAAATTAAAGATGTAGCCATTTGACGTGGATGGACTAGAAGCGAGGAGAGTGAAAAATTTGACATATGATGTTTTACGCAAAATAATTGGTGGAATTCTCCTTGTTTCATTAATTGCTTTAGGTTTTTCCAAGCCTGTTCAGGAATATTTGCAAGTACCTGCAAATATTACTCTTTTTGAAGGGCAGCAGCTGGACATTGCAAAGGCAGAAGCAGTGTCGGCCGGACTGTCCATAGATAATACAAGTGTTTCACTTGAAGAAGATAACCATTCGATTTCGCTTCATGCAAAAGAAAATGGAAAAAATGAAATGCTTCTCGAACTGGCAGGTTTTCCGATAAAGAAAGTTGATGTTAACGTCTTAAAAGATTTTAAAGTTATTCCAGGAGGCCAATCGATTGGGGTTAAACTGAATACAGTAGGCGTGTTAGTAGTTGGACACCATCAGGTTAATACGGCTGAAGGAAAAGCTTCGCCTGGCGAAACGGCCGGCATAAAAATTGGAGATATCATTACAGAAATCAATGGAACGAAAATAGAAAAAATGTCAGATGTTGCTCCCTTTGTTCAAGAAGCTGGCAAAAGCGGCAATCCGCTCCAAATTATCGTAAGCCGTGAAAGCGGAAAGGTGAAAACAGAGCTGACACCCTTGAAAGAAAACGGGGAAGAAACCTATAAGCTTGGATTATATATACGTGACTCTGCAGCAGGTATTGGGACAATGACCTTCTATCACCCGGAATCGAAAAAATATGGAGCACTCGGCCATGTTATTTCCGATATGGATACAAAGAAGCCAATTGTGGTTGAAGACGGGCAAATTGTCCGATCAACTGTTACTTCAATTGAAAAAGGAAGCAATGGCAATCCTGGTGAAAAACTTGCACGATTTTCTTCAGATAAAGAAATAATCGGGAATATTGTCAGAAATAGTCCATTCGGAATATTTGGGGAATTAAACCGGGATATGAAGAACGGAATTTTTGACAAACCGATGCCTATAGCCTTATCTCATCAAGTCAAAGAGGGCGCTGCCCAAATTTTAACTGTGGTCGACAATGACGAAGTACAATTGTTCGATATTGAAATTGTCAGTACGATTCCGCAGAAGTTTCCGGCAACAAAAGGAATGGTCATAAAAGTGACGGATCAGAAGCTGCTTGATAAAACAGGCGGCATAGTCCAGGGGATGAGCGGAAGCCCGATTATCCAGGATGGCAGGATTATTGGAGCAGTGACCCATGTATTTGTAAACGACCCTACTTCAGGATATGGTGTTCATATTGAATGGATGTTAAATGAAGCAGGTATTGATATATATGAAAAAGCTGAAGAAAAAGCATCCTAATACTGAATGGATCTTAAAAAAGGCGGGTTAAACCCGTCTTTTTTTTACTGCTCTTGCAGTGAAAAAACAGGCCGCATTATAGGCTAAACAAAAACTATGAGTAAAATAGTTATGTTAAAATGAAAATAAAGAATTTTCGACAAAGAAACACGGATTGTAAAGAGTATGACGAAATCGGTCGAAAACAGAAGAAAACAAAAGAATAAATGAGGTTTAGTTGGTTTTTTAAGAAAATTTAAAAAAAGTAGAGGAATTTTTGTTGCATTGTCGAATTTCTCATTTAGAATAGAAAATAGATATCAAAAAGAGCATGTTCGAAAATGAACATTTATTAAAGAGACCATAATTGGACCGAGGAGGAAAGTAAGTGAAGAAAATAAAAGTTTGTGTTGTGGATGATAATAGGGAACTGGTCGGGCTTTTAGAGGAATATATATCTTCTCAGGAAGACATGGAAGTTGCCGGTGTGGCACATAATGGACAGGATTGCCTCGAAATATTAGAGCATACACAGCCCGACGTTCTTGTATTGGATATCATCATGCCTCACTTGGATGGACTTGCTGTACTCGAAAAAATGAGAGATTTAAATTTGAAAACACTCCCTAATGTAATCATGCTCACTGCATTCGGACAGGAGGATGTTACCAAGAAGGCAGTGGATTTGGGAGCTTCATACTTTATCCTTAAACCATTTGACATGGACAATTTGGCAAGTCATATACGCCAAGTCAGCGGAAAATCGAATTCATTTCTCCGCAAACCCGCTCAATCTTACCGTCCTCAGGGAGAAGCAAAGCCTAAGAACCTGGATGCCAGCATCACCAGCATCATCCATGAAATTGGCGTTCCTGCCCATATTAAAGGATACTTATATCTCCGTGAAGCCATTTCAATGGTATACAACGATATAGAACTTCTCGGTTCCATTACAAAAGTGCTGTACCCTGATATTGCTAAGAAGTTTAATACTACTGCAAGCCGTGTGGAGCGTGCAATCCGCCATGCGATTGAAGTTGCGTGGAGCCGCGGTAATATTGATTCCATTTCCTCTCTTTTTGGGTATACAGTCAGCATGACAAAAGCAAAGCCAACCAACTCGGAATTCATTGCAATGGTTGCAGATAAGCTGCGTCTGGAGCACAAAGCTTCTTGAAAGGGTAAGGACTTATAACAAAATCATTTATTTTTTATGCTGCGCTCCTTATGGGGCGTTTTTTTATTGTCCTCAAAATTCAGCGGAAACAAAAAAGTTCAGTTTGAAATTTTTCAAACTGAACTTATTAATTTATTTCTTTTCTTCATTCTCAAGCTCCATCATCTTTTGAATCAAAATGTGCTGAGGCATGTGCATGATTTGCTCAAGAGGAAGATTTAGTTTTTCAGCAAGCTTTAATGCTGTTTCCGGTGATAACTGCAGCGGCTTCACTTTTTATCCCCCCACTAACTTATTTGGTTTTAAATCGTTCCTGAACTTTGTTTCTCTTTCGATCGCGATAAAGAATAAATCCTGCGATAAAGCCAAGACCTATGATTAAGAAAAGGAAACCTGAAACAAATTGAAGCCATAAATATGGAAATGGGCTTTGCAGGATGCCAAAGACCATATCTCTCATTAATTTTATCCCATAGACAGCCAATATGCCTGGCAGGAGTAAAATTAATAAAGCAATTAGTCTAATCATAAAAAAATTCCCTTCAAATCGAATTACCTACCGAAATCATAAATCATTAAATAAATTTGTCAAGTACCGCTGCTGTGCTAAAATAAATTCATGAAGAATGTTGCACGGAATAATGTCAAGCGTGCAAGAATTTTCAATGAAAGCAGGTAGAAAAATGCAAACAGTAATGATTGTCGGTGCAGGTAAAGGCGGTACGGCCATCCTTAAAATTATAAAGGAAACGGCTGTTCTGGATGTAAAAGCTATGGTGGACATTAATCCGGGTGCTGAAGGACTTCGGATTGCCAAAGAAAGCGGCATCCCGATTGGCACTGATTGGCGTTATTTTATGGATCAGGATATTGATATCATTATTGAAGTTACCGGAAATGAACAGGTGTTTATCGACATCAGGGAAGCCAGGAGCAAAAATACGGTCCTGATTCCTGGAAGTGTAGCTTTCTTAATCGCGAAATTACTTGAAGAAAAGGAAGAACTGATTTCAAAATTCAGAAATGAAACGTATAAGCATGATTTGATTTTTAATTCGACTGATGACGGTATGATTGTAATCAACAACTTTAGTGAGATTACAGTCTTTAATCGAAGTGCGGAGAGAATGACAGGAATTAAGAGGAAAGACGCTTTAGGGAAAAAAATTAATGAAGTCATTACAGACAGCATGCTTCCCAGAGTTATGGCAACAAGGAGAATTGAAGCGAATCAGGAAATGACTTTGGCAAATGGCCTGAAAATTATTACGACAAGAATACCGATGCTTGGAGAAAATAACGAATTAATGGGTGCGTTTGCTGTTTTTAAGGATATAACAGAAGTAGTCTCGCTTGCGGAAGAAATTACGAATTTGAAAGAGATACAGACAATGCTTCAGGCGATTATTCAATCAAGTGAAGAAGCCATTTCTGTGGTTGATGAAAATGGGAAAGGGATTTTGATCAATCCGGCATATTCGAGGCTAACAGGCCTTGAAGAAGAAAAAGTGATCGGGAAGCCTGCCACAGCTGATATTTCCGAAGGTGAAAGTGTGCATATGAAGGTTCTTCAAACGAGAAGGGCAATGAGAGGTGTGGCCATGAGGGTCGGACCGAAAAGAAAGGATGTTATTGTAAATGTTGCGCCTGTCATTGTTGATGGAAAGTTAAAAGGAAGTGTGGGAGTTATTCACGACGTATCGGAAATTCAGAATCTGAATCGTGAATTAAGCCGGGCAAGACAGATTATCCGTACATTGGAAGCGAAATATTCATTCGAGGATATTATTGGATCATCTGAAGAGATGAAGCTTGCAATTGAACAGGCAAGACTCGGGGCTAAAACTCCAGCTACCGTTTTGCTAAGAGGAGAGTCAGGGACAGGCAAAGAATTGTTCGCCCACGCTATACATAATGCCAGCGACCGAAAATATAACAAGTTTATCAGGGTTAATTGCGCAGCATTATCAGAGTCTCTTCTGGAAAGCGAATTATTCGGTTATGAAGAGGGGGCGTTCTCAGGAGCAAAAAGAGGCGGCAAACGGGGTTTGTTTGAGGAAGCTGATAAAGGCAGTATCTTTCTGGATGAAATTGGCGAGCTGACAGCTAACACTCAGGCGAAACTGCTCAGGGTTCTTCAAGAACATGAAATTACAAGAGTGGGAGGGACCAAGCCCATTTCAATAGATGTTCGAGTTATTGCTGCGACCAATGTGAATTTAGAAAAAGGAATTGCAGACGGCACTTTCAGGGAAGACTTATACTACAGGCTGAATCGAATGCCTATACATATTCCTTCATTAAGACGCAGAAAGGAGGATATTCCTCTTCTATGCAGCAGGCTTATTCAAAAGATCAACCAGGAATATGGACGGAATGTAGAAGGTGTAACAGAACAAGCAGTTAATAAACTAATGGCCTATGATTGGCCGGGAAATGTGAGAGAACTTGATAATATCCTCGGCAGAGCCATTATTTTTATGAATTACAACGAAACAGATATAGAGGAAAGGCATATTCCGGATTTGATAGGTGCCAATAAGCCGTCTCCAAGTGTTGAGACAAGTGAAGAAGCACAAACTAAAACATTAACTCAGCTGGTAGAGCAATATGAGGCAAAAATGATCAGACAAACACTTCACAAGCTGGATGGAAATAAAACCAAGACTGCTAAATCGCTTGGACTCTCTGTCAGGAATCTTTACTATAAATTGGAGAAATACGATATTGCAAAAGATGGCATGCAATAAATTTCACAGTGTGCAATTAATTGCGCACTTTAACTCAGTGAATAAAGCGTTTTCACAGTAATTTTAAGTTGGCACACTTCTTGCAAGTATAATAAACGGATGGACATCAAGAAAAAGGCGCCGGTAATTGTCTAGCACAATCAGCCTGCCCCGCGAGGTGCCGTGGGAGGGCGAGGCGCGCGCTTTTCTAGTAAGGGGGTTGAACAGATGAAATTGGATTCGCTTCTAACGAAAGCAACCCAATATGGTGAGAAAACAGTAGCCGTAGCCGCAGCGGAAGACGAAGAAGTTCTCGAAGCAGTTGCTGAAGCAATTAAGCTGAACTTAGCAAGCTTTTTATTATTTGGGGATCAAGTAAAAATCCGCGAAATCATAAATCGGAACCATAGCGCAGCAGCTGAAAGCCCTAAGCTTGAAATCCTTCATGCAGAATCGCCTGCATATGCTGCAGAATTGGCAGTAAGGGCTGTAAAAGAGCAGAAAGCCAATGTGCTGATGAAGGGAAATATCCCGACGGCAGGTATTTTAAAAGCTGTCTTAAATAAAGAATTCGGCTTAAGAACAGGAAATGTTTTATCACATGTGGCGGTATTTGAGGTTCCAGGTTTTGAACGATTTACGATTGTCACTGATGCAGCAATGAATATTGCACCGGACCTCAATCAAAAAGCACAAATCCTGAAAAATGCAGTTGAAATTGCAAGGAGCATAGGAATAGAAAAGCCTCTTGCAGCCCCGATTGCTGCAGTAGAGGTTGTTAATCCTGCTATGCAGGCAACTCTGGATGCCTCAGCATTAACTCTTATGAACCAAAGGGGCCAGATAAAAGATTGTCTTGTCGACGGTCCCCTGGCTTTGGATAATGCAATTTCTTTTGAAGCGGCTGAACATAAGGGGATCAAAAGTGAAGTTGCCGGACAGGCAGATATTTTATTGGTGCCGACTATAGAAGTTGGGAATACTTTATATAAATCACTTGTCTACTTTGCGAAAGCAAAAGTAGGAGCTGTTATCGCAGGTGCCAAAGCGCCGATCGTTCTTACTTCAAGAGCAGATTCGGCAGAAAGCAAGGTTTATTCCCTTGCTTTAGCGATATGCTCAGCAAAGTAATGGGCTCTGAAAGAAAGAAATTAATTCATTCAGTATTTTATAAATCGTAAATTAAATTTTTTTTAACAAAACGAACATATTACTTTTAAAGAATCCGGGGAGGAATTATAACATGGAAATCTTCAAATACCTAGAAACTTATGATTACGAACAAGTGGTGTTTTGCCAGGACAAACAATCAGGATTAAAAGCTATTATTGCTATTCATGATACCACTTTAGGCCCAGCACTAGGCGGTACACGCATGTGGACTTATGAATCTGAAGAAGCTGCTATTGAGGATGCATTGCGTCTTGCACGCGGCATGACATATAAGAATGCAGCAGCTGGTTTAAATCTTGGAGGCGGTAAAACAGTTATTATCGGCGATCCGCGCAAAGATAAAAACGAAGAAATGTTCCGTGCATTCGGACGCTATATCCAAGGTTTAAATGGACGTTACATTACTGCTGAGGACGTGGGTACTACAGTAGCTGATATGGACCTGATTCATGAGGAAACAGACTATGTAACAGGAATTTCACCTGCGTTCGGCTCTTCCGGCAACCCTTCACCAGTTACAGCTTATGGCGTATACAGAGGTATGAAGGCTGCAGCAAAAGCGGCATTCGGAACTGATTCTCTTGAAGGCAAAACAATTGCTGTTCAAGGTGTTGGAAACGTTGCGTTCAATCTTTGCCGCCATCTGCATGAAGAAGGTGCACAGCTGATTGTTACGGATATTAATAAAGAAGCAGTTCAGCGTGCAGTTGAAGAGTTCGGTGCTAAAGCAGTTGAACCAAATGAAATTTATGGAGTTGAATGTGATATTTATGCTCCTTGTGCTTTAGGTGCGACAGTTAATGATGATACAATCCCGCAGCTGAAAGCAAAAGTAATCGCTGGAGCTGCCAACAACCAGCTTAAAGAAACACGCCACGGTGATTTAATTCATGAGATGGGCATCGTTTATGCTCCTGACTATGTAATTAATGCAGGCGGAGTTATTAATGTTGCGGATGAGCTGTACGGATACAACCGTGAACGAGCAATGAAAAAAGTTGAAACTGTTTACAATAATATTGAAAAAGTTATTGAGATTGCTAAAAGGGATGGAATTCCGACATATAAAGCGGCTGACCGCATGGTTGAGGAAAGAATTGAAAGAATGCGTAATTCACGCGGACAATTCCTCCAAAATGGCCATCATATTCTAAGCCGCAGATAAGCTTTAGGGAGGAGTAACTTTCCTGAAATGCAAAGCGCTGAATGGAATATTCAGCGTCTTTGCCTTTAAAAACAGAGTAGAAAAAATGCAGCGGCAGTTAATAGTACCTGAGTAAGAGTATACTTTTACAAGGGAGATTTCCGCTCTTTATGGAGGTTTAAACGTGCTAGAACAAGAACATCGAATTCTCGTCATCAATCCGGGATCCACTTCAACTAAGATTGGAGTTTTCGATAATGAGATCTCTGTCCTGGAGAAGACATTGCGCCATGATGCAGATGTCATTAACTCTTATGAAAGTATTATCGATCAATATGAATTCCGAAAGCAGACCATTCTGGAAACATTGGATCACGAAGGAATCAATATCTCCAAATTAAGTGCAGTGTGCGGCCGCGGGGGGCTGCTGCGACCGATTGAAGGAGGCACATATTCAGTTAATGATGCAATGCTAGAGGATCTTCGTGCCGGTTTTGCTGGTCAGCATGCTTCAAACCTTGGCGGAATACTGGCATATGAGATTGCTTCTGGTTTAAATATTCCTTCGTTCATTGTCGATCCGGTGGTGGTAGATGAATTGGATCCAATTGCCCGAATTTCAGGCTTTTCAATGATAGAAAGAAAAAGTATTTTCCATGCCTTGAATCAGAAAGCTGTTGCCCGGAGAGTAGCCAAAGAACTTGGCAAAAAGTACGGGGAGCTTAACCTAATCGTTACGCATATGGGCGGAGGTATAACTGTAGGTGCTCATAAAAAAGGCAGAGTGGTGGATGTTAATAACGGACTTCATGGAGACGGGCCATTCAGTCCGGAACGGGCAGGTACAGTACCTGCCGGTGATTTGGTGGGACTTTGCTACTCCGGAAGCTTTTATCGTGAAGAAGTGATGAAAAAGCTTGTTGGACAAGGCGGTCTCGTTGGTTACCTGGGAACAAATGATGCAGTAAAGGTTGAAAAGATGATTGAAAGCGGAGATGAGAAAGCAAAGCTTGTCTACTCCGCAATGGCTTATCAGGTGGCTAAGGAAATCGGATCTGCCAGTGCAGTGCTTGGCGGAAAGGTTGATGCCATCATCCTTACAGGGGGTCTTGCCTATGGCAAGGACTTTGTAAACGAAATCAGTGAACGGATTAACTGGATTGCAGATGTCATCGTGCAGCCTGGTGAAAATGAACTGCAGGCACTCGCTGAAGGCGCTCTTCGTGTCCTCCGCGGTGAAGAGACTGAAAAAGAATATCCTGGAAAAAAAGCTGACAAAGCAGCGTTGAAATAGAAGGGGGAAGCAATTTGGCACAGGAATATGATTTGGTGATTTTAGGCGGAGGCACAGGCGGCTATGTAGCTGCCATCCGAGCTTCACAGCTTGGTTTAAAAACGGCAATCGTTGAAAAAGGAAAACTTGGAGGGACTTGCCTTCATAAAGGCTGTATACCAAGCAAGGCTTTATTAAGAAGTGCTGAAGTGTTTGCTACCGCAAAGCACAGTGAAGATTTTGGCGTAGTGACAAGTGATGTATCCATCAATTTCAATAAGGTACAGGAAAGAAAAAATAAAATCGTTGATCAGCTTCATAAAGGTGTTCAGCACTTGATGAAGCAAGGCAAGATTGATGTATTCGAAGGAACAGGCCGCATACTTGGACCATCTATTTTCTCTCCGATGCCGGGCACAATTTCTGTTGAAATGAACAATGGGGACGAAAATGAAATGCTGATCCCTAAAAATGTTATTGTAGCAACTGGATCACGTCCTCGTACTCTGCCAGGATTGGACATTGATGGACAACTTGTAATGACTTCGGATGAGGCTTTAGCTTTGGAAGAAGTGCCAAGCTCCATTATAATTGTTGGCGGTGGAGTCATCGGCATCGAATGGGCATCTATGTTATCAGACTTTGGTGCTGAGGTAACAGTAATCGAATATGCTGACCGCATTATACCTACGGAAGATAAAGAAATTTCAAAAGAAATGCAGCGCCTTATGAAGAAAAAGGGAGTCAAAATTGTAACAGGAGCAAAAGTGCTTCCTGAAACCCTTCAGAAAGGCGACGGAGTTACGATTTCAGCTGAAGTGAAAGGATCTCAGCAGGAATTCTCCGCCGAGAAATTGCTTGTTTCAGTGGGACGTCAGGCAAATACAGAGGGTATTGGCATTGAAAATACTGACATTCAGATAGAAAAGGGATTTATTTTAGTAAATGAATACTTCCAGACAAAGGAATCCCATATTTATGCGATTGGTGACGTCATTGGCGGCCTTCAGCTGGCTCATGTTGCTTCTCATGAAGGAATCGTAGCCGTTGAGCACATTGCCGGCAAGAATCCTTCTCCAATTGACTATAGCCTGGTTTCTAAATGCATTTACAGTTCACCTGAAGCGGCAAGTGTAGGATTAACAGAGGATGAAGCAAAAGAAAAAGGCCATAATGTCAAAACGGGCAAGTTCTCATTCCGGGCAATCGGAAAGGCACTGGTATTTGGTGAATCCGACGGTTTTGTGAAAATTGTGGCAGATAAGGATACCAATGATATCCTGGGTGTCCATATGATAGGCCCGCACGTTACAGACATGATCTCAGAAGCAGGTCTGGCCCGTGTTCTTGATGCAACTCCATGGGAAGTAGCACATACAATCCATCCTCATCCGACGTTATCTGAAGCAATCGGTGAAGCTGCCCTTGCAGTTGATGGAAAAGCTATCCACGGATAAAGTTCCAATTGAATAAACAGAAAAGTCCAGGCTTCTTTTGGGAGCCCGGTGATACATATTAGCTTAGGAGGTTGTATAAATGGCTGAAAACCGACATAAAGATTTAGGTTTAAGTGATGAGAAAGTTCTTGAAATGTATGAGACGATGCTATTAGCTCGCCGTATTGATGAGCGTATGTGGCTTTTAAACCGCGCGGGAAAAATCCCTTTCGTTATTTCTTGCCAGGGACAGGAAGCTGCTCAGGTAGGTGCTGCATTTGCACTTGATCGCGAGAAGGATTATGTCCTGCCATATTATCGCGACATGGGAGTAGTCCTTACGTTCGGCATGACAGCCAAGGAATTAATGCTGTCAGGGTTTGCTAAAGCCGAAGATCCAAATTCAGGCGGCCGCCAAATGCCAGGACATTTCGGTCAAAAGAAAAACCGAATCGTAACGGGCTCTTCACCTGTTACTACACAGGTGCCTCATGCTGTTGGAGTTGCTCTTGGCGGAAAGCTGGAAGGAAAAGATCTGGTAACCTTTGTAACTTTTGGTGAAGGTTCTTCAAACCAGGGGGACTTCCATGAAGGTGCGAACTTTGCAGGTGTTCATAAGCTCCCTGTTATCTTTATGTGTGAGAATAATAAATATGCAATCTCTGTACCGATTGAAAAACAGCTTGCTTGCGAAAACGTATCTGACAGAGCTATCGGCTACGGTATGCCAGGTATAACAGTTGATGGAAACGATCCGCTTGAAGTCTATAAAGCTGTGAAAGAAGCAGCGGACAGAGGCCGCCGCGGAGAAGGGCCGACATTGGTCGAAACCATTTCATACCGTTTAACACCACACTCATCTGATGATGATGACCGAAGCTACCGTGCTCCTGATGAAGTGGCTGAAGCGAAAACAAAAGATCCGATTATTACTTTTGGCGCATACCTGAAAGAAAATGGTGTAATGGATGATGCGATTGAAAAGGAAATTAATGACCGGATTATGAAATTGGTAAACGAAGCAACTGATTATGCTGAAAACGCTCCATATGCAGAAGCGGAATCTGCTTTAAAGCATGTCTATGCTGAACAGTAAGGGGGAGAGAATATGGCTGTAATTTCTTATATCGATGCGGTAACTATGGCAATCCGCGAGGAAATGGAAAGAGATTCAAAGGTATTTGTTTTAGGTGAAGACGTAGGTAAAAAAGGTGGCGTGTTTAAAGCGACACAAGGACTGTATGATAAATTTGGCGAAGACCGTGTAATTGATACTCCGCTTGCTGAATCAGCAATTGCAGGGGTTGGAATCGGTGCAGCGATGTATGGAATGCGCCCGATTGCTGAAATGCAATTTGCCGACTTTATAATGCCGGCGGTTAACCAGATTATTTCTGAGGCAGCACGCATCCGCTATCGTTCCAACAATGACTGGAGCTGTCCGATCGTTGTTCGTGCACCATATGGCGGCGGTGTTCATGGAGCACTATACCATTCCCAATCTGTCGAAGCAGTATTTGCGAATCAGCCGGGACTTAAGATTGTTATGCCTTCTACGCCTTATGATGTTAAGGGATTATTGAAAGCGGCAATCCGTGACGAGGATCCTGTACTGTTCTTTGAGCATAAGCGTGCATATCGCCTGATTAAGGGTGAGGTTCCTGATGATGATTATGTGCTGCCAATCGGAAAAGCGGATGTAAAACGCGAGGGTGAAGATATCACTGTGATCACTTATGGCCTATGCGTTCATTTCGCTCTGCAGGCTGCTGAAAGACTTGCCAAAGATGGCATCTCAGCGCATATCCTTGATTTAAGGACGGTATATCCGTTAGATAAAGAAGCAATTATCGAAGCTGCGACAAAAACAGGAAAAGTGCTTCTTCTTACTGAAGATAATAAAGAAGGCAGCATTATGAGCGAAGTTTCTGCCATTATTGCAGAGAACTGCCTGTTTGAATTGGATGCACCAATCAAACGCGTTGCCGGTCCTGACGTGCCAGCAATGCCTTACGCCCCGACTATGGAAAAATACTTTATGGTTAACCCTGATAAAGTAGAAAAAGCAATGCGCGAATTGGCTGAATTTTAATAAAGGCATTAGTTAATAAAAATGGAAAGAGCAGATGGTGCAGCTTTCCGGCTGGAATTCATACCGGATCAGCTGTACTAGCTGCATGACCCGCAAATGCGGGCAGCTAGAAGGAGGTTACCCAATGGCTATTGAGCAAATTAAAATGCCCCAGCTTGGGGAAAGTGTTACTGAAGGGACAATCAGCAAATGGCTGGTTTCCGTTGGAGATAAAGTAAATAAATATGATCCGCTTGCTGAAGTAATGACTGATAAAGTAAATGCTGAGGTCCCATCCTCTTTCTCTGGTGTAATCAAAGAGTTGGTTGCAGAAGAGGGAGAAACTTATGAAGTTGGCCAGGTTATTCTGACAATTGAAACTGAAGGCGGCGGAGAAGCAGCTCAGGAAGCCCCATCAGAATCTAAAGCAGAGGACAAAGCTGAAGCTGCACCTTCAGGTGTGGCGCCTTCTGCACCAGCGGCACCTATTTCGGCAGATGCTCCAAAAGGAGTCCGCTATTCACCTGCCGTCTTAAAGCTTTCTCAAGAGCATGGCATTGACTTAAACCAGGTGACAGGTACAGGCGGAGGCGGACGCATTACGCGTAAAGACCTTATGAAAATCATTGAGTCCGGAGATATTCCTACAGCGGCAGCTGCTGCATCAGCACCAGCACCGGAAAAGACAGAGGCACCGGCTCCAGCACCTTCCCAGCCTGCACAGAAACAGGCAGCGCCAGCACCTAATGTTCCAGTAATGCCGGGTGATGTTGAAATCCCTGTTACTGGAGTGCGTAAAGCGATTGCAGCCAATATGCTTCGCAGCAAACATGAAGCACCACATGCCTGGACAATGATGGAAGTAGATGTTACAAATCTTGTTGAATACCGTAACAGCATTAAAGGTGAGTTTAAGCAAAAAGAGGGCTTCAACCTTACGTTCTTTGCTTTCTTCGTGAAAGCTGTTGCGCAGGCCCTTAAAGAATTCCCGCAGATTAATTCTATGTGGGCAGGTGATAAGATTATCCAGAAGAAGGATATCAACATCTCCATTGCAGTTGCAACAGATGACGCGTTATTCGTTCCGGTCATCAAAGCAGCTGATGAAAAAACGATTAAGGGTATTGCCCGTGAAATCAATGATCTTGCCTTAAAAGTACGTACAGGTAAATTGACTTCCGCTGAAATGCAGGGTGGAACTTTCACTGTAAATAATACCGGTTCATTCGGGTCTGTCCAGTCAATGGGCATTATCAATTATCCTCAGGCTGCAATTCTTCAGGTTGAATCCATTGTGAAGCGTCCTGTAGTAATGAACAATGGCATGATTGCTGTCCGTGATATGGTTAACCTTTGTATGTCACTCGATCACCGTGTATTAGACGGCCTGGTTTGCGGCCGCTTCCTGCAGCGTGTGAAGGAAATTCTGGAGAACACTTCTAAAGAAAATACAACTATTTATTAGTAATTAAAATTGCCGCTGTCCTGCTTTGGGACAGCGGTTTCTTATTGTTCATTGCTTGTTTCTCTTTTGTATACTAAAATAGGTATATGGAGAATTTAGAATTTTATTATAATTTTCTTGCGGCATTGTTTCTTATAAGAAACGGGTCCGCTGCCGCATGAGGGGAGGGAACGCTGTCAGCTACAAGGACAGCAAATTTATGTCATTAAAGAAAATGATTGAAGAAAAATTCCCGCAGCAGACAAATGAAGATTGGGAACAAAGTGCGGAAAGAACTCTTAAAGGGAAATCCTTAGAAACATTATCACGAAATACATATGAAAACATAAAATTGAAACCGCTTTATTCCAGAGAAGACCTGGAAACAGGTGCATTATCACAGTATCCGGGCTTAGAAGATTTTAGAAGAGGTTCCTATGCAGCCGGATACCTGTCTGAAGAATGGAAGGTTGCACAGAAAATTAGTGCTTCCTCTTCCGAAGAGCTGTCAGATAAACTTCTTGCTGCCATCAAGACAGGGCAGACAGCTCTTGCGTTTGAGCCTGAACAGTTAAAAAATCCAGAGAAGATAAGCCTGTCTGTAGGCGAACTTTATGAAAGGTACCCTTTCAGTGTGGATGCCGGACGAAATCAGCATGTATTAATAGCAGGACTTGGAAAAGTAAAAGAAAGAGAAAAAGTCTCCGGATATGTTGCCGCAGATCCACTTGCTATTGCTGCTGCCGATACATTGAACGACCGCTCAATCGATGAACTATACGAAGCTTTGAATAAAACGATGAGTAATGCAGAAGAAAATCTGCCAAGCCTTAAAACAATCATGGTGAATTCAGCGGTTTATCATAATAGCGGTGCAAATGCCGTCCAGGAACTTGCATTTGCTCTTGCAGCAGGAGTAAATCACCTGCAATATCTTCTTGATAAAGGCAAAGGCCTTGAACAAATATTATCTAAAATGGTCTTTAAGTTTGCTGTTGGCTCAAACTTTTTTATGGAAATTGCCAAGCTGCGTGCTGCAAGAGTATTATGGGGCAAAGTGGCGGAAGCATTCGGAGCTGGGGGTGACAGTAAAAAAATGGTCATTTCAGCAGAGACGTCCTTCTTTACAAAGTCTGCCTATGATTCCTATGTAAATATGCTGAGAGCGGGGAATGAAGCGTTCGCAGCAGTATTGGGAGGAATACAATACCTTCATGTCAGTCCATATAATGATCCGGAAAGAGCCAAATCTCCTTTTTCAGAACGGATTGCCCGCAATACTCAGTTGATTTTAAGGGAAGAGGCGCATTTACTAAAGGTCTCTGATCCAGCAGGCGGCTCCTGGTATATTGAGCATCTGACAAATGAACTGATTTCCAAATCATGGGGACTTTTCCTTGAGATAGAAGAGCTGGGAGGAATGAAGGATGCCCTTCAAACAGGATGGGTTCATGATCAGATTACCCAAATTCTTGAAAAGAAGAAGAAAGATGTTCATACAAGAAAACAAAGTATCATCGGAACGAATATATATGCAAATCTTGATGAAAAGCCGCTTCAGACAGAATTGGAAACCGTCCAGAACAGCAGGAGTGATCTCAAGATTATCCAGCAGGTTCGTCTTTCTGAGTCCTTCGAGGGTTTGCGGAATTTATCTGAAAGATTAAAAGGAAAGGGCATTCGTCCAGAAGCAGGTCTTATCTGTCTGGGAGCATTGAAAGACCATAAGGCGCGTGCTGATTTTATTTCAGGCTTCCTGGCTCCTGGCGGGGTTGATGCAGTTAAAAGCGGTTCGGTATATAATCCTGAAGATGCTGAAGCATTTATTCAAAAAACAAATTGCAGGCATTATTTTATTTGCGGATCAAATGAACTATACGATAGCATAGCTGTACCTTTAATTAAACAATTGAAAGAAACTTTCCCGTCAGCTGAAATCTATTTAGCCGGCCTTCCCGAAGAGAGGAAAAAGGATGAATATCAGAACGCTGGCATCGGCGGATACATTCATGTAAAAAGCGATTGCTATGAAACTCTCTTAAATATGCTGAACGAGATGGAGGCGGCAAGCAATGGCCAATAAACCTGATTTTAAAAGCCTGGATATTCTTGAAGTAAAACAATCAGCCAAAGATGACTGGAAAAGAAAAGCAGAGGAAGAAATCGATTCATCCATTGATCAACTTCTCTTTGAAACAAATGAGCAAATAAATGTAAAGCCTCTGTACACAAATGAAGATCTTAGAGACATGGAGCACCTAAACGATAAGCCTGGACTGCCCCCTTATACAAGAGGGCCATATTCAACCATGTATGTGAACAGGCCATGGACTGTCCGGCAGTATGCCGGTTTTTCTACTGCAGAGGAAAGTAATGCCTTTTACCGGCGTAACCTTGCAATGGGTCAAAAAGGCTTATCAGTCGCTTTCGATCTGGCTACTCATAGAGGCTATGATTCAGATCATCCAAGAGTCGAGGGAGATGTCGGGAAAGCTGGCGTAGCCATTGATTCCATCCTGGATATGAAGATGCTGTTTGATGGGATACCTTTAGATCAAATGTCTGTATCCATGACGATGAATGGAGCGGTATTGCCTGTCATGGCTTTTTATATTGTTACAGCGGAAGAGCAGGGAGTAAGCCAGGAGAAACTTTCTGGAACGATCCAGAATGATATCCTAAAAGAATATATGGTGCGCAACACATATATATATCCTCCGGAAATGTCCATGAAGATCATTGCCGATATTTTTGAATATACTTCAAAATACATGCCTAAGTTCAATAGCATCAGTATTTCTGGCTATCATATGCAGGAAGCGGGGGCTCCTGCTGATATTGAACTTGCCTATACGCTGGCTGATGGTCTCGAATATGTAAGAACCGGCCTTAAAGCTGGAATCGATATCGACTCCTTTGCGCCAAGGCTCTCGTTTTTCTGGGCAATCGGCATGAATTACTTCATGGAAGTGGCAAAAATGCGCGCAGCCCGCTTCATTTGGGCAAAAATGATGAAGACCTTCGAGCCGGATAATCCCAAATCAATGGCGCTTAGAACGCATTCGCAAACTTCCGGCTGGAGCTTAACAGAGCAGGATCCGTTTAATAATGTAACAAGGACTCTCATTGAGGCGCATGCAGCTTCAATGGGCCATACACAATCCCTTCATACTAATGCGCTGGATGAAGCCATTGCATTGCCGACAGACTTTTCTGCCCGTATAGCCAGAAATACGCAGCTGTACCTTCAGGAAGAGACAGGGATCACGAATGTAATTGATCCATGGGGCGGCTCTTATTATGTTGAAGCTTTAACAGATCAGTTAATTAAGCGAGCCTGGGAGCATATTAAAGAAATCGAAAATCTTGGCGGAATGGCCAAAGCGATTGAGACAGGCTTGCCAAAAATGAGAATCGAAGAAGCGGCAGCCAGAAGGCAGGCACAAATTGATTCCGGAAAAGAAACCATTATTGGTGTGAATAAATACCGGCTGGAAAAAGAAGAGCCGATTGATATTCTTGACATTGACAACACGGCTGTCCGATTAAAGCAAATCGAGAAGCTGGAGCAGCTAAAGGCTTCCCGCGACAATGAGAAAGTTGCTGAAGCTTTGGCGGCTATTACAAAAGCTGCAGATACAGGGGAAGGCAATCTTCTTGAGCTAGCAGTAAATGCAGCCAGGGTTCGAGCCACTCTCGGGGAAATTTCTGAAGCGATTGAAAAAGTTGCCAACCGCCATAAAGCAATTATCCGTTCTATCAGCGGCGTGTACAGTTCTGCTTTTTCCAACGAAGAAGAAATTGCAGAAGTAAAGCAGATGACAGATGAATTTCTTGAAAATGAGGGAAGGAGACCGCGGATTCTGATTGCCAAGATGGGGCAGGATGGACATGACAGGGGAGCAAAAGTGATTTCAACAGCCTTTGCCGATCTCGGTTTTGATGTGGATATCGGCCCTCTTTTCCAGACACCGGAAGAAACAGCCATGCAGGCTGTAGAAAATGACGTTCATGTCATTGGGATCAGCTCACTTGCTGCCGGTCATAAGACTCTTCTGCCGCAGCTCGTTGCTGAACTGAAAAAATTGGATAGGGGAGATATTATTGTCGTAATTGGCGGGGTTATCCCTGCGCAGGATTATCAGTATTTATATGAGCATGGAGCATCTGCCATTTTTGGACCGGGCACAGTCATTCCAGTGGCAGCCCAAAAAGTCATCAGGGAGATCTACAGCCGTCTCGGGTATGAGGAAGTGACCCAGTAAATGACTGAGGATAAGAAACCGGAATGGTTTGATGAAGAAAAGGCAGATAATTTTACAAGCATTGTGCGCGGTGGTGTGGATACAGGCGAGCCGGAGCTGAAATTTGAGAAAAAAGGCAGGTTTCAAAAAAAATCTGCCTCCCTCCCTGATCTAAACGTTCTTGAAGAAGGCATTTTGAATGGCAGCAGAGGTCTGCTTGCCAGAGCGATCACTCTGATTGAAAGTAACGCTGAACATCATTTTCGCCATGCACAGGAAATCCTGCACAAACTTTTGCCCCATTCAGGACAATCGCTTAGGATTGGGATAACAGGAGTGCCGGGAGCAGGAAAGAGCACGTTCATTGAATCTTTTGGGACATACTTATGTGATTTAGGGTTAAAAGTAGCGGTGCTTGCGGTCGATCCGAGCTCCAGCTTGAGCGGCGGCAGCATCCTTGGCGATAAAACAAGGATGGAGCAGCTTTCCAGAAATCCCCGGGCATTCATAAGACCTTCACCTTCTGCAGGAAAATTGGGTGGAGTTCACCGGAAAACGAGAGAGACCATGCTGCTGTGTGAAGCGGCAGGCTTTGATGTTATTCTGGTTGAAACAGTTGGTGTGGGACAAAGTGAAGTCATTGTCAGGGACATGGTGGACTTTTTTATGCTATTAACGCTGACAGGGGCTGGCGATGAATTGCAGGGAATGAAAAAAGGCATTATGGAACTGGCTGATGCGGTAATTGTCAACAAAGCCGATGGAAGCAACAAAAAATTAGCGGAGAAAACAAAAGCAGAGTATAACCGTATACTTCACTTTCTCCAGCCTGCTACAAAGGGATGGCAAACCAGAGCCTACACCTGCTCTTCTGTTTTGAACGAGGGCATCCCTGAGATATGGAAAGTGATCAAAACGTTCGAAGATACTGCAAAATCTTCAGGTGTATTTGAGGAAAGAAGAAGACTCCAGACAAAACAATGGATCCATTCCATGATCCTGGATCAGCTTCAATTCAGCTTTTTTTATCATCCTGCCATTAAGCCGCTCCTTCCGAAAATCGAAAATGAGGTTATCTCAGGAAACAGGACGGTTACATCTGCAGTGGAAGAATTGTTTAATGTCTATTCGAAATGAAGCTGTCCTTCAACAGGGCAGCTTTTCCTGAAAAAAAAATGGCCAGTGCCTTGTGGGCACTGGCGAATCTAGGGAGTTTAGGGGTATGGATCTAGCTGTAGTTTTATCTTTCCCCCATAACCCAGATGCTAAACTTTTTTATTCAAAAAAATGACTTGATTGTAAATTTTGTTCTTGTATTGGTATTATGTATATAGTGAAAAAGATTAATCAGCATAAGGAGCGATGATCTATGAATATGGATTTCAATTTATTTATGAATGATGTTGTAAGGCAGGCACGCCAGGAAATCGTGCATGCCGGCTATACAGAATTAACTACACCGGAGGAAGTGGATGAAGCCCTTAATAAAAAAGGCACCACACTTGTAATGGTGAACTCAGTCTGCGGATGTGCAGGCGGAATTGCCCGCCCTGCGGCCATGCATTCTCTGCATTATGATAAGCGCCCTGACCATTTGGTTACTGTATTTGCCGGCCAGGACAAAGAAGCAACCGAAAAAGCAAGATCTTATTTTACCGGCTATCCGCCATCATCACCATCTTTTGCTCTTCTTAAAGACGGAGAATTATGCACGATGATCGAGCGCCATGAAATTGAAGGCCATGAGCCAATGGCTGTTGTTCAAAAACTGCAGGATACCTTTGAGAAATATTGCGAAGAGCTTTAAACAGGAAAAGCGGAAGCGCCTTGCTCGCGAAGGAACGCCACTTCCTCCCAAAAGCTGCCGCTTTCGGTCGTGCGATGTAAAGCTGTCGAAGTATTCCTTTTGGAACTAGATAGTTTTTCGACGTTCAAAGTTTTCTTTTTTATTTCTCCAGTAAAAGTCCCGAATTACGGGACTTTTTTTATGTCCATTTATCTGAATAATTAAACTTCTAATAAATATTTAAAAATCTTATTGCATAAATATAAAAATCTGTTAAAATTCATTTTAGTGAATATTTATTAATAGTTATGCAGAGATTATTCATATTTTATAGGGGGAAACTAAAATGAAAAAAGTCATCATGTTTGCTTTAAGCATACTTTTAGTTGGCGTATTAGCTGCATGCGGCACAAGTGAAGAAGCCAGCACTGGAAGCGGCTCAGGGGAAAACTCAGATAAAAAAGTATTAACTATGGGTACATCAGCTGATTATCCGCCATTTGAATATGTAGATTCCGCAAAAGGGGAAGAAATCATCGGTTTTGATGTGGATTTGGCCAAAGCGATCGCTGAAAAATTGGGTTATGAGATACAAGTGAAGGATATGGACTTTAACGGACTGATTCCTGCATTGGAAACTAACCAGGTCGATTTTGTTCTTTCGGGGATGACACCTACTGAAGAGCGCAAGCAAAACGTTGATTTCAGTGATGTATATTATACAGCCAGTCATATGATCGTTTCGAAAAAAGGAAGCGGAATTGAGTCATTGGAAGATTTGAACGGCAAAACTTTAGGTGTGCAGCTTGCCTCTATTCAGGCTGATAAAGCAGAAGAAATTGGTGAGACAGTTGATATGAAAGTAGAAAACCGCAACCGCATCCCTGAATTGATTCAGGAAATTATGGCAGACCGTTTTGATGCTGCCATGATTGAAGATATTGTTGCAAAAGGATACTTTGAAAAAAATGAAGATCTTGCCGGTTTTACGATCGAAGAAGCTGAAGCGGAGGCAGGTTCTGCCATGGCTTTTCCAAAAGGCAGCGAATTAACTGAGAAATTTAATGCAGAGCTTGTGAAGATGAAAGAAAACGGTGAATTGGAAGACCTGATCGTAAAATGGTTTGATAACAAATAATTCCGCTGGGAATTGGCGTCCAAGGCATATTTTCCTTTGGACGCTTTATTCTTCTTGGAAACTAGTAAACTATTTATAGAGAGAGGATGGAAAGATAGTGAATCTGGATTTTCAGCAGTTCGTTCCCTCCCTTCCATATATACTTAAAGGCATTGGCGTTACGCTACAAATAGTTTCTATGGCAGGCATATTGGGTTTTGTATTAGGCATTATTCTATCATTCTTTAAAATCAGCAGATTTAAAATTCTTGGGTGGATAGCAGATGCCTATACCTCCGTTTTTAGAGGAACACCTCTTGTTCTTCAGCTGATGCTCATTTATTATGGATCGCCCCAGCTGATCGGGTATAAAATTGATCCGTCAACAGCTGCCGTCCTGTCATTTGGACTAAACTCAGCTGCCTATATTTCGGAGATTATCCGGGCAGGCATCCTGGCTGTTGATAAGGGCCAAAGTGAAGCGGCCATGGCTTTAGGTGTCCCATATAGGCCGGCCATGATGGATATTATTCTCCCGCAGGCGATGAAAAACATTTTGCCTGCTTTGATGAACGAGTTTATTACCCTTACAAAAGAATCTGCAATCGTAACAGTTATTGGGGTAACAGACGTGATGCGCCGGGCTTACATCGTGGGAGGCGAAAAGTTTTCCTACTTTGAACCAATACTGATTGCCGGGCTTATCTATTACATTATGGTAATGATCCTGACTGTGCTTGGAAAAGGGATTGAAAGGAGAATGAGACGCAGTGATTAAAGTGGAAAATTTGCATAAACATTTCGGTAAACTTGAAGTTCTTAAAGGAATTTCAACCAGTATTCAAGATGGCGAAGTAGTAGCTATTATTGGTCCATCCGGTTCCGGCAAGTCAACATTGCTGCGCTGCATCAATCTCCTGGAAGTGCCTACAGATGGCAGGATCATGATTAACGGGCAGGACATTACGGATAAGGGCACAAACATTATGAAAGTGCGCCAAGATGTGGGAATGGTTTTTCAGCATTTTCATTTATTTCCGCACAAAACGGTTCTTCAAAACCTGACCTATGCACCAATGAAGGTTAAGGGAGTTTCGAAATCGGAAGCTGAGAAAACAGGGCTCGAGCTTTTGGAGAAGGTCGGATTATCGGCCAAAGCCTACGAATATCCAAATCGGTTATCCGGGGGACAGAAGCAAAGGGTTGCGATATCCAGAGCTCTTGCTATGAAACCTGATGTCATGCTGTTTGATGAGCCCACATCCGCTCTTGACCCGGAAATGGTGAAAGAAGTACTGGACGTTATGAAAAATTTAGCCCATACAGGCATGACAATGGCGATTGTTACCCATGAAATGGGATTTGCCCGTGAAGTGGCAGACAGGGTGCTTTTCCTGGATGGCGGCGTGCTTGTAGAGGATTCTTCACCTAAAGAATTTTTTTCTAATCCTAAGAGTGAACGTGCAAGGGATTTCTTGCAAAAAATGCTATAATCGATATATGCTATGGGAGAAGATGGTCAAAAGGATCATCTTCTCTTTCCCTTTTCTTAAAACAAACAGCCTTCTTTAAATTTAGGTGCGGGCAAATGAATATAGGAGTTTGACTATATGAAATACAGAATTGGCTACCGGACAATCAAGACTGCCGTGGGAACTTCCATTAGCATCATGATTGCACAGATGCTGCAGTTTGACAATTTTGTCTCTGCAGGAATATTGACTATTTTATGCATAAAAGTAACGAAGAAAAAATCTCTGCGAGCTTCATGGGACCGTTTTTTTGCCTGCTTAATGGCAATGGTGTTTTCTTCCTTGTTCTTTGAGGGGATTGCCTATCATCCGCTTGTAATAGGACTGCTGCTTTTGTTTTTTATTCCCGCAGCTGTCATGTTAAGGGCCAGCGATGGTATTGTGACAAGCTCCGTTATTATTCTGCATATTTATTCAGCAGGGGAAGTTTCAAAGGAACTCCTGCTGAATGAGCTGGGCATTATTACTGTCGGAATTGGTGTGGCGCTCATCGCAAACCTCTATATGCCAAGTCTGGAATCGAAGCTTAAGGAGTATAGGCTCGAGATAGAAGATAACTTTAAGATTATCTTTGATGAAATCGTGAAGTATTTGCGTACACATGAAAGCAGCTGGGATGGCAGAGAAATCACTGAAACGATGGAATTAATCGATAAGGCAAAAACATTGGCCTTCAGAGATGTCGAAAACCACTTCCGAAGGAATGATAACTTATATTATCACTATTTTAAAATGAGGGAAAAGCAATTCGAGATTATTGAGCGTGTTCTTCCAAGCGTAACGTCCATAGCCCTGCCTGTTGAACAGGGGGAGATGATTGCTGATTTTATTGAGGAGCTATCGGACCACATTCATCCAGGGAATACGGCCATTCAATTTCTGGATAAATTATACAGAATGAGAGTTTCCTTTGAAAATATGGAGCTCCCCAAGACAAGAGAGGAATTTGAGGCACGGGCTGCGCTGCTTCACTTTGTAAAAGAAATGGAACAGTATTTAATTATAAAAAGCTCTTTTAAAGGATTAAAGGATAGGGAAATGAATCAAGACCGGACAGCAGAAGCAAACTAAGGAAAAGGAATTGGAGCGTGAATGATCATGCTGAAGTTTGCTGCAGCGGCCATCATGTTTTTTTCATTTTCCCCAATCTGGCCATTGGGACCCAACCCGCTGCCCGGAGATCCATTTTTAATTGTCAATAAACAGACAAATGAAGTCGCGTTTATTCATGATCATAAAGTACAAAGTGTAATCACAGCTGCAACCGGGAAAACCGATGATCTTACACCTGAAGGGATGTTCACTGTCACTGTTAAGGCAGCTAATCCTTATTACAGGAAAAAGGATATTAAGGGCGGTGACCCACGTAATCCACTCGGGACTAGATGGATTGGATTTGACGCAGAGGATACAGATGGAAGGATTTATGGCATTCACGGTACGAACGACCCTGCATCCATCGGCAGGTACGTCTCAAATGGATGCATTAGATTGCAGAATGAAGCAGTCGAGTCGTTATATGAATCTGTACCGGTTGGTACGAAAATTTTAGTTGTCAGCTCCCCAAAAAATTTTGATGAACTTGGAAGAGAGTACGGGGCAATAAAAAAATGATCCTTTGAAATAATAATTAGCTGCATCTGAATGGATGCAGTTTTTTTATGCATTGCAGAGCGTTTAAGAAGTAAAATAAAATGGTATGCATGTTAGGTAAATTGAGAATATGCTGAATAAAAAATAGAACATAAGAAAAATTCATGCCAGAAAAAAAAGCTGCCCGGAATTGCCCTCCGCAGCAGCTGAAAAAGTCTACATAATTTCTGTTATAAAAACATCGACATCCCCATAATGAGGGTAGATGCGAGCATTGCAAATATCATTAAATAAACAATCACTTTTGTCATTTTCTTATTTGACATTCTATTCCTCCTCGTTCCAATTCTTACTATTATTTTACTAAGAATCTTCAAATTGAACAACCGCTCAATTTTTAAAAGGATTTTCGACATTTTTAACGAATATTTAAATAATAGACCCAAAATATGCCCGCATTCTGCGGGAAATTGATAAATTCCGACATCCATGAGGAGGAAAACATATGATCAAGAAGGTGGACCATATAGGTATCGCTGTCAGGTCTCTTGATGAAGCGCTTCCATTTTATATTGAAGTGCTTCAGCTTGAATTTCTCGGAATTGAGGAAGTGGACAGCCAAGGAGTAAAGGTTGCTTTTATTAAAGCAGGGGAAACGAAACTTGAGCTGCTTGAGCCGACAAGTGAAGAAAGTCCAATTGCCAAGTTTATAGAGAAGCGAGGCGAAGGTCTTCATCATGTAGCATTAGGTGTTGACAGTATACAGGAACGCATTAATCAAATGAAGGAACAGGGCATCAGGATGCTGCAGAATGAACCGAAGATTGGTGCTGGCGGTGCCCAGGTAGCCTTTATGCACCCGAAATCAACAGGTGGCATATTATATGAATTTTGTGAAAAGAAAGGATTGAAATAAAGCATGGCAGACATCTATGAGAAAATAAATGAGTTATACGACCGCCGCAGGGAAGTCGAACTTGGCGGAGGGGATGAGCGTATACAAAAACAGCATGAAAAAGGGAAGCTGACTGCCCGTGAACGAATCGATTTATTAGTTGACCCGGGCACATTCGTTGAGCTGAATCCATTTATTGAGCACCGCAGCACGGATTTTGGATTGGAAAACCAAAAAGGCCCTGGCGATGGTGTTGTAACTGGCTATGGTAAAGTCAACGGACGTCCTATCTTCTTATTTTCCCAGGACTTTACTGTTTTTGGCGGCGCCCTGGGGGAAATGCATGCAAAAAAAATTGCTAATGTAATGGATTTGGCAGCTGAAAATGGGGCTCCATTTGTAGGCTTGAATGATTCCGGCGGTGCCAGAATTCAGGAAGGTGTTGTTTCCCTTGATGGGTACGGCCATATTTTCTACCGGAATTCCATTTATTCAGGAGTGATTCCGCAGATCTCTGTCATTATGGGGCCATGTGCAGGCGGAGCGGTTTATTCTCCAGCGATCACGGATTTTGTCTTCATGGTGGAAAAGACGAGCCAGATGTTCATAACTGGCCCAAAAGTAATCGAAACGGTTACTGGGGAAAAAATTTCACCGGAGGATTTGGGCGGTGCCCGTGTGCATAACACAATCAGCGGAAACGCACACTTTAGAGGCGAGTCCGAAGAGGAAGTTATTGAGCAGGTACGAAGTCTGTTAAGCTACCTTCCG
>Ga0180215_1000616_pt1 | contig 43333 bp, 43 predicted proteins | sample eDN3rd37CBELigBY_FD_128871 | JGI IMG/M metagenome (GOLD analysis project Ga0180215, IMG submission 128871) | Enriched backyard soil microbial communities from Emeryville, California, USA - eDNA 3rd pass 37_C BE-Lig BY (version 2) (version 2) | ecosystem: Environmental > Terrestrial > Soil >...
CAGCGTGGAATGCGACATCGTGAAAGCTGTTCCTTGCGTTGGAAGAAGGCCCTACGGACTCGGGCCGGGCGGGTGGCGTTACCGCGGGCAGCAATCGTCGATACGCATGCGACGGAGCGCAGAGAAGAACGAGTGCGATGCGATACAGCCGGAAGATCTCAGCGACGCGCGGTCCTCGGACCTGCACGTCGGCGTTCGCTGGGTCAGCGACAACACTCCGAACACTCGTACACGGCAATCCCCCTGTGCGGCGATGTGACTTCAGCAAGAGTGCCGTCCGGAGGCGACGCGCTCAACGGTTCTGCGCAGCCTGATCGGAAGTCCGGCTCCAAGCTCTTAAGCTCTGTCGACGATCGACGAGACGGGAGCGCAGGTGGGCGGAGACGACGACCCGGTCTGGACTCGGCGGCGATTCCTGGCCGGCATGGCCGGGACCGCGGCGGCCCTGATGGGGGTGACCGGCCTGTTCTCGACGGAGGCGGCGGCACGTCCGGCCGGTGCCCCGCCGGTACGCGACACGATCTGCGGCATCCTCGCGTTCGTCGTCCCCGGCAACGACCCCTATTCGCGCCACCAGGGTGTGTCCACCGATCGGGTCGGTGGCGCCACCGAGGGCGCCGCGGCCTCGCTCGAGCACACCTTCGACCACGCGTCGCCGGTGCCGCTGCTGGGCCGCGCCGGCGGGAACCTGCCCGGGGCCGCCGCCGTCGCCGCGCTCGTCAACATGTATGCGGTCACCGTCGACGCGGGGTCGCTCGTCGGTCCCTTCGCGGCACCGTTCGCGAACCTGAACCACGCCGCGAAGGCCCGTGTCTTCGAATTGCTGGACACCGAACCGCAGTTCGAGGGAACGATGCTCACCTATGTGGTCAACGCGATTCCCACGCTCGCCGCGTTCGCCGCGTATTCGGAGGTGTCCGCATTCGACCCCGACCGCCGTGCCCTCACCGGCCGGCCCGTCGGCTGGGAACTGGCCCGCTACGACGGTGTCGCCGACGGGTGGGACGAGTTCGCGGGCTACTACCGCGGCGTCGACCGGATCGAGGAGTGACGTGCGGGACGTGATCGTGATCGGGTCCGGCGGTGGCGGGCCGGTCGTCGCGAAAGAACTCGCGGCACGCGGACTGGACGTCCTCGTCGTCGAGGCCGGGCCGCGCTTCGCGGATCCGGAGAACGAGTGGACGCATTTCGAGGACGACGCGAACAATCCCCTCACCGGCTTCTTCCGGCAGGGTCCCGGCGACCGGTCGCGCACCCCGTGGCTGCGCGACCTGCCGCAGAATTCGTACGTGTGGCAGGTCGCGGGGGTCGGCGGAACCACGCTGCACTACTTCGGCAACTCGCCGCGCGCGGTGCCGGGCGTGTTCGTCGGCTACGACGGCGCGGACCGGAACATGTACGACACGGACCACCTGTTCCCGTTCGGATACGACGAACTGCGCCGTTACTACGAATGGGTCGAGGCAACCCTGCCGGTGCAGACCGCCCCCATGGGCACGAAGGAACGGATCTTCCTGCGCGGTGCGGCCGCGCTCGGCCTGCCGCATCAGACGACGCACGACACGACCGTTGCCTCGCACCGCGCGCAGCAGAACGCGATCCTGCAGCCGGGCGGGACCGCCGGGCGCACCCGCGACCCGCAGCGACTGCGTCACCCCGAGGCGCGCGGCTGCACGATGTGCGGGCACTGCTACCAGGGCTGCTACCTGCCGGCGGGTGCGCCCCGCAACCTCAAGGCGAAACGGTCGACGGACAACTCGTACGTGCCGATGATGCTCACCGCCGAGGCGTGGTCGCCGCACGGGCGGGCCGCGACGCTGGTGACCGACGCGACGGTCACGCAGGTACTGACCGAGGACGTACACGGAGAGACGACCGCGCGCGGGGTGCGGTTCCGCACCCTCGACGGCGAGGAACACGAGGAGCGCGCACAGGTCGTGGTGCTCGCGGCGGGCGCGATCGAATCACCGCGCTTGTGGCTCGCGTCGGACCTGCCGAACCCGAACGACTGGGTGGGCCGCGGCCTGACGGACCACCACATGGATGCGGTGTTCGGGGTGTTCGACGAGGACACCGGCCAGACCCGGGGCGCCGGCTCGAATGCGCGCGTCGACCTGCCCGGATACGGCGGTATCGAACAGGTCGGGATGCCGCCGGCGCTGCAGGCGTATTCGCTGGCGTTCAGCGACTCCGGCATCCACGGCTACGGCCGGGCGGGCGGCGTCGTCGACGACGCCGGGGCCGACACTCTCGGCCGGCTGGTGGGCCGGGATCTGCTCGCCACCCTCGACGACGCAAACCGCACCCTGGCGGCACTGGTGATCACCGACGACGACGTCGAACCCGGCAATCGGGTCACCCGCTCGACGATCTTGCTTCCGGACGAGGGCGGGCTCGCACCGAAGGTGACGATGCGGCACCGGCAGCGGTCCGAACGCACGCGACGGAACCGGGAGTACTGCACCCGCAAGGCCGTCGAGCTGATGCGGGCCGCGGGTGCGCGCTCCGTGCACCGCTGCGACTGGCCACCGCTGATCCTGCACGCGCAGTCGAGCATGCGGATGGGGACGAGCGAGAACGACTCGGTGCTCGACGCCACCGGCGAGGCGCGGTGGGTGAAACGGCTTTTCGTCGCGGACAATTCGGCGCTCGCGAACTCGCTGGGCGGGCCGAATCCGACGTTGACGACGCAGGCGCTGGCGACCCGCACGTCCGAGGCGATCTTCCGCGCCTACTTCGGCGGCAACGCGTGGGTGGGGAGCGAGGATCCGGTGTCCTCCATCGACGACCGCGTCACCGCGGCGGTGGTCGCGCGGGGGCTGTGACCTCGGCAGGGCATACACGCTGATTGTGAGGCGTACACCCCTTTCCGGTAGCGAAAGGGGGTGTACGCCCACACGACAGGGTGTACGCCTACTTCTCCGTGATGATCTGGATGAGGTTTCCGCACGTGTCGTCGAAGACGGCGACGACTGCGGTCCCGATGTCCGTCGGGGCCATCGTGAACACCACACCTTGTCCGGCAAGTCGCGCGTATTCGGCTTCCACGTCGTCGACGGCGAACTGCGCGAGCGGAATTCCGTCTTCCCTCAACGCATCCCGATACGGCTTGACCGCCGGGTGACCTGCCGGCTCGAGCAGGAGCTGCGGGCAGTCCGGCGCGTCGGGCGAGACGACGGTGAGCCAGGAGGCATCGCCGATCGGAATGTCGTGGTGTTTCACGAATCCGAGCACGTCGGTGTAGAAGGCGAGGGCGGCGCGCTGGTCGTCGACGAACACACTCGTCAGGTTGATCCTCATCGGTCTTTCCTTTCGTGGGCGGGCCACCGCTCGGTGATCTCGGCGAGCGGACCGGGGTCGAAGTAGTGGAATTTGGATCGTCCACGTCGCTCCGTGACGACCAACCCGGAGGCCTCGAGCACCCCGAGATGCTGCGAGATCGCCTGGCGGGTGAGACCGAGACCGTGACGCATCGTGAGCACGGAACAGATCTCGAACAGCGTGCGCCCGTCGCCGGCCGCGAGTTCGTCGAGGATGAGGCGTCGTGTCCGGTCGTCGAGCGCGTGAAAAACGTCGGCCACAGCGCCCACTATAGGCAAGTAGCCACTTGCCTATCAAGGGTGGTCGAGTCACCCACCACGCGGGCGCGCGTCGTACCATCGGACCCATGCGCGCTGCGTCGCTCGTCGATTCGTTCGAGGAACACAGGCCCCACCTGCTGTCGGTCGCGTACCGGCTCACCGGCAGCGTCGCCGACGCCGAGGACGCCGTGCAGGACGCCTGGTTGCGCCTGGACGGCGCCGACGCCGACCGCATCGACGACCTGCGTGCCTGGCTGACCACCGTGGTCGGGCGCCTGTGCCTGGACCGGCTGAAATCGGCGGCGGCGCGACGAGAACAATACGTCGGCCAGTGGCTGCCCGAACCGATCGTCACGCCGCTGTCGGGTTCCGTTCCCCCGGATCCGCTCGAGCAGGTGGTTCGGTTCGAGGACAATCGCCTCGCCGCGCTCGTCGTGCTCGACAACCTCACCCCGCCGCAACGCGTCGCATTCGTACTGCACGACGCATTCGCGGTGCCGTTCGACGAGATCGCCACGATCCTCGGAGTGGAGACACCCGCGGCACGGCAGCTCGCGTCCCGCGCGCGACGCATCGCGGGTGGCGCTCCCCCGCGCGCCGGCGACGACGAGCACAACGCCGCGGTGCAGCGGCTCCTGGAAGCCATCGCCGCCGGTGACCTCGACGCGGTCGTCGCGTCGCTGCACCCCGACGCCCGGATGATCGGGGACGCGAACGGGAGCACCCGCACGGCCGTCAACATCATCGTCGGCCCCGACAAGACGGCCCGGTTCTTTCTGGGCCTGGTCCAGATGTACGGCCCCGAGTCGCTGCGCACCTACACACCGGTACTGGTCAACGGGCAACTCGGCTTCGTCACGCCGGGCTCCCCCGGCGACGGCACCCACCGGGCCTACGCGGGCCGGGTCCTCGGGTGCACCGTCGTCGACGGTTACGTGTGGGCGGCGTACGACATGGCCAATCCCGAGAAGCTCCGGCGGGTGAAGGTGCCGTCGCCGTGGACGACCGACTCCGAGAGCGAGTAGTGAGCCGACGATGGAACAACGCCTGAGCTTCGTGACGCTGGCCGTCGGCGACGTGGCCCGCAGCCGCACGTTCTACGTCGACGGGCTCGGCTGGACACCGACCGTCGACATCGAAGGCGACGTGCTGATGTTCCAGGTCGGCGCGCACATCGTGCTGTCGCTGTGGGACCGCACCGCATTCGAGGCGGAAGTCGGCGGACCGATCGCGCGCGGCGGCATCGCACCGGTGACCCTCGCCCACAACGTCGCGACCCGCGACGACGTCGACCGGGTCCTCTCCGCCGCCCGCGCCGCCGGCGCCGAACGGATCACCGGCGGCACCGACCGCGAATGGGGCGGCTACACAGGCTATTTCGCAGATCCCGACGGCTTCTTCTGGGAGGTCGCCTGGAACCCGGGACCGATCGGGGAAGTGGTACTCCCGTAGAGGGCTGATTTCGGGGCGGTGCCCGAGGCTAGCCGGTCATCCCTTCGTCCCGCGCCGCCTGCGCGACGGCCGCCGCGACGGCCGGCGCCACCCGAGGGTCGAGCGGGCTCGGCACGATCTTGTCGGCCGCGAGCTCGTCGCCGAGTACCGACAGGATCGCCTCCGCTGCAGCCAACTTCATCCCCTCGGTGATCCGGCGGGCACCCGCATCCAGCGCACCTTTGAACACGCCCGGGAACGCCAGCACATTGTTGATCTGATTCGGGAAATCACTGCGTCCGGTCGCCACGATCGACGCGTACTCGGCCGCGATGTCCGGATGAACCTCCGGGTCCGGATTCGACATCGCGAAAATGATCGCCTCGGGCGCCATCGTCGCGATGATCTCCTCTGGCACCGTGCCCGCCGACACCCCCAGAAACACATCCGCACCATTCAGCGCCTCGACTATTCCACCCGTGCGGCCCGCCGGGTTGGTGCGTGCGGCGAGATCGGCCTTGATCTCACCCAGATCACCCCGGTCGGTAGAGACGATGCCCCTCGAATCCAGCACGGTCACGTCCGCGACACCGGCGGCCAGCAACATGTTGGCGCACGCCACACCGGCCGCACCCGATCCCGAGATCACCACCCGCAGGTTCGCGATCTCCCGGCCCTGCACCCGGGCGGCGCCACGCAGTGCGGCCAGCGCGACGATCGCGGTGCCGTGCTGGTCGTCGTGCATCACCGGGCAGTCCAGCGCCTCGATCACCCGGCGCTCGATCTCGAAGCAGCGAGGCGCGGAGATGTCCTCGAGGTTGACCGCACCGAAGCTCGGGCGCAGGCGGACCAGGGTCTCGACGATCTCGTCGGGGTCCTTGGTGGCGAGCACGAGCGGGATCGAGTTCAGACCGGCGAAGTTCTTGAACAGCGCCGACTTGCCCTCCATGACCGGCAGTGACGCGCGGGCGCCGATGTCGCCGAGACCGAGCACCGCGGACCCGTCGGAGACGACAACCACAAGGCGGCTGGTCCAGGTGTAGCGGTCGGCAAGAGTCTCGTCGGCATGGATTGCGCGGCTCACCTGGGCAACGCCCGGGGTGTACGCGATCGACAGCGCACGCTGGGTGTCGAGGGGAGCTGTCGTCTCGACCGAGAGCTTGCCGCCACTGTGGCCTGCGAAGATGTCATCGGACGTGATTTCTGTGGAAAGCTGTTGCGCCAAAACGTGTTCAGGATAGACGGTCATGTGAATTCCTTGGAGACAGAGCGGTGAATTGAGAATCTGCGCACAAGGAGCAGATGTACGAGTGGACGGAGCGCGCACCGGCGCGCGCGGGCCGGACGCAACGGCTTGCGGGCGGTGTAGTTCTACGACCGGATGCGACCACCAGGCCTGGCGATCCCGCGGATCGCCAGGCCGCTGTCGGCGGCCACGAGGGTGCCGGTCATCGCGGCAGAGTCATGTCGTGAGGCCAACATTGTAAAGATTCCGTCGTACGCGTCGATCGGAGCTATCGCCTGCAACGGAAGCGCCTTGTCGGTGCCGTCGAGGACAGAGTCGGCGGAATCCTGTCCCAATGCTCCGGTTCCGCGAAGCCGGGTGGGTGCGACACCGGGCGCGACACCATTGACCCGGACGTCGGGGGCGAGTTCGTAGGCCAACTGGCGGATCAGTCCGTGCACCGCGTGTTTGGACGACGTGTACAGCGACCCTCCGCCCGCCGCGTTGGTACTGGCGAAGGATCCCGTCAGGATGACGCCGCCTCGAGAGGCGATCAGTGCGTCAAGACACGCGCGCACGCCGAGCAGCGGCGCGAGGACGTTGACGCCGAACAGCTCACCGAAGGCAGCCGGAAGGCTCTGGCCAGGAATTTCCTCGAGTGGGCGGGCGCCGTCGGTGATCCCGGCGTTTCCGACGAAGACATCGATCCGGCCCCATCGTTCGAGTGCGATGCGGGCCGCTGTCTCGTTGCCCTCCCAGGTCGCCACGTCCGCGACGACCGGTACCACCGCCGAGCCGAGCTCGTCGACAAGCTCGGTCACGCGATCCGAGATATCCACGGCGACAACGGCTGCCCCTTCGGATACGTATCGGGCAACCACCGAACGGCCGATCCCAGCACCGGCCCCGGTGAATACCACGACCTGTCCATCCAACGCACCCATGTGTATTTCCTCCAGAGTGTCTTGTCCATCGAAGGTTTCCGATGGACGGCTCGTGCCGGAGTCCTGATCCCGGAGTGCCGGGTCCAGGACGGTGTGTGTTTCAGTAGGGCAATCTCGCGCGTGCATCCTCACGGACCCGCCTCTCGTCCTCCGGCAGGGCGAAGAGGGTGAGCTGGCGGTTTCCTCCGCCACTCATCCGCAGACAGTCCTGGTCCCAGGGGGTGTGGACGATCTCACCGACGCGGGCGACGCCGGAAGCCTCGAGACGCTCTGCAAGAGCTGTGATTCCGGCGCGATCGCGTACCTCGACCCGCACTGCGTGGTCGGTGCCGGTGAGCTGCCCCGCCTCCGAGCCGTCGACAAGGTCCCATTGCGGACCGTCGAACAGTTCGATGGCGGAGGGCGCGACCCCGAACAGTACGCCGCGTTGTCCGCCGGGGTGGATCCACTCGTCGACGATGGGCATGCCCAACCCGTCCCGGTAGGCGCGGACGGCCTCGTCGAGGTCATCGACCCTCGAGCAGATCCGCAGTTCGTCGAATGCCCGCACGGCCGCCGCCGGGTGCCTGCTCGGACGGCTGATCAAGACGTAGATCTGCCCGTCCGGGGCCCGGAAGTGCGACCAGGACGTCCCCCACGAGTCGGCGAGGCCGTCGTGCACGTCGCCGAGGAACTCCACTCCGCTGGATTCGAGTTCGGCGCGCACCTCCCGGACATCGTCGACAAGGATCCCGGGGCACCGGGTGCTGGAAGAAGGCGTGGTCGTCGTCGGTGGGCTTGAAGATCTCGAAGGCACTGCCGTCCGGGAAGGAGAAGACAACCGCGTTTTCCTGGTCGAGCGTCATCGTCAGACCTAGCTTGTCTGCGACGAACTCACGCATGGCAGCGAAGTCGGCGGTGCGGGAGCCGACCCAGCCGAGCCCATGAACCTTCATGTGTGAAGCAACCTTTCGCGAGTGCTGGTCAGGAGACGATCGACGGTTCGGCCTCGCCCCGGCTCGCAGCGACGTCCGGCCGCGCCGGTCCGGACAGCCGGTAGGTGAGCGCGTAGAGCACGACCGACAGCACCAGCACGACCAACTGCGCCGACTGGGTCAGCACCGTCGGTACGCCCGGGATCTCCAGGAGAAGGATGCCGATCAAGGAGGGCATGATCCAGGCGACGAGGCCACGTCCGATGCGGGGTAGCCGGGCGTCGTCGTGGACGGGCCCCCGGCGTCGGTCGCGGAAGTCGAGAGCGAAGTGGGTGAGCACCACACCCACCCAGCCCACGGCGAGGACGCCCTGCCAGTTCAGTGCCGTCTGGAGGTAGCTGAAGACGTCGGTGAGCATCATCAGGAAGACGACCGTTGCCACACCCGAGACCCACACGGCACGGGGCAGCCGGACCGAGGTGAACCCACTGAGAATGCGTTCGAAGTTGGTGGTCGACAGGTAGTAGTTCATGCTGTTGACCCGGGTCTGCGAGACCACGATGAACAGCAGCCCGACGAACCCGAGACTGGCCAGGATCGCCTGTACTACACCGATTTCCGAGGCAGGCTCGTTCGGCAGAACGGTCTGCACCAGATAGATTCCCGCAATGCCGTTGACGACGAACAACACGAGATAGAAGACCCATCCGAAGGTGACGACCTCGTGGAAGCGTTCGTCCTCCTTCCTTGCGAAGCGGGCGAAGTCGACCGTGGCCGGCATGTTGATGAAAATGCCCGTGTACAGGATCGCCGACAGCACCCAGCCGGGGAAGGACCGCCCCTCCGAAGGAACGATGCCGCCGAAATCCAGCCAGGACGAGTCGGTTCCGAACTTGACGTGGGCGGCGATCACGGTGGCGATCAGGCCCACGAAGTAGAACGGCAGCAGGACGCCGTTGAGTTTGGCCATCCAGGACTGCACACTGCCGAGCATCAGAGGAAGCATCGCGATGACCACGGCGGCGTACCAGATTCGGATGTCGCCGGCGCCGAAGTAGGACTGGAATGCCACCGCGAGGGTGCTGGACTCGAATACCGCGTAGTACAGCACGGTGGCGGCGATGAGCAGCGCGGTGAGGAAGGCGCCCCACCGACCGAAGATGGTCTTGGTCAACAGGGTGGAGTTGAGTCCGTGGCGCACGCCGAGCCGAGTGGTGACGATGTTCACCAGGGAGAAGACGACGGTGGACAGCACGATCGCGATGATCGCGTCGCGGGTGCCGTAAAGGCTGGCGGCGAGCGCACCGTAGAAGAGCCACACCATTGCGCTGAGCATCGACCAGAACGACATGGTGACCTGCCAGCGGCCGAGTCGGAGGGTCGTCGGCACGGCGACAGTGCTGAAGTTCTCGTCGGACTCGATCTCGCGGGAGTCCGAGTTGGGGGGCGGGGGCAGAGCAGGCAATGCACACCTCCAAAAGTGTGTACAGAACTGGATACAGTTTTATCGAGTGTAAGGAGAATCACGTAAAATGGAAGACCTGCGGGTAACGGTTCTGTTTCCGGCTCCGCGGGGAGTGCGTGCCGCCGCGATCCGCCGGTTGCCCGCCCTGGTCGAGACGACGGTGCACCGCTTCGGCACTGTGGGGTGCAAACTGTATGCAGATTGCGTACCGACACCGACCCGAGGACGACCCATGACTGCGAGCAATGCGCTCACCCGCGCCGGAACCACCGTGGACGACCTGTGCGGGGCCCTGCGGGAACGCATCATTTCCGGGACGTACCCGCCCGGCCAACGGATGTCCCAGGAGCAACTGGCCGCCGAGTTCAACGTCAGCCGAACCCCGCTGCGCGAGGCACTACAGCGTCTCGAGGCCGATGGGCTGCTTGTCGCACACGCCAACCGCGGCATGCACGTCGCGCCGATCGTCAACTCCGACACCGAGCAGCACTACGCGCTGCGCCTGCTGGTCGAACCGCCGACGGTGGCGGCGGTCATCGACAGCCTCACCGAGGACGACATCACCGCTATGCGTACTGCGCTGGACGAGATGCGCGAACACCGCGGGCACAATCGGCGTTTCCAGGAAGCGCACCAACGTTTCCACGATGTCGCCCTGGTGCGCTACCCGCCGTCGTTCAGCCAACTGATCCGGTCTCTGCACACGATGATCCACCGGCACCAGAGCGTCTACCTCTCGCACCAGCGCACCCCGGACGATTTCATCGATCTCGACCAGGACTTGGTGGACGCGATCGTGGCCGGCAACGCCGGTTCGGCGCGGCGGATCATGGAGTTCCACCTCACCGATGCGGCGCTGGGGCTGGTGCTGGATGCCGACCCGGACCACGAGTTCGATGCCCTGCTGGTGGCGCTTCGGGGACGCGGCATCACCCTCGAGCACGACGCATCCGGGCGGGTCATCCGCCCTGCCCGGATCTACTGGGTCGACGCCGATCCGGTACTCCCGGACCGCCGCACCTCGAACCTTGTCCTCGTCCCGCCACCGTCCCGGACCTCAGATCAAGCGTGAGGTGAAGAACGCGGTGTGAATCGCGTCGAACACCCGGCCAGGCTCGCGGGCCGAACCGACAACGTGAACGTCGAGTCCGGACGCGCGCAGCGCGATGGCCAAATCGTCGTCGGATGCGACTCGGCCGAGCGCGAGCACTACGGTATCGGCCGTGATCACCTCTTCGGCGCCCCCGGCGGTCACCTTCACCCCGTCGGCGTCGATCGCGGTTACCCGGGTACCGAGACGCACGTCGACGGCGGCGCCGTCCAGAAACAACGGCAGCCGTTCGACATCCGTGAACACCTCGTTGCCCTGCAACAACGACTCGCTGCGCTCGAGCAGGATCACCTTGACGTCACCGGCTTCGGCCACTCGCAGCGCGGCCTCACATCCCTGCAGCCCACCACCGATGACCACGACCTGCCCGGTGGACGGGGTGTCGGCGCGGACATCGACCGCGGTGATCACCGGCAACGGGCCGGTGATCGGGAAGTCCGGCTCGCGCATCGGTGCACCGGTCGCGAGAACGACGGTGTCGTAACCGGATCCGACGAGGTCGGATGCACCGGCCGTGGCGCGGCGCACCGTCACGCCTCGACGCTCGACTTCGTGCACCAGGTGCGCGACGAGCGAGGCCAAGTCCTGCTTGACCGTCGAACCCAGTGCGTGCGTGAGCATTCCGCCGAGTTCACCCGACTCGTAGAGGGTCACCTCATGACCGCGGTCGTGAAGGATGGCGGCGCTGCGCAGGCCGGCGGGCCCGCCCCCGACCACGGCGACCCGCTTCGGGGTGGCGGACGGCTCGACCGGGAATCTTCCTTCCTCGGCCATGTTCGGGTTGACGCTGCAACCGGCGCTGCGGCCCCTGTTCAGTCCACGGTCCAGGCAACCGTCGTTGCAGCGGATACAAGGGGTGATCTCGAGAACACGGCCTTCCCGGGTCTTACGGGCCCAGTCCGGATCGGCGAGCATCGCACGCCCGAGTGAGACGAAGTCCGCGGACCCGGATTCGATGATGTCCGCGGCGATGTCGGGGCCGACCAGCGAGCCGGAGGCGATCACGGGAATGGTGACGGCCGGCTTGATCCTCTCCCAGCCCCAGCGGTGCGGGGCGCGGATCTGGTACCAGGGACTCACCTCCCACTCCATACCGGCGTGGTGGCCACCGGAGGCGTGGATCACGTCGACTCCGTGCGCCTCGAGCAGCCGGCACAGCCGGATGGTCTCCTCGATCGGGATGCCGTCCTCTTCGTAGTCGGTGACCGAGAGGCGAATACTCAGCGGGAATTCTCGTGGTACCGCTGCCCGGATCGAGTCGACGATGCGCAGCAGTAGCCGGGAGCGGTTCTCGAAGCTTCCGCCGTACTCGTCTGTGCGGAAGTTGGTGTGCGGTGAGAGGAAGTTCGTGATGAGGTAGCCGTGCCCGGCGTGCACCTCGACCAGGTCGAAGCGGGCGGCATGGGCTCGCGCCGCGGACTCCCCGAAGGCGACGACGATGCCATCGATCTCGTCGAGGGTCATCGGGGTCGGCACGATGCCGTACTGCACCTCGACGTCCCACCACGAGGAGTGCGACGCCGACTTGATCGGCGCGGTTCCGAGGAACTTCTGCCGGCCGCCGTGGGCGATCTGCAACCCGACCCGGGCTCCGGTGGAGTGCACCTCGTCGGCGAGCCAACCCAGGCCCGCAACATGCTCGCGACGGCTGACGCCGATCTGATTGTGGATGGCCTTGCTGGCGTCGTCGTCGACGTAGCTGTACTCGACCATGACCAGGCCGATACCGCCTTCGCCGAGCCGGCGGTAGTGGTTGACCGTGCGCTGGCTGACGGTGCCGTCCGGGTTCGACGTCGCCGTACTCTGCGGGGACTTGACGATCCGGTTCGGAATCTCGAGGGTTCCGATCCGGCCCGGGGTGAAGAGCGATTCGAATTTCACTGGTACTCCCGTTGATTCGACCCGGTGCGCTGTATACGTGTCCGAGCATGAACGGAGTTGGAGGGCCGGACGTCCGGAACTGCCGCCCGGTGGCTCGGCCACACCGAAAGGTGGAAGGAAAGCGCTGCGGCCCTGCGCTCGATCGGTAGGGCCACGGCGGGAGCGGATCACCGGAATGAGGGGCTCCGGCGATCCACTCCGTGTGCGGTGGGTCAGGGTGCGAGCAGGGCGCCTGCCCGCGGGACGACCTGTTCGAGGCCCAGACGCCCGAGCAGATGCCAGGTGGTGGCCGCCGCCGCGGACAGCACCGGGATGTCGAACCGCCGTTGGAGGGTGTCGAGCACGGGCAACGACGGCATCTGGACGCAGGCGCTGATGACCAGGGCATCGGCGCCGCTGGTGTCCACTCGCTTCGCGTGCTCGAGCAGGTTCTGTGGGTCGAGTCGGCCGACAGCCAGGTTGTCCGGGACCTCGAGACTCAGCGAGTCGACGACCTCGAAGCCCTCGTGCTCGATGTAGTCGCACACCGTCGCGGTGAGCGGCTTCATGTACGGGGTCACCACCGCGATCTTCTCGGCGCCGAGATGGGCGAGAGCCTCGGTGAGCGCGCCCGCAGACGAGAGCACCGGGATGTTTTCGCCGCTCTCCTCCTTCGCGATTCGGGCCAGCTTCGGCTCGGACTCCGAGTGGTACCCCCGGCCCTGCGACATGATCGCGACCAGGCAGGCATAAGCCATCGCGTCGACGCGGGCGTCCGCCAGTTCCGCGGCACACCGCAGCGAGTCCGCGTCCATCGCGGCCAACTGCTCCGGGGTCACGTGCTGCATCCGCATCCTGGACGAGTGGAAGGTGAACCGCTCCGGCCGGATCTCCTCCCGGGCGCGCAGCATCGCCGGAATCTCGGTTTCCATCGTCGTATTCGAACTCGGAACGATCATCCCGATCCGAAAGTTGTTCTTCATGTCTGTCCTACCTGTTCTCGATGGAGGAGCGCAGCGGTCGACTCGGACGTCGAGCCGCGCCGGTCCTGTCCTGCGGATGTCAGATGTGCCGTACACAGGTCGGGTGAGAAGCCGAAGCCGTTGTCCGGCCAACTTATTCGTGCACGCCCACCGGACCTGAGGTCGTCGAGTCCGGCGAGTGAGAGGGGGGTGGCGTCGAGTGCGATCGAGAGCGCCGAGAAGCCATGGCCGGGATCAGCGGCCGTGATCATGCCCAGTGCGGCATCGAGGAGGTGGAACTCGAGCAGCTTCCGCGCAGGGCCGCCCGCCCGGACACGGACCGCCTCGAGAAACATCGCGTCGGTCGCCACCATGTCCCGTACCGCCTCGGCATCCGCAAAATAGAGCCGCTGGTGGCGGTCGATCACGGTCAGATGCTCTTCCACGACCCGGCTGATGGAATTCGGATACCGGCCCAGCATGATCCGGTGGAAATCCCAGTGGGCATACTGGAACTCGCGCGCAGAAATGCCGGGTTCCCGCATTTCGGTCAGCGCGTCTTCCATTGCCGCGAGGTCTCCGGGGGTAACCCGGTTCACCATCGACGGAACCAGTGCCGGTTCGATCAGTAACCGGAGGGCGTAGGAGGCTTCGACGTCCGACAACTCCAGAGGGGCAACGACCACTCCCCTGTTGACGCGGCTGACCACCAGGTTCTCCGATTCGAGACGGCGCAGCGCCTCGCGCAGCGGCGTGCGGGACACCCGCAGGTCCGCCGCCAATCCGACCTGGGAGAGCGCGGCCCCGGGCCGGTAGATCCCCGCGATGATCCGGTCCCGTAAGGTCGCGTGGATCTCGTCGACGACCAAGCCGCTCCGCGGCCGCCTCGGGTTCACGAAGTCTCGTCGGATCCGAGCCCTGCAGCGATCATCTTCGTGAAGAAGTCGGGGTCCTGCCCGGCGACGGTCTCGAGTACCATCGCGTCGAGCAGGATCCGTTTGTCCGTGCGCGGAACGTACAGTTCCAGCCGTTCTCCGTGGCGGGTCCAAACCTTGCGGTACTGCACCCCGGCGAACTCGTTGGCCACCCCGTTCCACTCGTCGGCACGGACCACGCCCAGGGGGAGGTCCGACGCCCGACGGTCCGCAGCTGCCGTATCGCTCATGACCGCTCCCTCTTCGTGTCACTCTTGATCGCGACGATCGTGGGCTCCGCCCCGTATACCTCGTGCCCGCGTCGACCGGACAACACCGACAGCCTGGCCCGTGCCGCCGCCACCGCGTCGAGGTTCAGATCGACGACGGTGACCACAGCGGGGTCCTCGCCGAGGTCGACGAGAACCTCACCCCAGGGCGAGACCACCAAGGCGTGCCCGTAGGTCTCGAACGCATCCACATGATCGGGCGTCGGCGAGTGCACGGTGGCCGGGGCCACCACGTAAGCGAGGTTCTCGATCGCCCTGGCGCGGAGCAGAGTGTGCCAGTGTGCCTCGCCGGTGGACCGGACGAACGCCGCGGGCACGAGCAGGATCTCTGCTCCGGCAGCGGCGAGTTCGCGGGACAGTTCGGGGAACCGGACGTCGTAACAGATGGTCAGTCCGATCCGGACCCCGTCGACGTCGATGAGCACCGGGCCGTCGCCCGGGCGCTCGACCGAGGACGCCTCGAAGGACTGCCCACCGATGTTGGCGTCGAACAGATGCAGCTTGTCGTACCGGCCGGCGATGGTACCGTCGCGGTCGATCACCAGCGCCGAGTTGTACACACCGTCGACGGTGCGGTTCTTCATGCCACCCAGCACGATCACCACAGAATGCCGGCGCGCGGCAGCGCACAGTTCCTTCACCGGGACCGCATCGACGTCGAAGGCGGCCTCACGCATCTGTGCGTTGGTGCCGAGCATCAGCCCATTTTCCGGGAGGGCGACCAGCGCCGCTCCCCCATCGGCCGCTTCCTCGATGAGCCGGAGCGCGGTGGCCAGGTTGGTGTCCGGGTCTGCGGTGGCGTGCCATTGGGTCAGGCCGACGGCCAGGCGCCGCGACGCGGTCACTGCTTCACCCCGACAAGGTCCATGTTGACCACTGTCCAGCCACCGCCGGATGCCTCCAGCGGCTCGTAGGCGTAGACCTCACCGCGCACGCCCGGACCGACCAGCCCGAGCATGATCATCCAGTTCATGAGTTCGTACTGGCCGTGTTCGAGCAGCGGGAACGGTTCCAGCGAGCACATGTCGAGACCGCGACCGGTTTCGATCAGCGTGAGCAGGTACGTGTCGAATTCGACGTCGACACCGCCGAAGTGGCCGGGGTCCAGCCAGTGTGAGAGCCCTCCGGTCGCGAGGAAGGCGACCTTGAGTCCGGACTGCTCGACGACCGGGCGCAACGCCTCACCGAAGCGGCGCGCATTGAACGGTGAGAAGGACCGAGCGGGCTGGGTGATCACCGGGATCACGGGCAGGTCGGGTCGCGGCAGGATCAGCCGCAGCGGCACGATCAGGCCGTGGTCGAGTTCGACCTGCGGTGCCTCCTCCACTTCCTGACCGGCCGCGCGCACCGCGCCGGCGAGCGCCGTCGCGAAGTCGGGCTGCCCGGCCAGTTCGAGGTCGAGGTCGGGGCGCTTGAAGAACTCCATCGAACCCTGGTGCCGGTCCCCGACGCCGATCACGAAGTGCCCGGTCTCGAAGCTCTGGAAGTGGCAGTCTGCGGACACCAGCAGCACGTCCGGATCGGCGGCAACGAGGTCCTGCCGGAGCTTCTCGTACCCGGCCAGCAGTCGGTCGACCGCGACTTCGGGGTCGATCTCGGGCCGGGCCAGCAGATCCGGGACGTGGGAGCATCCGCCGGCGAAAACAAGATTGTCCGGCAGTGCCGGGGCCGGCACCGGGATGGACTCGTCGACGATGAACCGGCCCCGACTGGAGGAATCGCCGAAGTCGTCCTTGAACCACCGGCTGACCAGGATCGTCAGACCGTCGTTGAGACCGATGGCGCGCAGTCGGTCGCGGTTGCCGGTGATGATGGTCTCGGCCCACTCCTGTTCGATACCGAGCAATTCGCGGGCCTGCCCCGGCTGCGCCTTGACCGCGGCGAGCAACTCCGCGTCACGGGCCATCGCCAGGATCGCCTGTTCGATCGCGTTCTTATCCATGGCGCTCACTCCTGTACGAGCGCGCCGTTGCGCACGACGGCGACGCCGTCGATCTCGACGGTGCATCCGCGCATCGGCACGTCGAGGTGGGCAGGGGTCTCGCGGTCCGCGAAGCGGTTCGATCCGGTGGACCACATGAAGTTTCCTGCGGTCGAACGCAGTTCCTGACCGTAGAGCGTGCGCGGGTCGTATACGTCGAACGCCGACCAGCGGGCCCGATCCAGCAGGCCCCAGCCCATGTGGCTGAGGGCCCAGACTTCGCTGTCGTCCCACGCCTCGAAGTAGTCGTTGAGCACGTGCGCGTCGGTGCCGTTGCCGGAAACCTCGGTGATGAAGCCCTTTTCCACCTCGATTGTCACGGTGTCCTGGACGTAGCGTTGCCACGGGATGAGGGCATCACCGGGCTGAAGCACGATCCGCCCCTCGGCGGTGCGATCGTTCGGGAAGCAGGCCACGAAGCCGGACGGCCAGTGGTCCCAGCGGCCCGGCTCGTCGACGTATCCCCACTGGTGGGTGATCGGCAGGTCCTCGCCGGAGATGTCGGCGGTGAGATCCGTTCCGGCAGCACTGGTCACGTGCAGGGTGGAGCCGGAACGCAGTGCGTTGCCCCCGGTTTCGACGCGCCCGCGCAGGTCCGAGTCTCCGATCAACCGCTCGAGGACGTCGGTCGGCTCGGCCACGAACAGCATCCGCTTGCCGTTGCCGGTGATCCGGGTACGGACGTCCGAGTGGATGAGTCCGCCCACGGTGACGTCGATGACAATGTCGCACTCGCCGGCTGCGGCAAGGAGCGGCGCGACCTCGCGGCCGTCGGCGGTGTACGGCGGCAACATCGGGTTGGACAGGCTCGACGCGTGCAGGACCAGGGCGCCCGCGCCGAGCTGGCGCGCTGCAGCAACCGCTGCGGTGACGTACTCATCCTTCTGGCCCAGCTCGGCGATGATGCCTACTGTCTCGTCGGAGGTGACCTTGCAGAGCTTCAATTGCTCGACGAAGTTTTCGGTCAGAGTCTTCGGCATGAACTTCTCCTTCGTGAAAATACTGCGTATATCGTTGATTTGAGGTGAGAGGTCAGTGGCCCGCGCGAATGGCACCGCCGTCGACCGGCAATGACGCTCCGGTAATGAACGAAGCTCGCTGTGACACGAGGAAAGCGACCGCATCAGCGATCTCGCCCGCTTCACCCCATCTACCGGCCGGGATGTCCTGGACCACCTTGGCGATTTCGTCGTCGGCCGACGTACCGTTGTTCGCCGACTTCATTTCGAGGATGCCCTGCATCCGGTCGGTACCGGTGGCCCCGGGCATCACCTGGTTGACGCGAACCCCGGTGCCACCGAGCTCGAGTGCCAGCGTCTTGACAAAGGCCGACGCGGCCGAGCGGTACGACGAGGAGAGGACGCCACCGAGGGCAGGCTGGCGCACCCAGGTGGACGAGAGCAGAACAATGGCGCCACTTCCTTGCTCGCACATCACCTTGCCGGCAGCTGTTCCCAGCTGCACGACCGGCCGCAACAGCAGATCGTGCGCTGCTTGCCAGTCCACCCAGTCCACATCGAGAGCAGGCCCGATTCGCGGACCCGGGGTGTTCAGCACCGCAACATCGAGACGCCCGAACCGCTCGACTACACGACCCACCAGTGCGGCTGTCGCGTCTGCGTCGCCGAGATCGTGGACCAAGGGAACGATGCGACCCTGGCCATGTTCCTCGGTGTCCGTTCCAGCCGAACGAGAGGCAGCGACCACGGTCATACCTTCGCTCGCAAGACGTTCGGCTGTCGCCCTGCCGATCCCGCGCGATGCCGCGGTCACCAGCGCGATGCCGTTCTCGAGTCCCAGGTACACATCTACTCCTTCAATTCGTTCCACTTGGGCTGCTTTCGATCACGAGATCTCACGGATCGCGTGCTCGGCACACAGTGCAATCACACGACGTGCCATTTCCTCGTCTTCCAGCGGAACGGTGCCGTCGCCCTCGGTCGACGCATACCCCCAGTCATCGGATCGGAATACCGAGGGGCACATGGCGAAACAGGTGCCGTATCCATCACACTTGGTGGGATCGACTGTCACACGCATCGTCAGGACTCCTTACGTTCACTACGGCGGGCCAGTTCAGCGCCGGCGGTCCGGGCCAGTGCTGCAGCACCGTCGATGAATCCGCAGGCGCCGCGACCCGTGAGTGTGTCTCCCCAGCGAATCAAGTTCTCCTGGTGCACCGTCGAGGTGTCTCCGCGCTGCATCTGACGGAAGGCGCGGGCTATCGCGTTGGTACCGCTCACGCAGACACCGCACTGCATTGCCGACTCGGACTGGAACCAGGTACTGAGCTCCCCCGCGACCTCGACGAGGTCGTCGTTCCGGCCGAGGACTGTCACCGCTGCGCAGCCCAGACCGCTGCCGGCCTCGCGCACGGCGTCGTAGCAGCAGACGAGCGAGGACCGGTCACCGGCGAGCAGGCCACCGAACCATCCGCCGACCATCAGGCCACCGATGCCGGCGGTGGCCCCGCCGGCCGACTCGATCAGATGGTCGATCGTCTTGCCGAGCGACATCTCGTAGACTCCGGGGCGCTCCACCGCTCCGGTCAGCGTGAACAGTGCTGTTCCACTGGAGGTTCCGGATCCGACCTCGGCGAAGGCCGCCGCGCCGTGTCGACGGATCCAGGCCACGTGAGCCAGTGTCTCGACGTTACTGATCAGCGTCGGCAGGCCACGAACACCCGATTCGTACGGCCGCGGCGGCTTCGAAGTCGGTTTGGCGGGGAAACCGTTGATCGACCGGCACACCGCGGATTCTTCACCGGCCACGTAGGTGTGCTCAGCGCGGTGGGTGCGCAACGCCAGCCCGTCCGGTACGAGCCCCGCGGCCGCAAGTTCCGCGATGGCACCTTCGACCGAGGCGAGAGCGTCTGCGTCGGAGACGTACACGATCGCCTCGGACGCTCCGGTGACCACTGCGGCGAGGAGGAGGCCGTCGAGCACGAGGTGCGGGCGGTGGGTCAGCAGCCAGCGGTCCTTCGCCGAGGCCGGTTCGCCCTCGTGTCCGTTGGCGACGACCACGGTCTCGCCGTGGGCACCGGCCACCGCTGCGAACTTCCGGTGCGCCGGGTAACCGGCACCGCCGCGGCCCCGCAGGCCGGAGCGCTCGAGTTCGGCGAGGAAGGCGGCCGGATCGACCGGGGAGCCGAAGAATCCGAGTGCCCGTTCCTGTTCCAGCCCGAAGGCACCGGCGGCGGTGTCGGGAAGCACCAGGCGGGGCGGGGTGTCACCGACGACTCCGGACGGCCCGCCGGCGCTGGAAGCGCGGTACAGGACCGATTCGACTGCGACTGTCATGACAACCCCTTGATCTTGTTGTCGCTGAACGATTCTGTGACGATGTGCAGTGCCGTCCGCAGGGAAACGACGTCGCCGTACTTGGCGTCGATGTCCAGGAGAGCGGCGTCGTGCGGGCCACGCTCGCGGTCGCCGACGCACTCGCGGACGACGAAGGCCGGCAGGTTCGCGGCACAGGCGTCGACGACGGTAGCGCGGACGCAGCCGGAAGTGGTCGCCCCGGCCACGATCACCGTGTCCACCCCGTCCGCGACCAGACGGTCGGCGAGGTCGGTGTGAGCGAAGGCTGAGGCGGTCTGCTTCACCACGAGTTCGTCGCCGACCTGCATGCCCAGTCGAGCGTCGATCTCGACGCTGCGATCGCCGGCCCGCAGCACCGTCATCGCCGGCATCTTCTGCAGCCAGGTGGTCCCGATACCACCATCCGAGGGGAATGCGATGGTGGTGAAGTAGACCGGTACACCGTGCTCCCGCGCGGTGTCCACCAGCGTCAGCGTCGCGGCCACCACCTCGTCGAGATCGAATCCGGGCCCGTACTGCGGTTCGGTGAAGCCGTATTGCAGGTCCACTACGATCACGGCGGGAGAGGTTCCGGGTGTGAGCGTGCCGAGTAGGCCACCGCGTCGGTACCGCTCGCGCAGTTCCGCTTCGGCGGTCGAATGCGCGCTCAAAACTGAAACTCCGGCCACTGACCGGGCTCGGCGCGCATCATGTCCGCATAGAACTGGTACATGTTGCGCTGGACGCCTTCCTCATAGCGGGTCCAGAAGACCCGGCCCGGTCCTGGCCAGTCGGACACCGGTGTTGCCATGCCGATTCCGGGAAGGCCCATCTCGTAGTTCAGTTCGAAGTCGAGGAGTTCGGCCGCTACCGAGCCGCCGTTCTTCGTGACGCTGAGCCAGGGCTCGGTGTCGTCCATTTCGAACGATCCACCGAGCGAGAATGTCCCCAGGCCGGCTCGGTAGGTCCGCTCCTTCTCCTCCGGTGTCATGTTCTTGTAGCCGACGAACCAGTTCCAGATCTCGATCTGGCCAGGGCCCTTGGGCTGCCAGGTTCGGATGGTGAGAATGCCGGTCGGCGGGTGCTGGGCCCCATCCTCGGTCATAGGCAAAGCCAGAATCGAGAAGTTGGGGAAGACGTTGCCCACGAAAACGCGTGAGCGGCGGGCCACCTCGAGCTGTTCGGATGAGATGTTGACGCTGTCGAAGTGCTCGGCCAGGGATTCCGGAAAGCCGAAGAAGTTGGGTCCGGGCTCGTCGGCGTACTCGGCCATGGAGAAGGACAACGAATGTCCGGGTGAGGCCTGAATGTGGTAGCCCATCATGTTCTCGCTGAAGGGAACCGGGAAAGCACCGATGCTCCATACCGACTTGTGCAAGGTGCCGAGATGGTAGTCGTCGCCGGAGAAGTTGTCCGCCCCGGATTTCCAGTTCGCGTCGACGATGAAACGCTGTGGTTTGCCGAGGATCTCGACGCCATCCTTATCGAGGCCGAAGATCAGATCCAGGTACCAGGCCATGCCGCCCAGGTACTCACGCAGCGTTGGGGCGGTGGGATCCAGGGTCGCGAAGATCAAGCCGTGGAAGGCCTCCACCTTGGCCGCGCGTGCCAGGCCGTTGTTCTCCTTGCTCATGTTGCTCAGGGCGTTCTTCCACAACGGGGCGCCGACGAGGGAACCGTCCGAGGAGTAGGTCCACCCGTGGTAGGGACACCGGAAGTGGGAGGAGTTCCCGGAGTCGGAGCGGCAGATCTGCACGCCGCGGTGTCTGCACGCGTCGAACAGGACGTTGATGTTGCCGCGTTCGTCTCGGGTGACCACGAACGAGTCTTCGCCGATCTTGCGGACGACATAGTCGCCGTTCGACTCGATCTCGGATTCGTGGGCCAGGTAGACCCAGGCTCGCCCGAAGATCTTGCGCAACTCGGCCTGGTAGACCTCCGGGTTGCCCATGATGGCGGATGGGATCCTGCCCTCCGGCAGGCCGCTGTCGATGCGGTCCATCAGCTCCTGGACTCGGGGCGAGAGCGAATCCTGTTTGGGCACAGGCTTCATGTGTGGACTCCTGGTAGTGGAATGCGAGGTGAGGATACAAGTTGGGCCGACCGTGAAGGTCGTCAGAAGAAGAGCGAGAGGTTGTGCGTGCCGATCACACTCAGGTCCAGGTAGACGACCCGGCGCAACAGCTTGAGCGCGCCGTTCTCGCGCCGGAGGACGTCGTCGCGTTCCCCGGAGAGCATTTGAGGGGTGGTCTGGGACTGCCTGGTCCGGTAGATCAGGATGTTGCTCTTGGCCCGGAGCAGGTCCTCGTCACCGTCCTCGTGGGGACGGACCCGAATGTTGGTGACGAAGTGACGCACCCGCGACGGCGGGTCCTCCGCCCATGCGTACTTCGTCTCTCCACGGGTGACCCGCGATTCGAGTGAACCCAGCGTTTCGTTGAGATGGAACGTGTTGGTAGAGAATCCCTTACCGCGTGCGCGCTCGACCGTCTCTCGGACGGGAACCTGGTACTCGATGTCCGCACTGACCAGCTGGGTGAGCCATAAACGTTCCTCGAGGTCGTCGAGCAGTTCGGTCTCGTAGTGCATGAAGTCGACCACTTCGACATGGCGCGGATCGGCTGTCGACAGTGGTCGCGGAGTAGCAGTGACTTGCTGCATCGGCGAGATGCCTCCTTCAAAGTGCATACACTTTTGGATGCACTTCAGTGTGAGCTACCGGAGGCGTTAGCGCAAGACCCCTTCGAAACTCGTAACGCAGAGGACACAAAACGGTCGGTTCGCCTACGCTCCGGTCGGCGCACACGCCTGCCGCTGCGATAGTGGGCATCCCAAAGACCCAGCGCCCCAGAACAAGCGGACCAGCTATATGGTTCCGTGTAACTATCTGTCGAATGTTCGAAGGGAATGCCACCCTCATGTTGCCCGCCGACGCACCGAGCCCGTCCCGTACGCGGATTGATCCCCGCGCGATCCGACCTTCGCAGGCCTACCGGCTGCTGACGGCGTCGATCGTGCCCAGACCGATCGCGTGGGTGTCGACTCGTTCGGTCGAGGGGACCCACAACCTCGCGCCGTACAGCTTCTTCACGGTCGCGTCGAGCGAGCCGCCCATTCTTCAGATCACGTCCATCGGCCACAAGGACACCTGGCGCAACATTGTCGATACCGGCCAGTTCGTCGTCAATATCGGCACCGAGACCCTCATCGACCAGATGAACACGACGTCTGCGCCGTTCGACAGCTCGGTCGACGAGTTCGAAGCGGCCGGCTTGACACCGATCGACAGCGAGGTCGTTGCAGCACCCCAAGTCGCCGAGGCACCAATCGCCTTCGAATGCGAGAAGCAACTGATTCTCGAGGTGGGCAACGGGACCATCATCCTCGGCCTTGTCGTCGGTATCTCGATGAGCAACGACGTACTGGCCGACGACGGCCTGCCTGATTTCGGGAGGCTTGCACCGCCCTCGCGGCTCGGGCGGACGGAATGGGGTCTCGCCCCGCAGACGACGATCAGGGACCGCCCTCGAGCGACCGGATAAACCCGCGGATGCCTCTCCCGGAAGCTACCGACGCGAACTCGGCGAAGCGCGCGTCATCCCGACACGCCTCCGCTGCAGAGTTCAACCGCTGTGTGCGGTCCTCTTCGTTCACCGAGCGTTACCGGGACGTGCGCCGGCGCTCCGTTGTTCACAGCGGCGGCGAAGGCACACAGGCGAAGGCACACAGAGGATAGACGGGTCGGGGCGGGCCTGAGGCGGGACTCCTGCTGCTCGACGTACTGCCGCAGCAACGGCATCACGGGCACCGCCGACCGACCTGCATCCGGGCTGCGGTACTAGACCGTGCCGGTGTCCTCGGCAACCGCCCACGGAACACGGCACGCGTCGGTGCTGAAACCCTGGTCGTGGATGCCCAGCGCCGAGTTCATGCGGGCCCGCATATTCTCCAGCGCGATCTGATAGGTCAGTTCCACGACCCCGGCCGGCCCGAAACGGCGTTCGAGGTCGGCGACCTGCTCGTCGGTCACGTCGTCGCGGACGTTGCCGGTCATCGCGTCCGCGTACTCGATCGCGGCGCGCTCGTCGTCGCTGTACAGATCCGAGGTCTTGTACTCGGCGATGTGCTCGAGCCGCTCGGTGTCGAGACCGTCGAGCCGCTGCAGCATCGTGCCGAAGTCGACGCACCACGAGCATCCGATGTTCCAGGCCGTGCGGTACACGGCGATCTCCCACACGTTCTTCGGCAACACCTTCGTCGCGCGATCCGCGAGCAGCTCATGCAGGCCGTTGGCACGCATGAGGCCCGGATGATGGGCGAGCACCGTGAACGGCTCGGGCACCTCGCCGAACCGGCGTGCGGCCGCCTTGTACGCGACCTTCGTCGCGAGGCCGGCCCGGTCCGGGGTCACCGCGGGAATGCGAGCCATGATCGTCTCCGTTCGTCACCGGCCCCGTTCGGGCCGCTCATTTCCTTGGACGAGGTAGCCTTCCGGAATGTGACACCACCGCCCGACCGAAGTGGCCGCGCCCCCGCTACGCTGGCCAAATGCCAGAGATGACGTCGCCGCGCCGGGTACGCACGGTCAGCCGGCTCCGGCCGTTCGCGTCCACGATCTTCGCCGAGATGACCTCCCTGGCCATCCAGCACGACGCGGTGAACCTGGGGCAGGGTTTCCCCGACACGGACGGTCCTGCGGCGATGCTCGAGGTGGCCCGTCAGGCGATCTCGGACGGCGTCAACCAGTACCCGCCCGGTCCGGGCACGCCGGAGTTGCGCCGCGCGATCACCGACGACCGCGCCGCCCGGTACGGACTCGAATACGACCCCGACGGCGAGGTGCTGGTCACCGTCGGCGCGACCGAGGCGATCAGCGCCGCGATCCTCGGGCTCGTCGAACCCGGTGACGAGGTGCTGCTCACCGAGCCGTACTACGACTCGTACGCCGCGTCGGTGGCGCTGGCCGGGGCCTCCCGGCGCGCGGTCCCCCTGGAACGCTCCGGATCCGGTTTCGTGCTCGACGTCGACGCGCTGCGCGCCGCGGTCACCGACCGCACCACCATGCTGGTCGTCAACACCCCGCACAATCCGACGGGCACCGTGTACGACGACGCGACGCTGACCGCGGTCGCCGAACTCGCGTGCGAACGAGATCTGCTGGTGCTGTCGGACGAGGTGTACGAGCATCTGGTGTTCGACGGTCGCCGGCACACCCCGCTCGCGTCGTTGCCCGGCATGGCCGAACGCACCGTCACCGTGTCGAGCGCGGCGAAGATGTTCAACGTGACCGGCTGGAAGATCGGCTGGGCGCTCGGGCCGCGCGAGCTGATCGACGGCGTGCGCGCCGCCAAGCAGTTCATGTCGTTCGTCGCCGGGGCACCGTTCCAGCCGGCGGTCGCGTACGCGCTGAAGCACGAGCAGGCCTGGGTCGCCGCACAGCGCGACGACCTGCAACGCCGGCGCGATCTGCTGTCCACGGCATTGGCCGACGCGGGATTCGGTGTACTCGATTCGGCGGGAACATATTTCGTGTGCGCGGACGTCACCCCGATCGGCGTCACCGACGCTGTCGAGTTCTGTCGCAGCCTGCCCCGGCGGATCGGTGTCGCCGCGGTGCCGGTGAGTGCGTTCGTCGATCATCCCGAACGGTGGAATCATCTGGTGCGGTTCGCGTTCTGCAAACGCGACGAGATTCTCGCCGAAGGTGTGCGACGGCTGCGGACCCTGCGGGAGGCGCACTGACGTGTCGGCTCCCACCATTCCGTCCGATTTCGTGAGCCGGGCGGTCCAGCTCGCTGCCGCCGAAGGAGTCGATCTGGCGCCGGCGCTGGATGCGGCGCGGATCAGCCGGGCGGTGCTGGCGCAGCCGCACGCGCGCCTCACACCCGAGCAGGTCAGCCGGTTCACCCAGGTGACGTGGCAGATCACCGACGACGAACTGTTCGGACTCGGCTCGGGACCGGTTCCGCGCGGATCCTTCCGGGTGATGTGCCTGACCCTCATCCACTGTCCCGACCTGTCGCATGCCCTGACCCGCATGATCGAGGTCAACCGGGTCATGCGGACGCTGCCGACCCTGACGCTGACGCCGGGCCCGGAAACGACCTTCCTGGATGTGGGACTCCCCGACGTGGTGACCGAAAAGACCCGGGTCACCGTCGATTTCCTGTTGATGCTGCTGCACCGCTTCGCGGCGTGGCTGGTCGGCGGGCGGGTGCGCCTGGAATCGGTGGAAATGCCCTATCCGCAACCGGATCCGGTGCTCGCCCGCAGTTACGACGCAATCTTCGGTGTCCCCGTCACGTTCGGCGCCGACCGCGCGGCCCTGGAAATCGACAATGCCGCGCTGCGGTCCCCGCTCGTGCAGACCGAGAGCGGCCTCGAAGAATATCTGCGCGAGTCACCGAATCTCATGCTGTCGGAACGTGATTACGAATCGACGGCGTCGGCGCAGGTGCGCCGCATCTTCGAGTCGGGCATCAAGGGACGCACCGCCAGCGCGGAGGACATCGCCGACATGCTGTCGGTGAGCGCCCCGCACCTGCGTCGCCTGCTGCGGCAGGAGGGCACGTCGCTCGGTCATCTCCGGGAGGAGGTGCTGCGGGACGCGGCCATCGCGGGCCTGCGCCGCGGTGAGTCGGTGGACGATCTGTCCGCACGACTCGGCTTCTCGGAACCGAGCGCGTTCCGGCGCGCGTTCAAGCGCTGGACCGGATCCACACCACGCAGCTTCCGCTGACCTGCGGGCGGGCCCCGACCTCGGTCAGGCCACGCAGAATTCGTTTCCTTCCGGATCGGTCATGGTGACCCACTCGTACGGGCCCTGGCTTCCTCGGTACAGGACGGTCGCACCGGCCGCGACGAGCTTGTCGACGAGCGCGTCGCGGTCGTCGCCGGCGCGGATGTCGAAGTGCAGCCGGTTCTTCACCGTCTTGCCTTCCGGCACGAGCTGGAACAACACGCGCGGCCGGGCCGGGGTTTCCGGATCGGAGATCGCGGCACCGATCCTCCACACCAGTTTGCCTTCGAAGATCTCGGTATCGTCCTCCCGGGCCTGTCCGGCGGCGATGAGACCGCGGATGAAGTTCTCGTCGCTCGGCTCGACCCGCCATCCCAGCGCTTCCGCCCACCACTTCGCCTGCGTATGCGGGCTGTTCGAATCGACCGTCACCTGAAATTCGTATCCCATGTGCCGACGATACGACCGGGTACCGACAGATCAGGGACGGACGAGAATCCTGATCGGATTACCGACGTGGTTGTGCAGCTTCTCGATTCCCTCCGCGACGTTCTCGAGCGGCACGATCTCGCTGATCGAACGGGACAGATCGAGCCGGCCGCGGGAGACGAGCTCGGCGAGGACTTCGATGTCGACGTTCTTGTAGCCCAGATGCCCGAGCACCTGCTTCTGCGACAACCCGAAGTTCGCGGTCGGGCCGAGCGACGCCTCCTGACCGCTCAATCCGACGACGACCACCCGCCCGCCGCGGCGCACCGCCCCCAGCGCCTGATCGAATGTGACCTTCAGACCCGCGGAATCGAACGCGACGTCGAGACCCTTGCCGTTCGTCGCCTCGGTGATCTTGGCGGGCAGGTCGAGGTCGCGGGTGTCGAAGGCGTAGTCGGCGCCGAGCTCGAGCGCCCGGTCGAGGACGACGGGATCGATGTCGAGGGCGATGACCGGGACGGCGCCGACGAGCCGCGCCAGCTGCACGATGTGCGTACCGACCCCGCCGACGCCCCACACGCCCACCGCCTCGCCGACCCGGACCTGCCCGGTCCTCACCACGGCGCCGTAGGGAGTCGAGACGGCATCAGCGAGAATCGCCGCCTGCTCGAACGAGACGTTGTCGGGGATGCGAGTCAGGCCGCCGGCCTGCGCGACCGTGTACTCCGCCCATGCGCCGTCGTAGGCGAAGGCCATCAGCTGGATGTTCTCGCAGTTGACCAGGTCGCCGCGGCGGCAGCTGCGGCACTGGAAGCACGGGCGCCCGGCGGACGGGATCACGCGATCGCCGATCTGCCAGCCGGTGACCCCGGCGCCGAGGGCAGCGATGGTGCCGGATGCTTCGTGCCCCTGCGTGACGACCGGCAGCAGCGGCGGGAAGGTCCCGTCGAGCAGGCTCAGGTCGGAATGGCAGATCCCGCAGAACTCGACCTTGACGAGCACTTCCCCGGGCCCCGGTGATGGAATCGGAACATCCTCCAGGACATTGGTTTTCGATTCGGCATGGAATCGTGCTGCCCGCATGGTGTCGGCCATCGTCCCTCGTTCGTGTCGGCAACCCTCGTCGCGAGCGACCCTACTCCCGAAAGGGTCCGCACGGCGGGTGATCCCGTCTGCGGAGTTGCATTCGCACACGGGCGGTGAGAGCGTCGGAAGCGAACCGTCATCGATCACGAGAGGGTGATACGCGCAATGCGCACGACCGCCGTCGACATCTATGCGACCCGGAACCGCACCGGCACCACCACGGTGGCCCGGCCCGATCCCGCCGTCTGGGGTCCGGCGACGGACGGCCCGCTGGACGCGGACGCGGTCGAGGAGTACGACCGCCGCGGATTCCACACCGTCGACGCCTTGCTCGAGGCACACGACGTGGCCGCACTGCTGTCCGAGACGACCCGGCTGGGGCGCGAACTGGTCGGCGACGAGCGGGTGGTGCGCGAGAGCGGTAGCGGCGACGTGCGATCCGTGTTCGACGTGCACCGCCTCAGCAGTGTCGTGGCCGAGATCATTCGCAGACCCGAGATTGCCGGTATTGCAAGACAATTGCTCGGATCCGAGGTGTATGTCCATCAATCCCGGCTGAACGTCAAGCCCGGATTCCGGGGCGGACCGTTCTACTGGCATTCGGATTTCGAGACGTGGCACGCGGAGGACGGCATGCCCCGCCCGCGCGCACTGAGCATTTCGATCGCGCTCACCGAGAACTACGGCTACAACGGCGGTTTGATGATCATGCCGGGGTCCCATCGCACGTTCGTCGCGTGCGCCGGGGAGACGCCCGAGAACTATCACCAGCAGTCGCTGGTGACGCACGTGCCGCCGACCGGGTCACCCGACGAGGACACCCTGACGAAGATGGCCGCCGAGCACGGCATCGCCACGTTCCTCGGATCGGCCGGATCGGCAACAGTTTTCGACTCCAACTGCATGCACGGCTCGAACGGGAACATCACCCCGTTCCCCCGGTCGAATCTGTTCGTGGTGTTCAACAGCGTGGAGAACACGCTCGTCGAGCCGTTCGCCGCGCCGAAACCACGCCCCGAGTATCTGGGAAGCCGGGACTTCACCCCGCTGAGCTGATCCCGGTGTCGCTGCGCGTCATGGCGAGTGCGGCGCGGAGGTCGCCGGGGTCGTCGACCTGCAACGCCACGCGCGCGACCTCGGCGGTGGTGCGCCGGCGCTCGAACAGATGGGGCAATCTCACCTCGAGCGGGTCGCGCAGCAGCACATCGACATTGGTGCCGTCGGGGCCCGGCAGATACAGCACGCCGTCCTCCGCGACCGGGGACGTGTGCCCGAACCTTCTGTGCACCCTCGCCCCGAGGATGTTCTCCGGGCGGACGGTCGCCACGGTCTGGTGGCCCGAGCGGATCGTGAAGCGGGTGTCGTCGAGCAGGTGCGGATGGACCACGCGGGCGGCGAGCATGCCGAGCAGCGGCACGAAGCCGTACACCGAGACGACCAGCAGGGTGGTGCGCAGCCACGGCCACGGCACGAGCAGGTGGATGGCGACGGTCTCGACGACACACGCGATCAGGAAGGCGATGGGCATGCCCATCGTGCCCTTGGTGTAGCCGATCGCGACGACGCCGTCGTGCAGGCCGTCGCGGCGCCGCCGGGCGAACAGCCACAGCGATCGGTAGGCGCGCAGTTCCGCGCGGATGAGACCGGCGACGGCGGGGCCGGCGAGGTCGTCGAGCACGGCGTTCCAGGAGGCGCCGGATCGACGCAGCGCCCGGATCCGAACGACGGTGACGGCGACGACGAGGGCGAACAACGGGATTTCGACCGCGAGCCACAGCACGAACGCGGTTCCGGGGGCGAGGATGCCGACGGCGGCAAGCACCGCGTTCGTCAGCGCTGTCAGGATCGCCACCACCAGTGCGCCGCGGTGGATCCGCTGCGCGGTCACGACTCCACCGCCCGCGCTGCGATCGTCTCGATGACCCGGACTGCGACGGCGCGTTGCGCGGGATCGGGCAGGACCTCGGCCATGTGGGGACTGTCGGCGACGTCGGCCGCGGTCGTCGCCCATTGCGCGAACATCCCGTCCGGGTCGCCGAGATCGTCGAAGAAGGCGGCCAGTGCGTCGGCGATCTCCTCGATCTCCTCGGTCACATCGGCGGGGTCGCGGCCGGCGAGCGCGCCGAACCGGCGATAGAGGGCGACCAATTCGTGCCGGCGTTCCGGGTCGGTCAGGGCCGCGGTCGCGGCGTCGACGAACGGTTGCGGGGTCTGTCCGGACAGCGCGAGGATTTCCCAGCTGTCGCGTTCCCGGACGAACAACTCCTGCACGCGGGGATCGGTCTCGCCGTCGACGAGTTCGGCGAACGCCTGCGCGAGCGGCGCGGACAGGGGCGAGAGCGGTTCGCCGCGCCGGTGCAGGTCGAGCATCTCCGCGAGTGAATCTCGTTTGACCTGCAGGATTCGCAGCTGTTCGTCGACGGCGGCGAGCAGCGCTTCGAGGTCGGCTCCGAGGTCGTCGGTGTCGTCGGCGGCACCGAGCACCGCGGCGACGGATCCGAGTGGCACCCCGGATCGGGCGAGCCAGCGGATCCGCATGAGCCGGACCAGGTCCTCCAACGAATACACGCGGTACCCGTTGGAGGACCTCGGCGGTTCCGGCAGCAACCCGAGCCGGTGGTAGTGCCGAACCGTCCGGACGGTGGTCTCGGCTGCCTGCGCGAGCTCGCTGATTCTCATGCCCCCAGCATCAACCCTGACGTTGCGTCAGGGTCAAGTCGCCCGGTGGGCATGGGAGTGGGGTGGAGCGAGCCGTCAGGCGCGACGCGCGCGCACGGCGGCGGCGAGACGGTCGAGCTGGTCGGCGGTGGTCGCCCAGTCGATGCACGCGTCGGTGATGGACTTGCCGTACTCGAGCTCGTCGGCCTTGCCGAGGGTCAGGTCCTGACGACCCGCCTCGATGAAGCTCTCGAGCATGAGGCCGACGATGCCCTTCTCCCCCGCGACGATCCGCTCGGCGATGTCGGTGACGACGTCGACCTGCTTCTCGTGGTTCTTGCTGCTGTTGCCGTGGCTGGCGTCGACGACGACCCGCTCCGGCAGACCCGCCTTGCGCAGCCGGGCCAGGGTGTCGGCGACCGTCTCGGCGTCGTAGTTCGGGCCGCTGCTGCCGCCGCGCAGGATGACGTGGCAGTCGGGGTTGCCGACGGTCTGGATCAGCGCGGCCTGGCCGTCGAGGTCGGTGCCGGGGAACACGTGGCTGGCGGCAGCGGCGCGCGTGCCGTCGACCGCGACCTGGACGTCGCCCTCGGTGGAGTTCTTGATGCCGACGGGCATGGACAGCGCCGAGCACAGCTGCCGGTGCACCTGGCTGGCGGCGGTGCGGGCACCGATCGCGCCGTAGGTGACCAGGTCCGCGTAGTACTGCGGGAGGATCGGGTCGAGGAATTCGCATCCGACGGGCAGACCCAGGCTCGACACGTCCAGCAGCAGCTTGCGGCCGATCCGCAGACCGGTGTTGATGTCGTACGTGCCATCGAGGTGCGGGTCGTTGAGCAGGCCCTTCCAGCCCAGCGTGGTGCGCGGCTTCTCGAAGTAGACGCGCATGACGATGTGCAGGTCGTCGCGCAGTTCGTCGGCCTTCGCGGCGAGACGGCGGGCGTAGTCCATCGCGGCGGCCGGATCGTGCACGGAGCACGGTCCGACGACGACGAGCAGGCGGTCGTCGGTCCCGTCGAGGATGCCGACGGTGTCGGCGCGACCCGAACGCACGGTCGCGGCGGCGACCTCGTCGGGGGCGTGCTCGGCGCGCACGACGGACGGCGCCACGAGGGGGCTGATCCGCACGGTGCGCTGCTCGTCGAGATTCGAGGTCGAGATGCGGTCGATCTGGGTGCTCATTGGGTTCGGTTTCCTGTTCTCAGGCCGACCCACGAGAAGATGAGATTCCAGCGAGCCGGTCCGTTGTCCGGCTCGTAGGTGGTGAAGTCAGCGCTCGGTTACGCCGACCGACCCACCCCGGGCCGGCCTGCTAAACCAAAAATATGCGCGCTGCATGACGACGAGAGTAACAGACGCGTCCGCACCTGCCGGATCGGGCCCCTATCCGCGCAGGCCCGTGGGCCCTATCCGCGCGGGCCCGTGGGTATGACTACGCGCCCGAACGTCGTGCTGAGGATCCCGGCCGCGGACGTGTACCACGCGCCGGCGGCAGCGGCGAGTCCGAAGTAGCCGCCGACCCTCGTCAGACCGGTCACCTCCAGGAGCGCCCCGAGAGTCAGGAAGACGAACGCGACGAGGAGCACCGAGAAGGTGACGAAGAGGGCAATGCTGATCCGGGTGCTGGCGAACCACATGTAGACGGTGAAGATGGTCCAGCCCAGCAGGAAGATTCCCACCCCGACGTGCCTCTCGTCGCCCATGTCCTCGGTGACGTAGGTGACCAGATACCAGAAGCTCAGCCAGAAGGCGCCGTACGAACTGAAGGCCGTCGCCCCGAAGACGTTGCCCTTCAGGAATTCCCACATTCCGGCGGCGAGCTGGGTGAGACCGCCGTAGAACAACGCCACCCCGAAGACGGCAGCTTCCGCATCCGACGAGATGAATCCGGCGTTGGCGCAGGACAGGATGAACGTGGTGAGAGCAAAGGCCGCCAGACCCAAAGGCCCGGGGTCGGCGATGTGGGCGCCTCTGTGAATGGGGACGGCGATTTCGTTGGGGTCGTCTTCGGTGTACGGCATCCGCCGGCTCCTTTCGGAGACAGGACCCGGCACAGGCTCCCGGGCCTCCATCGGATGATTCGAATACCTACAAGTGTGCGCCTCGGCCACCGGTGTGCGCCTGACAACGGGAAGTCTGGTTTCGTCAGCGGCCGTGGTGCATGTCGGGTCCGATCGACAACCCCGCCGACAGCACTCCACACCCGACGCATCGGCAGCCTCCCCGGCGTGACCGATCGAGTCGGTTGCCGATGCCTGAAATGCCGGAATATCTGCTATCGGTGAGCAATTGGGCAGAACGAAACAGTTGTCGCGAATAGAGCTGGACGGTATCCGCAGATTCAGTGAACAGATTTCGGGGCGCCTCGGGTTGTCACTGCTTGCATGACTCGGGAGTCCGTGGCTCGGGTAGGTGGCGGTCGTCGGAGGCAACTTCAGCGGCGGTTGATCCCAATGATCATCGCCTCGATGAGGCTGTTCTCCTCGACCGGCCCGGCCGGCCAGAGGAGCAGTGTCATGAACGATCTGACGGCGAATTCCGTCGAGGTGGTGTCGGATGGATCGATCCCGATGAGATCGGCCGCAAGCGTGGCGACCGTACCCGAGGCGATGGCGGTGGGTGCCATCGTCATCAGATCGCCCGAGCGAAGGAACTGTCGAATCACTCGGTCCTGTCGGAGTTCTCGTAGTGCCACCGAGATCGCGACGCTTGCCCGGTCGCGACCGTCGAGGCCTTCGGTCGCGGTGCGGACGGCGGCGACGATGTCAGCCGATGCGGCCATCAGGACGGACTCGATGATGGCCGTGCGACCGCCGGCGTGCCGGTAGACGGTCGCTCGCGAACAGTGTGCGTGCCGAGCGAGGTCGTTGATGTCGAACTTGGCCACTCCACGCCTGGCGATCAGTTCTGCAGCGCAAGCGATCAGGCGGTCTCGGGCGACGTCGGAGCGCTTCCCCTCGATCAACCAGTCATAACCCATAGTCGCAGTGTGAGACATCAGCAGATTCTTCTCGGCGGATCGGCGCAGGTCACGCGCCCGGGTTGAGACACGTACCGCGAAGGGCGGAATCAGGACGTACCGACCTGGTGTCGACTGGTTGTCAGCAGACGTCCCGTTACGCAATCTCGACGTATGCATGATCTCGACGATCCGTACGGCTACTTCGCGCAACTCCGACGTCGAGACCCGGTCCACCGACTCGGTGACTCACCGTTCTTTCTGGTTACATCCTGGGACCTGATCGCCGAAGCCGTGGGTCGACACGAGGAGTTCTCGTCGAACCTCACCGCGACGATGGTGTGGCACCCCGACGGCACCGTGACTGCGTTTCCAATCGCCGAACTCGGGTCGCCGCTGCACGTGCTGGCCACCGCCGATGAACCCATGCACCGCGTTCACCGGGCGCTGGTGATGCCGTCTCTGACCGCCGGGCGGGTCAGCCGCCTGAAGCCGTTCATCTCCGAGACGCTGAGCGCGCTGTGGACCGCGGGCCTCCAGAAAGGATGTATCGATTGGGTTCGCGCGGTCGCACAGCGTCTACCGATCAGTGTGGTCGCCGCACTGCTGGGCTTTCCCGCCTACGACACCGACGACCTCGTGCGGTGGTCCCTTGCCAGTACCGTTCTTCTCGACGGCGTGGTCACCGCCGACCAGCTCGAAGCAGCGACACAGGCCGTCGGCGAACTGAGCGCATACCTCTCGGAGGCATTCGGCGCAGCCATGGAAGAGCCCGGCCACAACGTGATGGGAGATCTCGCCCGCACGGTCGGCGCCGGTGACCTCGACCACGAGACAGCCGTGATGATCCTCATCCAACTCGTCGCCGCGGGCATCGAATCCACCGTGAGCCTGATCGGTAGCGCTGCATGGCTTCTCGGAACCCACCCCGAGATCCAACGTGAGGTGCGCGCCGATCTCGATCTCCTTCCGAGGTTCATCGAAGAAGCACTGCGACTCGAGTCGCCCTTCCGTGGCCACTACCGGCACGTCGTTGCCGACACCACCCTGGGTGGGGTCGCGCTGCCTGCAGGTTCACACCTCTATCTGTCGTGGGCCGCGGCTAATCGCGACGATGCAACGCTCGACGTCCCGAATGCCGTCGATCTCGGCGCGACAACTCACCGCTCTCACATGGCCTTCGGGAAGGGGATTCACCATTGCGTCGGAGCCGCCTTGGCTCGGCTCGAGGGCCGCATGGCGCTCGAACACCTCCTCGACGCCACCACTGCCTTCAACATCGACGACCAGGAACCCGAATGGGAACACAGCCTGTTGGTCCGACGCCTTCGAACCCTGACGCTCAACGTGACGCAATAGGGCTTCTCGCTGAAAGCGAACCCGCCGAGACCGCATGGCCGTCCGGTTGATCGCCCGAACAACACCGCGTCCACCGGGACGAGTTCTCGACCCCTACAGCGGCACCACAGCCGAAGGTCCGAAAAGTTAGTTATGTCCTGGTACTTTCTTGCGAAACCGAAGAAACGGAGTCTCAGCGTGACAATTCGCCGCGCCCCCATCCTTCTCGTCTCGCTCGCAGCCTCCGTCGCACTCGTCGGGGCCGGATGTTCGTCGGATTCGGACGCCGGTTCGACGACCACCGCGCCGCCTCCGGCCGGTTCCGTCGCCGGCGTGACAGTGCCCGATGCATTCACCGCGCTCACGCTCGACACGATCGGAAATTCGCCGCTGCCGTTCCGCGGAACCGACGGCAAATACCACGTCGCCTACGACCTGCAGCTCACCAACGCCACCAAGGTGCCGGCGAGCCTCGACAGGATCGATGTCGTCGACGGCGAGGATCCGACCAAGGTGATCGCCAGTTTCTCCGGTTCGGCGCTGGTCGATCCGACGTGTGCCTTCGGCGACTGCAATCGCCTGCGGGACCTGCCCGCGGGCTACGTCGACAGCAATGCGATCCCGCCGCAGGAAAGCCGGGTCCTGTTCGTCGACTTCACCCTGGACTCGCTCGACCAGGCACCGAAGGCCCTGTTGCACCACCTCTACGGAACCGGCGCTGCCTCACCGGCATTCGGTACGCCGGGACCGATCGACTACCTGACGACGCCGGTCGCCTTCTCCACACAGACCGTGCCGGTCATCGCTCCCCCGGTCCGTGGTGACAACTGGATCGCGCTCAACGGATGCTGCGAACCGGGGTTCCCGCATCGCAGTTCGCTGATGTCGGTCAACGGCAAGCTGAACAACAGCCAGCGGTTCGCGATCGACTGGAAGCGCACCAACGACCAGGGCGAGTTCTACACCGGCGACAAGACCAGCAACGAGAGCTACGTCGACTACGGGACGGACATCCTCGCCGTCGCCGATGGCACCGTGGTCTCGATCCTCGACGGTATGGAGGCGAACGCCCCGGGCGTCCTACCCGCGAACAATCCGGAATTGGCGGCGAAACTGACCGTCGAGAACGTCGACGGCAACCACGTCGTGCTCGATCTGGGCAACGGCGTGTACGCCATGTACGCCCACATGATCTCCGGGTCGGTCACGGTCGAGCCCGGTGACAAGGTGACCGAGGGCCAGGTGCTCGGCAAGCTCGGAAACACCGGCAACGCGAACGCGTCCCATCTGCATTTCCAGTTGATGGACGGTCCGAGCCTGCTCGAGGCGGATTCGCTGCCGTACGAGATCAAGGGCTTCGACTACGACGGGCAAGTCGCGCCGCAGCAGATCGCCGATGCAGACGACTACCTGAGCGGCACGTTCCTGCAGGGCAAGCTTCCGGAACCGGAGTCACGGACCGATGAACTGCCGCTGAACCTGGCGATCGTGGACTTCCCCGACGCCGGGTGATATCCCCTGTATTCAGGCGCCCTCGATCGTCGGATCCGTCTGCGCGAAAGGCGGCCGGCACACGAACGGTGATGTCGCCGGTCTCCTGTTCCATCGAGTGAACCCGATTCCCTGAGAATATGACCGTTCCCCTGCTACAGTCCGGCCACCCTGTGAGGAGAATTGCATTCTCACGGTGCGGCCGAAGGTGCTCACCGACGGCCGGCACGACCGTTGAACACCCGACCCGCCCAGCCGGGGCGGCCGCCGGCATGGAGGAACCAGTGACGAAACTGCGAGTTATCCAATGGACCACGGGAAAGGTCGGCAAGCTCAGCCTGCGCGGAATCCTCGACGACCCCCGTCTGGAATTGGTCGGGGTCTACGCCTACTCGCCCGAGAAGAACGGAGTGGACGCCGGCTCCCTGTGCGGTCGCCCCGACACCGGAGTCGTCGCCACGACCGATGTGGACGCGTTGATCGCCCTGGATGCCGATGTGGTGATCTACACCCCGTTCATGGCTGACCTCGATCACGCGGTGCGGTTGCTGGAGAGCGGCCTGGACGTGATCAGCACCAACCTGTTTCTCAATGTCGGTGGCATCCAGGGAGAAACGGAGAAGCAGTTGGCTGCCGCGTGCGAACGCGGAAACAGCTCGCTCTACATCTCCGGTGTCAATCCCGGCTGGATAAACACGATGGTGACGGCGATGACCGCGGTGTGCCGAGACGTGGAAAGGGTGTCGATCTTCGAGTCGGCCGACGTATCGGTCTACGAATCGGCCGAGACCTGGCAGGCACTCGGCTTCTCGCTGCCCGAAGCGACGCCCGAGGCAGTGGAAATGTCGAAGCTGTGGCTGAGCACCTTCCGCGACTCGGTCCGCCGCATGGCCACCGCTCTGGGCTACCGGCTGGACGACATGGAGTTCTACATCGAACACGCCACGGCGTCGACAGATGTCGATCTCGGTTGGCTGCGCATCGACAAGAACACCATCGCAGCCATACGTGCCGGCTGGAACGGCACGATCGGAGGCAGGACGGTCGTCCAATCCAACGTCGCGTGGTATCTCACCAAACAGCTCAACACGGATTGGCAGTTCGACGACGACCACTATCACGTCATCATCAAAGGTGAGCCCGAAGTGCAGACCCGCATCCGGTTCATCCCTCCCGACACGTGGGGCAACCACGAGTGGGACACGATGACGGCGATGCCCGCGGTCAACGCGGTCTTCGACGTGGTGGCCGCCCCTGCAGGGATCTCGACCCTCAAGGACATCGGCCTGGTCTGCGCCCCTGCAGGAATCTGGCTGGACCACTCCGCGGAGTCCACGCCGATGTGACACGGGAAGCCGGTTGCGTAAAGGGGGTCGTACCCAGTGGCGCTGAGCACTCGGCGCACCCCGACCCGTGCGTGGTTTCGGTAGCGGCGCTACCGAAACCACGCACGGGTCACAGGGTTCGGCGCAGGAACTCGACGACGTCGCGGGCCGCGGTGTGCGCCGCGGGCGCGACGCCCGGTAGCGCGACGAAACCGTGGATCGTGTCGGGATAGTGGTGGTGCTCGGTCTCGACGCCCGCCGCCCGCAGCGCGTCCGCGTAGCGGAACCCGTGGTCGCGCAACGGATCGTGTCCGGCCGTGAGGATCAGCGTCGGCGGCAGCGACTCGTGCGAGGCGGCCCGGATCGGGGATGCCCGCCAGTCCTCGGTGCCGTAGCCCTCGCCGAGGTAGAGCCGCCCGAACGTCCGCATCTGCTTCGACGTGAGCAGCGGCGCGTCCGCGTGCGCATCCTCGGACGGCCACCGCTCGTACATCTCGACCGCCGGATACACGAGCACCTGGGCGCGCAACGCGGGACCGTCGATGTCGCGGGCGTGCAGGGCCGCGACCGCGGCCAGGTTCCCGCCCGCACTGTCCCCCATGACCGCGATCCGGTCCGGATCCCCACCCAGCTCGGCCGCGTTCGTCCGCACCCACTGCAATGCCGTCCACGCGTCGTCGACCGCCGCCGGATACGGGTGTTCTGGGGCGAGGCGGTAGGTCGGGGACACGACGATCGCCCCGGCCTGCGCGGCGACCCGGCCCGCCATCCAGCGGGACTGCTCGGGCGATCCGATGCACCAGCCGCCTCCGTGGTAGTTCACCACGATCGGGCGCGGTCCGGTGCCGGCCGGAGTGTGGATGCGCAACCGGATTCCGTCGTCGATGTGCCGATCCGCCACGACCACCCCCGCCGCGTCCGTCCCGACGACGAGTCGTCCCGGCGCGGAGGCGATCAGCCGGGCCCGGCGTGCCCGCAACGCGACCATCTCCGGCCCGTCGGACGGCTCGCGGGCCAGGACCCGCAGGACGGCACCGAACAGCCGGGTGCGGGCGGGCAGCGGCAAGACGGGGATCTGCTCCATCCCGCGAATATAGAACGTGCGAAGGTGCCCCTCGCCCGATTCGGGCGAGGGGCACCTGTCCGCGTACTTACCGGACGACGAGTTCGCCGTCCTCCACCGCGACCGTCACGGCGCTGCCTTCGACGAGTTCGTCGTCGAGCAGCAGGTCGGCGATGCGGTCGTCGACCTCGCGCTGGATGGCGCGGCGCAGCGGCCGGGCCCCGAACTCGGGCTGGTGGCCGCGCTCGGCGATCCAGTCGACCGCGTCGGTCGCGATCTCGAGCTCGATTCCCTTGGCCTGCAACCGTGCCCGCGACTCGTCGAGCAGCAGATCCGTGATGCGGTGCAGCTGTTCGGTGTCGAGCTTGCGGAACAGCACGATCTCGTCGATGCGGTTGAGGAATTCCGGTCGCATCGATTCGCGCAGCCGGCCCATCACCCGGTCCCGCAGCGGCTTCTCGGCGGCTTCGGCGTCGCCGGTGGTGAAGCCGAGCGCCCCGCCGCGGCTGGAGATGATGTCCGAGCCCAGGTTGCTGGTCATGATCACCACGGTGTTGGTGAAGTCGACCGTGCGGCCCTGGCCGTCGGTGAGCCGGCCGTCGTCGAGCACCTGCAGCAGCGTGTTGAACACGTCCGGATGCGCCTTCTCGATCTCGTCGAGCAGGACCACCGAGTACGGGTTGCGCCGCACCTGCTCGGTGAGCTGACCGGCCTCGCCGTAGCCGACGTACCCGGGCGGGGCACCGACGAGGCGGCTGACGGTGTGCCGTTCGCCGAACTCGCTCATGTCGATGCGCAGCATCTTGTTCTCCTCGCCGAACAGCACCTCGGCCAGCGCCTTGGCCAGTTCGGTCTTGCCGACACCGGTCGGCCCGAGGAACAGGAAGCTGCCGACGGGCCGGTGCGGATCGGCCATGCCGGCACGGCTGCGCCGCACGGCCCGCGCGACCGCGCGCACCGCTTCGTCCTGCCCGACGACCCGCTTGTGCAGTTCGTCCTCGAGGTTGCGCAACCGGTCCTTCTCGGCCTGCGTCATGCGGGTCGCCGGGATTCCGGTTGCCCGCGAGACGATCTCGGCGATCACCTCGGAGTTCACCTCGGGCGCCTCGGCCGTCGGATCCGCCTGGCCGAGACGTGCCTGCACGGAAGCGATCTCGTCGCGCAGCCGCGACGCCTGCTCGTACTGCTCCGCCTTGACGGCCTCGTCCTTCTCGACCTCGAGCGCCGCGAGGCGATCGCGCAGCTCGGCGGTGTCGACGCGCGGCGTGCGCAGCCGCAGCCGGGCACCGGCCTGGTCGATCAGGTCGATCGCCTTGTCCGGCAGGTGCCGGTCCGGCAGGTACCGGACGGACAGGTCCACCGCGGCTTCGAGCGCGTCGTCGGTGTAGACCACGCCGTGGAACTCGGCGTACCGGTCGCGGAGGCCGCGCAGGATCTCGACGGCGTCCGCGTGGGTGGGTTCGCCGACGGTGACGGGCTGGAACCGCCGTTCGAGCGCCGGATCCTTCTCGATGTGCTTGCGGTACTCGTCGAGGGTCGTGGCGCCGACGACGTGCAGTTCCCCGCGCGCGAGCTTCGGCTTGAGGATGTTGCCGGCATCCATGGCGCCTTCGCTGCCACCACCGCCCGCACCGACGACCGTGTGGATCTCGTCGATGAACACGATCAGCTCACCGGACTGCGCGGTGATCTCGTCGAGCACGTTCGTCAGGCGTTCCTCGAAGTCTCCGCGGTAGCGGGTCCCGGCGACCATCGCGGTCAGGTCGAGCTGGACGATGTGCTTGTCGCGCAGGCTGTCCGGCACGTCCCCGTCGACGATGCGCTGGGCGAGCCCTTCGACGATCGCGGTCTTGCCGACACCGGCCTCGCCGACGAGCACCGGATTGTTCTTGGTGCGGCGGGACAGGATCTCGACGGTCTGCTCGATCTCGTCGGCACGGCCGATGACCGGGTCGATCTGCCCGTCGCAGGCACGGGCGGTCAGGTCGACGCCGAACTTGTCGAGGGTCGGGGTCGTGGACTCGGCCTGCGGCGGAGCGGTTGCCGGTTGCAGGGCGGCCTGCAGCGACTGCGGGGTCACCCCCAGCGACGCGAGCAGCCGGCCAGGGCCGCGGGTGCGGTCGGCGGCGAGCGCGAAGAACACGTGCTCGGGATCGATGTAGGTCGAGCCGAGCGCGCGGGCGAGCTGGTGCGCCTCGAGCAGCGCGGTCCGGACGGTGCCACTGAGCACCGGCGCGGTCACGCCGTCTCCGGCGCCCGGCGCCGGGAGGCGTTCGTCGACGGCCGCGACGACCGCGGTGGGATCGGCTCCGGCGCGGGTCATGAGCGTCCGGGCCGGGTCCTGCTCCGCCATGACGCGGAGGATGTGCAGCGCATCGAGGTCCGCGTCGCCGCGTTCGGTGGCGAAGCGTGCCGCAGCGGCCATGAGGTCCTGCGTGCCGCGGCCGAGGAAGCGGGAGATGTCGATGCGGCCAGGGCCACCAGGCCCGAAGAATGACGGCATTCCGAAGCCTTTCTTTCGAGACTTGAGTCTTACGAACTCAACTAACGTGCCGGATACCCGATCAATTCCCGCCGATCCGTGAGCTACGTCACCCAGATGGTTGCGTCCATTCATATTGTGCACAACATAACCGTGCACTACATTCATGTTCGTGTCCGACGCATTCGCCCTCGACCAGCAGGTCTGCTTCGCCCTCTACACCGCCTCGCGGGCCACCACCGCCGTCTACCGGCCGCACCTCGACCGGCTCGGCATCACCTATCCGCAGTACCTGGTGATGCTGGCGCTGTGGGAACGCGACGGTCGCGGGGTCCAGGACCTGTGCGATGCGCTCGCTCTCGATACGGGGACACTCTCGCCGCTCCTCAAGCGGCTCGAAGCCGCCGGGCTGATCGAACGACGCCGGCAGAGCACCGACGAACGCCGCGTCGTCGTGCACCTGACCGACGCCGGCACCGAGATGCGCTCGGCCGCGCAGGACATCCCGGAATGCATCGCCCGGGCATCGGGGCTCGACATCGCCGAACTGGTCGCCCTGCGCGACACGCTCCACCGAATGACCGCGGCGCTCCACACCGCAACATCGACAACGACAGGGAGCACGACATGAACGTCCTCTACACCGCCGAAGCCCTCTCCACCGGCGCCGGCCGCAACGGCAACGTCCGCACCGCCGACGGCCGCCTCGACCTGCAGCTCGCCATGCCGACCGAAATGGGCGGCTCCGGCGACGGCACCAATCCCGAGCAGCTCTTCGCCGCCGGTTACGCCGCGTGCTTCCACTCGGCGCTGCAGCTCATCGCGCGGCAGGAGAAGGCAGACATCACCGACTCGGCCGTGGGAGCGCGCGTGGCCATCGGCCCGAACGACGACGGCGGCTTCGAGCTGACCGTCACGCTCGAGGTCACCCTCCCGAACGTGCCGCGCGAGCAGGCACTCGCGCTGACCGAGAAGGCGCACCAGGTGTGCCCGTACTCCAACGCGACCCGCGGCAACATCGAGGTCGCTCTCGAGGTCGCGGAGGACTGACCTCCCCGCGGTGTGCCTTTGTGGCGGCCCTGACCGCCACAAAGGCACACCGGGCCGAAGGCCCTACTGTGGTGAGTGTGTGCAAGCAGGACGAATCCCGGCTCGCGAGATTCACGGCGACCCTCGGTTTCGCCCTCGACGACTTCCAGCTCCGCGCATGCCGCGCGCTCGACGAGGGTCGGGACGTGCTGGTGTGCGCACCCACCGGGTCGGGCAAGACCGTGGTCGGCGAGTTCGCCGCGACCCTCGCGCTCGCCGGTGAGGGCAAGTGCTTCTACACCACCCCGATCAAGGCGCTGAGCAACCAGAAGTACAGCGATCTCGCCGCCCGGTTCGGGGACGACCACGTCGGGCTGCTCACCGGCGACCTCTCGCTGCGCCCGCACGCCCCGGTGGTCGTGATGACGACCGAGGTGCTGCGCAGCATGCTGCACGGCGGTTCCCCGCTGCTCGCCGGGCTGACCCACGTCGTGATGGACGAGGTGCACTATCTCGCCGACCGCGACCGCGGCGCCGTGTGGGAGGAAACGATCCTCACCCTCCCCCCTGCCGTACGCCTGGTGAGCCTGTCGGCGACGGTAAGCAATGCCGAGGAATTCGGCGAATGGATCGGCCGGGTGCGCGGGCCGACGACCGTCGTCGTCGAGGAGCACCGGCCGGTGCCGCTGTGGCAGCACGTCCTCGCCGGCGGCCGGCTGTTCGACCTGTTCTCCCCCGTCACCGGCACCGTCGACGA
>Ga0180215_1000617_pt1 | contig 43327 bp, 38 predicted proteins | sample eDN3rd37CBELigBY_FD_128871 | JGI IMG/M metagenome (GOLD analysis project Ga0180215, IMG submission 128871) | Enriched backyard soil microbial communities from Emeryville, California, USA - eDNA 3rd pass 37_C BE-Lig BY (version 2) (version 2) | ecosystem: Environmental > Terrestrial > Soil >...
CAGACACCTCGACCTCCAGGGGCGCTAGCTTCTTTGCCACTTCCATTCGTCGTTCCGAGAACTCGCCCTCGTCAGTAATCTACCCGAAGGCCGCTGTCTCAGGCACGTTGACACAGAGGGGAGGCGGCTGATGGGTCAGAAGCGAGACCTCCAACTCCTGATGGAGGATTGGCCCGACCTGCTGGAGGTTCGCTTGGCCAGCGCGCCCGGGATCTTTCACTCCAAACTCATCCTCGTGAAAGGGCGGCGCGGCCACGTCGCCTTCATCGGCTCCGCGAACGCCACGATGGCTGCCTTCGAGAGAAATGAAGAGATCATGCTTCGGCTCGAAGACAAGTTCCCGCCTGCGATTGATTACTTCGAGAACGCATGGAGCGGGGCCGTGGAGCTTGCAGATCTGAAGTCGATAAAGGTTCGAACCCTGGTCGACTTCTACCGCTCCGGTTCGCTCTTCTTCAAGGCTTCGCGGCAAGCTCAGTTTACTTTCAACCCCTTCACTGACCTCATTTCTGGAATGAAGCCGAGCGAACGTCGGAGGCTTGAACAGATCAGGGTCGTCTTCGGTGATCCTGCGAGCGAGATCGGTCCTTTCAACATCTTGAAGGCAATCGACCTCGAGGAGGGCTCCGAGCCGCGCGAATCCGTCGAGAGGGTAGGTATTGCCCGTATTGCAGTCGAGACGTGTTATGGGTACTGGGTCCACTACGACGATGTCAAGCACGTTCGAAAGCGGATTGACCGAGGCGGGTCCAAAAGAGAGGCTGCAATCCGCCAAGTCGGGATAAAGTTGGAGGGTACGCTTCCGAAAGTCATCCTTTCTCGGTACAAGAGATACTTGGATAGTGTCAGACGAGGGCTGGTGCGACACGGGTTTGACCTTGACGTGCTTGCAAAACGACCGGGTGGACGTGTCCTGAGGGATGCCCAATATACCCAGTTTTGGCGGTTCTACGATCGGCTGCGAAGAAACCTGGAAAATGGTTCTTGGGTGAAGCGATACGCATCCCCACTGTTCGAGGGTTCCGTTCCCGAAATCTGGGACGATCCGATTGCGTCGTTGGAATTCGAAGCGTCTTTCTTTGAAAGTTTGTCTTATATTAGTGGGCGTCCGCGCCGTACGAATGCCGCGAAGAAGATCTTGGATTTCGCTGGTATCAACGGTCCCACGCCTCGGGAACGCATCCAGGAACGAGTTCAACAGAAATTGCGTCGCGTTGGGTGGCAGTTGAACGTGGAGCCCGTGAAGGAATAGCTGACCTGGGGGGGCCGCTTTCCCTCGTCACCGGGACGGAATCAGGAGCCTTCGACTTTGGAGCGATCGAGGAGGAGCCGCTCCGCCAGATCCTGCGCGATCGTCAGAATTCTCGCCTCGTGGAGCAGGGCGAGGAGCTTCTTGAGCCGAACCACCTGCACGCCCACCGCGGCGGCCTTCGTCGAGTCCTCGGCCGGCACTTGGGGAACGACGAGGACATCGAAGCGCGGCTGTCCCGCCACCGCATCGAGGACGCTGCCGAGGCTTCGTCCAGCGTCAGAGAACGCCCAGATCGCCCTCCGACCGTCGATGCACACCGACGCCCGGAAGACGCCCGCCTCCGCGTCCTCCTTCAGCCTTCGAGGAGAAGCTCCACTCATTCGAAGGATCTCGAGGAGGGTCTCGAAGCTGCGGGCGCCTTGGATGGAATCGAAGTCGCACGACTGGCGCACGCCGAGCCAGGTCGGGCCCGCCGTCATCACGATCCAAGGGTTGTGTTCGTAGGTGAGGTCACGGACGACCTGGCGAAGGACCTTGCCAGCCTCCCTGGCGGAGAACCTCCCCTTGCGCTTCACCACGGCGACCGAGTCCCAGCCACCAAACTCGAATGCGTCCTCGAGATCGACCTGCCGCTCGTTCCCCTCGAAGGTGGACGTGGACGCACGCGCGCGTCCAACGCTCCCATCACTCGCCTCGAAATAGAGGTCGTACTTGAACGCCTTGGAGCGACGGCGCTCTCCCTGGAGGAGCGCCGCGGTACCCTCGATGCTCTGCGGCGCCGACGCGCGATCTCTGACGAGTCTTCGGTTCATCTCGCCCCTCCTCGTTTTGGATTTCTCGACATGCGCGGGATCGATCCCCCGGACCGGCGGCCCTCGATGGCCCTTCGAACAGTTCTGGCAGCGGCGAGGATGCGCCGCAGCGATCGCAGGATCGCTTCCCCGGTGCCTCCCCTCCACGCGATGTAGGAAGGGCAATCGGCCCGAACGCCGAGCATCCCTAGGACGAGGAACGCCGTCGCATCGGCCTCGGCCTCTCGCACCACCTCCGTTCCCATTAGTCCTCCGGTGTCGTCCCGTTGGCGCTCGTCGAGGTGGAGGAGCTCGTGGGCATACCCATGGACGAGCACGCGGCACCTGTGCACCTCCTCGAGATCCGCCCGGACCTGCACGACTCCGCCGGTGGCGCGGCCCAGGACGATCGCGCCATGGTCGACGCCGGGGTCCGGCACGGTCTCGACGCGAAGTCCGAGGAGCGGCGCCGCGGCCTCGACCGCTGGGAGGCAGTTCGCGTCTCCTTCGATCTTCAAAATGGGCGCCGGCAGGTCGGGCCCGTCCGTCTCGGCGACGTCGAATACCCGGACAACCTGGAACGGCCATGGCTGGTGGGCACGAGACGGCGCGAGAATCTCGATGGCCTTCGCCTTGGGGCGAACCGATCGACCAAACCGCTCCCACTGCCTCGCGCCCTGCACCCAGGTCGCCGACGGACGCTGGTGTGCGATGAGGAGCTGGTTGAGGTGCCCAAACGAGCCGAGCCGCATCCGTCCCATGAGGAGGGCACGGAAGGACGCGTCCGCCGCCAACTGGTCCACGGAGCGCGCCAGCTCGGCCAGTGTTGCTGCGAGCCGCCCCTCCTCCGCATGGGCGATCGCCCGAAGCTCTCCGGCTCGGCCACACCGACCGACACCGCTTGGGCCATTTTGACGACGCGCAGGCGATCGATCGCCGTTTCGCGGTGCGGCCCGGCCAACCGGCATCGCCCGGGTCCCTGGCCGAAGACTCCTCGAGGGCGAGCCGGGTGGGGCGGCGTCCCGATATCTTGGCGTCTCGCGCATCGATCCCCAGGTTTCCCGCGGTAATCGGTGATAAGACGCACGAACCAGCTCGTTTCTGTCAGTCCAATCGAGAGTAGCGACCGGTCGAGAGACTCATCTCCCGGTATTCTTGATTCGTTCGCCACGCGTCTCGACGCGGACTTCTTCGACTAAGAGTGTCGGATATTTCCCGACGACTCTCCGTCGTCCAGCGCCAGCGGCTCCGCTCCTGTCCGCATCTAACCTAGTTTGAACCACAATCATCCAACACTTCGTGTAGATAGGCGCCTCCTTGGAGGACGCATGCACCGAAAGCTCCTGATTCTCGTAGCGACACTTGGATTTCTGACCTCCGCTTGCGCGGGCAAAGAGGGCCCCGCAGGAGTGGCGGGAACGCCTGGCGAAAAGGGCGATCCCGGCGACAAAGGTGACCCCGGCAAGCCTGGCGATCCGGGAGAGCCCGGCGATCCCGGGGAGCCCGGGGAGCCGGGAGAGCTGCCCACCATTCGCGCGCCGATCGTCCATTCGGTGCTACCCGGCGTCGTGTCGGAGAAGACCCGGGTCACCATCCGTGGCGAGCATCTCGCCTCCAACACCCAGGTCTGGGTCGACGGCGCCCAGGGCACCATCGTCTCCGCTTCGGCGACGGAGCTGGTCGTGACCGGGCTCGCGTCGGACGTCCACGCGGTTCGGAGCGCCTCCCTCGCGGTGAGGACCGACGCGGGCTTCAGCAACCCTCACGAGATCCAGCTCGTCCCGAGGGGTCACACCCGCTCGTTCGAGTATGCGAATCCGAGCAACATCCGCGACGCCGTGGCCATGGAGGGGAACGGCGAAGAATCCGTGTGGCTGATCGACGGGGACCAGGGGCTCCTTCGCCTCGACCTCGCGACAGGGATCCTCGAGCGGGTCTCGAAGGGAACCGAGCTGGAGTCGGCGGTCGCCATCGCCGAGGACGGGCACGGGCGCCTCGTCGTTGCAACGGACCCGAGCTCGAGCGGTCGGAATGGAACGCCCCGCCTCTTCGAGATCAGGGACGGGCGACCGGTTCTGCTGTTCGCGGGGAGCGACGTCGAGGACGTCCGCTCCATGGCTTTCGGACCCGAGGGCGAGCTCTACCTCGCCAGCGGCTTCGCCATCCACCGCCTGAATCCCGACGGCTCGTTCATCTCCGGCTGGTACCAGCAGCCCAGCGAGATCTCCGCCATCGCCGCCGGTGACGACCGCCTCTTCTTTGGGATCTGGCCGCCGGAGATCCGCTCGCTCGCCTACGACGATCCCACGTCCTACGAGACCGTCGTCGTGGACCCGACATACGACGGAGGGCGCTTCTCCTATCGAGATGAGAGCATCTACTGGCCGTGCTACGACGTCTGTCGATACGATTTCGCGACCGATGATGTCGAGTCCATCGCGGTGGCGAACGGCGACGGAGTTTCTTCGTGGCCCCCGCTGCTCCCCCTCGCGGACGGCTCGTTGGTCCTGGTCAAGGACGACCGGATCGTTCGCATGCCCCTCGTCGACGGGCTGGAGTACGCGTGGCACCCACTTTTCCAGGCGGTCGACTGCTCCTACTCGGCTTTGATGAGCGGTGACGACGTCATCTACGCGGACTACGACGGCACGATGATCCGGATCAGCCCGGCCGGTACGAGCCAGCACATCGGCATGTACGACAGCACGGTCGATCAGGCAGCCATGGCCCCCAACGGCAGGATCTACGCGGCGGGCAGCGGCCGCGCGCTCTACTTCGCCGACCCTGCCACGGGGGCGTCGGAGACGCTCACGACGGACTTCCCGAGCCTGATGGGCGGGGTGGCGATCGGCGATGACGGGATGATCTACCTGGCAGTGATGGACGAGGACGACAAGGAGATGATCGGCGTGCTCGATCCCACGACGGGAGAGAGCCGCTACCTGTTGGAGGCTGGCGCGAGCTCTCAGTACGCCATCCTCACCCAGGGCGGCCGGCTGTTCTACTCCGGTGAGGATGGTTCCCTGATGAGCGTCGCGACCGACGACCCGGAGTCGGTCCGGCGGGAGACCTTCTCCTTGCCGAGAACCATCTACAGCCTCTCGCACGCTGCGGACGGAGCAATCTTCATCACCTTGTCCGACTACAGCGTCCTCGAGCTCACGCCCGACCGGACGCTCTCGATGCTGCTCGACGGCGACGTGGATGACGCGCTCGACGCCTCCGCGGTCCTCGTCAACGGCGCCAACGAGGCCATGGTGACGACCTGCTCGAACGGCGAGATCGGGATCGTCTCGCGCTGAACCAGGACGAGCCCATGCGTCGAACTCGGCGCATGGGCTTCCCTTCCGAGGGCAGGACCCCCGATGGCGCCGCCGTCGGTCGGGAGGCGTCAGGCCCCGCACCCGATCCGGCGAGGCGCCGACCTCACGTTTCGAGCTGGAACAGCGTCTCGACGGAGGTCTCCAGCGCACGCGCCAGCTTCAGCGCGAGCACCGTGGACGGTACGAAGCGACCGGTCTCGACGGTGTTGATGGTCTTGCGGGTCACCCCGACCCGGGCGGCGAGCTGCTCCTGCGTGATCCCGAAACGGGCGCGGTGTTCTCGGAGCGTGTTGCGCAGCCGGGGGTTGGTCTCAGTCAACCTCGGCCCTCCGGCGGAAGTGGAGGAAGGCCCCGAGGAACGCGCTCGCGGCGACCAGGATCGAGAGCTGCCCGGCGAGCCTCGCGGAGAACGGGACGAGAGCGCCCACGACGGACACGATGGCGAGGGCGCCGATCGTCGCGAAGAATCCCACGGCGCAGGCGCGCAGACGCGCATCGTGCACCGCCTCGTCGTTGAGCGCAGAGGCGAGCGAGGGGTTTGCCCGTAGCCGACGCATCCAGCGCCGCATGAGCACCATGCTACCGGCCCAGGCGATCGCCCCGAGGAGTCCCACGAGTATGACTGCGACACGGAGCGCTCGCGGAGCCCCTAGCTGGTCGAACACTTGCCGCGTGACGTCGCTCCCCTGCCAAACGAGAAAGCCCGCCAGCGACAGGAAGATCAACCGGTCCCGGTTCGTGTCCATCCTCTCGACGTCGTTCATGCACCTACCTCCTCTGTAATCTAGGGGTTACTTTGTGTAGCCCTTAGGTAGCATCAGCGTCAAGACGAGTTCCGAACGCGCCCGCAAAAGGCGCCTGCTGCCGACCCCGTGGCGTTCCAGCGAGATCGCCAGCCGAATGAGGAACGGCGCGCCGATCGAGCTCCCATGTCCGACGAGGAACTTTCACCAACGCCCCGCCGCATCTGTGGTGATAGTCGAGGCTCGGCACACGAGGGAGATGCCGCGGACACTCTCGCCCTGCGGCTTCGGCGCCCCTGCCACACGGGGCCAGGGGAGCCGCTCAAAAGGAATTCTTCATGAACCGGATCTACGGGATCCTGATCGCGGCCGTTGCCACCATCGGCTGCGCGACGACGCAGTCGACCTCGGCGCCCGCTGGCGACGAGCCGCAGGGCGTGCGGATGCGGCCCTTGGCGGACGGCGTCTGGCTCTTCGTCTCCAACCACGAGGTGGAGGGCTTCGGCGATGTACCGGCGAACGGCCTGGTCGTCGCCGGCGCGGACGGTGTCCTCCTGATCGACAAGCCATGGACGCCTGAGAAGACGCGCACACTCCTCGGCCGGGTGGAGCGGACGCTGGCCCTGCCGGTGACCGACGTGATCTTCACCCACGCCCACGTCGACCGGACCGGCGGCGTCACGGCGCTCCCGCAGACGGCCCGCCTCCACGCGCTCGCAGCGACGGCGGAACTCTCGACCCGCGAGGGCCGGCCCTTCTCCCCGACGGAGCTGACGGGCGACGACGCGCTCATGGTCGGCGAGGTGCAGGTGGAGATCCTCTACCCAGGCGTCGGACATGCGCCGGACAACGTCGTCGTCTGGCTTCCGGGACGTCGCATCCTCTTCGGCGGCTGCTTCATCAAGTCGGCGGATTCGGCTGGCTTGGGCAACGTCGCCGACGCCGACCTGAACGGCTGGGGCGTCGGGATCCAGCTCGTCGAGGAGCGCTACCGGGACGCCGCGATTGTCGTGCCCGGCCACGGCGACGTCGGCGGCCCGGAGCTGCTCTCGCACACCCGAAGGCTCGTGGAAGAAGCGCTGTACCTGCCGCCGCTCCCCTGAGGGTCGTGGCTCTCGGCCCCTGCACTCGCCAATCGATGTCGGCGGCAGCCGGGGGGATCCCATAGCCCTTGCGAGCCTGTCGGCGATGGGGATCCGGGGTCGGATGGCTGCTCACAGTGTCGCCTTCCCGTTCGCGGCAATTCTTGAGATCTCTCCGAAACTTCAAGTATGCCCACCGGATGGTGACCACGCACATCGAGAACGCCGGCGCTCCTCGGGTCCTCCCGCTCGCCCTGGGCCTTCTCTTCGCGCTCGGCGCTGGATCCTTCGGCTGTGCCGAGTTCGAATCCACCGCTCCCGGGGAGGATCCATCGGCTTGCTCCACGGGTCTGGAACGCTGCGACGATCGCTGCGTCGACACCACGGCAGACCGGAGCAACTGCGGCGGGTGCGGGGTCGCCTGCGAGCCCGGCGCGGTCTGCAGCGAAGGTACCTGCGCGACGTCTTGCAGGCACGGCCTCTCGATCTGCGACGAGACCTGCCGCGATCTTCTCAGCGACAACGCCCACTGCGGCGAGTGTGGCAACGCCTGCGCCTCCGGGCAGATTTGCAGCGGCGGATCCTGTGAACTCTCCTGCCAGGACGGGCTCGTCGAATGCGACGGCGTCTGCCGCGACACGGGCACCGACCGGAACCACTGCGGCGGATGCGGCAACGCCTGCACCTCCGGGCAGATCTGCAGCGGCGGCTCTTGTCAGCTCTCCTGCCAGCACGGGCTGGTGGAGTGCGACGGGGTCTGCCGGGACACGAGGTCGGATCGAACCAACTGCGGCGGCTGCGGGATCGTCTGTGAGGCCGGCGAGGTCTGCAGCGATGGAGCGTGCGCCACGTCCTGCGGGCAGGGCCTCACGATCTGCGACGAGAGCTGCCGGGATCTCCTCAGCGACGACGCCCACTGCGGCGAGTGCGGAAGCGCCTGCGCATCCGGGCAGATCTGCAGCGGCGGGAGCTGCGAGCTCTCCTGCCAGAACGGGCTCGTGGAGTGCGACGGCGTCTGTCGGGACCCGGGCACGGACCGGAACCACTGCGGCGCTTGCGGCGTCGCCTGCGAGGCCGGCGAGGTCTGCAGCGCAGGGACGTGCGTCACCTCCTGCGGCCAGGGCCTCACGAACTGCGATGACCGTTGTCGCGATCTCGAGAGCGACGTCGCCAATTGCGGCGGCTGCGGCAACGCCTGCTCCTCCGGGCAGATCTGCGCCGGTGGCGTCTGCGAAGTCACCTGCCAGAACGGGCTCCTGGAGTGCGACGGGACCTGCCGGGACACCGCGACGGATCGGAACCACTGCGGCGCGTGCGGCGTCGTCTGCGCGGCCGGCGAGGTCTGCAGCGCAGGGACGTGCGCCACCTCCTGCGGCGAGGACCTGACCGACTGCAATGGGACCTGCCGCGATCTCCTCTCCGACCTCGCCAACTGCGGCGCGTGCGGAAACACCTGCGCCGCGGGGCAGATCTGCGGCGGAGGAACGTGCGTCGCCTCTTGCGGGGATGGCCAGACGGAGTGCAACGGAACCTGCCGCGACCTCCTCGCCGACAACGCCAACTGCGGCGCCTGCGGCAATGCCTGCGCGCCGGGAGAGATCTGCAGCGGGGGGACCTGCGCCCTCTCCTGCCAGGATCAGCTCGAGGCGTGCAACGGCGTCTGCAGGGATACCGACACCGATCGGCTGAACTGCGGTGGCTGTGGCGTCGTCTGTGCGCCGGGCACCGCCTGCGTCGCCGGGGCCTGTCAGACATCCTGCGGGTCAGGCCTCACCAACTGCAATGGGATCTGCCGCGACCTTCAGAACGATCACCTCAATTGCGGTGCATGCGGAAACGACTGCGCACCGGGGCGGATCTGCGATGGAGGTTCCTGCAGGCTCACTTGCAGCGTAGGCCTCACGGACTGCAACGGGACCTGCGCCAACCTCTCCGAGGACAGCGCGAACTGCGGCGCGTGCGGCTACGCCTGCATCCCGGGAGAGGTCTGCAACGGCGGCACCTGCAGACTCGATTGTCGGAATGGTCAAGTCCAGTGCGGCACAGCCTGCGTTGATCTCGAGACGGACCGCATGCACTGCGGCGGGTGTGGAATGGGGTGCAGCGGCTCGCAGATCTGCTCGAACGGCGTCTGCACGGGGTGTGGCGCGGGCCGTGTCGCTTGCGGAGCGGAGTGCGTCAACGGGACGTCGAATTCTTGCGGCAACCCGATAAACATGGGCAGCCTCGCTGCCCCCGGGAGCGTCGTCTACTCGCACACAGCCAAGCATCCACTTCTCGGCCAGGAGGAATGGTACAAGATCGAGTTCCCTCCGGGAGCGGGGGTGCCAACGGTCGAGTTCGCCGTCAACGAATCGAACGCGTTCAGGATCGGCGTCTTCCCTTCGTGTGGATTCGGGGGCATGGCCTGCGAATCAGGCCTCGCCACAAACCGGCTCCAGTACCGGTACGCGAACGGCTGCCCCTATTGCGACCCAACGACTCCGACCTATTCATGCAGCTCCAATCCGTGGCCTCAGTCGATCCTCGTTCGAGTCACGAGGGTCGGAGGAGCCGGCACCGCCTGCAGCAGCTATCAGCTCAAGGTCACCCGGTGACTCCGATTCGGAGCTGAGGCGGCTCGCGTCCGGGCTCGGCTCGGGGGCGGGAGCCAGTATCGTATCCCTTCGGTTTTCGAGGGGTTTTTCCTTCGCGCCCTCCCCAGCCTCACCGACGCGGGCCTTGTGTCGCCGGCCGATGCTAGGCGTACCAACGACTACCTGCTACGCTCCCGTTCGTTTCAGGTCCAAGCACTCGCGTCGCCGTCGGACGGCGGCCAGCCCCTCGAGGGGCGGGCCGCCCTCCTACGGTGAGTGAACTTCGGAAAGGGATCGCAATGGGAGTCGTCGTTCGAACGAAGGCCTGTTTCTACAACACCCTGGTCGGCGGTCTGCTTGCGATGATGGCGATCGCGCTACCCGTCGCGGCTTCAGCGCAGACCTATGAGGCGCGGCTGGAGCCGTTCACCTACCAGCCGATGCCGTTGCCGGATGGCGGGCCGGTCGTGAACACGAACATCAAAGGAATGGGATACGCGACTGGATCCGACCTGGGTGAAATGTCCTTCGTGTATCCGGCGACTCTCCCGTTCCCGGTCAAGTTCTTTGGCGAGACCTACGACCAGATCAACGTCCTTGGAAACGGAATCGTTACGTTCGGAGACAACTTCACGACGATCTCTCGCACGAGCAGCCCGGGGCAGTCCGACTCAGGCCAGAAGATCATCCCTTCGACCACCGGCAGCTTTCACAATTTCGTGGCCGTCTGGTGGGACCTGATCATTTGTAACAACGAATCGAGCGGCAACGTGGGAGGCCCGCTCAACTACCAGGTCGTGGGAACGGCGCCGAATCGCCATTTCGTGATTCAGTGGACGAATTGCCGGAGGTGGACGGTCTCGAACAGCCAGGTCGACGCTCAGCTCTGGCTCTCCGAGAGGTCGTCCGACATCGAAGTCCGGTACGGCAACATCGGAACCGGCGCCTGGTCCGCTGCGATGGGCATCGAGAACATCGACGGGACGGATGGAACCCCCGGGATCTCCAAGGCGACCGGTGCCAGCTGCGGCATCACCTGCGGCGTCGCCGATTTCCCATCGAACCACCGAATCATCTACAGCTCTGGCCCCAAGTTCGACTTCGATTCCATGGTCGTGAGCCCGCAGCCGATCAACATCGGTCACCCAGCCAACGTCAGCGCCACCTTGGCAAACAACGGAAGCAACGCTGCGGACGATGTCACCATCCGGTACTGGATCGGACCTTCTTCGCTGATCTCCCAGGCGCAGGAGCTCGGCACCGTCACGGGCGTCTCGATCCCCGGGGGAGGAAGCGCACCGTTCCCGCTGGACATCGACACCTCGGGGTTGACCCCTGGGACCTACCACGTGATCGCCGAGCTCGATCCTTTCGGCGACTTCGAGCCGCTGACGGAACCCAGGCAGACGCTGGTGTCTGCCGCCATCCGGGTGAAGGAGCCGACGGCGGCGCTTCGGGTCCTAGGCGGCTCGGTGACGGCGCCGGGCTGGGTGGAGTCCGGCGGCACCTTCGATGTCTCGTGGGACATGGACAACATGGAGCTGCTCGAAGCGACCTCTGCCAAGTACGCCGTGATGCTCTCCGCCGACTCGACCCTCGACGAGAACGACACGGTCCTGGGCACGGGCTACTTCTCCCTGGCGTCGAACGGCCAGCTCTCGATGACGAAGACCGTGACGGTGCCCGCCAGCGTTCCGGACGGCCGCTATTTCGTCGGCGTTTGGCTCGATCCGGACGAGACGGTCCCGCATGACGGTGCCGGCCCCCGCGCGGGCAACCGCCGCGTGGCGACGTCTCCGACCACGGTGGGGCTGGAGCTCGAGATCGTCACGACTGAGCTCCCTGGCGGCCGGGTTGGCGAGGCCTACTCCGCGGACCTCCTGGCGGCGGGCGGCGACAGCATCTACACCTGGAGCGTCACTGCGGGCTCGCTCCCGGATGGCCTCTCGATCACCACGGTATCGGGCGTCGACAGGATCGTCGGCATCCCGGAGATGGCCGGCGTCTTCACCTTCACGCTGCAGGCGACCTCCGCCCAGTTCACGGACGCGGCGACCTTCACTGTGGAGATCCAGTCCGGCCAGGTGCCGCTCGAGATCGTGACCAACGCGGTCCTCCCGGGCGCGACGGTGGGCTACGCCTACACGACGGTCCTCGAGGCCCGGGGCGGCAGGCCTTCCTACGGCTGGTCGATCGACAGCGGAGAGATCCCCGCCGGCCTCACCCTCTCGTCCACCGGTCGTCTCGGCGGCACGCCGCTCGAGCGAGGCAGCTTCGTGCTCTTCGCGAAGGTCACCGATTCCGACGGCACGAGCGTGAACGCGGTCTTCACGCTCGACGTGGACATCGAGCAGCTCGGCTGCAAGGACGTGAAGAACCTCGCGCCGGTGATGGTGGGCGACACCCTCCACCCGATCGCGCTGCAGGCCACCGGCGGCAAGCCGCCCTACACGTGGTCGAGCCAGGGCGGTGACGTCCCGGGTCTGACGCTGTCGCCTGCCGGCGAGATCACCGGCACGCCGACCACCGCCGGGTCGTACGACTGGACCGTCGAGGTCGCGGACGAGCTCGCCTCCACGGCACGCTGCCACGTGATGCTGGAGGTGACCGACCTTCCCAAGGACACCGAGCTGGAGATCACGACGGGCACCCTGGCCCGGGCGCGTGTCTTCGACCCGTACGAGGCGACGTTGGAGGCCGCGGGCGTCACCGGCAAGGTGACCTGGAGCCACGGCGTGGATGGCGTCCTCCCCGACGGTCTGTTCCTCACCAAGGACGGCGTGATCCGTGGCGTTCCGTCGGCGTCCTCGCTGGCCGGCGAGAAGAGCCGGGTCTTCTCGTTCGAGGTGGTGGCGACCGACTCGGCGCAGAAGGTGGCGAAGGCGACCTTGAGCCTGGAGCTCTTCGACGACCGGCCCGCCCCTGAGCCGGTGAAGCCGACCACGGAGAAGAAGGACGGAGGCGGCTGCCAGTCGACCTCTGGTGACGCTGGCCTGCTCACGCTGGGCCTGGCCCTCGGGCTTGCTGCGCTGGTTCGCCGCCGGCGCTGAGGCGCACGTGGTCTCGCCCTCGGGTCCCCAGGGGCCCGAGGGCGGGCGTCACGTCCGCACGGCGAGAATCTTTTCCGTCACCGGCTGGCCGAGGGCGCGCTTCGTCGCGTCTCGGGCGAGGCGGAACGCGCGCCGCCCTTCCTCGAGGCGGAACGGTCCGGAGCGCGGGAGCCCGTCGATGACGAAGGAGAGCATGCCCGGCCTCGATGGCGGCTCGTTGCTCATCCGCCACGGCGAGCGCGACGCGATGTGGTGATGGAGCACCCGAGGGGTGCCGGCTGGCATCCCCGCCAACCCTGGCCGATCGAGGATGCCGCCGTCGAAGTAGGACCGGCCTTCGATCCGTACCGGCTGGAAGAGGAACGGGACGGCGCACGACGCGCAGATCGCCGGCCCGACTCGTCCCTCCTCGAGAACGCGCGTCGTGCGCGAACCCACGTCGAACACGGAGACGGCCGCCGGCACACGGCAACGGTCGAAGGTCTCGGCGGGCAGGAAACGTTCGATCCTCTCGCGAAACAGCCGGCCGCGAAGGAGCCCGGGCCCGAAGGCCGGATCCCAGAAGTCCCGCCGCTCGAGCCGCTCGAGCTCCGCCGCAAGCACCAGCGCGTCGACACCAGCGGCCCAGGCGGCCCCGACCAGCGCTCCCGCGCTCGATCCCGAGACGCGCGCGGGCGAGAGGCCGGCGTCCTCGAGCGCCGCCAGGAACCCGGTGTGCGCGAAGAAGGAAAAAAAGCCGGAGGACATCGCAAGCGCGAACGGCTCCTCGGCGAGCCATTCGGCGAGGGTTCTCGTTTCGAGGACGGAGGCCTTCACCTCGTCGAAGATCGACGGCCTCCATTTGGAATTCAACAAGGTTTCGCCACGATCGTCGGGTCCTCCACGGGAGAGCCGTCTATGCTCTGGGGATGGATGCGGAATTCTGGCTGTCACGCTGGCGCGAAGGGCGGATCGGCTTTCACGAAGGGCGCCCGAACGATCTCCTCGTCTCCCACGCCCGGGCGCTAGGCCCTCCTGGTCGCGTGCTCGTCCCCTTGTGCGGAAAGACGGAGGACATGGCGTACCTGGCGTCGCTCGGTCACGAAGTCGTGGGGATCGAGCTGGCGGAGGCCGCCGCGGAGGAGTTCTTTCGGGAGCACGGCCTCGAGGTCGCACCTAAGCCGCGAGGCGCGCTCGTGGACCGCTCGGCAGGCGGGATCACCATCCTCCAGGGCGACTTCTTCGACGCCCGCCCCGAGGACGTGGGCACGATCACCGCCTTCTACGATCGAGCGGCGATCGTCGCGCTCCCGCCCGAGCTTCGACCGCGCTACGCCGCGCACCTTCGTGTGCTGGCGGGCGAGGGTGCTCCGGGCCTGGTGATCTGCTTCGAGTATCCGCAGGAGCGGATGGAAGGTCCGCCCTTCTCGGTGGGCGAGGACGAGCTGCGCCGGTACTATCCAGCGGTGGAGCGCCTCGAGGATCGCCACACGGAGGGGCCCCAGTCCCGGGCGAGCGGCATCGACATGCGGGAGCGCCTCTACCTCGTTGGTGGCAATCGGTCCGCCTGACCGAGCCTCCCGTCTGCCGCGCAAGCTTCAACCTGGAGAAAACATCATGAAGAAGACGGGAAAAATCGATTATGTCGAGCTGCCGGGCGGCGATCTGCCGAAGACGAAGGCGTTCTATGCCGAGGCGTTCGAGTGGCGGTTCGTCGACTACGGTCCCACCTACGCGGCCTTCGAAGATGCGGGCCTCGACGGTGGCTTTCAAGCCGACCCGACAGCGGCGCCACGCAGTCCACTCGTGATTCTCTTTTCCGAGGACCTCGAAGCGACCCTCGAGCGAGCTGTCAAGGCGGGGGCGCGCATCACGGCGCCCATCTTCTCGTTCCCGGGAGGCCGCCGCTTCCACTTCGAGGACCCGGCGGGCAACGAGCTCGCCGTCTGGTCCGATCGCTGATCCTCGACACGGTGCGCGGGCAGTATCGCAACCCCGATCTCCCGGTAGCCTAATGGCCCTGCCGGGGCCCCTCCGATCGCCGCGCGACCAGTTCGTCGAGACGCTCGAGCATCTGGATCCAACTCGGGTGCGCGCCCGTGCGCTTTGCGAGCGCTTCGCTGACGTTCTGCGAGAGGGTCACGAGGGTTCGCCCGTTCTCCTCGGCGAAGGTGACCGTGACCAGCGTTTCGACCGGCCAATCGGGGTCCTGGCCCTGGGACCGGGGTGAAACGGCGTTCCCGCCCGAGTCGGCGATCCGCCATTTGAATGCGATGCGCTCTGGCCGAACCACCTCGACGAACTCGGCGACCGTCCAGCAGTCGCTGAAACCAGGGTTCCGGACGCAGGAGTGGAAGCCGCCTCCTTCGCGCACGTCGATGCGCTCGAAGTGGATCGTGCAGCCGCGCGGCGCGAACCAGCTCGCGAGCAGGTCGGGATCGGTCCATGCGTCGAATACGATCTCCCGCGGAAAGACGAACGATCGCTCGATGAGCACGAAGGGCTCCAGGGGGGGCGAAGGAGATAGGGTCATGTCTTTGGCCTCTTGTTCTTCGGGGGGTGAAGCTCATGGAGGAGCGAGTCGAGCTGTCCGAGCGCGTCTTCCCAGAAGCGCCGGTACTGCTCGACCCACGCCGCCACGTCCTGCATCGGCTCGGGATTGAGCCGACAGACCTGTTGGCGCCCGTCGCGACGCTTCTCGATGAGGCGGGCGCGCTCCAGGTAGGCGAGGTGCTTGGAGATCGCCTGTTGCGAGATCAGGAAAGGCTCCGCCAACTCGCTCACGGACGCTGGGCCCTCCTTGAGTCGGACGAGGATCGCGCGGCGGGTGCTGTCGCTCAGGGCGGCGAACGTGGCGCTCATGGAATCCACAACCCAATGGTTGTGGATCGAGTCGGCGCTGTCAAGCTGCGACTTGCGCGCGGCAGTCGAAGATTCCGGACATGCGGACCATCGGAAAATCAGACCTGACCATTTTTCCACTCTGCCTTGGCGGGAACCCTTTCGGCTGGACGGCCGACGAAGCCGCCGCGTTCGAGATCCTCGACGCGTTCACCGCCGGCGGAGGCGATTTCATCGACACCGCCGATTCCTACGTCGCCTGGGTCCCGGGCAAGAAGGGCGGCGAGTCGGAGACGATGATCGGACGCTGGATGACGTCGCGAAAGGCGCGGGATTGGGTGGTGATCGCCACCAAGGTCGGGGCCCTCGAGGGCTTCAAGGCGCTCGATCGCCAGACTGTCACCAGGGCAGCGGACGCGTCCCTCGCGCGCCTGGGCGTCGACGTCATCGACCTCTACTACGCCCACTACGACGATCCGACGCTCCCCATCGAGGAGATCAGCGCAGCGTTCGACGCTCTGGTGAAGGCAGGCAAGGTGCGCCAGATTGGCATCTCGAACATGAGCCCCGAGCGGATCGAGGCCTGGATGCAGGCGGCAGCAGCCGAGGGTCACGCCAAGCCAGTGGCGCTCCAGCCGCAGTACAGCCTCGTCGCGCGCTGGCCCTTCGAGGAGACGATCGCGCCGCTCGCCGAGAAACACCACCTCGGCGTCTTCCCTTACTACGCGCTGGCCAGCGGCTTCCTCACCGGCAAGTACCGGAGCGCGACCGACGCCCAGGGCGCCGCCAGACGAGGCTCGGTCGCGGCCTACCTGAACCCTGCGGGGTTTGCGCTCCTAGAGGCATTGGACGAGATCGCCGCCGCCCACGACGCGTCGGTCACCAGCGTCTCCCTGGCGTGGCTCCTCGCCAAGCCGACCGTCACCGCTCCCATCGCGAGCGTGAGCCGCGCCGATCAGCTCCCACCCCTGCTCGCAGCCCCGCGCCTGAAGCTGACGGCCGTCGAGGTGGAGCGGCTGGACGCAGCCTCGGCGAAGATGGGTTGAGTTACGAGCATCTTCTCTCGTCGTGCAGGCGCCCGACGCTTCGAGGCCTCCTTAGAGAGTCTGCAAATGAGTGAACGCATCGCAGATGCGCTCGCGGCCTCCGGCGATGTGGGCGGACCCAAATGGGGCGCCTGCGCTCGGCGGTAGAAGCGATCCGCCCCGTGTAGTCTGGAGTGCGCGTATCAGCTCAATCGCTACTTCGGCGGCAGCCAGGCTGCAGCCTCCTTGGAGGGATCATGAAAATGCACTGCATCAATCTCGCGTCAGGAGGGCGGTTCCGGCGGACGGGGCAATTCGAAACGACTCCCGCGGATGTGGATGCAATCGTCACCGCCATCGGAATGACTCCATCCCGAAATCTCGTCGTCCACTTCCATGGAGGTCTCGTCAACGAAGCGCACGGGCTCGCAGTCGCTCGTTCGATGCAGACTCTCTACGAGGGCGCCGCCTATCCGGTGACCTTTGCGTGGGAAACGGGAGCGTTCGAGATCATCCGCCAGAAGTTCTCCGACATCTGGAGCACTAAGCTCTTCCAGCTCTTCGCACGAACTGCGTTGCGGCACGTGGGCAAGAAGCTCGGCGTCTCGACGGGGCGAGGCAATGGAGTTGCCGGCCTCAGCGACGAGGAGATCGACCGGATCCTCTTCGAAGGCGGCGAAGCGAAGACGCTCACGGAGGGGGCGCGCGGCGGAGCAGCCCAGCTCTCCGACGAGGATCTCAGAACACTGGAAGCCGAGCTGCAGGCCGAGATCGCTGAGGATTTCGAGCAGCAGCGCGAATACGTCGAGCGCTCCGTCGCGGAGGCCTTCGAGAGCGGGCCAGGCAGGCCACGCGACGACCTGATGCCCATCGCTCCATCAGGGGCGCGCGGGTTCTCGCTGTGGAGCGTCGTAGTATTCGCGGTGGAGGTTGCTTTCCGCGTCGTGAAGCGCTTCGTCTCGAAGCGAGATCACGGCCTGTATCCCACGGTCGCGGAGGAGGTCCTCCGTGCTGTCTACGTCGCCGACATCGGCGCGTGGGGTTGGAGGAACATCCAGGACTCTGCGGCCGGCATGTGGGCGAACCACGATGGCGACGCGGCGGATCGACTCCGAGGCGGCAGGTACTTCCTCGAGCGGCTCGGAGACCTCGATCCAAAGCCGACGATCCACCTCGTCGGCCATTCGGCGGGTGCGATCGCGATCTGCCATCTCATCAAGTCTCTCCGGAGTACGGGGCCGAGCCTGGCGATCCAATCCGTTTCATTGCTTGCTCCTGCCTGCCGTCACGACCTGTTCAGGGAGACGATCGGCGCTGCCGTGGCGAGCAAGGAGATCGAGAACTTCCGGATGTTCACCATGGAGGACGAGTTGGAGCAGAGCGACGCGCTGATCGACGGGTTCCCCGCCCTCTACCCGAGATCGCTGCTCTACCTCGTCTCCGGGATCTTCGAGAACGATGCGGATACCCCGATCCTCGGCATGCATCGGTTCCTGACCGGCGCCGCGCCATTCCATGGAGGCGACTACAAGGAACTGCGTGGCTTCCTCTCGCAGCAGGACAGGCTCGTTCTCTCCAGGACCGCCAGCACGGCTCCGGACGGAATGAGGTGCCACGCGATCGATCACGGTGCTTTCGACGAGGATGCCAAGACCCGCGAGAGCCTTAGGCACATCGCCTCCAAATGAACGAGCGCGACTACGGGCTGGTCGTCGGGATCGATCACTACCCACGCTACAAGCCGCTGTTGGGCGCAATCGCGGACGCCCACGAAGTCCGCAGTTGGCTCCTCCATCCTGAGGCCGGCGGCGCCCTTCCGGAATCGCACGTCAAGCTCGTCACCTCGGCGGACAAGCCGCCGCGACCACTCCAGATGGAGATCGATGAGAGCCTCCAGGAGATCTTCGATTCCGCGACGAGGACGGGTGGAAGGCGGCTGTATTTTTATTTCGCGGGACACGGGTTTGCGAACCGATCCTCCGACGTCGCCCTCTGCCTCGCCCCGTGGTCGAGGACCTTCCGCAACCTCGCGATCAGTGCGGCCCAATACCGGGATGCCATCGCCGACCACGGAATCTTCTCGGAAGTGATCGTCTGGCTCGACTGCTGCAGGACGCGGGAGGTCGCTGCTGGCGGGCTACCTCCCACGAACCCGCGGCCCGCGCCCGCAGCGCAGGCGGGGCAGACGAGATTTTTCGTCGCCTACGCGACCGAGCTCTTCCAGCAGGCAATGGAGGGCCCGGTGGATGGTCCACTGGAAGAGGAACGGCTCGTACGAGGGCATTTCACTCGTGCGCTCCTCTCCGCGCTCTGGGGGGGCGCGTCTCGAGGCGGGGGAGGCGTGCTTGCGCAAGATCTCAAGGAGTACATCGAGCGTGAGACGCAGCTGATCGCAGCAGAAGCAGGGCACGAGCAACGCCCCCATGTCTCGAACGAGCTGGCAGGCGAGAGCCGATTCGGTGCCGCCTCACCTGAAGGAGAGGTGGACATCCGGATCAACCCGGAGCGCACGGGAGAGGTCGTCCTCGAAGGTCCCGGCCTCGAGATCCTGCGTCGAGGACCCGCGAGCTCAGCTCCGTGGGTGCTCCGACTACGCCCAGGGCTTCACGTCCTGAGAGAACCGGACCGGGGTGCATCGAAGGTGTTTTCGTTCAGGCCTTCGCAGGAGAGGCAGCGTGTCCATTTCTGAGGAAGGACTCCGATCGGAGCTCGAGATCCACGCGCCCGTGGGCGCGTACGACATCGAGGTGTACGACGGAAACGGTCGACTTCGGTGGAGAGGCGACCGTCCGGTGCGCCTCGAGTTGCCGCGCGGCATCTACCAGGTACGGACGCTCGTCGGTGACTCGGTCGCGAACCGTTTCGTGCGACACGAAGGACGCACCGATGTGTATACCGAGCCGCCGGCCTATCGGACGCCCGCGTTGATCGCGGGCGCTTCGACTTCGCACGAATACTACACACGGCAGGCTACGAACTGGAGCACGCGCTGCACAGGAGCGAACGAGGAAGGCCCTCCGGATCTCTTCATTTTTGTCCGAGCGCTCGATTTGAATGCGGCGGGTCGAGGGTGGCTTCGACGGGCGGAGCTGCTCTTGCGTACGCCTTCTGGTGGCAAGATTCCAATCTGGCCGAGGGGAGCCGTCGCGATGGGGCCTGATGGCTGGCTCGCCTTCTCGCATCGGATGCCCGCAGGCGCATACGAGCTCGTTGCGGGCGGTCCCAGCTCACGTGCGATGAGCGTTCACGTCCTGGAGGGGTGGTGTACGCAGGTCTTCCTGTTGGCTCATGCTCGCCTTCAGCTCGAGGGCGCCAGCGTCTTTCTTGCCCGCAAGGGGGAACCGTTCAGTCCGGACAGCCCGACAGTACGTGCCGTCGACCTTGGGCTCCACGCTCTTCAACACGAAGGCGTGATCCCACGGCAAGAGATGGAGTTGTTGCTCACCAGCAAGTTCGACAATCCGATGCTCGGACTGGTTGGGGCTCATCTGCTGATCAACCAACGGCGAACCGAGTTGACGCGAGCGGTGCTCGCGCAACTTCGGAGACTGATCCCGGGCAGCCCGGATCTTCTCGCGCTCGACCTGCGCAGTGCGCGCCGTGAATCGCACACGGTCCCTTTTCCCCCGTTCTCCGTTCCTCCGATGCTTCGGGTAGGCATGGCGACGATTCTGAAGTGGGCCCTGCCAAAGAAGGGGATGATGACCGAGGGGCTCGCGGAACTGGCGTCCAACTCGCTGCAGGATTCCCCCTGGACGCAGTGGCTGGTGGCGGATGCTCCTGCACCGGTCGATCTATCGCCGCCAGGGGAAAACCCGAGAAATGAGCCGGGTCCAACAGTTGGCGGCTTCGATGTCGACGAGGCTGGCGACTTTGAAGCGGCGGCGGACCAGGTCTGCCTTGTCGAGGCCATGGAGGCTGGCGACTTTGAAGCGGCGGCGGACCAGGTCTGCCTTGTCGAGGCCATGGAGGAAGGCGACGATGAGCCGCTCCAGGTTGGTCCACCTCGAGAGAACCCGCGGGGTATCACCTCGGGCTCCGAGCCGCGCCTCGAGGCCACCTCAGTCGCGCGCACCGACCTGCGGTTCCAACCCGACAGGTCCCATGCGGGCACTCCCGTCTCCGGAGGGATCGAGTTCTCGAGGCAGCCTGGGCGGCTCACTCCTGGCTCGGACGAGATGGCACGGATCGGTTCTGGCGGGCCCCGGCTCGGAGGCTTGGAAGTAGCCGTGCTCCAGTGGCTCGCGAGTGGAGGGACCGACTCGGCCTTCGAACTCCTCGCGCGCCCGCTGGGGGTCACCCATGATCGCCTCGCCGAAGCCCGCCAGCGTGTCGACGGGCAACGAGATCGCCTCCGTCTTTCTTACGGGGCGCTGCTCGATCGGGTGCTTAGCGAGCACTGAAGCCTGTCGACAGGTTCGAGCCGGGACCCGGAGCCGACCCCTGGACGCCACCGGCGCGCGCGGCCTTGCTCTCGCGATGCCTCGGGCATCAGAGGTGCCGGATCCCGCCGCCGGTCGGACGGGAAGCGCCCTGATCGATCTATGGATTCACGCTACGCCCAGGAGCTGCAACACCCGGTCGGCCGCTCGGGGCACCGCGGCGGCGACTTCCGCCGAGAGGCCATACCGGTAACCGGCTGGCCGCGTGATGGTGACCGCCACGATGCGGACCTCCGACAGGTCCGCCCCCGCGTCGAGGACGCGGACGAGCCCGATGGCTTCAGTTATGCCCAGCCCATGACTCGACACGCGCAGAGGTGCGCGCGTCGCGAGCTCGTCCGGCGTGAGCGCCAGGAGTTCGCCCGGAGGTGAGCCGAGCACCGCGTCGACGATGACGACGGGCACGTTCGCGTCGAGCAGCGCAGCCAGCGAGCTCGGATCGCTCAGGTGTTGGACCTCCACGCCGCGCGGAACACCACGCTCTCGAAGGGCGCGCACCACGGCCACGCCGAAGCCGTCGTCACCGGCGGCCGGTTGTCCGAGGCCGAAGACGCGCGCCCGCATCATGTCCTCTCCACGTTCAGGGTCAGGAAGTGGGTCGAGCACGAGATGCACGGGTCGTAGTTGCGCACGGCCAGCTCCGCGCGGTGCGTGGCCTCCACGTGCGAGAGGTTCGCCAGGACGGGCGCCAGCTCACGGAGATCCTCTTCGATCGCTAGCTGGTTCTGCGAGGTCGGCGGCACGATGTTCGCGCCGACGATCGCGCCCGTCTCGTCGAGGGTGTACCGATGGTAGAGGAAGCCCCGCGGAGCCTCGGTGCCGCCAAAGCCCGTGCCGGCGCGGACGCTCGCCTCGACGAAGGGTGCTTCGGGCGCCACGTAGCTCTCGATGATGCGGACGGCCTCCGTGAAGGCCTGGGCAATCTCCACCATGCGCACGAGCAGCATCCGAAAGGGATTGCGGCACGGCGGCGCTACCCCTGCACGGCGAGCCAGGTCCTGGACCTCGGGGAAGAGCTGCTCGAAGTTCAGGTCGAAGCGGGCGAGCGGGCCACAGAGATAGGCGCCGCGGCCCCGAATGCGGGAGCGGAGCGCGGTCGAGTACGGCGCCTGCTCCTCGACGAAGTGGCCGTCATAGTCTCGGATGTCGATGTCGAGGCCGCGTGAGGAGACGAGCCGCCCTTCGCAGAAGGGGTACTCATCCGGATGCCGGAGGGCCACGAACTCGTAATCACGCTCGACGTCGGGGAAGTCGAAGCGCGACATCCACTCGAGGCATTCGGCCGCCGCATCGCGCCCCCAGCGCAGCTCGGGGAGGAGCGCCTCCAGTTCTCCGCGGGCAGGAGCGCGATAGAAGCCCCCGACGCGCACGTTGATCGGGTGGATCTCCCGTCCTCCCATGAGCGAGAGCAGGCTGTTTCCGGCCTTCTTGATGCGCAGGCCGCGCTTCACCCACTCACCGTGTTTCTTCGCCATCGACATCGCGTCCGGGAAGCCAAGGAAGTCGGGAGTGTGCAGGAGGAACACGTGGAGGGCGTGGCTCTCGATCCACTCGCCGCAGTACAGGAGACGACGCAGCGCGCGCAGCGGGTCGGCTACGCGAAGGCCGAGCGCGTCCTCCATCGCGTGGCAGGCGCTCATGAGATACGCGACGGGGCAGATGCCGCAGATCCGCGACGTGATGTCCGGCGCCTCCATGAACGACCGCCCACGGAGGAACGCCTCGAAGAAGCGCGGCGGCTCGAAGATGGCGAGGCGGACCGCGGTGGCCGCGTCCCCCTCGAGGCGAATCGTGAGCGACGCCTCGCCTTCGACGCGGGCCAGGTAGTCGACCTGGATGGTGCGTGTCTTTTCGCCCCTCACTTGCCCTCCTCCTCGCCCTTCTCCTGCGCTTCGCTCTCCCTTCGAAAGGCTGGCGCATTCGCGTTGAACGTGCGCAGCACCCGGACGACGTCGACCCTGGAGCTGCCGGCATGGCGGAAGGCTCGAACCAGCGACGCGGTGTTCGGCGCCTCCATCGGCCCAAAGCAGCCGTAGCAGCCGCGCTGATAGGTGGGGCAGAGGGCACCACACCCGGCGTGGGTGATGGGCCCGAGGCAAGGCGTTCCCGTCACCATGACGCAGACGTTGCCCCGGAGCTTGCACTCGACGCAGACGCTGTGGGACGCGACGTTGGGCTTGCGGCCGTTGAGAAAGGCGCTGATGACCTCGAGGAGCTGCACCTTGTTCACCGGGCAGCCCTGCAGCTCGAAGTCGACGCGCACATGGTCCGCGATGGCGGTCGAGGTCGCGAGCGTCTCGATGTACTCGGGGGAGGCGTAGACGACGGAGGCGAACTCCCTCACGTCCTTGAAGTTGCGCAGCGCCTGGATTCCACCCGCGGTGGCGCAGGCGCCGATGGTGACCAGGGCCCTCGACCTCTCGCGCACTTCGCGGATCCGTTCGGCGTCGTGGCTCGTCGTGATCGAGCCCTCGACCAGCGACAGATCGAAGGGGCCGGGCTCATCGGTGCTCGTGGCTTCCTTGAAGTACGCGATCTCGAGGCCCCTCGCGATGTCGAGGAGCTCGTCCTCGAGGTCGAGGACGCTGAGCTGGCAGCCGTCGCACGAGGCGAACTTCCAGACCGCGAGCCTGGGGCGTCGTCGTCGTGCCATGGCCTCAGGCCTCCCTCGTGAGGAAGAACGGGAGAACGCGGTCGTAACGGAGCACCGGACCGTCCTTGCAGACGAACGCCGGCCCGAGCTGGCAGTGGCCGCAGAACCCGACGGCGCACTTCATGTTCCGCTCGAGCGAGAAGTAGAGCTGGTCGGCCCGCAGTCCCAGCCGGGAGAGCTCGCGCTCCGTGAAGCGCAACATGACCTCCGGCCCGCAGACGAAGGAGAGCGTCCGCTCGGGCTCGAAGCGCGCCTCGCGGAGCAGCGACGGCGCGACGCCGACCGTGCCCTTCCAGTCGGGCATGGCCCGGTCGACGGTGACCAGCACCTGGATGAGCCCTTCCCGTTGCCAGCGCGCGAGCTCGCTCCCGTAGAGCAGATCCTTGGGTGTCCGCGCACCGACGACGAGCGCGACGTCGCGGAACTCCGAACGGTGCCGCAGCACGTGGTAGACGGCGGGACGAAGGGACGCGAGCCCGAGGCCGCCGGCGACGAGGAGGAGATCGCCGCCCTCGGCGAGGACGAGTGGCCAGCCTTGGCCAAAGGGGCCTCGCACCCCGAGGACGCTCTCCTTTCGCTGCCTCTGGATGGCCCTCGTCACCGTGCCGACGGCGCGGATGGTGTGGACGAGCTCGCTCGGCGCACCGGGGTCTCCGCTGATGGAGATCGGGACCTCGCCCACGCCGAAGACGTAGAGCATGTTGAACTGGCCGGGGGCGAACCGGAACTCGCCATCCCGTCCGTCCGCCTCGAGGTGCAGGGTGAAGGTGTCGGGCGTCTCGCGCCGGACCTTGCGGATCCGCGCGGGCGTCGGCGTCATCGGGTCCTGAGCCGGCGCCGGCCTCATGGCTCCGCCTTGTAGAGATCCAGCCGCTGCATGCGCACCCGTTCGAGGCGATCGTAGAGCTGGCGGGCGAATCGCGTGACCAAGGCCTGACCGAGCTCGGCGTCCTCCTTCATCCACGCGCGCAGCTGGTGGGCGTCGATCGCGAGGACGGAGGTCGGCTCGACGGCGATCGCGTCGAGGTGCCAGCGGTACGGGGGAAAGAACCAGGAGAGGCCGACGATGTCTCCAGTCCGAAGGCTCTCGAGGCGAACAGGACCCTTGCCGGGCACGTCGAGCTCGAGCGCGACGAGGCCGCTCTCGAGGAGGAAGACCGTGTCGGCCTCGCCCGCCTCTCGCAGAAGGGAGGCTCCTCGCGCGAAGCTCACCCCGCGGCTGATCGAGGCCATGCGGCGAAGCACTTCGCCCGAGGCTCCACGCAGGAACGGGTGGGCCTCGAGCCTGCGCGCGAGGTCGACTTCGCCCTCGACCGCCGGCCGTTTGGGTGCGCGGGGGCTCGCGCGCCCAGGGGGCGTCAGGGTGGGCACACACGCCACGCTCATCCGGGCGTAGTAGAGCGCGCCGCGCGACACCGTCTCCTGCCAGAGTCGCGAGGGCCCGTGGACCTGCCGGCTGCCGATGACCAGCAGATCGGCCTCCGCCTCTGAGGCCAGCTCGGCCAACGCGACGCCACGCCGGCTCGAGGAGGGCTTGATGCGGAGCTTCGGCGGCCCGTCGGTCCACGGGTGCTTGCGAATCGCGCGGCAGAGTTCGTTCTCGAGCAGCACCTCGGACTGCGGGAAGTTCACGTGCGCGCCCGCCGCCCAGTGTGTCCCTTTCTGCCTTCGACCTTCGGCCGGCCAGGTGACATTCCCGATGATGACGTCGCAGGGCGCGATGCGTCCGAGATCGCTCGCCCAGCGCAGGGCGGGGACCGACGTCGCCGAGAAGTCGAAGCCGACGACGACGCGAAGGCGACGTTCCCCGCGCAGCCAGGAGACGAAGGGAGCCTCGTCGCGCACGACGAGGACGGGGACCGGGGACGTCTGCGCGGTGCGCTCGGCGATGCTGCCGAGGACCCAGCGCGCCGGCGCCCTCCGGCCGAGCGACGACACGACGATGAGGCGCGCGCTCTGCTCTCCCTCCGCCCCGGCGGCAGTGACGCCGGTGAGCACCTCGTCCGCGTTGCCTGTCGCGAGCCGCGTTTCTACATGGAGCCCGGGGAAGAGCGCCCGCAGCCGCTCGGCCTCGGCCCGCAGCTTCTCGACGGCGGCCTCGGCGCTGGCCGCCTCGAGCGCGTGGACGAGCAGGAGCGGCCCTCCGCCGCGCAGCGAGAAGGCGCTGGCGACCTCCGCCGCCGCTGCAGCGCGGGGTGTGAAGTCGGTTCCACAGAGAATCACCTCCGTGCTCATGGCTCCTTCCTGCCATCCGTTGCGCGGATGGCCGCGACCTCCTCGGTGATGTCGATGCCCACGGGGCACCAGGTGATGCACCGCCCGCAGCCGACGCAGCCCGACGTGCCGAACTGGTCGATCCAGCTCGCCACCTTGTGAACGAGCCACTGCCGGTACCGGGACCTCGTCGCGCTGCGGACGCTCCCGCCGTGGAGGTGGGAATGATCGAGCGTGAAGCACGAATCCCAGCGTCGCCACCGCTCGGCCGTTTCGCCGCCGAGGTCGGTCACGTCCTCGACGCTGGCGCAGAAGCACGTCGGGCAGACGAGCGTGCAGTTGGTGCAGCTCAAGCAGCGCCCGGCGACGTCGTCCCAGCGGGGGTGTTCGAGGTTTCGATAGAGGAGCTCCTTGATGCCCTCCGTCTCGAGCACGCGCCCCATCGAGGACGCCGTCTTCTCGACCACGTCATCGGCGGTCCGCCGGTCGCCCGCGTCCGCCGGTCTCGACTCGAGCTTCGCCAGCACCGCTGCGCCGCGCTCGGTGCCGACCTCCACGACGAAGCGGTGCGCGCCGTCGAGGAGCTCCGTGAGCGCCAGGTCGAACCACCGCGTCACGCGCGGGCCCGTCTTCATCGACACGCAGAAGCAGGTGCCGCCCGCCTGTCCGCAGTTGACGGCGACGACGAAGACGCCCTCGCGACGAGCGGCGTAGTCGGGGTCCACGAAGGGCCCCTTCAGGAACGTCCGATCCTGAACCTCGATGGCGTGCAGGTCGCAGGAGCGGGCGCCGATGAGCGCCAGCCTCGGGGGCGTGGGTTGCGTCGCGTCCACCTCGAAGGCGCCGTCCCTCCGGCGTGCCTCGAAGAGCCGCAGGCGGGGGACGAAGAAGTGCTGCTTCCACGACTGCGGCCCGAGCGAGTAGCCGAAGAGCGCGCCGTCGTCTCGGCGCTTCAAGCGGTACGTGCCAGCCTCCTGTTCTTCGGTCCAGCCCGCGGGCAGGTCCTCGATGCCGCTGATCTCCGCGTGGACGATGGCTCCATCCCGGACGGTCGGGCCGACGAGTTGGTAGCCCTCCTGGCGCAGGGCTTGGAGCAGACCGCCGAGGCCCGCGACCGGCAGGACGACGCAGCCGGTCTCGTTCATCGGCGCGACTCCGGTCGGTCGACCGGCGACGGGACGAGCGCGGTCCAAGACTCTTCATGGTCGCCGTTCACCACGGATGTGCCCTCCGAGCGCTGATGGCATCCAGGGGCATAGGTACGCCGCAGGTCGTGCGCCAGGGGGCCTCGGCCTCGTACCGAACCAAAGCGCTTCCGAGGCGTTTCTTCTTGACCGGTTCGGGGGGCCCCGGTTGGCTCGCTCTCAGAGATGGCCCATGGGGCCATGCGGAGCGTTACGCGTGGACACTTCGGGTCCGACCCAGGATCCACGCACGCGCGACGAAGCCGAGGCCGAGGAGACCGATGCCCGCGAGCCAGACCTGCCACTCGACGAAGAAGGCGAGGCCGAAGCAGCTGACGAGGCCCGCCACCGCGACCCATCGCGGGAATCGTCGCGCCTCGACGGGGAGCCGGAGCGCCGCGAGATTCGTGAGACCGTAGTACACGAGCACGGAGAAGGCGCTGAACGACCAAGTCGTCTCGATGTCGCCGAGCAGCACCAGCGCCGCGATGAACGCCCCGATCGCCCATACGGCCCGCGTCGGGCTGCTCGTGGCCTCGCTGACGCGATCGAGGGCGGCCGGCATCTCGCGCCGGCGCGCCATCGCCAGGAGCACGCGGCTCAGGCCGAGGAGCAGGTTCAGGAGCACGCCGGCCATCGCCGTGACCGCGCCGAAGGCGACCAACCAGGCGACCTCGGGATGCCGGAATGCCCGCGCCACCACCTCGAGGGGGGCCGCGGCCTCGCGGGTCGAGGCGGCGAAGGTCTCGGAGCCTACGACCAAGACCGCGACGGCCGACACCGACACGTACAGGAGCATGGACAGCACGAGGGTCGCGATGATGGCCCGCGGGATCGTCCGCGCCGGCTCGCGCACTTCTTCGCCCAGCGTCGCGATGCGCCCGTAGCCCGTGTAGGCCACGAACATCAACGCCGTCGCGTGCAGCAGCGCCGTCGGCGATTCGAGGGCGCCCGTCCATGTCGCCGGACCGAGGCGCGCTGCGAGGAGATCCATGTCGGCGCTCATCCAGCCGAACACGACGAACGCGCCGAGCGCCGCGAGCGTCAGGGTCACGATCGCGACGTTGGCGTGGTTGGACCGTCGCACCCCGCCCGCGACCAGCGCGGTGAGAACGAGGACGATCGCGAGCGCCACGGCGACACGGGTGACGACGTCGTCGGCGATCCCGGCCGTGTGGAGCAGGTAGCCGGCACACCCGAGCGCGGCAGTGGCCGCCGAAGCGCTCTTGGCCGCGAGGAACATCCAGCCGGCGGCGAAGCCTGCGGCCGGGTGAACGAGCGCGTGCCCATACTCGTAGGTGCCCCCGCTGACCGGAAGAGCAGCGGCGAGCTGCGCGCTCGAGAGGCCGTTGGCCGTGGCGACGACGGCGGCGAGCGCGACCGCGAAGACGATGCCTGAGCCGACGACGCCGGTGGCGATGCCGAGGCTGACGAACACGCCGGTGCCGAGGATCGAGCCGAGCCCCATCCACACGGCCCCCCAGAGCCCGACGACGCGCGCGAGCGATCGCATCCTTGGGGCAGCCGACAACTCCGAAGCAGGCGTGTTCATCGCCTTCTCCCGCGCAAGAGAAGGGCGTCCAAGGCGAGCGGTCCTGCCCCGACGACGAGGAGAAAGATGGAGCCGAGGAGCATCGAGAAGTCGGTGCGTGCCTCGTGGGCCATGCTCCAGAAACCGTAGGACGACAGCTCACGCAGGTGGAGCCCCCAGAACCCGGCGCCCATGAGGATCGGGACCTTGGTGGTGACGATGGCGACGAGCATCGTAGCGATGAGCGGGATCGAGGCGAGGCGTGTCAGAAGCCCGAGGAGGAGCAGCAGGCCGCAGGCGATCTCGGTGGCCCCGACGAGGACGCCCAGGATCTCGGCGGCCGGGAGCCCGATCCTCTCGAACCGTCCGGCGCCGCGCGACACCGGCTCGAGGAACTTTTGGATGCCCTCCGAGAGGAACACGCCTCCGACCATCAGCCGGATCAACACTGTCGACGCGGGCGCCTTCGAGTCGAGGAGTCGGTTGAGCGAGGGCTTCATCGGGGCTGCTCCGGAGCGGTTGGGGGAGCGCGCTCCTGGATCGATTTGCGCCAGGCGCAAGGCGAGAGCGTGCGACGCGCGTAACACGACAAGCGTAGACGAGTCGAGCGAGGCGCTGCCGTCGAGGCACGTCGCCTTCTCCGCTCAGAGCTTCTCGGCGAGCTCCCGCCGCAGCGCCTCAGGCATCCGCCAGCTTCTGGAGGACCTCCAGCACGCTGTCGGGGTTGAGGGAGATGGAGTCGATGCCCTCGTCGACCAGGAAGCGCGCGAACTCCGGGTAGTCGCTCGGCGCCTGCCCGCAGATGCCGACCTTGCAGCCGGCGGCGTGCGCGCGCTCGATGACGAGCGCGATGGCCATCTTCACCGCCTCGTTGCGCTCGTCGAACAGCGCGCTCAGCTCAGCCGAGTCACGGTCGACGCCGAGGATGAGCTGCGTCAGGTCGTTGCTGCCGATGGAGAAGCCATCGAACCGCTTGGCGAACTGGTCGGCGAGGAGCACGTTCGAGGGAACCTCGCACATCATGTAGATCTCGAGGCCGCGCTCGCCGCGCTTCAATCCGTGCGCGGCCATCGTCTCGAGGACCCGGTCCGCTTCGTCGGGTGTACGGACGAACGGGATCATCACGACGAGGTTGTCGAGCCCCAGCTCCTCGCGGGCACGGCGCACGGCACGGCACTCGAGCGCGAAGCCGTCCCTGTACCGGTCGCTGTAATAGCGGGAGGCGCCGCGGAATCCGAGCATCGGGTTCTCCTCGCGGGGCTCGAACTGGGACCCGCCGATGAGCTTCGCGTACTCGTTCGTCTTGAAGTCGCTCATCCGGATGATGACCGGCTCCGGATATTGAGACGCCGCCAGCGTGGCGATGCCGCGGGCAAGGTGCTCCACGAAGTACTCGGTCTTGTCCTCGTAGCCTTCCGTCAGCGCTTCGATTTGCCTTCTCGCTTCGGAGTCTTCGAGCGCATCCCACCGCGCCAGCGCGAGCGGATGGATCTTGATGGCGTCGTTGATGATGAACTCCATCCGCGCGAGACCGACGCCGCGCACCGGGAGCCGCCACCAGCGCAGCGCCGCGTCCGGGGCCGCGAGGTTGATCATCAGCCGCACCGGGGGCTCCTGGAGCCGCTCGAGATCGATCTGGCGCTCGGAGAACCTCAGCGCGCCTCGATAGATCCGCCCTTGGGTCCCTTCGGCGCACGAGATGGTGATCTCCTCGCCTTCCTTCAGCACCCTCGTGGCGGTGTCCGTCCCCACGATCGCCGGGACCCCGAGCTCGCGGCTCACGATGGCCGCGTGGCTGGTACGGCCGCCGTGGTCCGTCACGATGGCGGCCGCGCGCTTCATGATGGGTCCCCAGTCGGGATCCGTGCGCTCGGTGACCAGGACGTCACCGTCCCTGAACCGGCTCATCTCGCTCGGATGGTGCAGCACCTTCACGCGGCCCGTGGCGATCGCCTCGCCGATGGCGACGCCCGTGGCGAGAACCTCGCCCTGCTCCTCGAGCGCGAAGGTCTCGAGCGACTTGGCCTGCTTTCGCGACTGAACGGTCTCCGGGCGCGCCTGGACGCAGAACAGCTCTCCGGTCTCCCCGTCCTTGGCCCACTCCATGTCCATCGGTTTGCCGTAGTGATTCTCGATGGAGGCGGCCCACCGGGCCAAGGTCAGGATCTCTGCGTCGGAGAGGACGAAGCGCCGCTGCTCTGAGCGAGGCGTGTCGATGGTCGTGATGGCCTGCGCGCCGTGGTTCGCGTAGACGACCTTCTTCTCTTTTCCCCCGAGCGTCTTCCCGAGGATGGGCACGAGCTCCAGGTCTTCGAGCCGCGGTTTGAAGACTCGGTACTCGTCCGGGTCGACGCTGCCCTGGACGACGCTCTCGCCGAGGCCCCAGGCGGCGTTGATGACGACGATGTCCGGAAACCCGGTCTCAGTGTCGATCGAGAACATGACCCCGGCCCCGGCGCGGTCGGCATGCACCATCTTCTGCACGCCCACCGAGAGCGCGACCTTCGCGTGATCGAACCCGTGCTCGTCGCGATAGCTGATGGCCCTGTCGGTGAAGAGCGACGCGAAGCAACGCCGGCACGCGTCGAGCAGGTCATCCTCACCGCGAACGTTGAGGTACGTCTCCTGCTGGCCGGCGAAGCTCGCCTCGGGCAGGTCCTCGGCCGTCGCGCTGCTGCGGACGGCGACGGAGAGCTCACCAACGTCATGCCGCCGGGAGAGCTCTCGGTATGCGGTTCGGATGGCCTGGGCGACTTCGTCCGGGAAGGCGCCATGCCTGATCGCGCGGCGGATGAGCGTGCCCGCCTCCTGTAGCGTCCACTCCCCACGGCCGATCGAGGACGTGAGGTCGCGGAGCGTCTCCTCGAGCCGGTTGTGTCGCAGAAATGCGCGGTAGGCGTCGGCGGTCGTGGCAAATCCGCCGGGGACACGGACGCCGGCGCCCGAGAGGTGCCCGAGCATCTCGCCGAGGGAGGCGTTCTTGCCGCCGACGATGGGGACATCGCCGATGCGGAGGTCTTCGAGCCAGCGGACATGGCGTGGGTCGGGCGTTTCGTTGGCCATGGATGGAGCATCCTCGCCGTCCGGACCGCGAGCCAGGCGCAAGAGCGAGAGGCCGTCGATCGCTGAACACGGGGGGCGCGTCCGCTTCTTCGTCGGTGGTCGAGCCGTGTGCTGAGCGCGGCTACCGGGCGAGGTCCAGAGCGTTCAGCTCCGGACTGCTCCCTCGCGCGCGGTGCCACGCGTCTGCCGCTTCGAGAATCACGCGATCCTTGCCGATCATCCGCGAGATCACCGCCAACATGGCGACCGTGACGCGCACCACCCAGCGCGACGGTTTCGCCGGGTAGGTGTCGACCTCCTCGCTGAGGTGGGGTGCCAACTCGATGAGCGTGAGATTACGGCCCAGCTGGTCCTCCGCCGCGTGCACCTTCATGAACCACTCGTCCGAGCCGAGACCGGGGCGGTACTCACCCTCGAAGTACACTTCCTCGGGCGTGTCGTTCACCAGCGAGTGGACGGTGCCGGGCGGCAGCTCGAGCTCGTCCCCTGCCCGGAGCCGCTTCGTCTCGCCGTTTCCGAGCGTAATGAGGAGCTCGCCGCGCTTCATTCGAAGGATCTCGGATCTGATCGCGTGATAGTGCGAGAACTCCACGCCGCCGCCGGGCTTCAGGTACAGGTCGAAGACCATCGAGGCGCCGCCCGACTCGGCGCTGCTCGTCTTGATGACGATGCGCTCGCCCGAGAGCCGGTTCTCGACTTCGCGACGGCCCACCCAACCGTTTCTCTTTTCCATGTCTCGCACCCCTCCCGAGCCAGCGGGTTCGGGAGCCACGATAGCACTCTCGCCACGCACGTGTGAACGGGGGGAACGGATGCGCGACCGATCGCGAGGAGCGTCCTCGCCGGATCCTGGAGCACCTGGTCCATGGGCGCAGCGCGAACGGTGAAGGAAACGCAGCTCGGTAGCTCGCTCGACAACGCGGGCGCATCCGCCCCAGAAGGGCTGGTTTCGAGGGCAGGTCGACTTGCGTGGAGCAGGCTATGGCTGCGCAACGCCGCGGCGAGAGGGACGACGATGACGGAGCTCGAACATCGATCGAAGATCAGCGCACTGGATGCGCTCTTTCGGCCTCGTAACGTGGCCGTCATCGGTGCGTCGCGGCACCGCGGATCGATCGCAGGAGAGGTGTTTCACAACCTCCTCACCCGCGGCTTTCCCGGACCGGTCTATCCGGTCAACCCGGCCGCCCGATCGGTGCAGTCCGTCCATGCGTATGCCTCGCTGGAAGCGATCCCCGACGACGTCGATCTGGCCGTCGTCGTGGTCCCCCAGCGCGCGGTCGTGGACACGGTGGAGGCGTGTGCGCGGAAGGGCATCCGCGGGGTCGTCGTAATCACCGCGGGCTTCGCCGAGGTGGGAAAGGAGGGCAAGAAGCAGCAGGACCAGCTCGTGCGGATCGTGCGGTCACACGGGATGCGGATGGTGGGGCCCAACTGCCTGGGGATTCTCAATACGGAGCTCGCCGTACAGCTCAACGCCACGTTCGCGCCCACGTGGCCGCCGGAGGGCTCCGTGGCCATCGCGTCGCAATCCGGGGCCGTCGGCCTGGCGCTGCTCGACTACGCTCGCGATCTCGGCGTCGGCATCAGCATGTTCGCGAGCACGGGCAACAAGGCCGAGCTGTCGGGAAACGACCTGCTCGAGTACTGGGAAGCCGATGCCTCGACGCGCGTGATCCTCCTGTATCTCGAGAGCTTCGGGAATCCCGTTCGTTTCATGCAGATCGCCCGCCGTGTCTCGCGCGCCAAGCCGATCGTCGTCGTCAAGAGCGGCCGAACGGAAGCCGGTGCTCGTGCGGCGTCCTCGCACACCGGGGCGCTCGCTGGCATGGACGTGGCCGTGGACGCGTTGCTCGGGCAGGCCGGCGTCATCCGCACCGAGACCATGGAGGAGCTGTTCGATCTTACGGCACTGCTCGCGAACCAGCCGGTCCCCACGGGCGGTCGAGTCGCCATCCTCACCAACGGCGGCGGCCCGGGCATCATGGCGTCCGACGCGTGCGAGAGCCGTGGCCTCGAGCTGCCGGAGCTGAGCGCTCGAACCATCGATTCACTGAGGGTGTTCCTGCCCACGGCCGCCTCTGTCGGGAACCCGGTGGACATGCTCGCGAGCGCTTCCGCGGCAGACTACGAGAGGGCGCTGCGTCTCCTCCTCGCCGACGAGCGGCTCGACTCGGTGCTCGTGATGTTCGTTCCGCCCATCGTGACCGAGGCGATGGACGTCGCCGAGGCCATCCGTCGGGCCACCCGAGGCGCGACGAAGCCCGTCCTCTGCTGCCTGGTGGGGACGTACGGGGTGCCCACCGCCCTGAAGGCGCTTCGAGAGGCGAAGGTTCCCGCCTACTCGTTCCCGGAGGGGGCGGTGCTGGCCCTGGCGCGAGCCGTTCGCTATGGCCGCTGGCTGCGCCGCCCGGAAGGCGCAGTGCCCGATCTCGACGGCATCTCGAGGGAACGTGCCCGCGCCGTGCTCGACCGCGTAGAGGACGGTTGGCTCCCGCCGAACGACGCCCGGGAAGTCCTCGGTGCCTACGGCATTCGCGTTCCTCGGTCCGAGATCGTTCAGAGCGCGTCGGACGCTGCTCGAGCGGCGGGGACAATCGGCTACCCCGTGGCGTTGAAGCTCGTCTCGTCGGTCATTCAGCACAAGACGGAGGTCGGAGGCGTGCGCCTCGGCCTCACTTCGTCCGAAGAGGTGCGGGATGCATTCGAGGCGATCGAGCGATCGCTCGAAGAGCATGGGCTCACGCACGAGATGGAGGGCGCGGTCGTGCAGGAGATGGTGACCGCCGGCGTCGAGACCTACGTCGGAGTGACGCACGCGCCGGGCTTCGGCGCCCTCCTCGGCTTCGGCATCGGCGGCGTGAACGTCGAGCTCTGGCGGGACGTCGCGTTCAGGGTCCATCCGCTGACCGACATCGATGCCGGCGAGATGCTCGAGCAGATCCGAGGTCGCCCCCTCCTCGACGGCTTTCGTGGCGCCCCTCCGGCCGACAGGCAGGCGCTCGTCGACGCGATCCTCCGCGTCGACCGGATGGTGGCCGAGAACCCCGAGATTCGCGAAATGGACATCAACCCGCTGACGGCGCTGCCGCCGGGCCAGGGTGTGATCGCCATCGACGTCAGGATCCGCGTCGAGCGGCCCGCGCTGCGGGGAGCGGATCCGCCACACATCCCGGCGGACTGCTCCTCTTGAGGGTATCTCGAGCAGCGCCCGGCTCTTCGCGTCAGACGACGGGGCGAGTCCCGGCGAGAAGGATCCGATCGAATCCGAAGAAGACCGGCTTTTCCGGCCAGCGCGCGCGAAGGACTTCGCGGTAGCCATCGATGAACGGCTCCCGCAGCGACTCCGGGAGGCGCTCTAGGTAGGGCAGCATGCCCGTGCCGCGCATCCACTCCACGACGGCGTCCGCATCCTTCAGCACGTGGGGGTAGACGACGAGCCGGACCGAGATCGACTCGAAGCCAAGGCGGAAGAGCAGCTCCGCATACTCGGAGGGCCGCAGCACGGGAGGCACCCGGACCCACGAGGCCAACGCTTCACCGAAGGGAGGCTGGCCTGCGAGCTCCGCGAGAGCGGTGTGGGTGAAGTGCCCGTGGTTGGCGGGGATCTGCGCGGCGAGCTGGCCTCCCGGCGCGAGGTGGTCCCGAAGGCGCGCGAGCAGCGCCGGGTGATCATCGACCCACTGGAGGGAGGCGTGGGCGAAGACGAGATCCCATCGGCCCTCGAGCGTCTGGAGGTCGCGCCGCTCGAAGCGGAGCCGGGGGCCGGCGAGGCGGCTCGCCCGCTCGATCATCGCGGGAGAGGAGTCGAGGCCCAGGACCTCGCTGTCGGGCAGTCGCGCCGCGAGCCGGGAGGTGAGGTCACCGGCGCCGCAGCCGAGATCGGCGACGCGCATCCCGGCACGAGGCCGGACGAGCTGGCAGGTCTCTTCGAAGGGCGCCGCGCGCTCCGCTTCGAAGCGAAGGTACCGATCGGGGTCCCATTCCACCGGCGGCTCGCGCTTCGCCGAGGACGCTCCGGCCGCACGCACGGACGAGAGCTCGCGGGCGACGACGATGACGTTTCCATCGGGATCGGCGAAGTAGGCGGCCTCGTCGCCCCAGGCGCGGGGCTCGAGGCCCGAGAGCAGGCGCGCACCGGCATCGGCCAGCGATCGCATCGCCGCCTCGGGCTGGTCGACGTGGAGATAGAGCTCGGCCGGCGCCAGCTCGCCTTCTGTGATGGCCGCAGGCACTCTCCCGGTGTTTCGCCCGAACGCCACCCGGTCGTAGAGGCCCACCCGCTGGCCTCCCGGGAGTTCATACTCCACGTAGACAGTCTCGTTCACTGATTTTGTCCACCCGAAGGCCCGGTCGTAAAATCGGGACGCGAGACGGAGGTCTCGAACCGCAAGTATCGTCAGGACGTGGCGGGGAGGCGGCATGGGGCGAACCTATCACCCTCCGCGGCGGGCTCCGGCGCCTCGACGGCACGATGGCTTGACGGCCTGGGAGATCAGCAGGTACCGGGGGCCGGCAGCCTACACACCCTCGCAGCGAGGCGGACTCCCGTCGAACCGTGGAGCCGTCTTCGGGCGACCCTGCCCATCAGGAGCGGCACGATGAACCGGTTTCTCCCCCTCGGACTCGCGACCCTCGGCGCCTTCGCGTTCGGCGCATGTGCCACGCCGCCGGCCGCACGAGTGGGCACGGACCCGTCGACGATCGACGCGGTGGTCGTGCACCCGATCTTCGACAGCTGGTTCTTCACGAACGAGCACTGGGCCGGCCAGCTCGGCGAGCTCGGTGACGCCCTCGGCTCCGACGTCTTCGTCGCCGAGCTGGTGGAGGAGGGCGGACGCTCGTGGCTGCGCACCTACAGCGGTGACGGCACCCGCAACGAGGACTGGTTCGGATGGCGTCGCGAGGTGCTGGCGCCGATCGCCGGCGAGGTGGTCCGCGTGCACCTGAACCCCATCACGAACGATCCCGGGACCTGGACGCCCGGCATGGCTTCGCTCGTGATCCTGCGAGGCCCGGATGGCACGCACGTGGCGGTCGCCCACCTGCAGGAGATCCGGGTCCAGGAGGGCGATCGGTTGGAGGCAGGCCAGCCCCTCGGCCTCATGGGGAACAACGGCAACTCCCGCCACCCGCACATCCACCTCGGCGCGTGGCGAGACAACAGGCCGCTCCAAATCCGCTTCGACCTCGCCGCGATGGCGAAGCTCCGCGCTTCCGCTTCCGCCAAGGGGGAATGAACGGCGCCCGTGGCGCCTGAACTCCTCGAGCACGCAACGTTCTCAGACGGCGTCACCATGCACCGCTACGCCACCCGGCGCTGAGGCTCTCCTCCTCCTGTAGAATCGTCGCGGGGCAGCGGCGAGGCCACGCCTCGTCACGGAAGTCCGTACGCCTCGCGGTTCCTCATTGGAGGCCGGCATGGAAAAGAAGCCACGGATCTTCACGATGTCGTTCAAGAGCGTGTATCCGCTCTACCTGCAGAAGGCCGAGAAGAAGGGGCGGACGAAGGAAGAGGTCGACGGGATCATTGCCTGGCTCACCGGCTACGAAGGCGAGAGGCTTCAGCGCGCCATCGACGCCGAGGTCGACCTCGAGACCTTCTTCGCCGAGGCGCCCAGGATGAACCCGAACGTGGGGCTCATCACCGGCGTTGTCTGCGGCGTCCGCGTGGAAGAAGTCGCCGACCCGCTGATGCAGAAGATCCGCTACCTCGACAAGCTCATCGACGAGCTCGCCAGGGGAAAGAAGATGGCGAGCATCCTCCGCCAGTAATGGCGTGACCCATCAGGCGGAGGAGGGGTCCTCGGCGTGGCCAGACAGCGCGCCTTTGGCTGCGACGCGGCCAGGCGCTGGGTCCGCCCATATCCGTGCGTGCCTTGCGGAAGCCGGCGATGCGCGCACACCCTTTGGGGCGGAGGGCCGCGATTCGACGACGCCAGACGCGTCGAGCCGGCGCGTCGCGGAGGATTCATGAGGAGCAGCAACCGCCCTGCCGAGCGGCATGGCGGGAGGCGGCCGAACTTCGTCTTCATCCTGGCGGACGACCTCGGCTACGCCGACCTCCATTGCTACGGCGGCCGGACCAGGTGCTCGCCGAACCTCGACAAGGTGGCGGCGGAAGGCCTGCGCTTCACCAACGGCTACGCCAACTCCTCGGTCTGCTCGCCGTCCAGGTTCGCGATCGCGACGGGGCGCTACCAGCACCGGCTGCGCGGCGGCTTCGATGAGCCGATCGGCAGCGTCTCGCCCGAGCTCGGTCTGCCCCCCGGGCATCCGACGATGGCGTCGATGCTGCGCGACGCGGGCTATGCGACGGCGCTCTTCGGCAAGTGGCACATGGGCTCGCTGCCGTGGTTCGGCCCTCTCCAGAGCGGCTACCAGGAGTTCTTCGGACACCGCACCGGAGCGACCGACTACTTCTCGCACGAGAGCCTCGGCGGGCACGACCTCTGGGATGGCGACCAGGAGGTCTTCCGGAAGGGCTACCTCACGGACCTCCTCAGCGATCGGGCCGTCGATTTCGTCAGGCGCCAGTCGGCGGGGAAGCCCTTCCTACTCTCGCTGCACTACAACGCGCCGCACTGGCCCTGGGAGACACGGGAGGACGAGCGGGAGTCCGAGCGGATAGGAAACAGGATCGCGCACCTGGACGGCGGATCCGTGCGGACGTACCTCGAGATGGTCCGGATCATGGACGAGGGGATCGGCCGCGTCCTGAAGGCGCTCGACGACATCGGGGCGCGCGAGGACACGCTCGTCGTCTTCACCAGCGACAATGGCGGCGAGCGATTCTCCGACACCTACCCGCTCGTAGGAAAGAAGATGGATCTGCTCGAGGGCGGGATCCGCGTGCCGTACATCGTGCGCTGGCCTGCGAGGCTGCGGGCCGGAGAGACCTACGATCGGCTCGCCATCGGAATGGACTGGACGCCGACCTTCCTCGCCGCCGCCGGTGTCTGGGCGCATCCGGACCATCCGCTCGACGGCATCGATCTGTTCGGGGAGGAGGTCGAGCGGAAGCTCTTCTGGCGAATGGTCTATCGCAACCAGAAGGCGGTCCGCTCCGGCGTCTGGAAATACCTCTCGATCGACGGCAACGAGTTTCTCTACGACCTGTCCCGAGACGAGCGGGAGCGCGCGAACCTGCGCTACCTGGAGCCGAAGAAGTTCCGGGAGCTGCGGGCCGCGTTCCTGGAGTGGAACGCGTCGATGCCGCCGCGTCCGGAAGGCGTCCAGGTCCACCTGGAGTACACCGCCGCGTCGATGGCGAAGTCCGACGGCTGATCTCGTCGCGGCGTCAGACCGAGCCGATCTCCAGCCGGCCCTCCCTGATCTGCCAGCGGCGATCGGTGCAGCGCTCCGCGAGCGGCCCATCGTGCGTGACGAGGATCAGCGCGCCCGGCCAGGCGCGGAGCGCCTCCTCGAGCCGCTCGATCGCGGGAAGATCGAGGTGGTTGGTGGGCTCGTCGAGGATCAGGATCCACGCGTGGCGGGCCATGCCGAGCGCCATCCAGACCTTCCTCGCCTCGCCCGGCGACGGGTCGGCGGTGGCGAGCAGCCGGCTCGGATCGAGGCCGAGCGCCGCGACCAGCGAGAGCACCCGGCCCCGCTCGTCGGGCGGCAGATCGCACACCGCCGCCAGGACCGCACGCCCGTCGTCGGGCGACAGCTCCTGCGGCAGGTGAAGCACCTTCTCCGGCGGGAGCTGCGCCGCGTCCAGGATCGCCCGCACCAGCGTGCTCTTTCCGGCGCCGTTCGGTCCGGCGACGTGGATCCGATCGTTGCGGCCCACGACGAGGTGGACGTCCGAGAGCAGGGTCCGTTCGCCCGCTGCGATCGCGGCCCGATCGAGCGCAACGAGCGTCGACTTGGGGGCAGGCTCCCAGTCGAGGAAGACGCCGCGGCCGAGCTCCTTGCGCAGCTCCATCGTGTCCACTACCTGCGCCGCTCGGGCTGCTTCTCGCCGAACGATCCCGACCTGCCTGCCGATCCGTTTCTGCGCCTGCTCCGCGTGGAAGTCGGCGGCCAGGGTCCGCGCGTCGCTGTCGTGCCGGTTGCGCATCCGCTTGCCGGTGCTGCGGGACGCCGTCGCTCGTCGCTGGTCGTCCCGCGCCTCGGCGAGCCGGCGCTCCAGCCGGCGCTGCGCCTCCTGCGCGCGGGTGAGCGTCTCGAGCGACCGGGTGTACGCCTCGTCGCGCTGCGCTCGCGCGTCGCCGTAGCCCGTGCGGAAGACCTCGATCTCGCCCGCTTCGATCCAGAGTGTCCGCTCCGTCAGCTCGGTGAGGAGCGCGCGATCGTGGGACACCACCACGCCCACCCCGTTGAAGCGCCGCAGCGCGCGGAGGAGACGATCGCGTGCGTTCGCGTCGAGATGGTTGGTGGGCTCGTCGAGGAGGAGGATGTCCGGCAGGCGGGCGAGAGCGCTGCCGATCTGCCACCGCTTACGCTCGCCTGGTGAGAGGCTGGGCCAGCGCTGCAGCATCTCGAAATCGAGGGAGAGCTCGTCCTTGAGACGGAGCGCTGGGCCGCTCGCGTCCCAGGCGAGATCCACCACCGCCTCGTCGGGCTCGTCGACTCGCTGCGGACAGAGGTGGACGAGCGGTCGTTCCGGCTCGAACCGGAGCGAGCCGGAGTTGGGTCGTAGCTCACCAGCGAGCAGCCGGAGCAGCGTGGTCTTGCCGGCGCCGTTGGGGCCCACGAGCCCCGTCCAGCCCGAGGTCAGGACGAAGTCGGCGGATTCGAATAGAGGGACGGCGTCGTGGTGGGCGAACGAGGCACCCAGCGCGCGGATCGATGGCATGGCGGATCTTCCGGAAGGAGGAGAGGAGGGCTCTTCTGCTTCAGGCGATCTGGTCCATGCTCTTCGTCGGTCCTCGAGGGCACGCGCACGTCGCACTCGTGCGGCTTCCGAGGGAAGTAGCACTGCGACTCGTCACCCGCAACCGGGGAGCCGATCGCGCGTGTCGATCCGACCGACGGGTCGCTCGTGCGGTGGGACGTGAACTCGTCGCGCTCAGTTTCTGGGCGCGAGCACGATGATGGCCATGCCCACGACGCATATCGCGGTTCCGATGAGGTCCCATCGATCGGGTCGCTGGCCCTCTGCGAGCCATAGCCACAGAACGGCAGTGGCCACATAGGCGCCGCCGTAGGCCGCGTAGGTGCGCCCCGCGCCCGTCGGATGAAGGGTCAGGAGCCACGCGAAGAGCGCGAGCGCGAGTCCGGCCGGCGCTAACAGCCATGGGCTCGCTCCCTTTCGGAGCCAGAGGTAGGGCAGATAGCAGCCGATGATCTCGGCGATCGCGGTGACGAAGAAGAGGCCCCCGGCCTTGGCCAGGCCGCCCAGGAGGTTCGTGCTCAAGGTCCCCTGCGAATACCATGCAGCAGGACCAGGAGTCGCCCCTTCGAGAACTCGGACGTCGCATGGCATCGACGGCTCATCCAGACACGCGCTCACAGAGCGCCTCGAAGATCGCGCGCTCGACTGGAGAGGCGTCTGATCGCCACGGGTCGAGCGGCTCCCTAGGCAGCAGGGGAGGTTGGGCGAGAAATCGAGGCCGGTCCCCTCGCAGGAGCGGTTGCGCCGCGTGCACGAGGAAGGGATGGCACAGGTAAACCGTGCCAGCCGGCCCCGTCGCGGCGGCCTCTGCGCGATTGGACGACTCGGCGAACCCGGTGCTGGCCAACTCGCCGAGCGTCAATCCTTCGTCGCCATGAGGCTCCAATCTCCGCGCGATGTCGACGTGCGAGCCCACGCGAAGCCGCGTCGGCGCGTCCTCGTCACCGACGTCCGAGAAGAGGAAGAGCATGAGGAGCGCGCGTCCCTTCGAGACCACGTTGGCGCGCCACTTCAGAAAATCAGGCTCGCCGTCCGTCCCAAAGCTCGCATCGATGTGCCAACCGCAATCACCGGGATCGTCTGGTGAGGGGAAGCGGATCGGGAAGGTTCCGAGGCTCCCGCGAGGCAGCCATCGCCCTGTCCCGACGAGTGCGTCGTAGGCGGCGTGCAGCCTCGGCGTGTTCGCGGCCTCCCGGAAGAGCGGGTGTGGGATTTCACCGATTCGCACGACGGGATGGGTCCAGGTCGCAGGCGCGTCTTCTTTGCACCCGGTGGCGAGCCACAGGATCCGGCGGCATTCGTGGGCGAGTTCGCGCGGAAACGCTCCGTCGACTCGAACGAAGCCATTGCTGATAAAAAAATCGATGTGCGCTGACGAGAGCGCGTCGACACGATGAGACATTCAGGGATCTCCTTGGTTGTTCGAGTTCGAGGCACACTGCCGGCGCGCGGCGATCGAGTCGCGGACGATGGGGGAACACCCGGGGGGCGGCGCTCAGCCGAACAGGAACACGGAGAAGGTCATCATCGAACGGAGCGTAGCCGAGGAGCGACCGACCCTCAACGCGGATCCATCTCACACGATGCAGCCCGAGGACTTCGCTGCGATGCTCGGGACTTCGCTGCGATGCTCGACTTAGTCGAGCAGCTCTCGCCGTCGCTGGACGTAGGCGCCGACTCCGTCAGACGAAGCGGATCCACGCGCGGACCAGCTCCTCGAACGCCGCGCGTTTCTCGTCGATGACAGCGCCGGCGCCAAGCGTGACCATGCAGCGATCCTTGGCGAGCCACTTCAGGAGCCCGGCCGGATCGGCGACCTCGACGCCGGTGTCGGCGGTCGCCTTCTTCTTCACGCCGGTGTGGAAGACGAGCTGTATCCGATCTCGCGAGCGGAGGTGGATGGTCGCAAAGTAGTCGGTAGTGCGGAAGCTGGGCGCATTCCACTTGATGCCCTCTGCGATCGAAGGATCGGCGTCGAGCAGGATCCTGCGGACCTTCTCGATGTCGGCGCGCAGCGGATGCTCCAGGTCGCGCAGGAATGCGACCACGGCGGGATCTTCTCGCAAGGCTTCGCCAGTCTCAGGGGCCTGAGTCTTCTTCATGCCGAGTCTCCGTAGCATGGGAACTTCGAGGGGTGCTTGCAGGTCCGACTAAGCTTTGGGTACACTTTGCTGTTTTGCAGAGTGTGTTTCAATCCATGAGGAGCCCGATGGCTTTGATCGACATTCCCGAGGGACTGCAGTTTTTCCATGGCACGAAAGCGGACCTGAAGCCTGGAGATCTGATCGAGCCCGGTCGCAGCTCCAACTTCGGCAAACGGAAGATGGCCGTCTACGTGTACCTGACCGCCACCTTGGACGCCGCTACCTGGGGCGCCGAGCTGGCGATCGGCGACGGGCCGGGCCGGATCTACATCGTCGAGCCCACCGGGCCCATCGAGGATGACCCAAACCTGACGGACAAGAGGTTCCCGGGCAATCCGACGAAGTCCTACCGCACGAAGGAACCGCTCCGGGTCACCGGAGAGATCACTGACTGGAAGGGACACGCTCCCGAGCAGCTCCAGGCCATGAAGGACGCCGTCGCGCGACTCGCGGCGCAGGGCATCGAGGCCGGAACGAATCAACGTTTTTGAGACAGCGGCTGTCCACATTTACTAAGCGACCTCCTGTGTGCGAACCGGCTTGTTGATCCACACCTCGGTCGGGGCCTCCGGCGGTTTCGGCAGGCCTCGGG
>Ga0180215_1000618_pt1 | contig 43311 bp, 19 predicted proteins | sample eDN3rd37CBELigBY_FD_128871 | JGI IMG/M metagenome (GOLD analysis project Ga0180215, IMG submission 128871) | Enriched backyard soil microbial communities from Emeryville, California, USA - eDNA 3rd pass 37_C BE-Lig BY (version 2) (version 2) | ecosystem: Environmental > Terrestrial > Soil >...
GCGGATGCTGCAGGAGGCGGTGGACGCGCTCTTCGACAACGGCCGCCGCGGCAAGACCATCACCGGCCCCAACAAGCGCCCGCTCAAGTCGCTCTCCGACATGCTCAAGGGCAAGCAGGGCCGCTTCCGCCAGAACCTCCTCGGCAAGCGGGTCGACTACTCCGGCCGCTCCGTGATCGTGGTGGGCCCGGAGCTGCGCCTGCACCAGTGCGGTCTGCCCAAGGTGATGGCCCTCGAGCTCTTCAAGCCGTTCATCTACAACAAGCTGGAAGAGAAGGGCTACGTCACCACCATCAAGTCCGCGAAGAAGATGGTGGAGAAGGAGCGCCCCGAGGTCTGGGACATCCTGGACGACGTGATCCGCGAGCACCCGGTGCTCCTGAACCGCGCGCCGACCCTCCACCGCCTGGGCATCCAGGCCTTCGAGCCGGTGCTCACAGAGGGCAAGGCGATCCGCCTCCACCCCCTGGTCTGCGCCGCGTTCAACGCCGACTTCGACGGCGACCAGATGGCGGTCCACGTGCCGCTCTCCATCGAGGCGCAGCTCGAGGCCCGCGTGCTCATGATGAGCACGAACAACATCCTCTCGCCTGCGAACGGCAAGCCGATCATCGTCCCCACCCAGGACATCGTGCTCGGGGTCTACTACATGACCCGCGCCCGCGAGTTCGGGAAGGGCGAGGGCAAGATCTTCTCGAGCCCCGCAGAGGTCCGCGCCGCCTACGACCACGGCGAGGTGGAGCTGCAGGCCAAGATCAAGTGCCGGATCAACGGCAAGCGCGAGGACACCACGGTGGGCCGGGTGCTCCTCGGCGAGATCATGCCGGACGCCATCCCCTTCCGCGAGTACAACAAGGTCCTCGGGAAGAAGGAGCTCGGCGGGCTGATCGACCTCTGCTACCGCAGCTCCGGCGAGAAGGAGACGGTGCTCCTGGCGGACCGCCTCCGGACCGTGGGCTACACCAACGCCACCAGCGCCGGGATCTCGGTCGCCCTCAAGGACATGATCATCCCGTCCGCCAAGGCCACCGAACTCGAGGCGGCGCAGGCGGAGGTCCGGGAGATCGAGGAGCAGTACCTCGACGGCCTGATCACCGACGGCGAGCGCTACAACAAGGTCATCGACATCTGGGCCCAGGTCACCGAGCGGGTCGCGGTCAAGATGATGGAGCAGATCGCCAAGGAGTCCACCTCCAAGAACGGGGAGTCGCGTGAGCAGCCCTCTTTCAACCCGATCTACATCATGGCCGACTCCGGCGCCCGAGGCTCCGCCCAGCAGATCCGGCAGCTCGCCGGCATGCGCGGGCTGATGGCCCGTCCGTCCGGCGAGATCATCGAGACCCCCATCACGGCGAACTTCCGTGAGGGCCTCACCGTGCTGCAGTACTTCATCTCCACCCACGGCGCCCGGAAGGGCCTCGCGGACACGGCGCTGAAGACCGCCAACTCCGGCTACCTCACCCGCCGGCTGGTGGACGTGGCCCAGGACGCCATCATCACCGAGGTGGACTGCGAGACCTTCGAGGGGCTCGAGGCCTCCTCGCTGATCGAGGGCGGCGAGATCATCGAGGCCCTCGGCGAGCGGATCCTCGGTCGGGTCGCCCTCGAGGACGTGCTGGATCCGGTCACCCGGGAGGTGCTGGTCGCAGCCCACGAGGAGATCGACGAGGCGAAGGTGGAGGCCATCGAGCACGCCGGCATCGACAAGGTGCTGATCCGCTCGGTGCTCACCTGCCAGGCCAAGCGCGGGATCTGTCAGGAGTGCTACGGCCGTGACCTGGCCCGCGGCCGCAAGGCCAACGTGGGCGAGGCGGTCGGCGTCATCGCCGCCCAGTCCATCGGCGAGCCGGGCACCCAGCTCACCATGCGGACCTTCCACATCGGCGGCACCGCGTCGCGGCGCGCCGAGCAGTCCACGGTGGAGAGCCGCACCCCGGGTACGGTGAAGTTCGAGAACCTCTACTCGATCGAGCGCCCCGACGGCTCGATGGTCACGATGAACCGCCACGGCGTCATCGTGATCGTGGACGACTCCGGCCGCGAGCGTGAGCGCTACAACGTGGTCTACGGCGCCAAGCTCCTGGTGAAGGACGGCGAGCGGGTGGAGAAGCCCACCCTCCTCGCAGAGTGGGATCCGTACGCGGTGCCCATTCTCACCGAGGTCGGCGGCGTGGTTCACTTCGGCGACATCATCGAAGGCGTCACCATGTCCGAGCAGCTCGACGAGGTCACCGGCCTCTCGCGCAGGGTGGTCACCGAGTCCCGTGACGCGGACGCACGGCCGCGGATCACGATCAAGGACAAGGATGGCAACCCGATGAAGCTCCCGGGCTCCGACCAGGAGGCACGCTACTTCCTGCCGGTGGGCGCGAACATCAACGTCAGCATCGAGGACGAGATCGGTCCCGGCCACGTGCTGGCCCGGGTGCCGCGCGAGACCACCAAGACCAAGGACATCACCGGCGGTCTCCCCCGGGTGGCGGAGCTCTTCGAGGCCCGTAAGCCCAAGGAGTTCGCTGTGGTCTCCGAGATCGAGGGCGTCGTCTCCTTCGGCAAGGACACCAAGGGCAAGCGCAAGGTCATCGTCACCCCCGAGATCGGCGGGCAGCTCGACCAGGCCAACGCCCGCGAGTACCTGATCTCCAAGGGCAAGCACATCAGCGTGCACCAGGGTGACCGGGTCAAGGCAGGCGAGGCCCTCGTCGACGGGGCGGCAAACCCTCACGACATCCTCAAGGTCCTCGGGCCCCACGCCCTCGCAGCCTTCCTCGTGGACGAGATCCAGGAGGTCTACCGACTGCAGGGCGTGAAGATCAACGACAAGCACATCGAGGTGATCGTCCGGCAGATGCTCCGTCGGGTGCGGATCGCCGACGTGGGCGACACCACCTTCCTGGTGGACGAGCAGGTCGAGAAGACGGTCTTCGAGGAGGAGAACGATCGGGTCGTCGCCGACGGCGGGCGCCCGGCGGTCGGCGAGCCCCTGCTCCTCGGCATCACCAAGGCCTCGCTCTCCACCGAGTCGTTCATCTCCGCCTCCTCGTTCCAGGAGACCACCAAGGTCCTCACCGAGGCAGCGATCTCGGGCAAGGTGGATCACCTCCGCGGCCTCAAGGAGAACGTCATCATGGGCCGGCTCATCCCCGCCGGCACCGGCGTCGGCTCCTACAAGCACCTCGACATCGAGGTGGAGACCCCGGTTGACGTGGTCGCCGAGGTCGAATCGGTGCTGGCGGCAGGGGAGTAAGCTCCTTCGTCACTGCCAGGCCAAACGAAACGGGCCGCGACTGGAGTTTCCCGTCGCGGCCCGTGTCATTTAAGCGATGCCTGAATCTATCGGACGGATACCTCGGGTCCTCCGGGTCCGTTTTGGTGGCACGAAGCGCCATGGGCATTGGCGAGCCGGAGGCGAGCGAACGCAAGGGAGCCCCGCCGCGCTCGAGCGCGAGCCGGAGGCGAGCGAACGCAAGGGAGCCCCGCCGCGCTCGAGCGCGGCTGAGATTTCGGAGCTCGCGCAGCGGGCTCGGGAATCTCATTGGCACATGGTCTATGGCGCGAAGCGCCAGAGGCCATGGCGAGCCGGAGGCGAGCGAACGCAAGGGAGCCCCGCCGCGCTCGAGCGCGGCTGAGATTTCGGAGCTCGCGCAGCGGGCTCCGGAATCTCATTGGCTCAGTGCAGGTTGCGCTCGCGGAGGTCGTCCTCGTCGAAGCCGAGGAAGTGGCCCACCTCGTGGAGGAGGGTGATCGTGATCTCCTCGATCAGCTCTTCGCGATCGCTGGCGAAGCGCTCGAGGTTGCGCTGGTAGAGGACGATCGAGCTGGGGAGGTGGGACCAGGGGTCGAAGGTCTCGCGATCCTTGAGGGGGTTGCCTCGAAAGACGCCGAGGATCAGAGGGGAGAGGGAGTCGGGGCCCTGGAGCTCCTCGACGGGGGGGAAGGGCTCCACGGCGATCGCCACGTTGGAGAGGTAGCTTCGGACCTGCTGGGGGAGTTCGGCGAGGGCGTCCTCCACCGCCTGGTCGAACTCCGCCTCGCTGAGGCGGATCGGATCCGGAAATTCTTCCGGCTCCAGATCGCGGGCGCGTTCGAAGCGGGCCTCGGCCGCCTCCTGGTTGCCACGACGTTCGTGGATCAGCCCGAGATAGTAGTGGGCCCAGGCTACGTCGGGCTCCTCTCGCAGCACCGCCTCGAGATCGGCGGCGGCCTCGTCGAAGCGGCAGAGCTCGAAGAGCGTCGCGCCGCGCTCGAGGAGGAGCTCCGGATCGTCCCCGAGGATCTCCTTCGCCTCGTCGAGGCGGCTGAGGGCTGTCTGGGGATCGCCCAGAGAGGCGAGGGCGAGCCCCTCCAGGAAGAGCAGCTCGGCGGCGATCGAATCCTCGCCGCTCTTCTTCGCCACCCGGACGCCACGTCTGCAGAGCTCGAGACCCTCCTCGAGGGTCTCCGGGTCATGGGCGAAGTGATGGATCATCAGATCGGAGGCACCCCACAGCGCATCGAGATCGCTCTTGTCCAGGGAGAGCGCCTGCTCGTATGCCTCCAGCGCGTCCTCCGCCCGATCGAGCCCTTGGAGCGCATCGGCTCTGGCGCAGAGCGCGACCACGGATCGGGGCGCGACCCTGCACGCCTCGTCCGCTGCTGCGAGGGCCTCCTCCGCCTTGCCCCGCTCGAGAGCCTGGGCGCTGCGGATCAAGAGATCTTCGAGTCGATCGCCTGGATGGGTTGCCATGGACGCGGAGTGTAGGCGCGGCCGCGCTGCCGGGCAACCGCTTCGGGGGATGGGGCAGCGAGGCTCTCGCAGAGCAGGAGGCTGGAGCGAGGGGAGGGGAGCCCGCCGAGCGCAGCGGGGGGACGAATCCCCGCCCCTCATTCTTGTGAAACTCGGCTTTACAGGTCGGGTAGGTGCGTCTCCCACGGGCCAGGGAAACCGGTCCGAAACGTTGACTTCCTCCCGTGCGATGTGGAGACTGACCACCAGTTTTGCACCCGAATCCGGCGGTGCAGCCAACGCCGGGAGAACAGAAAATGCCCCGCACCCTGCTTCTCGCGGACGACTCGATCACCATGCAGAAGGTGGTCGCGATCATTTTTGCGCACGAAGATTTTTCGGTGGTCTCCGTCGGGAACGGGGACGACGCGATCGCCAAAGCACGCGAGCTGCGTCCCGACATCGTGGTCGCCGACGTGGTGATGCCGGGGCGAACCGGTTACGACGTCTGCCAGGCGCTGAAGGCCGATCCGGCGACGAAAGACATCCCGGTGCTCTTGCTGGCGGGGACCTTCGAGCCCTACGACGAGGCACGTGCCCGGGCGGTGGGGGCGGACGGGCACATCGCCAAGCCCTTTGACAGCGCCACGTTCCTGCAGAAGGTGAACGAGCTCGCCAGGCCCTCCACGGTGGGTGCCGCGCCGGAGGCGACCAACGGGACTGCGCCCCAGCCGCCGGCCCAGCAGCCGGCGCCGTCGATCCCGATGGCGCCGGGGATCCAGCCGCTGCCGCCGATCGCCGGCGTTGCCCCGGGGGGACCGGCAGCCTCTCCTCCCGTCGCCGCGCCAGTGGCGCAAGCCCCCCAGACTCAGCCGGGGCCCCAGGCCGCACAGCCGGCACAGGCTGCAGCCGCCCAGCAAGGCTCGCAGGCGGGCCCGGTCACGATCCCCGGCGGCCTCCCCCAGGCGACGTTGACGCCAGGACCTGCAGCCGCCGGCGTCCCGCAGCCGGGACAGGTGAGCGCCCCCATCCCTCCCCCTTCGCCGACGGGCGGGGGGATCTTCGCCGCCAGGACGCCGGGCCCCTCCTCGCTGGGAGAGGGCTACTCCAGCCCCTTCTCGATGCCGGCGTCGCTGGTCTCGCCCCTCGAGGAGAAGACCCCGGGACCCCGGGCACCGGACGCGGTGGTGGGCTGGGATCCGCCTGCAGCGACAGAGGAGGCGGACGATTGGGCGGCGGACATCCCGGACATCGACATCTCCGCGGGGCCGGCGGGGCTGCCGCTCAGCGACGGCCCCCAGCATGAGCCGGTGGTGGAGGAGCTCGAGGAGCTGCTCCCGGAGGATGCCCTCGAGCCTGCAGACGAAGGCGCCTGGCCCATGTCCGCGGACGGCCCGATCCCGGACGAGATCTCTCCCGCAGAGCCGACCCCGGTGGAAGGCTACGCGGTCGTTGGCACCTTCGAGGCGCCCAGGGACCGCGACGCTGGTCCCGTCGACGAGGTGACCCCGCTGGAGTCGCCCCCCTCGGTGTTCGGCGGGATCCGGAGCGAGGAGGAGGACGAAGAGCGCTACACCTTCGGTGAGGCCCGCGAATTCTCTGACGGCTCCTCCGTCGAGCCCGCCGAAGAGGCGCTCCCGGTCGCAGAGGTTACCCCCTCCGTCGCCATCGAGGTGGAGGCTGGGAACCTCGTCGCGGAGACGACCGCCGTCGAGGACACCAGCTCGGTCGACGGGACCTTCGCCGCTGCGGAATCTCCGCCTGCCGTCGAGACGAACCCAGCTGCAGAGGACGCCTTTGGCGGCGGCCCGGCCCCCGGCGTCGAGGGGCTTCCCGTGGCTGAGGGCATCCCTGCCGGCGAGGCGCTCCCCGTCGGCGAGGCGCTTCCGGTCAGCGAGGCGCTCCCCGTCGGCGAGGCGCTTCCGGTCACGGAGGCGCTCCCCGTCGGCGAGGCGATCCCTGTCGGCGAGGCGATCCCTGTCGGCGAGGCGATCCCCGTCGAAGAGGCGCTCCCCGTCGGCGAGTCGCTCCCCGTCAGCGAGGCGCTCCCCGTCAGCGAGGCGCTCCCCGTCGCCGAGGCGATCCCCGTCGGCGAGGCGCTCCCTGTCGGCGAGGCGGTCTCCGTCGCAGAGGCGCTTCCCCCAGCGTTGGCCACTGCCGCTCCGGCGCCCCCGGCAGGGGATGTGCGGACTGAGCTCTCCCAGGAGCTGGTGGAGCGCATCGGCTGGGAGGTGGTGCCCCAGGTGGCGGAGCTGGTCCTTCGCGAGCAGGTGCAGGCGGTGAGCCGCGAGCTGATCGAGAAGATCGCCTGGGAGGTGGTCCCCCAGCTCGCCGAGACGATCATCCGCGAGGAGGTCGAGCGCCTGATCCGTGAGCGCGGGCTCCCCGGGCTGGAGCAGGTCTCTTAATAGGAGCTCTGCCGACAGGCATCCGATCGCGAGAAGGGCAAATCGTTCGAAGCTCTTGCCTGAAAGGCCCGGGGCTGGCATTTCTCCGGCGGCCATGACCGACACGAACCCAGAGCTTCCGAAGGGCTACGAGCCCCAAGAGGTCGAGCAGCGGTGGTACCGCCACTGGCTCGACCGCGGCTACTTCCACGCGGACGACGACTCCGAGAAGCCGCCATTCTCCATCATGATCCCCCCGCCGAACGTGACTGGCTCCCTCCACATGGGCCACGCGGTGGGCACCACCATCCAGGACATCCTGATCCGCTGGAAGCGGATGAGCGGCTTCAACGCCATGTGGCTCCCCGGCGTCGATCACGCCGGCATCGCCACCCAGATGATCGTGGAGAAGGACCTCAAGAAGAACGAGGGACTCAGCCGCCACGACCTGGGGCGGGAGGCCTTCGTCGAGCGGATCTGGGAGTGGAAGGCCAAGTACGGCGATCGGATCACCGAGCAGCTCAAGGTGCTCGGCGCGAGCCTCGACTGGGAGCGCGCGCGCTTCACCATGGACGAGGGGCTGTCGAAGGCGGTGCGCGAGGTCTTCGTCCGCCTCCACGAGGAGGGGCTGATCTACCGGGCCAGCCGCCTGATCAACTGGTGCCCAAACGATCGAACGGCCCTCTCCGACCTGGAGGTGGATCACGAGGAGAACGTGAAGGGCGAGCTCTTCGAGTTCGCCTACCCGCTCACGGACGGGCAGGGCGAGATCGTGGTGGCCACCACCCGGCCGGAGACCATGTTGGGCGACACCGCCGTGGCGGTCCACCCCGACGACGAGCGCTACAAGGCGCTGATCGGGAAGACGGTCAAGCATCCGTTCACGCAGCGTGAGATCCCCATCGTCGCCGACTCGATCCTCGTGGACCCTGCCTTCGGGACCGGCGCGGTGAAGATCACCCCCGCCCACGACTTCAACGACTTCGAGGTCGGCAAGCGCCACGGTCTCGAGCAGATCAACATCCTCAACCCGGACGGAACCCTCAACGAGAACGGAGGCGAGTTCGCCGGGCTGGACCGGGTGGCGGCGCGCGAGGCGGTGAAGGCCAGGCTCGAGGAGGTGGGCCTGGTCCGCGGGGAAAAGGAGTACACCCTCAGCCTCGGCCGCTGCCAGCGCTGCCAGGCGGTGATCGAGCCCTACCTCTCCACCCAGTGGTACGTGAAGATCGCCCCGCTGGCGAAGCCCGCGATCGAGGCGGTGGAGCAGGGGAAGACGGTCTTCGTCCCGGAGAGCTGGAAAAATACATACATGGCGTGGATGACCGACATCCACGACTGGTGCATCAGCCGCCAGCTCTGGTGGGGACATCGGATCCCGGCCTGGTACTGCGGTTCGGACCACGTCACGGTCGCGCGCGACGCCCCCGCTGCCTGCGCCACCTGCGGCGCGTCCGAGCTTCGGCAGGACGACGACGTCCTCGACACCTGGTTCTCGTCGGCGCTCTGGCCCTTCTCGACCCTGGGTTGGCCGGAGAAGACCAAGGCCCTGCAGACCTTCTATCCGACCTCCGTGATGGAGACGGGCTTCGACATCATCTTCTTCTGGGTCGCCAGGATGATGATGATGGGCCTGCACTTCATGGGAGAGGTCCCGTTCCACACCGTCTTTCTCCACGCGATGGTCCGCGACGAGAAGGGCGAGAAGATGTCCAAGACCAAGGGGAACGTGATCGATCCCCAGGACGTCACCGCCGAGTACGGGGCGGACGCCCTGCGGTTCACACTGGCGTCGATGACGGCGCAGGGGCGGGACATCAAGCTCGCGATGGATCGGGTGGCGGGCTACAAGGCCTTCGCGAACAAGATCTGGAACGCCGCCCGCTTCGCGCTCCTCCACGTGGGCGCGGTGGATCCGTCGCAGCCCCTGGACGAGTCCAAGCTCTCCGACGCGGACCGCTGGATCCTGGCCCGCTTCTCCAAGGCCACCCAGGACACCATCGCTGCGCTGGAGGCCTTCCGCTTCAACGACGCCTCCTCGCGGATCTACCAGTTCATCTGGCACGAGCTCTGCGACTGGTATCTCGAGCTGGTGAAGCCCCGGCTCTACGAGGGCAGCGCCGAGGAGAAGGCCACCTCGGCCCGGGTCCTTCGCGACGTGCTGGAGGGGAGCCTGCGCCTCCTCCACCCGCTGATGCCCTTCGTCACCGAGGAGATCTGGCAGAAGCTGCCCCGGGCCGAGGATGATCCCGAGTCGATCATGATCGCCGCGTACCCGGTGCCGGACCCCGCGCGCAGGGACGATCCGGAGGCGGCCCGCTTCGACATCCTGATCGAGCTGGTGCAGGCGGTCCGCTCCCTGCGGGTGGATCTCGCAGTGCCCGAGGGGGCGGAGGTGGAGCTCTATTTCGACGCGCCCGATGCCGAGACCGCCGCCTGGCTGGAAAAGCGAGACATCTGGCTGCATCGCCTGGCCAAGGTGAAGCGCTTCGTGCCGCGCGCTGCGGGCTGGCCCGAGGGCAGCCCGTCGATCCTCCTGCGCGGGATCGAGCTGCGGCTCCCGATCCCCGAGCAGGTGGATCGGGTGGAGCTGGCCTCCAAGCTGCAAAAGGATGCCCAGAAGCTCGAGGCGGAGGTCCGCAAGATCCAGGGCCGCCTGGGGAACCCTGGCTTCGTCGCCAAGGCCCCGCCGGAGGTGGTGGAGAAGGATCGGGCCCTCGCGGCGGAGATGAGCGCGCGGCTCGAGAAGATCCGCGAGAACATCGGTCTCCTGGGCGAGGGGGCGTGAGCGCTTCCCGACGCTCGCGAGCCGACCGACAATGCAGAGGGCAGGAGGAGACGTGGACTCGTTGGATCGATTGATCGACCTTGCCCTCGCAGAGGACGTCGGCCCCGGCGACCTCACCACGGAGGCGCTGATCCCGGCGGATGCCACCGGCGTCGGCGAGTTCCTCTGCAAAGAGCGGCTGGTCCTCTCGGGGATCGGGGCCGCGACCCGGACCTTCCTCGCGGTGGATCCCCGCTGTGAGGTCCGCTTCTACGCGGAGGAGGGGAGCGCGATCGAGGCGGGCACCGTCTTCGGCCAGGTCGAAGGTCCGCTGCGCGCCCTCCTCACCGGAGAGCGCACCGCCCTCAACTTCCTGCAGAGGCTCAGCGGGATCGCGACCCTGACCCGGAGCTGGGCCGAGGTCCTGGAGGGGAAGTCGCTCCAGCTCCTGGACACCCGCAAGACCACGCCGGGGTTCCGTGCCTTGGAGAAGGCGGCGGTGCGGGCGGGAGGGGCGCGCAACCACCGCTTCGCCCTCTATGACGGGGTGATGATCAAGGACAACCACCTGGCGGCGGTGGGCTCGATCGAGGAGGCCATCGCCAGGGCCCGTCGGCGCGCGCCCCTCCTGACCAAGATCGAGGTGGAGGTGGTGGACGTCGAGGGCGCCGACCGCGCCGCCGCCGCAGGCGCCGACGTGATCCTCCTGGACAACATGTCGGACGAGCGGATCGCCGAGGCGGTGAAGGTCATCGGCGGGCGGGCGCTGGTCGAGGTCTCCGGGAACGTCACCAGGGAGCGGCTGCCCCTCCTCGCCGAGACCGGAGCAGACTTCGTCAGCGCCGGGGCGATCACCCATCAATCCCGCTCCCTGGACATCTCGTTCAACCTCCACTGACCCCGGTCTGGGGGCTCGGGGGAATTGCCTGGCCGATCGACTCGCTCTATGCTCCGCGCCATGCAGGGGATCGCCACCAGCGACGCCGACCTGGTCCTCGCGTTCCTGCGGGAGGCGGACGGCGATCCCGTACCCGCAGAGGCCCTCGCCGGGAAGCTGGGGCTCCAGCCCGCCGCGCTCTTTCACGCGGTCCGTGAGCTGCGCGACCAGGGCTACGAGATCGACTCGCTGGCGAAGCAGGGCTATCGGCTGATCGCGGCGCCGGATCCGCTGGATGCCCAGACCCTCTCCTCGCTCCTCACCACGCGGGAGCTCGGCTGGGCGATCCACCACCACAGCTCGCTCCCGTCCACCAGCGATGAAGCGATCGCCCTGGCCCGCGCCGGTGCAGCCCAGGGGGAGGTGGTCATCGCCGATCGGCAGACCGCCGGGCGGGGGAGGCGAGGGCGGAGCTGGCTGAGCCCGCCCAAGGTGAACCTCCACCTCTCGGTGATCCTCCGTCCGGACTTGCCGCCCCAGCGTGCGCCGGAGCTGGTCTCCCTCGTCGCGGTCGCCGCTGCGGAGACCCTGCGAGAGCTCGGCGTCCCGGCGAGGATCAAGTGGCCCAACGACCTGGTGGTGGAGGGGCGGAAGCTGGCGGGGATCCTCCTCGACCTCTCGGCGGAGGCAGACCGCATCCACCACGTGGTGGTCGGGGTCGGCTTCAACCTGAACATCACCTTGGATGATTTTCCCGAGGAGCTCCGGCCGCTGGTGAGCAGCGTCCGACTGGAGACGGGGGCGCCGGTCCCCAGGGCGGCGGTGGTCGCCTCCTTCCTCGCCATCCTCGAAGGGTGGCTCGACCGATTCGCCGACGAGGGCTTTGCCCCGGTGCGCGCCCGCTACCGGGAGCTCTCCTCGATCCTGGGCAAGCCGGTCCGGATGAGCGAGGCGGACCGCTCCCTGGAAGGCGTCGCCGAAGAGATCGACGAGTCGGGCGCTCTGTTGATTCGAAAGTCGGACGGGAGCGTCGAACGCTTCCTGAGTGGAGACATCACCTCGCTGCGGGTCTCCGGGTGAACCTATGCTGCTCGCTGTAGACGTTGGGAATACGAACACCGTGATCGGCGCGTGGGAGGGGGAGCGTCTGGTCGACCAGTTCCGCCTCGAGACCAACGGCCATCGGACCGCCGACGAGTGGGGCATGCTCTGTCACCTCGCGCTCCGGGGCCGTGGGGTGGAGCCCGAGCGCATCCAGGCGGTGGTGGTCTCGTCGGTGGTCCCCCCGCTCCAGAACACCCTGGAGGCGATGAGCAAGCGGTACTTCAAGACCCGGCCGCTCTTCGTCGGCCCTGGGATCAAGACGGGGATGCCGATCCTCTACGACGACCCGCGGGAGGTCGGCGCCGACCGGATCGTGAACGCGGTCGCGGCCTACCACCGCTGGCCGGGGCCCCTGATCGTCGTAGACTTCGGCACCGCCAACACCTTCGACGTGGTCACCGAGCGGGGCGAGTACTACGGTGGCGCCATCAGCCCCGGGATCTCGATCGCGGTGCAGGCGCTGAGCCGGAGCGCGTCGAGGCTGCCGCGGGTGGACCTGGACCGGCCCGCCCGGGCCATCGGCAAGAACACCGCCCATTCGATGCAGAGCGGGATCATCTACGGCTACGCCGCCATGGTGGACGGGCTCTGCGAGCGCCTCGCGGAGGAGCTGGGGGGGCCCGCGCCGAAGGTGGTGGCCACCGGCGGCCTGGCGCGGCTGATCGCCGAGGCGTCCAGGTCGATCTCGGAGGTGGACGAGTTCCTGACCCTAGTGGGGCTCCGTCTGATCTACGAGATCAACCGCTGAAGGGGAGGGGGGACCGACAGCAGGATGTGAACCCGTCGTTCACCTCGTGGAAGGAATGATCCCCGCTGAGCCCGGGGAAGTCGTAGAAGGGATCCATGATCGACGAAACGACCTCGCCTTCGAGCGGACCGCTGATCGACGCGGAGGTCCTCTCGCCCGTACTCCGAAAGCATGTGGACCCTGCAGCCCCCCTGCCGCTGCGAACGATGGGGGCCAAACTGGTGGTCCCCGCGTCCCCCCACGACGCCCTCTGCATGCTCTATCTGCTCACCTTCGATCCGGATGAGGGGGTTCGGGAGCAGGCCTGGGGCAATGTCCGGGCGCTCCCCGACAAGATCTCACTGACGGGGCTGCGGGACGACACGGTGCCCCCCGCGGTCCTCGGCTGGTGGGCGGACCAGATCGCGGAGGTCGAGAAGCTCGCGGAGCTGATCGTCCTCAACCAGGCGACCCCTGACGACGCGATCGCCAGGGTCGCCGCCCGCTGCTCCGTGCGGGTCGCCGAGCTGATCTCGCAGAACCAGCTCCGCATGCTGCGACACGAGGAGCTCCTGCGGACCCTGCTGGAGGAGTCCAAGATCTCGCGGGCCGTCAGCGACAACATCGCCGACTTCGCGATCCGCTCCGGCATCTACATGGAGGACGTCCCCGCCTTGGTGGAGGCCCATCGGCGGATCCACGGGGACGTCCCGCCTGGGCCCCCCAGCGAGACCGCCGCCGACATCCTCGACGAGTTCGCGGCGGAGCTGGCGGAGGAGAGCGACGCGCCGATCGAAGAGCGCAAGCGGCTCACGCTCTCCCAGCGGATCATGGCGATGAGCGTCTCACAGAAGATCAAGCTCGCCACCCTGGGGAACAAGGAGGCGCGGGGGCTGCTCCTGCGCGACACCAACAAGCTGGTCTGCGTGGCAGCGGTGGAGAGCCCGCGGATCACCGAGGGAGAGATCATCACGCTGACCCTCTCGAGGACGATCCACGAGGATGTCCTCCGCGTGATCTACAGCAGCAGAGAGTGGGTCAAGAGCTACCAGGTGAAGCTCAACCTGGTCCTGAACCCGAAGACCCCGCTGCCGACGGCGCTCCGCTTCCTGGTGCACCTGCGCCCCAACGATCTGAAGGGCGTCCAGGACAACCGCAACGTCCCCACCGCGGTGCGGACCGCTGCCAGGAACCTGCTGCTCAAGACCAAGCGGAACTGAGAGGGGGGCAGCGCCTCCCAAGGCTGCGCGGGCCGGAGATCCTGTCCTCCGTCTCGAGGAGGTGAAGAGGTCCTCCGGCGATGGAGGGGCTGTCGCGGCCATCGGACGTGCCCCGGGAATCCGCTCTCGCGGAACGCTGCAGGGCTCGTTCTGGAACGAGCTCTCGACAGGCTCTACGGGCCTTGTACCTGGTCGCGAAGGGCCTCTTCGAGGAGCGCCGCCGTAGCGGCGAGGGAGGCGTGCAGCTCCGCGTCGCGTCGGCTGCCCCTCTCGAGCTTCGCCTCCGCCTGGGTCGCTCGCTCCAGGGCAGCAGCGAGCTCTTCCTCCAGCAGGCGAGCGCGGGAGTGGAGTGTCAGGTTCTCCGCCTTGGTGGCGGCGAGCTCCTGCTCGACCTCGTTGAGCCTGGTCTCCCTGGCAGTGGAGGCTCCGAGCGCGCTCGCGAGGTCTTCGCTCAGGCGCCGGTTTTCCCGCTCGAGCCCTTCGAGGCGCTCCCGGAGCTGGGGGTTGAGCTCGGCGTCCGCCCGGAGGGCGGCGAGCTGCTCCTCGAGCGCCGGCCCGCCGCTCACCATGGCATCGGGGCCGGGGCTCAAGGGGTCGCTCCAGGGGGGATCCGCCATCGCCGCGCCGGCGTGCATGAGGCTGGGGGAGGTCTTCTCGAATCCCGTCAGCTCGGCGTCGAGGCCGTCGTCGATCCCGTCGACCACGCCCTCCACGGGGGTCGGGTCCTCGGGATCCGCCTCGCTCTCGACCTCGAGATCGGCTCCGGCCTCGAACCCATCTTCGGATTCCGCTGGGGCCTCGACCTCGAGCGCTCGGCCGGAGTCGACCGCGACCTCGAGCGAGGGCACCGGATCGGCTGCGGCGGGATCGGCACCGTCCGCCTCTTCCACCTCGTCGAAGATGTCGGAGATCAGCTCGTCGGTGTCCAGGAGATCCACCTCGGCCAGCACCCCTGCCTCCTCCTCCTCCTCGTCGACCTTCTCCTCGACGGGATCCTCCAGCCCGGCGAGGAGCTCGCCGGCGAGGTCGAAGGTGGCGGGATCGTCCTCCGGAGCGGGGGGCTGGGGGAGGTAGGGTTCGAGCCAGTTCAGCAGATCCCGCGGACCGTAGGGCTTGAGCAGATAGGCGTCAGCCCGGGTCTTCAGCTTGCGATGCTGCTCGAAGGTCTCCTCGGTGGCCAGGGCAGAGGTGAGGAGCAGGGGGATGTCGCGGAGCTTGGCGTCGCGCTTGAAGCGGTTGCACCAGCTGAAGCCGCCGGTGAGCCGCTCGCCGAGCTCGACCGAGAGGACCACCGCAGAGGTGGGCCTCGCCTGGGCCAGCCGGATCCCTTCGTCGCCATCGCCCGTGATCTCGACCTCGACCCCCCGGGCTTCCAGGGCCTGCCGCAGCGTCGAGGCGAAGGCCTCGTCGCTCTCGATGATCAGCACTCTCATCTGTCGTTCCCTGGGATCGTTCCCCATCCCATCGGGCGTCCCCGATCCTGGCACCATCTAAGCCGGCGGATCCGGGCCTGTCAAAGAACCGGACACCGGCAGCCCGACCGTAGAAGTCGACTTGCCGGAAGGGGGCGAGCGGAGTACCTTCCGCCCCGAAATTTACCCCCTTTTTTTGGAAAGGTCAGAAGCCGTGATCATCGGTGTCCCCAAGGAAATCAAGGTTCGTGAGTATCGTGTCGGCATGGTGCCCGGCTTCGTGCGGGCGTTGACCGAGCGAGGTCACCAGGTGCTCGTACAGGAGGGGGCGGGCCTCGGCTCGTTCATCTCCGATGAAGACTACGTCGCAGCGGGCGCGACGATGATCGCGACGGCGGACGAGGTCTGGAAGCGCGCCGAGATGATCGTCAAGGTCAAGGAGCCGATCGAAGAGGAGTATCCCCGGATCCAGCAGGGCCAGACGATCTACACCTTCTTCCACCTGGCGGCGGTCCCCTCCCTCGCCAAGGTCCTGGTGGAGCGGAAGGCGACGGCTGTGGCCTACGAGACCATCCAGCTCCCCAACGGCGCTCTCCCGTTGCTGCGGCCCATGTCGGAGGTGGCAGGGCGGATCTCGGTGCAGGCAGGGGCCACCAGCCTCCACCGCGACAAGGGCGGGAAGGGGATCCTCCTGGGCGGAATCCCCGGCGTGCGCCGGGCGAAGGTCACCGTCCTCGGCGGCGGCGCCGTCGGGACCAACGCCGCCAAGATGGCGGTGGGCCTCGGCGCCGAGGTGACCATCCTCGACACCAACCTCGACCGCCTCGGGTACCTGGACGACATCTTCGGCGGTCGGGTGACCACCCTCTTCTCGAACCAGCTCAACATCCACCGCTCGGTGGTGTCCTCGGATCTGGTGATCGGCGCCGTGCTGATCCCTGGCGCCGCCGCGCCGAAGCTGGTCACCGAGGCGATGATCCAGGAGATGAGCGAAGGCTCCGTCGTCGTCGACGTGGCGGTGGATCAGGGTGGCTGCTTCGAGACCACCGTGCCGACCACCCACGACGAGCCCACCTTCATCAAGCACGGGGTGGTCCACTACTGCGTGGCGAACATGCCCGGCGCGGTGGCGCAGACCTCGACCTACGCCCTGAACAACGTCACCGAGCCCTACGGCATCAAGCTGGCCCAGCTCGGCGTGGTGGAGGCTGCCAAGGCCGACAAGGCCCTCGCCCTCGGGATCAACACCTACGGCGGCGCCGTGACCTACGAGGCGGTGGCGACGGCCCTGGGCATGCCCTACACGCCGCTGGAGGCGGCCCTCGCCAAGTAAGCGGCGGGCTCCGAAGCGCCGGGATCCAACGGCCAGCCCTTGATAAGCAACGGCCGGCTTCCTTGATCGGGAGGCCGGCCGTCACATTTCGGGAGCCGCTGCTGCCGCCCCCGACCCAGGTCGGGAGCGGCAGCGGTCGCCTACTTGGGCTGAAAGAGGATGCTCCGCTGGTTGAACCCCAGGATCCGCTTGAAGTGGGCGGTCGCGACGTTGGTGCGATCCTCCGGTTCGAGGCCGATCCAGGCGGTTCCGCCCTCGATCCCGAACCACTCGGTGGTCCCGAGGGCGAAGGGGTTCTCCACCGGCGCGAAGGCGATCACCACCTCACCGCTCTCCCAGAACTGGGCCTGGAAGGTGATGCTGCCCCCGGCTCCCTTCTGGTAGCCGTCCCACTGGAGGATCAGCACGTCGGTCCCCTCGACCTGGCGCCGCTCGAAGTAGAAGCGGCAGTCGAAGCTGCTGCGGTCGCAGGTCAGGGTGTCCCAGAAGGCAGCGACGAGCGGCCCCTGGAGCGTGGCCCCGGCGCCGCGAGGGAGGCTGGCCGGGTTCGCCGCGTTCGGCGTCGCGACGGGGACGTCGTTCGCGAACGAGATCCAGCCGTTGGAGGCGACCCAGATCCGAGAGTAGGCCTGGCCGACGATGCGGGGCGTGAATCCCGTGTTGGGCAAGCGGGCCAGGACTCCGGTCCCCTCGACATCCGGGAAGCGGGAGCCCGTCGACGCGATGTCGATGAAGGGACGGCTCGAGCGAGGATCGATGGTGTAGTTCGGGTGGACGCATCCGTCCCCGATCGAGCCGGGGCTTCCCGCCAGCCCCCCGTTGCACCACTCGCCGAAGGAGGAGTGGTCGACCTTCCCGGTCTCGTGGTGGCGGGGATCCAGGCTGAGGCTCTCTCCCCTAGGGATTGTCCAGTTGATCCCCCAGCCCACCGAGGCAACTGCCATGGGGCCTGCGCGCAGCTCCAGGCGATCGTTGAGCTTGTCGATGGCGAAGCCTTCACCGAGGAGATGATCCGGGACGAAGCCGACGTTGGCGGAGGTGGCCAGGGTGGCAAAACCGCCGGGGGGAAGGAGGAGCGAGGTCCCGATCACGTAGGAGCTCGAGAGGCTCCGGATGGAGAAGTTCTCCAGATCGATCGGGCGGTGGCTGATGTTGCGCACCTCGATCCACTGACCACCGTCCGGGAGAGCAGGGTCGATCATGAGCTCGGTGATCGCCAGATCCCCCTGGTCCGCCCTCGCCTCGAGTCGCACCGTCTCGCAGCGAGCGTACTCGAGCAGCCGCGCGCAGACCTGGTGGGTGCCGGTCCGCCCCACCACCACCCGCGAGGAGCCGGTGGTCGCTGGGTTGTAGACGAAGCTGCGGTGGGAGAGGCCACCGGGGAACGCGATCCCCGCAGGAGGAATGAGCGAGACCTGGCCAAAGCCGGAGGGAGGCGGCTCGAGGGTGCCGTAGTGCAGGACCGAGCCGAGGGCACCATCGGCGGTCTGGTAGCCGATGGCGGCGTACTTCCCGTTGGCGTCGTCGACGCAACTCGACGGCAGGCAGTCGGGGCTGTCGTGGGGCGCCGGGGGAGGCTTCATCTCGCCATAGCGGTACTCGAAGCTTCCGTTGGAACGGAGCACCACCTGGAAGTTCAGGTCATACCTGGCAGAGGTGGTGGAGCCCCTCGTCGCGTTGAAGGACTTCCACTGGATGATCATGGTGTCGTTGTCCGGGGCGTACTTCCAGATCCGCTCCGGCCCCTCGGTGTCCATCAAGGTGTCCTTCCAGTAGACCGCCAGATGCACCCGGTTCGTGGACTCGGGGAGGACCTTCGGGCTGCCGTTGCTGTTCCCGCCCGCTCCCGCGAACGAGAGGTAGCCGTCGACGAAGACCTGAACGCTCTGCTGGGTGCTGCCGAGGTAGGGGAAGTTGAAGGGGAGCTCGATCGTGCCGAAGCCGTTGGTCCCGCTCATCGTCACCACTTCGGCCCCCGGAAGGCCGCTCACGTCCAGGAACGCGTTGGCGGAGCCGGCGCCTGCCTCGACCTCGCTCAGCGGGCTGACAACGGTGATCGCCCCGGGCGCCACGTTGGTGGCCTGCCAGCTGATGGTGGGGGCATCGCCGAGGAGGAAGGTCCCGGTCGGCCCGGTGACCTGCAGATCCAGCGTTCGAGGCACCACCGTCTGCTCGGCGCGGACCTCTCTTCCCACGGACACACCCTCCAGGACGAAGGTTGTCGTACCGGTGAGCAGGTGGTTGAGGGTGCCCATCGGTGGGATCGCCGCTCCCTGGTAGTTCGCGAGCTCGGCGCCGTTCGCCAGGATCCGCATGGAGTCGAGGCCCATGACCTTCCATGCGAGGGAGACGTTCTCTCCGTCGAGGGGCGCGCCCGGCGTCGCCTCGAAGAGGTCGATCCCCCAGGGCACCTCCGCCTCCAGGGTCGGAGCGCAGATCGAATCACCCGAGGCGGGGTCGTAGGCGCAGATCTTGTAGGTCTGGGTCTGGATGGGTCGGACCACCATGCTCCCGCTGGCGCTGTGGGGGGTGAAGCGCCAGCTCCGGTGGCTGAGCCCCCCCGGGACCGGCTTCTGCGCCGCCGCCCGGTTGGTGCCGCCGAAATGGAGGAGGTAGCCGAGGGTGCCGCTCTGGTTCTGGTAGCCGATGGTCGCGGAGCTGCCGTTCGTCTCGTTCACGCAAGAGATCGGGTAGCAGGCGTTCGCGGGCGTTCCATCCGCGGGGGGCTTCTCCATCTGTCCATAGCGGTACTCGAAGCGCCCGTCCCGATGGAGCACGACCATGAAGTTGAGGTTTCCTTCGTTCGGGTCGGTGGACCCCCACCGCAGGCTCATACCGCTCCACTCGATCACGTAGGTGTTCGCGTCGATCTTCTTCTGGAAGACCCCGCCGGAGACGCGGGTGTGGAGGTCCTCCCAGAAGGGCGCCAGGCTCATCATGCGGTAGGTGTTGTTCGAGTTGGGGATCGCCTGGTTCGTCGCGTTGGAGTTCCCGGTCCCTTCGAAGGTGATGTAGCCGTCGTTGGCGACCCGGATCTTGCTGTACTCGACGCCGAAGTACGGGAAGACGAAGTCGTCGAAGACCACGTCCACAGCCGTGTTGTCGGCGCCGGCTCCGATGATCCGTGCATCGAGATCGTTGGAGATTCTCAGGTCCTGGAAGCTGACCGTTCCGGTGGTCTCCTCCAGCGGCGTGACCACGATCGGCGACACCGACGAACCTCCCAGGTCGAGGTTCCAGCTGAGGGTGACAGGGGCACCTGGGGTGGTCGTCTCGCCGAGGGAGGCGGTGAGCGACATCGTCACCACGTCGACGATCCGGGACGTGAGCGAGCGCGCGCTCTGGCCTAGCAGCTCCAGGACGTAGACGCTGTTCGACTCCGGGGTGTCCGTCCAGGTCCCGGCGTCGATCGTGGCGTGGTCCGTGGTGCTGTAGACGATCGTGTCGTCCTTGCGGATGTTGAGCCCGACGCCGCCGTGGGTGGCCCAGCTGAGGGTGACCGGCACCCCTCGAACCACCTCGTGGGCCGAGGTCTGGAAGTCGTCGATGCCGAAGGGCGTGGTGGTCACCTCGAGCTCCTTGCAGACCGGCTGGCCTGCGGAGATCGAGCAGAACTCCAGGGTCTGGGAGGCGTCGACGCTCACCTGGAAGGTCTTGAGCCCGGAGAACGGCTCGTAGCGGAAGCTGCGATTCGAGAGGCCGCCTGCGACGGGCACGTTGTTGGGGCCGTTCGAGGTTCCGCCGAAGTGGAGGGTCTGCCCCGAACGCCCCTCGTTCCATTGGAAGCCGATGGTTGCGCTGGCGCCGTTGGCCTCGTTCTCACAGGTCCCGGGGTAGCAGAGGTGGGTGGTGTAGGGAGGCACGTGGGGGAGCATGTTCCCGTACCGGTACTCGAAGGCGCCGCTGCGGTGGAGCACCACCTGGAAGCTGAGGTTGAGGCGGTTGGTCGCGTTGGCCGCCCAGTCGATGGTGACCTCCTTCCACTGGATCACGAAGGTGTCTTCGTCCGGCGCCGCGGTCCAGAGCTGGCCATGGTTCCAGCCGTGCAGATCGTCCCAGAACGGCGCGAGGTGGATGGTCCGCGCCTCGGGAACGCCGGCGTAGGGCATCCGCTGGTTCAGCTTGGTGGGCGGGTTGCCGATGTCGAAAGAGATGTAGCCGTCGATGAAGATCTGCATGCTGCTGTAGCTGGCGCCCATGTACGGGAAGGAGAAGCCGGCGGGCAGGCTCACCTCGGCCACGGAGTCGGTTCCGGCAGGACCCGCGATGAGGGGGTGCCGGGTTGCATCGGGGAGGGAGGAGATGTCGCTGTAGGGGGTGCTCACTTCCACGAGGGGCAGGTTGCCGAAGATCGGTGCAGGCCCGCCCCCGTCGATGAAGGACGCGTCGATGGTCACTTCGATGGGCTGACCGGGGCGGACCGTGGTGGACGAGCTCTGCAGGGAGATCGCGACGTCCCAGATCTCCACGGTGAGCCGGCGCTCGTCCACGACGCCGATGGCGTTGATCACCTCCAGCACGTACTCCGTGTTTTTCTCGAAGCGCTCGACTACGAAGGTGCCGACGTCGGCGGGTTCGGTCTCTCGGTGGATCTCCACGCCGTCCGCCAGCAGGCGCAGGGTCGACCCGCCGAAGATCTCCCAGCTCAAGGTGATGGACTCGCCGAACTCCACCTCGGTCTGATCCGCGTCGAAGTCGACGATCCCGAAGGGTGCGTAGACCGGGACCCGGTAGGAGACCTCCTCCACGGCGCCGTGGGAGCCGGTGGCCCGGACCCGGTAGATGTAGATCCCCACCGCCTCTTCGCTCAGCTCGCACAAGCTCTCCGCGACCAGCGCCGGTGCGGTCGCCTCGCAGCGCACCCGATCCAGCTCGTCGACCACCTCGAGGCGGTCGGCGTTGAAGGTCCTCCAGCCCAATCGGAAGGCGGTGTTCGTCTGGGCAGGAGAGGGGTCGAAGGGGCTCAGCTCGATGAGCGGCTTGCGAGCCACCTGGATCGACGCGGTGCGGGTGTGGGAGACCCCACCTCGGATCGCCTCCAGGACGAGGGAGACGGTCCCCTGCTCCGGGTAGGGGTGGAGCACGAGGGTCCCGTTCGCCCCGAGGGAGGGCCGCGGGCGGAACGAGAAGGTGCGATGAGAAGGCGCGCCCAAGAGGGGCAGGGTCTCCAGGTGGAGGAGGAGGTCGGAGGCGCTCTGATCAGGCGTCTGATAGCCGATGGTGGCGCTGCTCCCTGCGAGCCTCGCCGCGGTGATGGAGGTGTCGCGGGCGCTGGTGGGGCCGTATCGGTACTCGAACCTGCCGTCCTGCCAGAGCACGACCTGGAAGCTGACGCTGGCCTGTGTCAGGCCCGTGCCGACGAAGCCGACGTCGCTCCACTGGATCACCATCGAGTCGCCGGCGGGATCCTCGCGGTGCAGGTAGTGGACGTTGCCCTGCGGGTAGCGGACCGGATCCCACGCGAGGGCATCCCAGAACGGCGCCATGTGGATCCCGGACGCGGCAGGGGCAGTGGGGAAGGTCTCGTTGGCGGCGATGGACGGGGAGACGTTGAACTCGTCGAAGCTGAGGACACCGGTCGTGTAGACCCGGGCGCCGAGGCGGCTGTCGTCACCGAAGGGGAAAGGGAAGGGCAGGCGAACGAGGGCGCAGCCCGCAGTGGCGATCTCGCCGCCGCAGCTCGCCTCCAGCGGCAGGTGCGTCCCGCCGTGGTTCCTCACGTCCAGGTAGGGGGCCGCGATCTCCTCGCGGAGGTAGGCGGCGCCGGGCACGTTGAGGCGGACCTCCTCCGCCATCCGCGTGCGCCAGCTCAAGGTCACGGGCTGCCCTTGGGTGATGGCGGTCGGGTTCGCCGTGAACTCGAGGACCTCGACGGGGGCGAGGTCGATCTCGACCTCCTCGACCGTGGCGCGGCCCAGCCCGTTGGATGCGATCAGGCGCAGGGTTCCAGCCTCGGCGGGGACGAAGGAGAAGCTGCCGGAGGCCCGCTCGGCCTCGGCGATGTCGACGAGGCGGCTCGCCTCGCCGTCGACGACCCAGTCGATGTGGGCCGCTGCGGCGTTGGCGATGGTCCAGCTCATCTGGACCTCCGAGTAGACCGAGTCGTCGAAGGTGGTCGGGCTCGCCTCGAAGCTCACCTCTGCGAGCGGATGCACCACCACGGTCACCTGGGCCACGGCAGGGATCGATCTCGCGTCTGAGGTCGAGGCGGTCAGGGTGAAGGTGCGAGCGCCGGGGGCCTCCGCCGTCAGGGCGAGGGAGCCCTCGGCTTCCGCCTGGAAGCTGCTCCCGCGATCATCCTCGAGGAGCAGGTCGGGGGTCTCGCCGGCAGGGTCGGGGAGGGTCGCCCAGGCGAGCTCCAGCTCTTGTCCGACCGAGAGCTCTTCGGGCTGCGCCGTGAACGCGACGATCGACGCTCCCGTAGCGGCGCGAACGTCGAGCTCCTCGGTGGAGATCCCGGACGAGTTGGAGACCGTGAGCTCCAGGGCGTACGCCCCGACCTCGGTCGGCGTCCAATCCCAGCTCGCGGCGGCGATCTCCTCGACGGAGGTGGTCACGAAGAGGCTCAGCCCCGACTCCATCTCCCGGATCTCGAGCTCGCTTCCTCCCTCGGTCTGCCAGCTCAGCTCGACGGCATCCCCGAGCCAGAGGGCCGCGACGGACCCGGCGAAATCCAGGATCTCCGGCGCACCCACCTGAATCTCGATCTCCTCACGCACGCTGGTGCCCAGCTCGTTCGACGCGATCAGCTCGACGCGAGAATCCACCAGGATCGGGAGGCCGGCGCTGCCGGAGGTCTGCGCACCGTCCCAACCCTGGTGTGGCTCGCCGTTGACGTGGAGCGCGACTTCGACGCTCCCTTCGGTCTCCCATCGGAGGATCGCCTCTTCGCCGGATCCCACCCGGAGGCGGTCGGCCTCGAAGGTGACGATCACGGGGCGGGCGATCCACCTCACCGCCGCGGTCCTCGTGGTCTCGCCCTGCTCGTTGCGCGCGATCAAGGTGAAGACCGTGTCCTCGCGGACCTCCACGTCGATGCTGCCGGAAGGAGCCTGGTGATCCAGGGTGATGGTGTCGAGGGTGGTGGCCTCGAGCAGAAGCTCGTCCGCGTGCTCGATCCCGCTCCAGGAGAGCGACGCGGTGGCGATCCCCAGCTCGTCCGCCTCCACCTCGGTTGGCGCCTCGAAGCCGCCGATGACAGGGACGGGGCCCTCTTCTCCGACCTGCACGGTGCGGACCTGCCTGGCGGTCGCGCCCGTTGCGGCGCGGGCCTCGAGCACCAGGGTGGACGTGGAGGCGAGGTGGATCGTGACGGCTCCCTCGGAGGGGGCTGCACCCTCGAGGTCGACGGAGGTCCCCTCCACCTGGAGGACGACGAAGGCGGCGCCCTTGGTCGCCCAGCTGATCGTCACTTCACCCGGCGCGTCGAGCTGCGGCGGATCGACCTCGAAGCGGACGATCTCGACGCCTCCCTTGGGATCGCCGGAGTCGTCCTGGCATCCACCCGCGATCAGCGAGGCGATCAGGACGAACGAGAGGGAGGTGAAACGGGTGAATCTCGACCAGGTCATCGTACGGCTCCTCTGGAAGCGACTTCATGCGCTGCCTACAGGATCGAAGCTCCACCGGGAGGGCTCACCTCCAAATGGATTAATTCGCCTTAAGGGAAGGGTGGGTTGGTTCAGGCTGGCTCTCGAATCAGCGGGACCGACGGATCCAGGAGGTAGCCGTCGGCGCGGTTCATCAGGATCTCCGCGAGGCCCAGGCCCCGGAGGGTCCAGACCCCGATGTAGACCCGCTTGAGCGCGGTCTCCGGATCGATCTTCTCCTTGGGCCAGCCGAAGGAGAAGAGATCCAGCGCGTGGGTCCCGAGCCCCGGGTTCTCGAGCCGCCGCTCCACCAGGATCCGCAGCATCCCACGCAAGGTGGCGCGCCTGCTGATGTCGATGCGTTCTCCATCCCCGAGCTCGAACCACGCGACGTCGGGGCCGACTCGCAGGGGCCGGGTCGCTGAGATCTCCCGGCGTTCGGAGCCCCGGGCCCAGTCGGCGAGATCCGCCTCGAGCAGCTCGAGGGCGTAGGCGGCGGTGGGGCTCAACTCTCGTCCCCGGAGCGCCTCCGCCCGCGTCCGGGCGTCGTTCGCGAGGGCCTCTGCCCCAGCGCGACCCGAAGCCTGCAGCGCGCGGGCGCGGGCCAGGAGCACGCAGCCCTCCAGGAGGCCGGCGATCTTCAGGGCAGATGGGCCTCTCACCTCGGTGAGGAACCCCTGCGCCTCCCGGATGCTCTGCTCCGCCTCGATCAGCCTGCCGGCCCTCGCCTCGACCAGCGCGAGGTAGGGGAGGATCCGCGCCCGGCGGAGGAGATCGCCCGCCGCTTCCAGCTCGGCCACCGATTCGACGAAGCGCTCCTCCGCCACCTTCCAACGCCCCTGCTTCAGGGCGATCGTACCGAGCACCGCCAGCGAAAACCCCACGCCCCGCTGGTTCGCCATCTGCCGATACGCATGGAGGGCTTCCCCCAGGTGGCGCTCCGCTTCGTCCAGCTGCCCCGCCCCCTCGGCGAACATCCCGAGGGCGAGGGAGTCGTTGCTCGCCTGGAGGTGGTTGCCGATCATTCGGACGCGGCGTTGCACGGTGAGGATCGTCTGCCGCGCCTCCCGATAGCGGCCTCGCAGGTAGTGGAGGCCGGCGAGGCAGCGCAGGGCGTGAGCCTCCGAGTGCACGGTCCCGTGCCGACGCAGGATCGCCTGGGCCGCCTCGAAATCCACCTCCGCCGCGACGGGATCCTCGAGCTCGATGTGGATCATCGCGGACCGGAGCAGCGCGAGCCCCTCCACCAGCGGCTCACCCCGCTCCCGCCCCCAGTCGGCGATGACCTCGAGCTTGGCGAGCGCAGCCGCCTCCTCGCCCGCGCGAAGCAGGAGGGTGGTTCGGCTCAGGAGGAGGAGCATCTCCTCCCGCTCGTCGCCGACCTCTCGGGCTGCAGCCAGGGCATCCTCCATGGTGAGCGCCGCTTCGCTGGTCCGGTAGCTCTGGGCGAATGCCGCAGCGCGGTTTCCCAAGGCGCGGGCCAGGAGCTTCCCGTCCTTCGCCCGTCTCGCCGTCCGGACGGTCCCCTCGAGGACGGAGCCCTCGGAAGGTGGGAAGCCGCAGATGCTGGAGAGGTCGTAGAGGATCAGCCCCGCCCGGGCGGCGAGGTGCGGCAAGGTCTCCCCGCAGCGGCGGAGGATCTGCTCCAGGTTCTCGCGCTCCGCCACGAGGGCCCGGATCGTCTCCACCTCGTTGCTCCGGTCCATGCCGGCGAGCTCCCGCTCGCCCATCTCCACGAAGTAGGTGGCGTGGCGCTCGAGGAGCCTCGCCGTCTCGGGGCCGTCCAGCTTCTCCTCGGCGAAGGAGCGGATGCTGTCGAGGAGCGAGAAGCGGGGCGACTGGCCGCTCGTCGAAGCGCCGGCGTCCTGCAGGTCGGCAGGCGCCGCGGCGTCACGTCCCCCCGCCGACGAAGCTGCAGGCTGGCCCTCATCGAGCTGGAGCAGGGCCTTCCCCCGCAGGCTGTCGAGGAGGTCGAGGACGTCCAGCTGTCCGTCGCCAGCCTCTTCGGCCAGGATCTCCACCGCCGCCTCGTACGAGAAGCTGCCGGCGAAGACGGCAGCTCGGGAGAGGATCGTCCGCTCGGCAGGGGTGAGGAGGTCCCAGGTGAGGTTGAGCGCCTCCAGCCAGGAGCCATGCCGGCCCGGTGTGCTGGAGCGCAGGATCTTCATCCTGCTGCTGATCCGGCTCAGCAGCGCGCGCGGCGGGAGGACCCGGACCCTCGCCGCCGCCAGCTCGATCGCGAGCGGGATCCGATCCAGACGGCAGACCAGCTCCTCGACGATGGCGAGCTCGGCCTCCTCGAGGGTCCGTCCGGCAGCGGCCTGATGCGCCCGATCGAGGTAAAGGGCGACCGCGTCCTCGGTGGTCAGGGGGCCGAGATCCAGGCGGGTCTCCCCGACGATCTCCAAGGGGACGATCGAGGTCACCAGGAGCTGCAAGGCGGGGCATCTCTCGAGCCAGGGGGAGACGAGCCCGCCGAGCTCGGCGGCGATCTGCTCTCCATTGTCGAGGATCAGCAGGGTCCGCCCCCGCCTCGCGAGGGCCAGATCCAGCTTCCCCGCCTCCCAGTCGGAGAAGCCGAGGGTCCTCGCGATCAAGGCCTCGACGTCTGCGGCGCCACCGCAGGTGGCGAGGCTGCAGAACCAGACCCCACCCTCGTCCCGGAAGTTCGGGACCAGGTCGCTGCCGACCGTCGCTGCCAGGCGGGTCTTCCCCATCCCCGACGGCCCTACGATCGTCAGGAGTCCTACGCCCCGCTTCAGATCCTCCTCGAGCCTCTCTCTTTCTCGGGCCCGGCCCACGAAGCTGGTCCGGTCCCGGAACGTCAGTGGTTCCGTCAGTTGCACTCGCTCTCCGCGGTGGGGGATGGGGCCATCGGGTGCGTTGTGCCGAGTCTACTACAGCGGGGGAGCTTTCCAATGCCGGCGCTTGGATGCAGCGGGTGAATCTCGTCTCCCCCGTGGGCGCTCGGAAGATCCGCTCGCCATCGGCCTCGACAAAGGCTCGCCAACGGCCTCGACAATTTGACACGCGGTCCTCGATCCCCTTCTGACGTTCGGTCAGGCGGTGAACCCCGGAAGCCGCCCAATGCGTGGTTTCGAGGCGATTTTCGGCAGACGGAACCAATGGCCCGCACGGTGCATCGTATGAACATGGGAGCGCAGGCCCATGCCCCGAGCCGTCGCCTGTTCTCCCTTGCTTCGAGCGCCCGGAATACGTCCAATGGCTTTCTTGTTGGAGGGCTCGAAGTGGTTAAGTTGCAAGGGTAGGCAGGGTTGCCGGTGCTGGCTCTACCTTCTACGCTTGCGCATCCGAGCTGAATCGGGGCGAGGGAGTAATCGGTGTTCGACTTTCGCCACACCAACGCAACCCGCAGAGAGTTCGAGGAGCTCACCCTCCCGCACCTCGATCCCCTCTTTTCCGCTGCGCTGCGCCTGACCAAGAACGAGCGGGACGCCGAAGATCTGGTCCAGGACACCTTCCTCCGCGCCTACCGCTTCTTCGACAAGTTCGAGCGCGGCACCAACATCAAGGCCTGGCTCTTCAAGATCCTCACCAACACCTTCATCAACCGCTACCGGCGCAAGGTGAAGGAGCGCACGGTGGTGGAGGGCGCGGAGAAGGAGACGGTGCACGAGCGCTTCATCAGCCGCCGCGCCACCGACTACGCCGCCAATCCGGAGCAGTACTTCTTCGACAGGCTCCTCTCCGACGACGTCCTCCGCTCCATCGACGAGCTGCCGGTGGACTTCCGGGTGGTGGTGATCCTGGCCGACCTCCAGGACTTCTCGTACAACGAGATCGCGGAGATCGTCGGCTGCCCGGTCGGTACGGTGATGAGCCGCCTCTACCGGGGCCGCAAGCTCCTGCAGAAGAAGCTCAAGGACTTTGCCCGCGGCTCGGGCATGGTCTCCGACGAGGCGATCGACGCCGCGCTGGCACCCAAGGAGCCGAAGAAGCCCACGGATCTGAGCGACTTTCGGCGCAAGCGCGCAGCCTCCACCTGAGCGCACGCTGGCGTAAGCAGCACGAGGTTGATCGATGGAATGCCTGGACCTCGAACGTCTTCTCCCCGCCTACGCGGACGGAGAGTTCGCGGCGAGTGAGAGTACGGAGGCTGAGCTTCACCTGGCCCACTGCGCGCGCTGCCGTGAGCAGGTGGAGAGCCAGATCGCATTCCGCGTCTTCTTGCAGACCCACGCAGGAACAGGTCCTGCCGCCTCCGACACTCTGCGCGCCCGCATCGGCAGGGACCTGGCCCGGGAGCGGGCCACCGAGAACCTGCGACGCTTCGCGGCCTTCTCCGCCATGGCGGCGGGGCTGGTGGTGGTGGCGAGCGCCGGCTACATGGTGGCGGGGTGGAGCTCGAGCCCGCCGCTGAATCTGATCGCCGATGCGGTGGATCGGCACTCCCGGGCCCTGCCGGTGGAGGTGACCCCGGCTGCGGGGGACGTGGACTCCTGGTTCCAGGGGAAGGTCGACTTCAACGTCCGCGCGCCGCGTTTTCGCTCGCCGAGCGGGCCCCAGCTCGTGGGCGCACGCCTGGCCAACGTCCGCGAACAGCAGGCTGCCTACTTCGTCTACGGGGACGGCGGACAGAAGAGGATGACACTTCTGGTGTTCCCCGGGAGCACCGACCGCCTCGCGGACGGGCAGCGGCGGCAGGTCGCCGGACACGACGTGATCATGGCCAACGAGCGGGGCTACAACGTCGCGCTCTGGGAGAAGAAGGGGATCGTCTACTCCCTGGTCTCGGACCTCAACGAGAACGACGTGCTCCAGCTCGTCTCCCAGGTCGAGGAGCGCTGACGAGCGCTCGGCAGCTCCCAGGGCGCGGCTGATCTGCAGGCCGCCGGGCCCGGATCGGCGCCGCCTCGATGCACTCCCCCTTGCGCTCGCGCCTGCGGTAGGCCAAGACGATCTCCGCGATTTTGGTGACGGTGCCCCGCCTCGGAAACGCGGGGCCTCCACGGAGAAACTCGACATGTCTGCGCCCCGCCTCCTCTTCTCCGATCCGGAGGGTCGGCTCTACGATCACCCCGTGCTCCTCGCGGCGGCGCGCCTCGGCGAGGCGGTGGGGGAGCCCGACGAGAAGCCTGCGCCGCTCCCTGCGTACGGGCGGGTGACCTCGCTCCCCGGGCGGCTGCCGGTGGGGATCGACCCCGACACCGGCGAGCCGGTGGTGCTGGACCAGGTGACGGTGGGGCGGCGGACCTTCGTGCCCACGGCGGTGGGGGCCTTCCTGCAGCCGGGCTGGACCCGCACCCTCCTGCCGGCGGACGAGCCGCTTCCCGACGCGCCGGTCCTGCCCCAATGGGCCTATACGGCGGCGGGCTGGGGGGAGGACGGTCCGGTGGTCTGGGCCCTCCACACCGATCGCCGCGGTCATTGGGATCCCACCAACTTCTCGACGCCGGAGCTGGCGGGGCTGGTGCAGGCGCGGCTCCTCGCGGACACCGACAACCGGATTTTGCGCCAGCTCAAGACCTGCGCCCTAGAGTACAACTGCTTCACCTCGCAGAACACCTTCTACTGCAGAGACGAGGCGGCGATCCCCGCCTCCATCATGTGCAACGCCCGCTGCGTCGGCTGCATCTCCGACCAGCCGGAGGAGGGACCACCCGCCTCCCACGAGCGGATGGACGACGCCCCCCTCGCCGACGAGATGGCGCGGGTGGGGATCCACCACCTGAAGAACGCCAGGGGGCGGACCATGGTCTCCTTCGGCCAGGGTTGCGAGGGGGAGCCGCTCACGCGCTGGAAGGTGATCGAGAAGGCGATCCGGCAGATGCGCGCCGCCACCACCCGCGGCTCGATCAACATCAACACCAACGCCTCCCTCACGGAGGGGCTCGACGCCCTCGCCGCCGCGGGCCTCGACGCGGTGCGGGTCTCCCTGAACTCGGCGAACCCCTCCCTCTACGCCGCCTACTACCGTCCCATCGGCTACGACTTCTCGGACGTGGACCGATCCCTCGCGGTGGCCCGCAAGCGCGGGCTCTACGTGGCGCTGAACCTCCTCCTCTTCCCGGGGGTGAACGATCGGGAGGGAGAGGTGGAGGCGCTCTGCGAGCTGGTGGCACGGCACCGGGTGGACCAGGTGCAGACCCGCTCCCTCTGCATCGACCCGCAGCAGTACCTCGAGGTGGCGCGGGGCGCCGCCACCACCGGGGATCCGATCGGGGTGCCTCAGCTCCTGTCCCGGCTGCGCAAGGCCCGGCCCGGTCTGGTGATCGGCAACTTCGCCAGGGGGCTCGGCGAGCGCTGACTCTGACTCTGACGCGCGAGCCGAAGGCGAGCAAACGCAAAGGAGCCCCGCCATGCGAATGCGTGGCATGAAAGAATCGGTCCCGATCCAGCGGGGCTCAATCTAGCTGGCGCACCACCGGGAACTTGGGTGCGAGGAGATAGCCGTCGGTCTGGTGCAGGAGCACCTCCGAGAGGCCCAGCTTGCGCAGCTCTGCGATCCCCACGTAGACCCGGCGCAGCGCGATGTCCGGATGGAGGTTCTCGCCGGGCCAGCCCAGGTCGAAGAGGTCCTGCACATCCAGCGGCGTCCCCGGCGCGTGGAGCCGCTGCTCCACCAGCGCGTCCATCACCCGGCGGATGGCGGTGCGGCGGCTCAGCCTCACCCTGGGCGAACCGGGCAGCTCGAACCAATCCGCGTCCGGACCCACGCGCAGCGCGGCGCTCGCGGCCTTGGAGCCGGCCTGGCGCAGGCCAGCATCCCACTGCGCCACCTCCTGTTCGAGGAGGCGGAAGGCGGCGCCGAAGTCACGCCGCGGGCCGGGGCCCGCTCCCGCTTCGGCGAGGCGCCTCCTGGCCCGCTCGACCAACGCGTCGGCTGCTTCGTGGCTGGTCGATGCCAGGGAGCGAGCCTCGGCGATCTCGATGATCCCCTCGACGAAGCCGACCTTCGAGCTGCTCCCCTGCAGGTCATGGGAAGGGAGCTTGCCCTTGGCATCTTCCAGGCTTCGCTTGGCCTCCTGCAGCCTGCCTCGCCGGGACTCCAGCACGGCGATGTAGGCCAGCAGCTCCGCCCGGGAGCCGCTGTTGTCGAAGTCCACCAGGATCCCCTCGCTCGCACCGAAGTGGCTCTCCGCGAGGTCGAGGTCGCCTTGCTCCAGCGCGAGGATCCCCAGGTTCACGAGGGCGATCGCCTCGCCGAGCCTGCTGCCCAGCTCCCGGTGCAGGGTGAGCGAGCGCTGCAGATGCAGCTCCGCGTCGTGGAGAGATCCCGCCTCGAGCTCGACGCAGCCGAGGTTGCCCACGGTGCTCGCCTCGAAGGGGAGGTTCTCCATCTGCTGGCTCGCGTTGATCGCGTGGCTCAGCGCACGACGCGCCTCTCGAAAGCGACCGAGGCCCTGCTTCGCGACGCCGATCGCGGCGGAGGCGAGTCCCTCCCTGCGGACCAGGCCATGCATCCGAAAGAGCTCCAGGGCGCGTGAGAAGAAGCTGTCCGCCTCCTGGGGGCGATACTGCATCAGCGCCATCTCGCCGCGGGTGAGCAGACTCATCCCTTCGACTAGCGGCAGCCCTCCCGCTTCGGCTGCGATCCGCTCGGCCCGCTCCAGCTTGCTGCGTGCCTCCTCGTGGCGGGACATCCTCCCGAGCAGGGATGCGGCGAGGACGAGGAAGGAGGCCTCGTCCCCCCGCTCGCCAGCGGCCTGGGCGAGGGCCTGGCCCTCCCGGCAGATCTGCAGCCCTGCTTCGAGCCGCCCCTGGTGCTTGAGGAAGGTGCCCCTGGCCAGGAGCGCCTGCACCTGCAGCCGATGAGCCTGGCTTCGTCTCGCGGCGGTGAGGGTGGTGACGGAGAGCTGCTCCTGGGCTTCCCCGTGCCCCTCCATCAGGAGGAGCGGTGCCAGGATCAGCCCCGCCCTTGCGGAGAGCGTCGAATCCGTCGTCGCGAACCGGTGGTGCACGTCGACGAGATTGTCTCGCTCGCTCTTGATCCACTGGGAGGCTTCCTGGCCCTGGGCTCCTTCGACGAGCTCGAGCGCCTCTTCCCCTTTGGAGACGAAGAAGGAGGCGTGGCGCCGCAGGGTCTGCTCCTCGAGGCCGGATCCCGCCAGCACACGGAGGGCGTAGTCCCGAACGCTCTCGAAGAGCTGAAACCTCGGTCGCTCCAGATCGTGCACCTGCAGGAGCGACTTGCTCCGCAGTCCGTCCAGGAGATCCAAGGTCTGGGCGCGGCTCGAGCGCTCTTCGAGGAGGGAGGCGGCTGCCTCGTAGGTGAAGCCCCCTTCAAAGACGGCGAGACTGGCCAGGCCGGTGCGCTCCTCGTCGGGGAGGAGCTCCCAGGTCAGGGTGAGGGCCTCGAGGAGCGAGGCCTGGCTGCCCCCCGCTGTGCTGTGGAGGAGCTCGAAGCGCTCTTCGAACTTGGCCAGGAGGGTGCGAGGCGGAAGAACCCGGACCCGGGCTGCAGCCAGCTCGATCGCCAGTGGGCTGCGATCGAGGCGCCGCACCAACTCCTGGATCGCAGGCTCATCCTCGTCGTTCAGGGTGTGTCCGCTCGACGCGCGATGGGCCCGCTCCATGTAGAGGTCTACCGCGTCGGCGGGCTCCATGGGCCCCACCTCCAGGCAGAACTCACCCTCGACCCCGAGGGGCACGATCGAGGTGGCGATCATCTTGAGCTCGGGGCAGTCGTCCAGCCAGCTCCCCAGCACGTCCCCGACCAGCAGGGCCACCGAGTCGAGGTTGTCGAGGATCAGGAGGGTGGGGCCGCGATTGGCCAGGGCGCGGGTGAGCTTTTCGTTCTGGCTCTGGGGGATCCCCAAGGTGCGGGCCACCACCGCCTCGACCTCCGCCGCGCTCTTGCAGCCCCCGAGGCTGCAGAACCAGGTGCCCCCCGCTGCGTCGAAGCTCGCGGAGATCTCGCTGGCGACTTGACCCGCCAGCCGTGTCTTCCCGATCCCCGAGGGACCGGTGAGGACCACGAGCGAGGCTCTCGCCCCCAGATCCCGGGCCAGGAGCGCACGCTCCTTGCTTCTGCCGATGAACGGGGTTCGGGCTCGCTTGAGCTTGGAAGAGGTGATCTGCAAGGCACTCTCTCGTCAGGGCAGCCTGCGCTGGGATCCTCCATCAGCTCGGTGATCATCAGGTCGCCGGCCAAAGCGACCGGGGCGATGTGGAAGGACTTACACTCGGTGTAGTCGCTGAGGAGGGCGCAGAATTGGACGTCCTTGGGGGTGCTGCCCACTGCGGTGGTCATCGAACCGGCGGGGGTGGGAGCGAAGCGAAAACCCCGCCCTTCCAGACCACCCGGGAACTGGACGTAGGTGGTGTTGGAGTTTCCGCCATTGTGGAGGAGGTGGGCCACGTTGGTGCCAGGATCCTGGATCGCGATGGTGGCCGACGCCCCGCGCGCCTCGACGGAGCAGTCGGAGGGGAAGCAGGCGGGCCAGGAGTAGGGCGGATCCGGGTTCTTCAACAGTCCGTATCGGAAGTCGATCGTCCCATCTCGATGCAACACGATCTGGAAGTTCATGTCGAAGGGGGTCGCCGCTACATAATTGCCCGCGGCGCTGTTCATGTGGGTCCACTGGATGATGAAGGTGTCTGCATCCTTCTCGTAGGTCACGATCTTTTCGGGTCCGGGATAGCTGCCAGGCAGCCCCGATGCGTCCCCGCGCAGGGTGAAGTTGTCCCAGAAGGGAGCGATCTGGACCAGGGGGTGGCGGGTGGCGGTGGGCAAGGTCCCGTTGATTCCACTGGAGAAGGTGACGCCAGTTTCGAAGGTGGCGAAGCCGTCGACGAAAACCCGGATGTAATTGAACTCATCCTTGAAGTAGGGGAAGTTGAAGGGGAGATCGAGGTGGACATAGCCGTTGTTGCTGGAGAAGAGGTGGGTGACCTCTGTGGCGTCGTCCGGGCCAGGCCCTATCAAGAGGCTGATGTCTTCGAATGCGCCGGCTTCGCCTGCCCCTGATGGAAGCTCGACCATCGGGACCAGGACGCCCATCTTCCCTGGCTCGTAGGCCGTGATGTCCCAGGACAGATTCACCATGCTCCCCGGGAAGAGGCGGCCTGGAGGCTGCGCGAGGTCGATCTCCAGCGTCTTGACCTCGATGGAGATCGTGCGCCTGAGCTCGCGCCCCATCGAATTCCCGACGAGCTCGAACTCCGTGTTGTCCATCGGATTGACGACGATGCTGCCCACGTCGACGACGTTCGGTCGCAGGGTGTTGAAGACCTCGACGCCGTTCTCGTAGAGGGCCAGGGAGTCGAGGCCGAAGACCTCCCAGGCCAAGGTGACCGAAGCACCTCGCCCGACCGTGGTGGCGGAGGGCTCGAAGGAGGTCATCCCCCACTTCATCTCCACCGTGGCGGGCGCCGAGCAGAACGAGTCACCTTTCGGGAAGATCGCGCAGATCTCGTAGGTCTTGGTGTCCCAGCCTTCGGTGGTGACGGTGCCCCCGGTGCTGGTCTTCGTGAACACCCAGGTGCGGTTGTTCAGCCGTGGGAGCACCGCCGGCTTGTAGATGAACGGCGTGTGGTTCTGGATCGCGTAGCCCACCTTTCCTGCCAGATCCTGGTAGCCGATGGTCGCATAGGCGCCGTTGGCCTCTTCCCAGCAGGTGCCGGTCTGGCAGAGGCCGAAGCCGCTGAACGGTGGGTCCATGTCTCCATATCGGAACTCGAAGTCCCCGTTGCGGTGGAGGACGACCATGAAGTTCAGATCGGACTCGACGTCCAGGACCGCGCCGATGTCCAGGCTCGTCCCCGACCACTGGATCACGTAGCGATCGGGGTCGACGAGCTTGGCGAGGACCCGACCCTTGGACATGGTGTTGAGGTTGTCCCAGAACGGCGCGATGTGAACCGCCTTCAGGGCCTGGCTGGGAATGGTCTCGTTGGCCGGGAATGTCGGCACCGTGGACGCGAAGCTGAGCCAGCCGTCGGAGGCGACGGTGACCTGGGTCATCACCTGGCCCAGGTAGTCGAAGGTGAAGCCCGACTCGAAGACGAGCTTGCGGGTGGCGAAGTGGGTCTTGTTTCCGATCAGCTCCACCGCGTCCGGATCGTTCGCCAGATCCAGATCCAGGAAGGGCCGGTTGAAGACCTCCTCCATCGGCTTGATCACGATCGGGGTCATGCTCGGCGCGGAGTTGGTCAAGGTCCAGGAGATGTTGAAGTCGTCCCCGGGGTGGACGCTCGCCGGCGCCTCGATGGTGAACGAGACCTTACTGACCTCGACGGTGACGGCGCGGGTCGTTCGATTCCAATGGGCGGTGAGGATCAGGGTGTAGGTGCGGTGGTCCTGTGGGGTGATCGCGATGGAGCCGCTGTCGATCTCCGCGGGGTTGGTGGTGGAGTGGACCAGCGTTCCGAGGTGGTCGAAGATCTCGAGGCGGGTGCCGCCATGGGTCTTCCAGCTCAGGGTGGTGGATTCGCCGCTCTCGATCCGATTGGAGCCGGCGGTGAACGAGTCGAGACCGAACTCCGCCTGGACCGAGACGGACTCGCAGACCCGGATCGAGCCGGTGCGGGAGCAGAAGGTGTAGGTGCCGCTGCGGCTCGGCTGGATCGTCACGAGCTGGGAGCTGACGGCGGGCTCGGAGCGGAATGCCCGATTCGAGAGGCCGCCAGGGAAGAAGCCGCCGTCGTGGAGGGTGAAGCCGCTGAGGCTGTCGGGCATCTGGTAGCCGATGGTGGCGAGCGATCCGTTCGCCTCGTTGACGCAGGTGGTGGGGGAGCAGGTGGGGCTGGTCCCCAGCGGCGGATCCATCCTGCCGTAGCGGAACTCGAAGGCGCCGTCTCGGTAGAAGACCACCTGGAAGTTCAGCTCGTAGAAGCGTTGGAAGTCGGAGCCAGGCTCCAGGTTGCCCAGCCACTGCACGATGAAGGTGTCGGGATCGACCTGCGCCGCCCAGATCCCGGCGACTCCGCGCAAGCTGAAGTTGTCCCAGAAGGGTGCCAGGTGCACGTTGGCGTAGTTGGAGATCGATCGATCCGGGAGGAAGCGGTTGCTGGAGATGGAGGGCGCCAGCGCGTTGAAGGAGATGAAGCCGTCGACGAAGACCCGGAAGGAGCTCTGCAAGGTCCCGTAATAGGGGAACTCGAAGCCGGCGGGGAAGAAGACGTGGGCGGATCCATCGGTGTGCTGCTCGGGATCCGTCCAGTTCCTGGTGAGGTGGACCGCGTTGGGATGTTTCGAGATGTCCAGGAAGCTGGAGGAGGCGGAGACGTCCTTCATCGGGACGGTGCCCCAGATCGTGGGATTGGCGCCCCCTGCGAGATCTTCCGCGTTCACCTGGATGGCGATCGTCTCTCCGGGACGAACGGAGGTCTTGTCGGGGACGACGCTGAGGCGGACGGACTTCACCTCCACGTAGACGCTTCGCTCGACGGACATCCCCAGGGCGTTCGTGATGCGCAGGACGAAGGTCGTGTGCTGGTCGAGGTTGGTCACCGTCCTCGTCCCGGGGCCGGTCGGGGCGCCGTCCGGGAGAAGCTCCACGCCGTTGGCCTTCAGGCTGACGATGGCGGCGTTGACGGTGTTCCAGTTGAGGACCACCTGTCCGTTCATGTCCACCACCGGCAGGTCGCTGCTGAAGGAGCTGATCGCGAAGGGCTGATAGACGACGGCCTGCACCAGCCGTTCGATCATGGTGTCGAGGGCGCCTCTCACCCGAACCCGGTAGGTATGCGTTCCCTCCGTGCTCTCGCTCAGATTGCAGAAGCTCTCCTTGGCCGCAGCGGCATCCTGGGCGGTGCAGCGGACGGTGCCGGCGCTGTCCAGGACCTCGAGGGCGGTGGCGCCCTCGGTGTTCCAGCTCACCCGGAAGTTGGTGCCGACCAGGACCGGATCGGCAGGGCCGACTGCCCGGGCCTGCGGCTTCTGGTGCACCCGTACCGAGACGGTCTCTTCATCGAAGCGCAGCGAGTCACCCTGGCCGTGGCTCGTCCGCAGGGTGGCCACGGCGTTCTCCCCTGTCGTGAAGGGGTGCCAGAGATAGGTCCCGCTCTTGCCGACGGTGGGCGCCGGCGCGTAGGTGAAGGCTCGACCGACCAAGGTGCCCGGCACCTTGGGGCTCCAGTTGTGGGCTCGGGTGTCGAAGGAGTCCCCGCTCGGGGTCTGGAAGCCGATCGTCGCGGATGACCCTTCGGCCAGGGCGAGCTGGCTCTCGGTGGGCGTGCGCCCCGGGTTCATGTCCCCGTAGCGGTATTCGAAGGCGCCGCTCTCCCAGAGGATGACCTCGAAGTCGAGGCGGATCCCGGGGTTGTTGGCGATCTGCGCGTTCTTCCACTGCACGATGAGGGAGCGTCCCAGGACGGGATCGGTGCGGTGGAGGTAGTAGATGTTGCCGGTCGGGTAGAGAACCGGATCCCAGGTCAGGCTCTCCCAGAAGGGAGCCAGGTGGGCGAAGTTCGATGTAGCCGTGGACGGCATCATCTGGTTGTTGGTCGAGAGGCTGAGGGTCTCGAGGATCGTGGGTTCTGGCCCGAAGCCCAGGAGCCCGAAGCTGTAGATGACGGCGTCCAGCCGGTTGACGCCGCCGAAAGGGAAGTCCTGCTCGAAGTAGAGGCGGGCGCAGCCGTGGGTGAGGATCGTGGCGGTGCCACAGAGGTTGGTGAGGGGCAGGTGGGTCCCACCGAGCTTGGTGATGTCGATGAAGGGCGCGTCGACCTCCTCGGCGACGTAGCCGCCCTTGAAGAGATCGAGGGAGACCTCGTCCCCCATCTTGGTCGACCAGCTCAGCTCTACCGGCTGGCCTGCCACCACCTCCGTGACATTCGCGGTGAAGTGCACGACCTCCGGAGGTGCCCGCTGGACCTGGACCTCCGCCGTCACTTCGATCCCCATCGCGTTCTGCCCCACGAGGAGGTAGGTGGCGGAGGGCTCCTGCGGCACGAACACGTAGCTCCCGGCTGCTCGCTGCGATTCCGGGATCGAGACCACCTCGGTCCGCTCCATCCCATCCACCCGGTAGAGCGCGAGGTGGGTCGCGTTCTCCGAGGTCCACTCCAGCTTCACGTTGGAGTCCACGGTCTCGTCGAAGGAGCTGGGGGTGGCGACGAGGGTGACGGCTGGATAGCCGTGGACGAGGAACTGCGCCGTCGCCTCCGCGGGGATCGAGCGGGGATCCGACGTGGTTGCCGTGAGGGTCAGGACGTGGGTGCCAAGTCCGGCGGCAGGGGTGATCGAGAGGCTCCCCTCCTGACCGACCAGCTCGTAGGTGCCGCCCCGATCATCTTCGACCACGAGGGTGGGAGATTCGAAGGCAGGATCGGGGAAAGCCGACCATCGTAGGGTGACGCTCTCTCCCAAGGTGATCTCCTCGGGGGCGGAGCTGAAGAGGGTGAGGGTGGGGCCCACGCCTACGCTCACGGTCCAGAGGTCCGAAGCGACGCCGGAGAGGTTCGAGACCGAGAGGACGAACTGGTAGCTCCCCGGGGCCGAGGGGGTCCAGCTGCAGGTGGACCCGTCGATTTCCTCGAAGTCCAAGCTCGCGCAGATCGGCTCCTCCTCGCCGTCGACCTCCAGGCGAACCTCGGTGCCACCTCCGCTGGTCCATTCGAAGTCGATGGTCTCGCCGAGCCAGAGGCTGTTCGAGCTGCCAGCGAAGGAGGTGACCGCCGGGGTCCCCACCTCCAGCGAGAGGGTCCGGGTGACCTGGGTCCCCAGCTCGTTGGAGGCGCGCAGCTCGAGGGTCGCGTCGATCAGGATCTGGATCGGAAGGCTGCCGGTGGTCAGGCCCGGATCCTCGAGGAAGAGGCGCTGGCCGTTGAGCCAGAGCTCCACTGCGGTTGCCCCGGTGGTGGTCCAGCTCGCCTCGACGAGCTGGCCGAAGCCGACCCAGCTCCGGTCCACCGAGAAGTCGTCGATCGTGGGGAGGGGCGCCACCCGGACCGTGACGCTCTCTCGCGCCTCGCCGAAGTCGTTGGAAGCGACCAGGGTGAAGATCGTCTCCGCCGTGACCTTGACCTCGATCGTCCCATCCGGGAGCGAGCTCGGCTCGAGGGTCAGCGCCTCGCCGGGCTCTGCCTCGAGGCGCAGCTCGTCCGCCTCCAGGACGCCGGCCCACTCCAGGGTCGCCCATCCGTCGCCGGCCTCGTCGAGCTCGATCAGCTCGGGGCCGGCGAAGGTCGCGATCGAGGGCTCGGGCGGTGGTGGCAGCGCGGAGACCTCCACCGTGAGCGTCCGCGAAGCGGGCTCGCCGGAGCGGCCGGTGGCGATCAGCTCGAAGCTCGAGGTCTCGGTCAGGAACACCTCCAGGCTCCCCGCCTCTATCGAGGCGTCCCCGATGTCGACCGCGTCGCCGTCCTGCAGGAGCAGGAGCCCGATGGCGTTGGAGGTCTGCCAGGAGAGCTCCGTGGTCCCGGGCCCTTCCAGGACCTCCGGGGCTGCGGAGAAGGAGGAGATGGCCGCCGCAGGGGCGACGCCTTCCGATCCGGGCTCGGAGCCGCCACAGCCCACCATGGCCAAGAACAAGGGGAAGCAGAGGTGCAGCAGAACTTGCTTCGGAGACCCTGGGCTATCAGACCGCATGAATCACTCCTCGAGCCGAGCGCAATGCGCAGTTCACAGGAGTTCATTGGGCCCCAGGCCCCGGCCAATTGCTCTACTTAATTCTTCAGTGATTTACGAAGAAGGCCGTAGGTGCCGTCGCTCTCGACCGGACGAAGGGTCAGGTTCAAAAGGCAGCTCTTGCGGGGACCCGCGGGTACCCGTACAACCCGCCGATGCGCTCTCTCGACCATTGCCCCCGCGAGCTGCTCGCGGATCTGCGGGGCCTCCTCACCGACTTCGATGGGACCCTCACCACCAAGGGCCGACTCACGGCAGAGACCTACACCGCCCTCTCCGAGCTGAAGGCGGCGGGTCTCTTTCTGGCCGTGGTCACCGGCAGACCGGCGGGGTGGGGCGAGCTGATCGCCAGGACCTGGCCGGTGAACGCCTGCATCGCCGAGAGCGGAGGGGTCACCTTCCACCGCGATCGGAAGGGAGCGCTGCACCGGACCTACTACGTCGACGACGAGGCGAAGCGACTGCGCGATCGGCGGAAGCTGCGCAAGCTGGTGGAGGAGGTCTGCGCCGAGTTCCCCGGCGCCCGGCTCTCGGCGGACTCCGCCTACACCGAGGTGGCCCTCGCCATCGACTGGAACGAGGACGTGAAGCTCACGGAAGAGGACGCGCGCAAGATCGAGGAAGCCTGCAAGGCCCGGGGGGCCAAGGCGGTCCGGTCGAGCATCCACGTGAACGTCTGGTTGGGAGATTTCGACAAGGGCACCGCTGCGGACGACCTCCTGGTGAAGGTGGCCAAGGCCCGGCTCTCCCGCGACAGGGAGCGCTACGCCTTCGTGGGCGACTCCCTCAACGACGAGCCCCTCTTCGACGCCTTCTCCCTGAGCTTCGGTGTTGCGGACGTGCGCAAGGTGGCGAAGGAGCTCGCGTCCACCCCGACCTGGGTCACCTACATGAAAGGCGGCGACGGATTTCAGGAGCTCGCCGCCGCGATCCTGGTGGCGAAGGATCGGATCGCCTGAAGCCGGTGCCCGCCCCGGGTTTCGCCGACGGAGCAGGCTGCCTCCTGGGCCCGGGGGCCTACTCACTCGATCAGAGTGTCGTCTCCCCGGGATCGGGGGCAGCGGCGGGGGTGGCCTCCTGCGCCCGGGGGCCGATGACCCGTTGGAGGCGACTCCTCGCTGCCTCGCCATCCACTGCGAAGAGCAGCGCGATCGCCAGGAGGGCGGCGCCGAGGCCGATCGCCCCCTGCCGAAGGATCCGATTCGGCGCCAGCCGGTGGTCTGCAGCGGGATCGAGGGTCTGGACCTCGTCCTCCCCGTCGGGGCCGAGGCGCCTCAGCCAGGCGAGGGCGGCGATCACCACCGGCGCGGAGATGGCCAGGAGGAGAAACGCCTCTGCGGCAGGGAGCTCGTCCGGTGATTCCGCAGCGAGTCCGCTGAGGACGAGGGCCGAGGCGACCCCGTTCTGGATCGCGTGGGCGAGGACCGCCGGCCAGATCGATCCGCTCCAGAGGCGAAGGAGGCCGAAGACCAGCCCCAGGGCGAAGAGCGCCAGGATCGACGCTGGATTGAAGTGGAAGGCGGCGAAGAGCACGCTCGTGATCAGGAGGGCGGGCACCACCCCGTGGCGGGCCTTCAAGACCCGCAGGAGGTAGCCGCGAAAGAGGAACTCCTCGCCGATGGGGGCGCAGACCGCGACGCCGAAGACCAGGAGGGCGCCCTCGAAGGTGGAGCGGACCTCGAAGAGCCGGGTGACGTCGTATTGCGCCGCTATCTCGGGTCCGACCAGGAGTCGGTTCAAGGCATTGATCGCGCCGGACGCGAAGAAGCCTCCGATCCCGGCGACGATCGCCGCGGGCCAGAGCCGGGCCTTCGGGGGATGCAGTGCCAGGAAGCCGACCGGTCGAAAATTCAGGGCGAGGACGAGGAGGAGGGTCAGCCCGGCGAAGACGAAGAGCTCCTCGAAGACGATGCCGAAGGCGGGGTTCGCGATCTGAACGAAGGATCCCAGGGTGATGTGGATCACCAGGATGAAGCCCAGGTAGGAGTAGGCGGGGCGGCTGGCGACGTCGGCCACGGGTGGGAGGGTCGTATCCAAGGTTTTGGAGGATCGGCACGGGAACTCGTCGGGTCAAGTCGATTCCCGGGCAGGTCGCGGTTAGCCTCCGCTGCATGAGACTTCCACTGCTGGGGCGCAAGGCGCTGCGCTTCGAATGCACCCGCTGCGGGGATTGCTGTAGGCGCACGGGCTACGTCTACCTGGGCTCCGAGGAGCCGGCCCGCCTCGCGGCGCATCTGGGCCTCGAGCTGCGGCAGCTCGAAGAGCGCTTCCTGCAGGCGCACGAGGACGGGAGCTGGATGATCGTGGTGGACGAGGCGGCGGGCGGCTGCCCGCTCCTCGCGGGGGATCTCTGCTCCGTGGAGGAGGTGAAGCCTGGCCAATGCAGGGCCTACCCCTTCTGGGAAGAGCTGGTGGGCGATCGAGCGGCCTGGCGCAAGGAGGCCCGGTTCTGCGAGGGGATCGGGAGGGGGGAGGAGATCCCCAAGGAAGAGGTGATGCGCAGGATGGCCCTCGACCCGGTGCCTTGAACGTTCGGCCGAAGGAGGGTCCTCCGCCGCGGGAGCGGTCTTCGACGCGAGATCGTACCGGGGCGATGGCGTTCGAGCCCGCGACCGGATATGGGATCCCCATGGCGCAGGACGCGAACAACCTCCTCTCGGGGCGGCGGGTGGTCTGGGGCTTCGGCGGCGGGATCGCCGCGTACAAGGCCTGCCAGGCCCTTCGCCTCTTCGTTCACGCCGGCGCCGAGGTCCGCGCCGCCATGAGCGAGGCCGCCACCCGCTTCGTCACGCCGCTCACCGTGCAGGCGCTCACAGGGGGCTCCGTCCTCACCCAGGTGCTGGAGCCCGCACAGGACGCGCAGTACGGCCACCTGGATCTGGCCCGGGGCGCGGATCTGATGGTGCTCGCCCCCGCCACCGCGGACCTGATCGCGCGGGTGCGCGCGGGGATGGGCAACGACGCGGTGACCACCACCCTCCTCGCCGCCCGCTGCCCGATCCTGGTGGCGCCCGCGATGAACGTTGCGATGTGGGAGAACGAGCAGGTGCAGGAGAACGTGGAGGCGCTGCGTCGCACCGGGCGTTTCCACTTCATCGGCCCCGCCGCGGGCCTCCTCGCGGATGGAGACGTGGGGGCGGGGCGGCTCTCGGAGCCGGAGGAGATCCTGTCGGCAGGGCTCTCGATCCTGGCTCCAAAGGATTTGCAAGGTGTGAAGGTGGTCGTCACGGCAGGGCCGACCCGGGAGCACCTGGATCCGGTGCGCTTCCTGAGCAACCCCTCCACCGGGAGGATGGGATACGCCATCGCCGCGGCGGCGCGGGCTCGAGGAGCGGAGGTGACCCTCCTCTCCGGCCCGACCGAGCTCGCACCCCCGGCCGGTGTTCGGATGGTCTCGGTCCTCTCTGCGGAGGAGCTCCTGGCTGCAGCCCTGGAGCACGCCGATTCCGCCGACGTCTTCGTCGCAGCGGCGGCGGTGGCGGATCAGCGCCCCGTCACCCGCGCTCCCCAGAAGGTGAAGAAGCAGCCCGGCACCGAGACCTTGGTCCTGGAGCGAACCCCCGACGTCCTCGCGACCTTCGGGGAGCGGGTCGCGGGCAGGAGCCCGAGGCCGCTCCTGGTCGGCTTCGCCGCAGAGACCGAGCAGGTGGAGGCGAAC
>Ga0180215_1000619_pt1 | contig 43274 bp, 33 predicted proteins | sample eDN3rd37CBELigBY_FD_128871 | JGI IMG/M metagenome (GOLD analysis project Ga0180215, IMG submission 128871) | Enriched backyard soil microbial communities from Emeryville, California, USA - eDNA 3rd pass 37_C BE-Lig BY (version 2) (version 2) | ecosystem: Environmental > Terrestrial > Soil >...
ACCGAGATCACCGCGGGCGGGTAGAACAGCACGTCGCCGCCGTGGTCGCGCAGCAGCCCGACCGAGAACAGGCAGATCGCCGTCGCGGTGATCAGCCCGAGGCCGGCCGCCAGCCCGTCGAGGCCGTCGATGAAGTTCATGGCGTTGACGATCGACACCGTCAGCGCCAGCGTGAGCAGGATGGACGCCACCTGGTCGAGCACGATCGTGCCCACCCCGCCGATCGGGATGTAGAGCACGCTCCAGGCGACGCCCATGGTGACCAGCACGCTGGCCGCGGTGATCTGGCCGGCGAACTTGGTCAGCGAGTCCAGTCCCCAGCGGTCGTCGATGAGCCCGACGACCATGATCACGCCGCCGGCGACCACCACCGCGGGCATGCCGGTGGAGTACACGAACCCGCGGGTCAGTGCCGGTAGCTGGGATGCCAGCAGCACCGCGGCGGCCACCCCGACGTACATCGCCAGCCCACCCATACGCGGGATGGGCTCGGTGTGCACGTCGCGGTCGCGCGGGATCGCGACGGCGCCGAGACGGCGCGCCAGCACCCGCACCCAACCGGTCGCGAAGTAGGTGATGATCGCCGCGGTCAGCCCGACCAGCGCGAGTTCGCGGATCGGGACACCGGCACCGCGATCGTTGAGCGCGAGCAGGGTCTCCACGGTCAGCCTGTCAGCGTCTCGGGGTCGATGCCGAGCACCTCGGCGATGGCGGCGACGGTGACGGGGCCCTCGCGCAGCACGCGGGGCGCCGGGCCGGTGAGGTCGACGATCGTCGACGCCGCCTGCTGTTCGGACGGGCCGGCGTCGAGGTACACGTCGACGAGGTCGCCGAGCTGGTCGCGGGCCTGCTGGGCGGTGACGGCCGCCGGTTGACCGGACTTGTTCGCACTGGACACCGCCATCGGGCCGACGGCACGCAGCAGCTCGATCGCCACCGGGTGCAGCGGCATCCGCAGCATCACGGTGCCGTGGGCGTCGCCGAGGTCCCACTGCAGCGACGGCGCCTGGCGCACCACCAGGCTCAGCGCACCGGGCCAGAACGCGCGGATCAGCTCACGGGCGGCGTCGGGGACGTGGAAGACCAGGCCCTCGATGGTGTGCCAGGATCCGACCAGCACCGGCACCGGCATGTCGCGGCCGCGGCCCTTGGCGGCCAGCAGCGCACCGACGGCCGCGCTGTCGAAGGCGTCGGCGCCGATGCCGTACACGGTGTCGGTGGGCAGCACCACCAGCCGGCCGTCCTTGAGCGAGCTGACCGCGGTGGCGATGCCCCGATCGCGCTGGTCGGGATCGGAGCAGTCGAACATGTCGGTCACATCGCCCTCCGTGCCGTCACGAACCGAGGCCGCCCGGCGAGGTCCCGGCGTGCCGTGATGTCGGTGAAAGCTGTTGTCCGCGCGAAGGATTCGACGGTCCGCGCGGAGGTGGTGTCGTCGTGCTCGATGGCGCACAGCCCGCCGTCGCGCAGCCAGCGGGCGGCCAGCCGGGTGATCGCGTCGATCACGCGCATCCCGTCCGGTCCGCCGAACAGGGCGTGCGCCGGGTCGTGGTCGGCGACCTCGGGCTCGAGCTCGGCGCCGTCGGGGATGTAGGGCGGGTTGGCGACGACGAGGTCGACCGCGCCGTCCAGCTCGGGCAGCAGTCCGGGGCCGGTGACGTCGGCGGCGATGATCTCGGCGGAGGTGCCCGCGAGGTTGCGCCGGGCGTACTCGAGGGCGGCCGGGTCGTCGTCGACGGCGATGACGCGCGCGCCCGGTCGGATGCGGGCCAGCGCCAGCGCCAACGCACCGCTGCCGGTGCACAGGTCCACGATGACGGCGTCGGCGGGCAGCGACTGGGCCATCGCCCACTCCAGCAGCGCCTCGGTCTCCGGCCGCGGGATGAACACCCCGGGCCCGACCTCCAGCTCGACGGGACCGAACGGCGCGGTCCCGACGAGGTGCTGCAGCGGGATCCGCCGGGCCCGCCGGGCGACGAGGTCCTGGTAGCGCGCGGCGAAGTCGGTGTCGGGTTCGATCAGCGCGAGCCGGCCGCGGTCGGCCCCGCAGACGTGGGCGGCGAGCAGCTCCGCATCGGTGCGGGGAGCGGCCACCCCCGCCGTGGCCAGCGTCGCCGCCGCCGCGTCGATCATCTGGCTGAGCCGGGTCATGCCTGTTGCAGGCGGGCTTGTTTGTCGGCGGCGGCCAGGGCGTCGAACAAGTCGTCGAGATCTCCGTCGAGCACCTGATCGAGGTTATGCGCCTTGAAGTTGATCCGGTGGTCGGCGATGCGGTTCTCGGGGAAGTTGTAGGTGCGGATGCGCTCGCTGCGGTCGACGGTGCGGATCTGGCTGGCGCGGTCCGCCGACGCCTCGGCCTGCGCCTGTTCCTCGGCCAGCGCCTGCAGCCGGGCGGCCAGCACCTGCATGGCGCGCGCCTTGTTCTGCAGCTGGCTGCGTTCGTTCTGGCAGGTCACCACGATGCCAGTGGGCAGGTGGGTGATGCGCACCGCGGAGTCGGTGGTGTTGACGCCCTGCCCGCCCTTACCCGAGGACCGGTAGACGTCGATGCGCAGATCGTTCTCATCGATCTGCACCTCCTCGACCTCTTCGGGCTCGGGGTAGACCAGCACGCCTGCGGCCGAGGTGTGGATGCGGCCCTGCGACTCGGTGACCGGCACGCGCTGCACCCGGTGCACGCCGCCCTCCCACTTCAGCCGCGACCAGACACCGTCGGCGGTGTCGCCCTTGCTGCGGATCGACAGCGTGACGTCCTTGTACCCGCCGAGGTCGGAGAACGTCTCGTCGAGGACTGTGACGGTCCAGCCGTGCCGCTCGGCGTAGCGGATGTACATCCGGGCCAGGTCCGCGGCGAACAGTGCGGACTCCTCGCCACCCTCCCCCGACTTGACCTCCATGACGACGTCGTCGGCGTCGTGCGGGTCGCGGGGTGCCAGCAGGTCGGTGAGCTGGGTGTCGAGCTGCGCGACGGTGGCGGCGAGCTCCTCCACCTCGGCGGCGAACGACGAGTCGTCGGCGGCCAGCTCCTTGGCGGCCTCCAGGTCACCGCGGGCGGCCTCGAGCTTGCGGTAGCACGCGACGATCGGCGACAGCTGCGCGAAGCGGCGGCCCACCTTGCGGGCCCGCGCCGCGTCGGCGTGCAGGTTCGGGTCGGAGAGCTGGCGCTCGAGGTCGGCGTGCTCGGCCAGCAGCGCATCGAGGGTCGACTCACTCATGCCGACCTCCTCCTCTCCGGTTGACCTGTCGTCGGCGCAGAACACAAACCGACGCCCGGCCTGACCGCGTGCGCGGCAGAACGGGCGTCGGGATGCGAGCTACTTGTCGTCGGCCTTGGCGGGCTTGGTGCGCTTGCCGTACCGCTTCTCGAAGCGGGCGACGCGGCCGCCGCTGTCGAGGATCTTCTGCTTGCCGGTGTAGAACGGATGGCACTGCGAGCAGACCTCGACGTGGATCTGGCCGCTGGCCTTGGTGCTGCGGGTCTGGAAGGTGTTACCGCAGCCGCAGATCACCGTGGTCTCGACGTACTCGGGGTGAATTCCCGTTTTCATGGCTTCCTCTTCGATCGTGGCCCCGGGTCGCCCCTCCGATCTGTGGAGGTGACAGGCGTGAACTGGAACCGAGGGTCGACGGTCCATTATGCCAGCTCAACCGTCGAGTTCCTAAACGCGGGCCCAGCGCCCGATATTCCAGCTAGAGCAGGCCTCTACCGACCAGCAGGCCGCCGAGCAGACCCCCGCCGCGCTGACGGTCACCGGTCTCCGGGTTCTGGTCGGGAAACGGTGTGCGGGTCTCGGGTGCGACGCTGATCGGCGCCCTGGTGGTCGGCGGCGACACCGGGGCCCGGGTGGTCGGTTCGGGCTCCGGTTCCGGTGCCGGGGTGGGCGGCGGTTCGGCGGGTTCGACGGGCGCGGGTGCCTGCTCCACTCGGGTCGGTTCCACAGGTGCCGGTTCGACAGGTGTCGGGACGGGTGCCGGCTCTTCGGGTGCCATCTCGAGGAAGGCCACCTCCACCGGTTGCGGCGGGTCGAACGACGGGGGCGGTGCCGTGGTGGTGGCGGTGGCCACCCCGGTCGGGACCGTCGGGTTCACCGGGATGTCGTTGGGCGGCACCGGATCGGCGCGGACCACCAACAGCACGGCCGCCGCGGTGCCGGCGGCTGCCGCCACGATCACCGCTGACCAGAGTTTTGTTTGCCCTCCCCCGGTGCGCTTGCGGTGGCGACCCACCTTTCTGCGCATGGGGCGATCCTACATACCGTTAGGACTGGAGCCGGTGGTATTTGCTGCCGTCGCGCTTCCAGAGCTCTCTGCCGTTGGGCTCGGCGCCCAGCGCGATGAGCTCGCGCTTGAGGATCTTGTTGGTGGCGGTGCTGGGCAACTGGTCGGCGACCCACACGTAGCGGGGCCAGGCCTTGGGTGAGAGGTCGGGCTGCTCGGCCAGGAACCGTTCGAAGGTCTCGGGGTCGAGGTCGGCGCCGTCCTGCAGCACGACGGCGGCCATCACCTGGTCGCCGACGAGGTTGTCGGGCACCGGGTAGACCGCGACCAGGCTAAGCGCGGGCAGCCGCATCAGGATGCGCTCGATCGGTGCGGCCGCGAGGTTCTCCCCGTCGACGCGCATCCAGTCCGCGGTGCGCCCGGCCAGGTAGATGAACCCGTCGGCGTCGCGGTAGGCCAGGTCACCGGACCAGTACATGCCGTGGCGCATCCGCTCATCGGTGGCGTCGGGGTCGTTGTAGTAGCCGCGGAACAGCCCGCTGCCCTGGGTGTTGACGATCTCGCCGACCGCCTCGTCGGCGTTGCGCAGTACCCCGTTCTCGTCGAACTCGGCGACCGGACACTCGGTGAGGGTCTCGCTGTTGTAGATCGCCACGCCCGGAAAACCCTTGCCGATCGACCCTTTCGGGGTGTCCGGGGTGCGGGTGATGATGATCGCGTTCTCGGTGGACCCGAAGCCGTCGTCGACGAGCACGTCGAACCGGCGGGAGAACTCCTCGATGTCGCGGTCGGTGGCCTCGTTGCCGAACGCCACCCGCAGCGGGTTGTCGTGGTCGTCGGGCTGCTCGGGGGTGGCCAGGATGTAGGCCAGCGGTTTGCCGACGTAGTTCATGTACGTCACGCCGTAGCGGCGGACGTCGGACAGGAACCGCGACGCCGAGAACTTCGCGGGCACCATCGCCGCCCCGGCCACCAGCGCCGGCGCCCAGCCGCTGACCAGCGCGTTGGAATGGAACAGCGGCATCGACAGATAGCAGGTGTCGGCCTCGGTCAGCTCGAACTTCTGCACCAGCGCGGTGCCCGCGAACAGCGGGAACATGTGCGGCACCTGCACCGCCTTGGGCTCGCCGCTGGTGCCGGAGGTGAAGATCATCATGAAGGTGTCCTCGGCGGTGACCTCGCGCAGCGGCGCGAAGTCGGGTGCGGCCGCGAGGAGGTCGGCCCACGCGGGCTGCGAGGTGTCGAAGACCGTCACACCCGGCAGGTCCAGGCCCTCGAGCAGGGGGCGGTGTTCGGCGTCGGTGATGAGGTACTGGCAGTCGACCTTGAGGATGTCGCGGGCCAGGGCGGGGCCGCGGCGGGTGTTGTTGATGCCGCACACCACGTAGCCGCCGAGCCCGGCGGCGGCCAGCGCGGTCAGCATGTCGGGGGTGTTGCCGAGCAGGACGCCGACGTGCAGCGGCCGGTCCGGGTCGGCGGCGGCGATCAGCGCGGCGGCCTGCTGTTTGGCGTCGTCGAGGTATTCGCGGTAGGTCCAGGTGCGGTCGCCGTAGCGAATCGCCACGGTGTCGCGGTCGGCGCGTTCGCCGAGGAGCTGCTGAAGCGTGTCCGCCATGGCTCACCTCTCGACCGTGTGAACAGATTGTGAAATCTGTCTACCATGACACAATGCGCGGACTGCCCCGAATCGAGGCGACACTATCGGAGGAGTCCACCCGATGACGAGCCCCACCGCGACCAAGAGCGTCCGCGATCGCCTGATCGACGCGGCGGAGGTTTGTCTGCGCGCCAAGGGGATCCGGGCGACGACGGTGTCGGAGGTAGCCGAGGTCGCCGGGGTGTCACGCGGCTGGCTGTACCGCCACTTCCCGGACAAGGCGTCGCTGCTGGGCGCGGCGATCGTCCGGTTGAACGACGCGTTCTGGTCGCAGGCACACGCGATGCTCGAACAGGTCGAGGGTCTCGACCGTCAGCTCACCGCGGGCGTCCTGTACGGCCGGACCGCCTACGACGATCCGGGCGCGCTGCTGATGAAGCTGCGCATCGAGGAACCCGAGGAGTTCGCCGCCTGCGCGGGTGCCGGCGTGCAGGGCCTGGTCCCCGACCTCGCCGAGTTCTGGACGCGCTATCTGGTGGCCGCCCGCGACAACGGGGAGATCCATCCCGACACCGACATCGCGGAGGCCTCGGAATGGCTTGCCCGCGTTCTCATTTCGCTGGCCACCGTACCGGGCAACACGCTCGACCCGAGTGACGCCGACGCGGTGCTGCGGCACCTGCGCCGCTACGTCATGCCGGGACTGCGCACCGCCCCGGAGTGATTTCGGTGTAGTCGGTGGCGGCAGGCGCAACCGACTACACCCAAATCGCCTCTTAGTCGGTGTCCATCGAGCCCGGGGCGGTCTTGGAGACCTGCACCAGGAACTCGTAGTTGTTCTTGGTCTTGCGCAGCTGGCTGAGCAGCAGGTCGATGGCCTGGTGCGGATCCAGGCCGGACAGCACCCGGCGCAGCTTGTGCACGATCGCGAACTCGTCGGGCGAGAGCAGCAGCTCGTCCTTGCGGGTGCCGGACGGGTTGACGTCGACGGCCGGGAACACGCGGCGCTCGGCGATTTTGCGGTCGAGCTTGAGCTCAGCGTTGCCGGTGCCCTTGAACTCCTCGAAGATCACGGTGTCGCCGGTCGAACCGGTCTCGACCATCGCGGTGGCGATGATCGTCAGCGAGCCGCCCTCTTCGATGTTGCGGGCCGCGCCGAGGAACCGCTTCGGCGGGTACAGCGCGGTCGAGTCGACACCACCGGACAGGATGCGACCCGACGCCGGGGAGGCGTTGTTGTACGCACGGCCGAGGCGGGTGATCGAGTCGAGCAGCACGACGACGTCCTTGCCCTGCTCCACCAGCCGCTTGGCCCGCTCGATCGCCAGCTCGGCGACCTGGGTGTGGTCTGACGGCGGCCGGTCGAAGGTCGAGGAGATGACCTCGCCCTTGACCGAGCGCTGCATGTCGGTCACCTCTTCCGGACGCTCGTCGACGAGCACCACCATCAGGTGGCATTCCGGGTTGTTGGTGGTGATCGCGTTGGCGATGTCCTGAAGGATCGTGGTCTTACCGGCCTTCGGCGGCGACACGATCAGCGCGCGCTGGCCCTTGCCGATCGGCATGATCAGGTCGATCACACGGGTGGTCAGCTTCTCCGGCGTGGTCTCCAGCCGCAGCCGCTTGTTCGGGTACAGCGGGGTGAGCTTGCCGAACTCGGGCCGCTTGCGCGCCTCCTCGACCGGCTTGCCGTTAACGGTGTCCAGCCGGACCAGCGGGTTGAACTTCTGCCGCGGATTCTTGTCGCCCGCGTCCCCTTCCCGGGGCACGCGCACCGCACCCGTCACCGCGTCACCGCGGCGCAGGCCGTTCTTGCGCACCATGTTCATCGACACGTACACGTCGTTCGGGCCGGCCAGGTAGCCGGAGGTGCGCACGAACGCGTAGTTGTCGAGCACGTCGAGGATGCCCGCGACGGGCTGCAGGACGTCGTCCTCGCGCACCTCGGTCTCGCCGTCGCCGCCGCTGCCGCCGCGCTCACGGCGCCGGCGGTCACGGAACCGGCGACCGCGACGGCCGCCACGGCCCTCGCCGTCGTCGTCGCCGCCGCGGTTCTGGCCGCCCTGGTCGTTCTGCTGGTCGCCCTCGGACTTGTCGGACTTGTCGGACTTGTCCTGCTTGGCGCCCTCACCCTTGGGCTCGGACCCACCCGCAGGCGCGTCGGCGGCCTTGTCCTGGGCAGCCTTGTCCTGGGCAGCCTTGGCCTCGGGGGCCTTGTCCTGAGCGGACTGCACCTCGGGGGCCGGCTCGCTCTTGACCTCGGCGGGTGCCTCGGCGGCCACGGCGTCGAGCGCGATCTGGCCACCCTCGGTGCCCTCGGGCGAACCGGTGCCACGCGATGCGCCACGGCGCTCGCGGCGACGCGGCTGCGAGGCCGCGGGAGCCTCACCGGCGTCGGCGGGAGCCTGACCGGCCTCGGCGGACGCGGTCTTCTTGCCGCGGCCGTTGGTGTCACCGCGGCGTTCGCGGATGGCGGCGACGAGCTCGCTCTTGCGCATGCCCGAGGCGCCCTCGATGCCGATCTCCTTGGCCAGGGCGCGCAGTTCCGGCAGCACCATCGTGGACAAGGCGGTCGAACGGGCGGCGGGCGCGCTGGTCGCGTCGTCTGCTGCCGCAGTTGAAATCTTTGGACTCACGGTGTCCGACAGCGAATTGTTATCGCTGCCGCCCCCAGCCGTGATCAGGTCCGTATCAGTCACGGAGTTCCTTTCTTTCCCTCGCTGAACTTGTCATGCGGGGGTTCGGTGCGTTCAGCCGATCCGCTGAACGCGTGGGCCCCACCATTGCCTCTGCAAAGGTGATCGCCGGGAGTCGCCGGTATGCGGCGAACCGTCACACACGAGAAGAATTGGTGGTGTCCTAGTGTCGGCGCAGGTAGAGACGCTGCGATTGCCGGACGAGAGCGAGAATATCCCGCTTCGCTGCGGGAATCAAGAAAGACACGTGCGCCGTGTGACGTGTGTCAGGCCGCAATTGCGGCTTCTCAACTCCGCACAGCCACGCCAGACGCCCATCGGACGCTGTCGCCGACGGTCATCTCGGTGACGGTGAACCCGTTGGCGGAGCCGTACTCGAAAGCCTCGGCGGGCAGGTCCGACGTGGTCAGTGCCAGTACCGACGGTCCCGCCCCCGAGAGCACCCCCGCGATTCCGTAACGCCGCAATACCCGCAGGTATTCCGCGGACGCCGGCATCGCCGCGGCCCGCTGCGGTTGGTGCAGGACGTCCTCGGTGGCCGCCATCAGCAGGTCCGGCCGCTCGGTGAGCGCCACCACCAGCAGTGCCGCCCGGCTGAGGTTGAACCGCGCGTCGGCGTGGCTGACGTTCTCCGGGAGCAGAACGCGGGTTTCGGCGGTCGACGAGCGCACTTCGGGAATCGCGGCGAACAGCCGGATGTCGGGGTGCACCCGGATCGGCGCCGCGCGGTAGTGCGTTGCGGTGCCGTCCACCTCGGTCCACGACACCACTCCCCCGCCGAGCACCGCGGCCGACGCGTTGTCGGGGTGGCCCTCGAACTCCGAGGAGAGTTGGACAAGGTCCTGCTGCGACAGTGTGGCCAGACCCGCCTGCGCGACAAGGCCGTTGACCACAGCCAGACCGCCGACCACCGCAGCCGCCGACGAGCCGAGACCGCGGGAGTGCGGAATGTCGTTGCGGCAGCGCACAACCAGGCCAGGCGCGGTCACACCGGCGGCCTGCATTCCCCGTTCGATGGCACGCACGACCAGATGACTGGCGTCCAGCGGCACCTGCCCGGCGCCCTGCCCCTCGACCTCGACGGTCAGGCCGGATTCCGTTGTCTCGACGACGATCTCGTCGTACAGACTCAGGGCGATGCCGAGGCTGTCGAAGCCGGGGCCGAGGTTGGCGCTGGAGGCGGCGACGACGGACGTCGCGGTCAGTCCGACGGGAAGAGCGTGTGTCACCGGTCTATCCCAGGCCCAGCTTCTCGACGACAGCGGCGGGGTCCACCGGCACCGCGATGACATCGGGCATGCCCTTGAGCGCGGTGTCAGGATCCTTGAGGCCGTTGCCGGTGACGGTGCACACGACGGTGGATCCCTTGGCGACCCAGCCGTCTTCGATCGACTTGAGCAGCCCGGCGATGCTGGCGGCCGAAGCGGGTTCGACGAACACGCCCTCCGTCGCCGCGACCAGGTGGTATGCCTTCAGGATCTCGTCGTCGGTGGCGGCGAGGAACCGACCGCCGGACTGGTCCTTGGCCTCCACCGCCGTCGTCCACGACGCCGGTGAGCCGATCCGGATCGCCGTGGCGATGGTCTCGGGGTTCTTCACCGGTTCACCGAGCACCAGGGGGGCGGCGCCGGCGGCCTGGGTGCCGAGCATCCGCGGCAGCTTGTCGGAGAGCCCGTCGCGGTGATACTCGGTGTAGCCCTTCCAGTACGCGGTGATGTTGCCGGCGTTGCCGACCGGCAGCGAGTGCACGTCGGGGGCGGTGCCGAGCGCGTCGACGATCTCGAAGGCGGCGGTCTTCTGCCCCTCGATGCGGAACGGGTTGACCGAGTTGACCAGTGAGATGGTCGGGAAGTCGGCGGCCAGCTTGCGCGCCAGTTCCAGACAGTCGTCGAAGTTGCCGTCGACCTGAATGATCTTGGCGCCGTGCATGACCGCCTGCGCGAGCTTGCCCATCGCGATCTTGCCCTGCGGCACCAGCACCGCGCTGGTGATGCCGGCGCGGGCGGCGTAGGCGGCCGCGGACGCCGACGTGTTGCCGGTCGAGGCGCACAGCACGGCCTTCTGGCCGCGCGCCACGGCCTCGGTCACGGCCATGGTCATGCCGCGGTCCTTGAACGACCCGGTCGGGTTGAGCCCCTCGATCTTGAGATGCACTGTGCAGCCGGTGAGTTCGGACAGCCGCGGGGCGGGCAGCAGCGGTGTGCCGCCTTCGCGCAACGTGATCGGCTTCCAACTGTCCTGCACGGGCAGCCGGCTGCGGTAGGCCTCGATCAGGCCGGGCCACGGCTGGTGCACGGCCTGCGACTGGGCGGTCATTCGTCGGTTCCTTCCATGCGGAGCACGCTGTTGATGCTCTGCACCACGTCGAGATCCTCGAGCGCGGCCACGGTTTCGGACAGCGCGGCGTCGGCGGCCTTGTGGGTGACGACGACGATGCGCGCACCGCACCGCTGTCCGCCCTGGTCGACCATGCCCTCCTGACGCACCTCGGCGATGCTGACGTCGCGCTTGGCGAATTCGGCGGCCACCGCCGACAGCACGCCGGGGCGGTCGCTGACGTTCATGTTCACGTAGTAGCGGGTCGGGATCATCCCGATCGGCGCGATCGGCAGCTTGGCGTAGCGGGATTCGCGCGGGCCGCGGCCGCCCTGCACCCGGTTGCGGGCAGCCATCACCAGATCGCCCATCACCGCCGAGGCGGTCGGCGCACCACCGGCGCCCTGCCCGTAGAACATCAGCCGGCCGGCGGCCTCGGCCTCGACGACGACCGCGTTGAACGCGCCGTTGACGGCGGCCAGCGGATGGCTCAGCGGCACCAGCGCCGGGTAGACGCGAGCCGAAACCCGTTGCTGCCCTTCGTCAGTGGTGATCCGCTCGCAGATGGCCAGCAGCTTGATCGTGCAGCCCAGCGCGCGGGCGGAGGCGAAGTCGGCGGCGGAGACCTTGGTGATGCCCTCGCAGTGGACGTCGTCGGAGGTGACCCGGGTGTGGAACGCGATCGAGGCCAGGATCGCGGCCTTGGCGGCGGCGTCGTGGCCCTCGACGTCGGCGGTCGGGTCGGCCTCGGCGTAACCCAGCGCGCTGGCCTCGGCCAGCGCCTCGGCATAGTCCGCGCCGGTACTGTCCATCGCCGAGAGGATGTAGTTGGTGGTGCCGTTGACGATGCCGGCCACCCGCACCACGGTGTCACCGGCCAGCGACTGGGTCAGCGGGCGGATGACCGGGATGGCACCGGCCACCGCGGCCTCGAAGTACAGGTCGACCCGGGCGGCCTCGGCGGCCTGGGCCAGCTCCCCGGTGGACACGGCCATCAGCGCCTTGTTGGCGGTCACCACCGACTTGCCCTGCTCCAGCGCGGCCAGGATGGCCTTGCGGGCGGGCTCGACCGGGCCCATCAGCTCGACGACGATGTCGACGTCGTCACGGGAGACGAGTTCTTCGATGTTGTCGGTGAGCATCTCGACGGGAACACCGCGGTCGTCGGAGACCCGGCGCACACCGACACCCCGCAGCACCAGGGGTGCGCCGATGCGGGCGGCCAGGTCCTCGGCGCTCTGCTCGATGATGCGCACGACCTCGCTGCCGACGTTCCCCAGACCGAGGACCGCTACGCCGATGGGCTTCTCGTCAGTCATCGCTACCTCACTTCCAAACTCAGTAGATCGTCGACCGTCTCCCGGCGCAGGATCAGACGGGCCTTGCCGTCGCGCACGGCCACCACGGCGGGACGGCCGATCAGGTTGTAGCGGCTCGACATCGAATAGCAGTAGGCGCCGGTGGCCGCGACGCCCAGCAGGTCGCCGGGCTCGATGTCACCGGGCACCCAGGTGTCGCGCACGACGATATCTCCGCTCTCACAATGCTTTCCGACGATGCGGGCGAGCACCGGCTCGGCGCCGGTGACACGTGAGACCAGCCGCGCGTCGTACTCGGCCTCGTACAGCGAGGTGCGGATGTTGTCGCTCATTCCGCCGTCGATGCTGACGTAGCGACGGTACGCGGTGGGGCTGATCGCGACGTCCTTGACGGTGCCGACCTCGTAGAGCGTGATCGTGCCCGGCCCGGCGATGGCCCGGCCGGGCTCCACCACCAGGCGCGGGGTGGGCAGCCCGACGGCGGCGGACTCGTCGCGCACGATCTGCGCCAGCTTGGCGGCCAGCTCGGCCACCGGCGGCGGGTCGTCGGCGGGAAGGTACGAAATACCCAGTCCGCCACCGAGATCGACGATCGACATCTGCGCGGTCTTCTCGACACCGAACTCGGCGACGACGTCGCGCAGCAGCCCGATGACGCGGTGCGCGGCGATCTCGAAGCCGGCGACGTCGAAGATCTGCGAGCCGATGTGGCTGTGCAGGCCGACCAGACGCAGGTTGTCGGCCTCGAAGACGCGGCGCACCGCCTCCATCGCGGCACCCGAGGCCAGCGACAGCCCGAACTTCTGGTCCTCGTGGGCGGTGGAGATGAACTCGTGGGTGTGGGCCTCGACGCCGACCGTGACCCGGATCAGGACGTCCTGGACCACGCCCGCGGCGGCGGCGATCTTGTCCAGCCGGTCGATCTCGATCATCGAGTCGACGACGACGTGCTCGACACCGGCCTGCACCGCAGCGGTCAGCTCGGCGACCGATTTGTTGTTGCCGTGCACGGCGATCCGCTCGGCGGGGAAACCGCCGGCCAGGGCGACGGCCAACTCACCGCCGGAAGCCACGTCCAGCGACAGCCCCTCCTCGGCGATCCAGCGGGCGACCTCTTTGCACATGAACGCCTTGGCGGCGTAGCGGACGTTCTCGCCCCCGCCGAACGCCGCGGCGATCTCGCGGCAGCGGGACCGGAAGTCGTCCTCGTCGACGACGAAGGTCGGGGTGCCGAACTCGGCGGCGATGTCGGTGACCTTCACCCCGCCGATGGAGACGACCCCGGCGGCGTCGCGAACGGTGCTGCGGGGCCACACATTCGGCGCCAGCAGCAGGGTCTCGTCAGGCGACTGCGGACGGGGCGGCGCACCGGCGTGGTGCACCTCGTCGGCGTGCCGGGGTCCGGCGGGGTGGGCGATCACATGCGCTCCGGAGCGGAGACGCCGAGGATGCCGAGCCCGTTGGCGATGACCTGGCGGGTGGCCTGGCACAGGGCCAGCCGGGCCCGGTGCAGATCGGTGGCTTCCTCGTCCCCCTGCGGCAGCACGCGGCAGGAGTCGTAGAAGCGGTGGTAGTCACCGGCAAGGTCCTCGAGATAGCGCGACACCCGGTGCGGTTCGCGAAGGGTCGCAGCGGTTTTCAGCACCCGCGGGAACTCGCCGAGGTTGCGGATCAGCGTGCCCTCCTTCTCGTGGGTGAGCAGCTGCAGGTTCGAGGTGTCGGGGGTGACGCCGAGGTCGGCGGCGTTGCGGGCCAGGGCGCACAGCCGCGCGTGGGCGTACTGCACGTAGTAGACCGGGTTCTCGTTGGTCGCCGAGGACCACAGCTCCAGGTCGATGTCGATGGAGGTGTCGACCGACGACCGGATCAGCGCGTAGCGGGCGGCGTCGACACCGATCGCCTCGACCAGGTCGTCGAGCGTGATGACGGTGCCGGCGCGCTTGCTCATCCGGACGGGCTGACCGTTGCGGACCAGGTTGACCATCTGGCCGATGAGGACCTCGACGGTGTCCGGGTCCTCGCCCAGGGCGGCCGCGACGGCCTTCAGGCGGGCGATGTAGCCGTGGTGGTCGGCGCCGAGCATGTAGATGCACAGGTCGAAGCCGCGCTGGCGCTTGTCGAGGTAGTAGGCGATGTCACCGGCGATGTAGGCGGGCATGCCGTCGCTCTTGATGACGACGCGGTCCTTGTCGTCGCCGTAGTCGGTGGTGCGCAGCCAGACCGCGCCGTCCTTGTCGTAGATGCTGCCGGCCGCGCGCAGCCGCTCGATGGCCTCGGCGACCCGGCCGGAGGTGTGCATCGAGTCTTCGTGGGTGTAGACGTCGAAGTCGGTGCCGAAGTCGTGCAGGGACTTCTTGATGTGGTCGAACATCAGGTCCACGCCGATGGCGCGGAAGGTCTCGCGCTGCTGCTCGTCGGGCAGGTCCAGCGCGCCCGGCTCCTTGGCGAGCACCTGGGCGGCGATGTCGGCGATGTAGTCGCCCGCGTAACCGTCCTCCGGGGTGGGCTCACCCTTGGCGGCGGCGATCAGGGAGTTGACGAACCGGTCGATCTGGGCGCCGTGGTCGTTGAAGTAGTACTCGCGGGTGACGGCCGCGCCCTGCGACGACAGCACCCGGCCGAGCGCGTCGCCGACCGCGGCCCAGCGGGTACCGCCGATGTGGATGGGCCCGGTGGGGTTGGCGGAGACGAACTCGAGGTTGATGTTGCAGCCCTTGAGCTCGTCGGAGTGCCCGTAGGTCGCGCCGGCGGCCAAGACGTCGGAGACCAGGACGTTCTGGGCGGCCGCATCCAGCCGCAGGTTGACGAAGCCGGGGCCGGCGACGTCGGCCGCCGAGATGCCCGGGTGCTCGGCCAGCGCGGCGGCCAGCCAGCCGGCCAGCTCGCGCGGGTTGGCGCCGACCTTTTTGCCCACCTGAAGCGCCAGGTTGGTGGCGTAGTCACCGTGGTCGGGGTTGCGGGGACGCTCGACGGTGACCGTTTCCGGCAGGGCGGAGGTATCGAGGCCATGCTCGGACAACACCGTGGTCGCGGTGGTCTTGAGCAGGTCGGCCAGATCGGCAGGGGTCACGAGGGTCCATCCTATGGTCTCGGGTGGTCAGGCCCCGAATCCGCACACCCTCGGGGCTATGCGTTAGGCTGTGCACGCCCACTGGCGCAGTGATGACATGCGCCCCCGTAGCTCAGGGGATAGAGCGTCTGCCTCCGGAGCAGAAGGCCGCAGGTTCGAATCCTGCCGGGGGCACCATCTGACCAGCAGCGACGCACGGCCGCGCAATACGCCGTCGACGTCGACCCCAGCACCTGAGCTCGGCTCGTGGGGCAGAACCCGCAGTAGAACGCCACCAACCATTGCGTGACGTGACGGTCGAGGATGGCCGGGTCACTGGCATCCGCGGCAATCCCGACGATGTCTGTTTTTCCGGATTTTCAGACTGGGGATCCACGTGCGGATGCTCGACGAACGGAGTCAGGGACAGTCGGCCTGGTGCTCACCCCGGCTTCATGTCGGGAGTCCGCCGGCAAGGACCTCTAGAAATTGCTGTGACGTCAGTAATTCACCTATTTGCGTTTGCGCACGATGATGCGCTTTTGGCGAATTTATATGGCTTCCTAATCAAAGTTTGCCAGAGGGACTACTGCCGTTCCCCGACTCGCCGAACGCCTCGTCGGGGGATCTCATATTACGTTGCTAAACAAAGCTTTTCACGGGCATTTCCGGACGTACGTTTCGCGTGAGTCCGCAACGACCCTTGCCGCAGGTGCTCGCATCCCATCGCGCGGTATGCATACACAACGAACCATAGCAAATTCCGTACAACATGTACGGACTGGGAGAAGGATTTGCCGTGGGTTCTGCGCGTTATATCGGTCGGGTGGGTGCTCTAGCCGTTGCGTTGGGGGTGGGCATGGCCGTGGCCGCCTTCCCCACCGTCGCATTCGCCGACAACGACACCGAGCAGTCAGACTCCGCGCCGGCTCCGACAGAGCCCGCACAGGAGGAGACAGCACCGAACGCCATCGAGGCGACTCCGTCGAACCAATCCGATCCGCTGTCGGACCCGACGGATCCGACAGCCCCTCCGACCATGAACATTGGCGCCTCCGGCGGCGCCAACACCACGATCGGCGAGGAAACAGAACCCACCGAGGAAGTCGACGCCGAGGCCACCGAGCCGGAAAGCGTGGAGACCGGCCCCACGCCTGTGTTGTCCGTGCCCGATCCCACGCCGCCGCCCCCGGCAGAGAAGGAGGCCAAGTCACAGAACACCGTGGTGACGCCGACACCAGCGCCGCCCGCTCCCACGCTGGAACCGCCGTCCGCCGCGTCTCACGATTACAGCCGCGCGGCCCGTCAGCCGCAGGCTGCCCAGCCCCAGTCAGCGTTGTCGGTGACGGCGGCCCAAGTCGACGCCACCGATCCGGAGCCGGACGCTGCTGACATCGACGAGGCCGCGGTCGAGACGGAAGACGTTGCACCGGAACCCGTCCCGACAGATCCGTTCACCGCGGTGGCCACCGCGTTCTTTGACCTCGCGTCGAGTTTCGTCGCCGCGTGGCTGACTCCCTTCTTCGGCTCCGGCTCGGACTCCCCCGCGGAGGCACCGCTGCTGTGGACGGTGCTCGCCTTCGTCCGCCGTGAGTTCGAGCGCTCGTTCTTCAACAAGAGCCCCATCGCGAACGACGACGAGTTGACCACGACCGTAGGCACCGTCGCGACCGGCGACGTGCTCGCCAACGACGTTGACGCCGATGGTGATCCGCTACGTGCGAGCCTGGTGAGCGGGCCTGCGCATGGGGCGGTGACGCTCAACGCCGACGGTTCCTACACCTACACCCCGGAGTCCGGGTACACCGGCACCGACAGCTTCACCTACGCCGTCACCGATGGGGCCGACTCGTGGCATGTGCACGGATGGGACAGCTTCCTTCGCCCCAACGGAGGCCACACCTCCACCGCGACGGTCACCATCACCGTGGCCCCGGCCGAGCCTGAGGAGCCCGCCGAGAACATCGCACCGACCGGCTACGCGGACGTCGTCAAGACGACGCCAGGCACGCCGCTGATGACCAGTGCCGCGTCGCTGCTCGCCAACGATGTCGATCGCGACGGCGGCCCGTCACCGCTCACGATCACCGCCGTCGCCGATCCGTACTCGGGATCTGTCGAGATCGATTCGGAGACAGGCAATCTGATCTACACACCCGCTGAGGGTTTCGAGGGTCAAGACTTCTTCACGTACACCATCTCCGACGGAGAAGCCGACAGCGATCCCATTTCCGTGTTGGTCGCCGTCACGGAGCCGTCCGGCAATATCGCTCCCATCGCGACTGATGAGACCTGGACCACCCAGCAGGACACCCCGCTGCCACTCAACCAGTCCATGCTCACCGGCGACGACCACGACCCCGACAATGCCCCGATCCCCGTGCTGTCGTCGTTCTTGGTGACCCCGCCCGCACACGGCACCTTCGTGGTCGACTACGAGAACCTGCGCCTGCTGTACCAACCGGACGCCGGGTTCGTGGGCACCGACACGTTCACCTATCAGGCTTTCGACGGCGAGGACCTGTCGAACATCGCAACGGTGACGATCGAAGTCACCGAGAAGACACCGAACACCCCGACCGCCTGGATGGACGTTGTGAAGGCCCCGGCCAACAGTTCCACGGTGATCTCCAAGGAGGCGCTGTTGGCCAACGACTTCGACCCCGACACCGACCAGTCCGACCTGACCGTCGAGATACTCCGGCAGCCGCCGTTCGGGACAACGGTTCTCGATCCGTCGACCGGAGCGATCACCTACACGCCCACGCCCGGTTTCACCGGGTTGGACGGCTTCGTCTACCGAGTCTTCGACGGCACCACGTACAGCGCCGCCACCGCCGTGGTCGTCGTGGTCGGTGACCGCGACAACGTCGCGCCAACCGCGAACGACGACACCCTGACCACAGAAGTCGATGCCCCGGTGTTTGTGGATTTCCCGAGCGGGCTGACCGACAACGACACCGACCCCACCTTCGACCCACTGGTTCCGTTCGTCGTCGATCACCCGTCACACGGGAGACTCACCACCGATCCGCTCGCTCCGAGATGGATCTACACCCCCGATCCCGGCTTCACCGGCACGGACACCTTCACCTACCGCGCGTTCGACGGCAGCGACGTCAGCAACGTGGCCACGGTGACGATCAACGTGGTCGACGGCGCTGTCGTCTAGACACTGCTCGCGAGTCCACCCGGGGATGCTTTCCCCGGGTGGACTGATGCGTTCCCCTAGTGCACATCAACCGGTGTCAGCGTGATGGGCACCCAGTGCGTGCCCGGCCCCTCGCCCGGGCAGCCCGCTCCGCCGACCTCGAGTGTGCGTTCACCGTGGAAGCTGCCGTCCCCGTTGGGAATCCAATAGTCTGAGCGCAGCGACGGCACAGCCGTACCGGCATCGGTCCGGGAACACAGGTAGGGCTGCTCGCCGCTGGTCTGCCAGCGGTCACCCCTCCACCGATACTCGTACTCCGTTGGCGCACCCGGATTTCGCGCCTGGTCATCGCTGTTGTCCATGCGCGCGATACACCCGTTACCGTCGCAGTGCGTGGTGAACGACACCGGATAGCTCTTGGACTCCATCGACGTGGGCGCGCCGTTGAACGTCTGGCGGGCGAAGTCGACGAACACGTCGTAGTCGCCGTAGAGCGGTGGTGGCTCCTCACGGTCCGCGTGGGCCACGGGCATCACGAATGATGCGGCGGTGACCGCCAGGACGACGGCGGCTGATCTCCACATCGTCACTGGGTAGCACACGACGACCGGCCTCGGCGGCGATTCGCCCCTTTGCGCGGATCAGCGGGGGCGCTGCTGGGCCACGCTCGTGATGATGCCGTGCTGGACGCAGTGCCGGCTGCCGGGCGCGGGATTCGCGACGCAGCCCGGGCTGCGACACGTTCTCGGCAGGTAACTCATGTCGGAATTCTCCTTGACCACACCGGATCCCGCCACTCGAACGGGTCACCGAAACGATGAAGGTCCGCCCCGTCAGACGCTGCTGCGCCTGCCGGGACGGACCGTCGTGTCCTAGGACGGTTGGCTAGTCGTCGCCGGAGGAGTCGCCACCCCCGGAATCGGAACCCGACGAACCGTTGTCACCGTTCTGGCTGGTCCCGAGGCCGCCGTTGCCACCCGGGCCGGCGACGGTTCCGCCGTCGCCGCCGTTGCCGCCGACTCCGGTACCTCCGAAGGCGATACCGAATCCACCCGAGCCGCCGCGCCCGCCACGGCGGGTGCCGGTGCCGCCCTTACCGCCGGCGCCGCCCTCGCTGTCTCCGGTGATGCTCGCCGCGGAGCCGCCCCGCCCGCCGCGGGCACCCGTCGTCCCGTCGGTGCTGGTGCCTCCGTTGCCACCGGCACCGGCGACGCTGCCACCGCTGATCGTGGCGCTGTTACCGCCGTCGCCGCCGCTGCCGGGCACCTCTCCGCTACCGCCGTTGCCGCCCGATCCACCGGTGGCGCTGACGACCGAGGCCGCGTTGCCGCCGTTACCGCCGGCACCACCGTAAGTCGGTGCCTCACCGCCGTTTCCACCGTCACCACCGGTGGCGATGGCGATCCCGGTCGCCGACCCGCCCGCGCCGCCGTTGCCGGCCGCGAAGTCGCCCTCGCCGCCATCACCGCCGTCGCCGCCCTCACCGGCAGCCAGGGCCCAGCCGGTGCCGCCGCTGCCGCCGGGTCCGCCGAACAGGCCGCCCTTGCCGCCGTTTCCGCCGTCACCGGCCACACCGAGCAGGGTGTGCAGGAACGGCAGCTGGAAGGAGAAGTCGCCGCTGCTGCCGCCCTGGCCGCCGGTGCCGCCGAACACGCCGCCCTCACCGCCGTTACCGCCGGTGCCGCCGGTCACGATGGTGAACCGGTTGATGTCGATGCCCAGAGCCTGCACGAGCTGGCCGACGTCGATCCCGCCGACATCCATGTTGTCGAGGAACGAGTTGATGTCGATGCCGAACAGGTCGGCCAGGCCGCCCACCGCGAAGATGCCCTGGCCGCCGGTGCCGCCGGTGCCGCCGATAAGCCCGCCGGCGCCGCCGTTGCCGCCGGTGGCCTCCTCCGCGCCGATGAGGCCGGTGAGCTGGCTGAGGTCGAAGTCGATCCCCGAGCCGTCCGTGTAGGCCTTCAGGAGTTCGACGACGACGTCCTCATCGAGCAGGTCGAACGGGTTGAGGTAGTACCTGGTACCGCCGCGACCGCCGTTGCCGCCGACGATGCTGCCGTCGCCGCCGTCCCCACCGTTACCCGCGGTGGCGTGTCCCACCGGCAGCGGCACGTTCTCGTCGAACGTGAAGAGGTTCAGGATGTTCCCGGAGAGGTTGAGGTTGGCGAACGTGGTGCCGCCGGTGGCGGTTCCACCGGTACCGCCGGCACCGCCGAACCACACGCTGGTCTCATCGCCCGAGCCGCCGACGCCGCCCGCGCCGCCGTTTCCGGTCAGGTTGCCGTCCGCGCTGCCGCCGTCACCGCCGCGACCTCCGAAGATGCCGGTGCCGCCGGCGCCACCGGCACCGCCGGTCGCCGTGCCCACGGCGATGCCCTCAGCCTTGGCCTTACCGACCTCGAACAGGCCGCCGAGGAGCTTGAGCAGAGGTCCTTCCACATCGGCGACGCCATCGGCATTGGCCGCGCCGCCGTCGCCGCCGCGGCCACCGCCAAGCGTGCCCGCTCCACCGTCACCACCGGCACCACCGACGCCGTTCTGCGTCCCGTAACCGGAGCCACCGGTACCACCCCAGCCGCCGAAGAGGTTGCCGTTGCCGCCTGCGCCACCCGCGCCGCCGATGCCGGTGCCGTTGCCACCGGTGCCGGTGGCGGCCACCGACGCCGGAAGGATGTCGTAGCCGCCGGTGTAGGTGTCGCTGACGAATTCCCGGATCGCGCCGGGAATCTCGATCGTCGTCGAGGTCCGCCCGACACCATCGGCGCTGCCCAGACCGCCCTGGCCGCCGCTGCCGCCCACGCCGAGGAAGCCGGCGTTACCGCCGCTGCCACCGGAACCACCGACGCCGAGCCGCGGACCCGTACCGGTGCCACCGGCACCGCCGGTGCCGCCGACGCCGAGGACCGAGCCGCCATCGCCGCCGGCACCGCCCGAGCCGCCGGTTCCGGCCACCGCGGGGTCGAGCGAAACGGTGCTGCCGAGTCCGCCCGCACCGCCGGCGCCGCCGTTGCCGACCGCCGCGGCATCGCCACCGCGGCCGCCGTCACCACCGACACCGGCACCGGCCGCGAATGTTGTCCTCGTCGTGGGCTCAGACGTCGTAGGAGCGCTCCACGATCCCCAGCCGCTGAAAATGTTCGACCGGGTCCTGGTGGTGGTCGTTACCACGGTCTCGATCGTGGTTTCACTGCCGACGTTCGTGCCGGCGCCGCCGACACCACCGGCCCCGGCCCCGCCGAGGAGGGTGCCCGCACCGCCGGCACCGCCGGTGCCGCCCTGCGCCGTGCTCGTTCCCGACACCGTGGCGTCGCCGCCGACGCCACCGGCACCGGCCGCTCCCAACAAGAGTCCGGCCGTGCCACCGGCACCACCGGCACCACCGGTCGCGTTGCCGGTAACGACGGTGTAGGTCGTCTCCGTCGTCGTGGTCCGCGTCTCGCGGGTGTCGAGGATGCCGCCGCCACTTGTGGTTGTGGTGCTCTTCGTTTCCGGCACCACCTCGCCTTCGGAGGCCGCGGTGCCGCCTGCGCCACCGACTCCACCGAAACCGAGCAGACCGGCCACACCGCCGGCGCCACCGGTACCACCCACCGCGTTACCGCCGGCCGTGGTGGCTGAACCACCGGCACCGCCGACGCCACCGCTGCCGAAGAGCAGGCCGCCGCGGCCGCCGTCACCGCCGGCCGCGCCGATCGCGTCGTCGAGGCCGGTCGCGGTGACCGAGGCACCCGCACCGCCGGCACCACCGTTGCCGAGCAGCCCGGCCGCACCGCCGTTACCGCCGCGGCCGTCGTTGAACCCGAGGACCCCGTCGCCGCCGGCACCCCCGTTGCCGATCAGGCCGGCCGCGCCGCCGATACCGCCGTAGGCACCGTTGCCACCGTTACCCCACAGCAGGCCGCCGCGGCCACCGGCGCAGTTCTCGGTGCATGTCGGGTCGAGCTCGAGGGCGTCAAGACCATTGCCGATCAGCAGGCCACCCGGCCCGATCAAGCGCAGGCCGGCAGCCGCCTGGTCGACAGCCGAGGGATCCCCGAGTGCAAACGGCGAGGCACAACCGGGGTCGGACAGCAGGGTGCAGGCCGTCGACGCGGCAGGATCCGAATCGGCGTCGGCCGCGGCCGCGCCCGCTGCAAACATGGCGCCGGCGAAAACAGCTGCGTTGAGCGCAACCCCGCTGGCAATTCGCTTTGCTGTGACGTGGCGCCGCGAGGCGCTCTCAGCTGCCGATACACGCCGCTCAGCAGAGCTGTTTCCCATCAGGACTTCCCCTCGGACTCGGGATGCGACTCCGTGTCACACCGCTTGAGCACGGGAGTGTAGCAATCTTTCCGGCATCAATTTCTAGGGAATCGTAGCGATTGAGCAAATTCGCTGGTGAAGGGATTTTGTCTATACAACCTAGGGCCTTTTGTCCCAAATACGGGAACAGCTACCTGACAGGTCTGTTGATTCGGCAAACATCCGCCGAACGGCGGACAAAGCGTCCGCCTAGTTAGCAGCGGCCCATCGAGTCGCCGACGGGTCTGCAAACTCAGGAGTCGTCGCCGAGGAGCTCCGGCGGTTGCGGGCCAAGTTCGTAGATGTTGCCAGGGGTCGCGATCCGCGTGACGTCGTAGGCGATCTCCCCCGCTGAATGCAGCTCGGGAACGTCGGAGTTGACGAAAACAACCAGGGTGGCGTCGCGTTCGGGCAGATACACCGCGACTGTCGCATAGCCCGGGATGTCGCCGTTGTGACCGCGCCACCCCTGCACGTCGAAGATCGCGAACGAGTAGTCCGTCCGGGGCGCCGCCGGCGACCCGCCGCCGAGGCGGGCGGCCTGCGTCTGCGGCGACAGCAGCGCCCCACTGCCCAACGCCCTGGCCCACGTCCGCAGGTCGTAGATGTTCGACACGATCTTGCCCGCCGCATCCGCCCACGCCGGGTTCCACAGCGTCGCGTCGACGATCGCGCCGTCGGGCGCCTCGGTGTAGCCGTGATCGAACGGCTCGGGCAACCACCCATTGGCCGGATAGCTCGTCTGCGTCAGGCCGAGCGGCCCGAAGATGTTGTCCTGGAAGTACTTTCCGAGGGGAACCCCGGTCACCTTCTCGACCACCATGCCGAGCAGCACCGTGTTGGTGTTGGAGTACTCGTACTGGGTGCCCGGCGGAAAGTTCAGCGGCATCGCGAACGCGATGTCGAGCAGTTCGCGGGGCGTGATCCGGAGCGCGTCCGGCCCCAGCGGCGACTCCCGATAGAGGCGGGCGATGAACTCCTCGCTCTCCGTGTAGTTCAGCAGCCCGCTGCGCATCCGGCCCAACAGGTCGAGTGTGATCTCATCACCCGACGGCACACCCTCGACGTACTGAGAAATCGGATCGCTCAACCGGATTCGGCCCTGGTCGACCAGTTGGAGAATCGCCGTGCCGGTGAACGTCTTGGTGACACTTCCGATCCGGTGGTGACTGTCGACCCGCATCGGAGCACCGGTGACCGTATCGGAGACCCCGAACGCCTTGACGTACTCGATCTCCCCCGGAATGGACAGGCTCACGATTGCGCCGGGCACACCCATCTGCGCCAGTCGTTCCTCGACCACCCGGTCCAGTCGGGCGGCCAGATCCGCCGGCTGCCCCACCGCGGGCGGCGCGACGGTGAACGTCAGCACCGCGATCAGCAATCCCACCAGAATTCGAATAGCCCTCATAATTGGCCGAGCCTATCCCGCCTCGCGGCCATATCGCCTCTCAACTCCGCAAATTCTGTGGCGCCACAGTTTTTCATTCGTCACGTGCGAAAAGCGTCTGGAATGAGCCGCAAGGCAAATTGAATCCGCTGGTTAAGCGGCTTGTTCACGCGTTCGGAATTTCCTGTTCAATCCGTTTTTCCTCCCCAAGCCAGAAACGGATGCGATAGTTGACTAGCGAATGAACTGAGTTAGGCCGACTGGGGGTATAGATGGCCGTCGCTGGTTATGCGAAGTACATCGGTCGGGTGGGCGCGCTTGCTGTCGCGCTCGGAGTGACGGGGGCGGTCGCCGTCGCTCCCGGGATCGCCTGGGCAGACGAGCAGACGTCGTCGCCGACCAGCACTGACTCCCCCGGTTCACCCTCCGAACCGTCGGATCCCGACACCGGCGAGAGCCCGGAGGCCGAGAACGCCGTCGGCGCGCAGCCCACCGACGACGCCGACGAGGAGACCGGCGACGACGAAGTGGACCTCAGCGACGAGCTCGACGAGGAACTCGATCTCGAGGACCCCGATGACGAGGAACCCACCGAGGAACCCGCCGACGAGGAGACCACCGAGGAAGAACCCGCCGACGAGTCTTCGTCCGACGGACTCCCCCCGGCCACGGAGCCGGATTCGGTCGAGGACACACCACCGAAATCCGACAACGAGGGCCCTGCCGCCATCGACGTCGTCATCGATGACGAGACCAGCTCCGCGAGAACGACATTCGCCGCCCACACCACCAGACGGTCGGAACCCGAAACCACCGAGACCTTCTCGACCGCGGCCGTCACCGTCGCACCGCTGCGCCTGCCCACCCCCGACCAGGTGATGCGCCAGGTCTCCGACGCCGTCACGACGTGTCTGTGCAACATCGTCAACGCGACGATCAAACTCGTCGACGCCGCCATGTCGCTGTTCACCGGCGGTTCGGCCGGACCGGGCGGACCCGCCGCACCCCTGGACATCCCGATCATCGGCGCCGTCCTCGAGTTCGCCCGCCGGGAGACCACACGCGTGATCGAGCTCGTCAGCAGGACGCCGGTGGCACAGTTCCTGCACAGCCTGAGCACGCAGGTGACCGACGCCTTCAACAGCTTTGCCAACTCCCCGCTCGGACGCCAGATCTCGACGATCATCACGCAGTTCTTCCAGCGTTGCGACGAGCGGATCTCGCTGCCCGACGACCTCGAACGGGTGGTCGTGGTCGGCGGCCTCTCAGAGCCGACCGACTTCGCGTTCCTGCCCGGCAGCGAGGATCCCGAGCGCATCAACCGCATCTTCATCACCGAAAAGTCCGGCGCCATCAAGATTTTCGACCCGCAGACCGGTACGGTCACGACGCTGACCAATCTGCCGACCGTCACCGCCGACGGTGAGCGCGGGCTCGTCGGCATCGAAATCGACCCGCAGTTCTGGACCGTCGGCGCCGAGGGCTACCACACCATCTACGTCGCCTACACCGGCGCGGACAACTACGACCGGCTGTCCAAGATCCGGCTCACCGAGACACTGGAGTTCTCCGAGGAGCAGGAACTTCTCGTCTCCACCGAACTGGGCAACAACTTCCACCACGGCGGTGAGCTCCAGTTCGATCCGCAGGGCCAGTACCTGTACTGGGCGGTGGGCGACAACACCTTCGGCGACAACGCCCAGGACCTGACCAACATCCACGGCAAGATCCTGCGTCTGGACCGCAACGGGCAGGCCCCGGCCGACAACCCCTTCTACAACACCCCGGGCGCGGTGCCGCAGATCTACGCCATCGGGCTGCGCAACCCGTTCCGATTCACGTTCGCCCCCAACGGGAAACTTCTGGTCGGTGACGTCGGCGAGGCGTCGTGGGAGGAGCTCAACGTCGTCACCGCCGGCGGCAACTACGGGTGGCCGTCAGAGGAGGGTGAGTGCACCGGGTGCGCATACGTCAACCCGGTGTACGCGTACCCGCACGGCGCTCCCCCGGCCAACGCCGGATCCATCACCGGGGTGCTGGTCTACACCGGCACAACGCTTCCCGAGCAGTACCGCAACAAGGTCTACATCGCCGACTACTCCAACGGCTGGATCAGGGAGCTCACCTTCGACCAGGAGTTCACCAGCCTGATCAGCGAGCGCTATCTCGACAGGACCGCCGGTACCCCGGTCAAACTCGACCAGGGCCCCGACGGCAACATCTACCAGCTCAACATCTACCCCGGCCAACTGCTGGTCATCCGGCCGTCCGGCGGCAACCGCGCGCCGACCGCCGTCATCGACGCCTCCGCGACCTCCGGCGCCGGGCAGAGCCTGACCGTGCAGTTCTCCGCAGCGGGCTCGACCGATCCCGACGGCGACACCCTGCAGTACCAGTGGGACTTCGGCAACGGGGAGACCTCCACCGAGGTGAACCCGATCGTCACGTTCACCAACAACGCGGCGTACACCTCCTACACGGTGACGCTGACGGTCACCGACGGCGAGAAGTCGAACACCACCACCCAGCGCATCGTCGTCGGCAGCACCCCGCCGGTCGCGACGATCAAGGACACGCTGCCCAGCAATTACAACGCGGGCGACACCATCAGCTTCGAGGCCGAGGCGTTCGACGCGGAGGACGGCGACCTGCCTCCGGAGGCGTACAAGTGGACGGTCGTGTTCCACCACGCCGAGCACACACATCCGTTCCGCGACAACATCATCGGCACCGGCGGTACCATCACGATCCCGCGCACCCGCGACCAGCTGGGCAACACCTGGTACCGGATCACGCTCACGGTCACCGACAGCAGCGGACTGACCACCACGACCTACCGCGACATCCACCCGAACACGGTGAAGCTGACGTTCACCGCCAGCGACCCCAATGCGGCGTTCACCGTCGACGGGGTGCGCTACGTCGGCTCGTATGTGATCGAGGACGCCGTCGTCGGGGTCGAGCGGGTGGTGAGCGCGCCGTCCCCGCAACCGGTCCCCGGCGGTCAGTTCGTCTACGTCTCGTGGTCCGACGGCGGTGAACAGAGCCACACGATCGTCACCCCCGGCGATGAGACCGACTACACGGTGAACTTCGAGTTCCAGCCGACTCTTCTGCTGGTGTGACCCGCCGCAGCCGCACGTTGGCAAATTAAAACATTTCGCCTAAAGTCCGACGCTCTCCGAATCGGGTGAATCTCAGCAAATCGACTCACGGGCGTCTCAAACGTCCATACCCTGCATCATTCCTGTTAGAAACCTTCCAGTCCCGGCGAGCTGCGGCATATCCTCGCGTGAGGTAATGACCGCCCGCCGGCACCGGTAAGGAGGGCAACGACCTCAGGGACCTCAGCGACCTCAGCGACCTCAGGGACCTCAGCGTCGTCCCCGAGCCGCCGGAGCCCAGGAACGAGACGCCGCAGACGCTGCCCGGCGCGACCGTCCCGGATCTCACCGACCTGCCGGAGGACGACGACCCGCCCGCGGACCTCGACGCCCCCGAGGCGCCGGCCACGGAGTTCACCGCGCTGGCGGTCACCCAGTCCGATCCGACGCCCGAACCCACGCCGTCGATCTTCACCGCGCTCACCGACCTTGTCGCACCGGCGTTCTCGGCGTTCCTGGGCTGGTCGCCGGCCGCTCCGGCGGACTCGCCGCTGGCCTGGCTGTTCGCGGCGTTCGCGCGTCGGCAGGTCGGCGCCGACGCCGTCTTCGCCGCCGCCGCGGTGAACGAACCGCCGACAGTCTCCGAACTGCTCGACACCCCGGTCGCCGCCACCGGCGCGATCAGCGGCCGGATCGTCGCCGTCGACCCCGAAGGCAAGGCCCTGACGTACACGGTCACCTCGGCACCGGCGACGGGCACCCTCACCTTCGACAGCAAGACCGGCGCGTTCACCTACACCCCCACCACCGCCGAGCGCATCCTCGCCGCAACCACACCGGACGTCACCGAGACCGTCGCGATGACGGTCGCGGTCTCCGACGGGGTCAACACCGTCACGCACGTCGTCAACATCCCGATCGCCGACGCGCCGATCGTCAAGCTGGCCGACATCGAACACGACGACGCCGGCGCCATCGTCGCCACCGCGACGCGCGCCTACGTCACCAACCGCAGCGCGGGCACGGTCACGGTCATCGACACCGCCACCAACACCGTCATCGGCACGTACAACGCCGGCCCCAACCCGGATGCGCTGGCGGTCAAGCCGGACGGCACCCGCCTGTACGTCGCGAGCCGGGAGAACAACACCGTCACCGTGCTCAACGCCAACACCGGTGCGGTGGTGGCCCGGATCTCCGTCACCGACCCGGCCGCGCTGGCGGTCAGCCAGAACGGCGGGTCGCTGTACATCGTCAGCGGCACCGGCAAGCTCACCCGGGTCAACACCGCGTTCAACTGGATCGACGCGACGGTGAACCTGCCTGCCGGCACCCGGCCGACGGGTGTGGTGGTCAGCCCGGACAACACCGCCGCCTACGTCATCGGCACCACACCGGACGGCGACGGTTCGGTCTCGGTGGTGCGGTTCTCCTGGTTCTCCAGCAGCGCCACCACGTTCGCCGAATTACCGGTCGTCCCAACGAGTATCGCGATCAGCCCAGACAACAAGAGGCTCTACGTCGGCGCCGGGGACGGAACGCTGACCGTGTTCGACACCGGCACCCGCGCGGTGCTCGGCTCCTACGACACCATCGGCCTGGATCCCATCACCGCGCTGACCGTCAGCGGGGACGGGACCATGGTCACCGCGCTGAACCAGCGCGGCTGGATCCTCACCGTCGACCCGAACACCGGTGAGCTGCTGCGGATGTTCTGGACGCGGCCCGAGGAGGATCTGCTGGCGGCCACGCCGCGGATGGCGGCCACACCCGACGGCCGGACGCTGTTCACGACGAACGCCGACGACAGCGTCGTCTACGCCGTGTCGCTGATCGGGCTGAACACCGCGCCCGCGCCCGGTACACCGACGTTCGGCACCCCCAACTCCTGGACGGGCGCGATCAGCGGTGCGGTCAACGCCGCCGACCCGGACAGGGATCCGCTGACATACAAGCTCGTCACCGGCCCGACCCGAGGCAGCATCACGCTGCGCTCCGACGGCACATTCACCTACACCCCGACCGCCTCCGCGCGTCACGCCGCGGCCACCTCGGACGAGGCACTTAAGACCGACTCGTTCACCGTCGCGGTCTCCGACGGTCGCGGCGGGGTGACCTACACGACCGTGCAGGTCACCATCCCGCCCACCAATTCCAAGCCGTGGGCGTTCAACACCGTTGGCTGGCCGAACACTTCGACCGGCGCGGTGTCCGGCAGGATCTGGGCGGGCGACTGGGACTGGGACAAGCTGACCTACACGGTGACCGGCGCGCCCGAAAAGGGCACGGTGACGGTGTCGTCGAACGGCTCCTACACCTACACGCCGTCGGCGCAGGCGCGCCACGAGGCGGCCAGGACCGGCGTCCCGGCGTCGGCCAAGAAGGACACCTTCACGATCACGGTCGACGACGGCCACGGCGGCACTGTCCCGATCACGGTGACCGTCAACATCACCCCGGCCAACGCCAAACCGACCGGAGTCACCGTGGCCGACCGGTGGACCAACCCGAACAGCGGTGTGGTGACGGGCCGACTGACCGTGACCGACACCGACAACGATCCGCTGACCTACTCGGTGACCGCACCGAAGAAGGGCACGCTGGTCGTGCACGAGGACGGCCGGTTCACCTACACGCCGACCGACGCCGCCCGCCAGGCCGCGTCGGCACCCAATGCCGGCACGTCGGCCAAGCAGGAATCCGTCACGGTCACCGTCAACGACGGCCACGGCGGGACCGCCACCTACACGCTCGCCCTGGCGATCACCCCGTACGGTCACGTCAACGCCGCACCCACGAACGCCGCTGCGACGGTGAACGATCCGACGCTGGCGATCGGCGCCGTGACCGGCAGGATCACCGCCGACGACCCCGAACGGGACGCCCTCACCTACACGCTGGAGACCGCGCCGGCGAAGGGACTGGTGAAGATCGACTCGGCCACGGGCGTGTTCACCTACGTGCCGGATGTCGAATCCCGTTACGCCGCAGCGGCCACCCCCGGCGATGACACCGACACCTTCACCGTCACCGTCAGTGACGGGTACGGCGGCACCACGACCACGACCGTCGTGGTGAGCGTCGCCCCGCCGAACCCGGCGTCGTCGGCGATCGACCAGCGCGCCACCACGGTCGCCGTGGCCGCCCCGGAGTTCTGGTGGTACTCCGACCAGGATCTGGCCAAAGGCCTTGACCTGCTGAAGGAATCGGGAGTCGACACCATCCGCATCCTGATCCCCTGGTTCCTGGTCGAACCCGAGGACGACGTGTGGACCTGGGACCGCACCGACCGCATCGTGTACGGCGCGCGGGACCGCGACATCAAGGTCGTCGCCGTGCTCAACCACACACCGGAGTGGGCCGTCACCCCCGGCACCGACCCCCTCGTCGGCGCCCCCGCCGACCCCGCCGAGTACGCCGAGTACGTGGGCATGGTGGCCACCCGGTACAAGGGGCAGGTGGGCGCGTACGAGATCTGGAACGAGCCCAACGGCCAGATCTTCTGGCAACCCAAGCCGAACGCCGCCGACTACACGAAACTGCTGCAGGCCGCCTACCCGGTGATCAAGGAGATCGATCCGGACGCGGTGGTGATCGCCGGCTCCATCGGCGCCATCCTCGACGACGGCGACTGGACCACCGACTCGGTGCGCTTCCTGCGCGAGATGTACGAGGCGGGCGCGGCCGGCTACTTCGACGCGCTGTCCTACCACCCGTACCACTACACGACGCCGTTCTCCACGGGCGGCTGGCTGCAGGGCTCACCGATCAACCAGCTCAACGAGATCCGCGAGCTGATGACCCAGCACGGCGACGGTAACAAGAAGATCTGGGCCACCGAGTACGGCCAGCCCGCCGCGCTGGAGTCCGATGTGAACCAGGCGTACTACATCGCCGACTTCCTGCACGCCTGGCGGGATCTCGACTACGCGGGCCCGGCGTTCATCCACACCATCCGCGACCTGCCGCCGGAGATCAACAATCCGATCGAGGAGTCCTTCGGCCTGTGGCGGTGGGACTGGTCGGAGCGGATCACGCTCTCGGTCGTCGAGGAGATCATCGAGCAGAACAAGGAGCGGATCAACCAGCCGCCGAATTCGGTCTAGAGGACCGGAAAGCTTGTGCCGGTTTCCTTTTCGGCGAACTCCCACAGGCGGCGGGCGTCGCCGTAGTCGCACGCCGCCGCGGAGCGCCCGCTCAGTGTGGGTCCGCCCTTGAGGCCCAGCCGGCTGTCGATGCCGACGTAGCTGCCGGGCGGGATCGGCTCGGTCAGGCAGTACAGGGTGGGCGCGGCTCCCGCGTCGATGTCGTTGGCGAGCAGATTGGCCGCGGCCCGCACCACGGCGTGCGCGGCGCTGAGCACCAGCTTGTCGGACACGTTGGACAGGTTCGACGCCACCCAGCCGGGATGGGTGAGGAAACTGCTGATCGGTGAGCCGGCCTCCCGCAGCCGACGGTCGAGCTCCAGACCCCACAGCATCACCGCCAGTTTCGAGCGGGCGTAGGCGGGAAACGACGACCACTTGCCGCGGCGCAGGTGCGGATCGTCGAAGTCGAAGGTGGTCATCCGGTGGGCGTCGGAGCCGACCGTGATGATCTTGGACCGCACCCGCGGCAGCATCAGGTTGGTCAGCGCGAACGGCCCGAGGAAGTTGGTGCCCAGCGTGATCTCGAACCCGTCGACGGTGTCGCGCCTGTTCTGCACGATCGCACCGGCGTTGTTGATCAGGACGTCGACGTCGCCGTCGATCAGGTCCGGGAAGGCGCGCACCGTCGCCAGGTCGGCAAGATCGAGTTTGACCACCGCGGTGTCGCCGCCGATCTCGGCGGCGCGCTGGGCACCGAGGTCGAGGTTGCGCACGGCGAGGATCACGTGGGCGCCGGCCCGCGCCAGGGCACGGGCCGTCGCCAGACCGACGCCGTTGGTGGCACCGGTGACGATGATCCGGGTGCCGGTGAGATCTCCGAGCCGGGACGGCGACCAGGTTGTAGTCACGGCCCGAGGGTAACGACGCCGCCCGGCCACCGCAGCCGTATTTCGTTCCTTTGAGTTACAGAAATGCGCGGGCGCCGGATCGGAAGTTTGCTCGTTCGCGGCCTCCCCAGCGCCGCAACGAGGGTTATGAGGCGTACGTCCGGCAAACGCCTTTGCCATCGTTTCACGATCACGCGGAGTTCCCGGCGGTATGGCGAACACCGGCGCCAGCGACTTCAAGATCGTCTTGCAAACCCATACTGACAAGCGCATATTTGCCTTACGTTTATGTCAATTCCCGCGCGGCGGGAAGAGTTCGTGCTGGCTACAGTCAGCTAACAAGGTGATCGGGGCCCGGCAGCGTGGGACACAGTGCATATGTCGGACGGGTCGGCGTTCTGGCGGTCGCGCTCGGCGTGGGCTTCGCGGTCGCCACACCCGCCGGGCCCGCCTGGGCCGACCCCGACACCACCTCGGGCGCGTCCGCCGACTCCGGGTCCGGCTCGGCACCGGATGCGCCCGACCTGCAGACCACCGGGGGCGCGGAGGACGGTGGGGACTCCGCGCCGCCGGAGGCACCCGACCCCCCGGGTGCGACCCCGTCGTTGCCGTCCTCCCCTTCGGCGCACACAACGGAGGTCGCCCCGGGGGTGACGGTGTCGAGTTCCGGCGGTGCGCTCACCTCGGACAGCCAGTCGTGGGCCGGATCGGCGTTCATCCAGACCATCAAGGACAACTCCGAATCCGACGAGAACGCCGCCAACATGGGGCTGTTCACCAAGGACTGGACCCCGAAGGCGGCGTGGTTCACACTGCTGGAGCTGCTCGAGGAGAACGCCCGGCTGGCGACCTGATCAGCCCGTCACCTCCGCGGCCACCTCGGCCGCCCGGTACAGCTGGTCGATATCGGAACTCGTTGGGATGAGATGGATCTCGTCGGTACCGATGTCCTCGAACCGGCGCAGCACGTCGCGCAGCTGGCGTTGGGTGCCCGCCCATCCGGTGGTGGGTGCCATCGCGTCGACGAGGTCGGCGGGAATCCAGTTCATGTAGCGGCGCAGGTGCCGGTGCACCTGGGCGCGGGGCTCGTCGCCGTCGCCGATCGCGAACCAGAACGAGGTGGCCAGATGCGGTGCGGGTTTACCCGCCTCGGCCCACGCGGTGCGCGCCACGTCGAACAGCTCGTTCTGCCGCTCGACGTCGAGATCGAGTGTGGTGCCCGCCAGCCCGTCGGCCCACGGCGCGGCGCTGCGCACGGTCTTCGGGCCGATCGTGCCCACCAGCAACCGGGGTCCGCCCGGTTGCACCGGCGCCGGCCCGACCGGCAGCACCGACTCGGTGAGCTTCTCGCCGGCCCAGACCCGCCGCATCGCCGCGACCCGGTCCGCCATCCCGCGCATCGTCTGGCTGGACAGGTCGGCCGACACCGCGCGGTAGTCCTCCTCCCGACCGCCGACACCCAGCCCGACGGTGAGCCGGCCGTCGCACAGCATGTCGCCGGTGGCCAGCGCCTTGGCGAGCATCACCGGGTCGTGCAGCTGCGGCACCACCACCGTCGTCACCAACCGCACCCGCTCGGTCCAGGCGGCCAGCGCCCCCAGCAGGGTCAGGGAGTCCGGGTTGTCGAACGCGATGCGCTCACCCCAGCACAGCGACGAGAACGGTCCCTCGTCGATGACCCGGGCCCACTCCCGCAGGGTGGCCGCGTCGAGGTCGGGTTCCATCACCGGCATCGTCATTCCGATTTGCACGACCGCGATTCTCACACGGCTGGCAGCATGAACAGCATGCCCAGCGGCGTGCCCGAGATCCGCCTGCGTGCCCCCACCCCGGAACTGCTGGCCCTTCCGTGGGAGCGGCCGCTGTCGGAATGGACGCTGCCCGACGTCCCGCTGCGCGACGTGGAGGTCGGGCCGAGCCGGCACCTGGTGAAGTTCGTCGAGGCCGACGAGACGGTGTGGGCCGTCAAGGAGCTCCCGCCGCGCATCGCCGACCAGGAGTACTCGGTGCTGCGCCGGCTCGAGGACATGGGGCTGCCCGCCGTGCGTCCGGCCGGGCTGGTGCGTCAGCCGGAGTTCGGCTCGGCGCTGCTGGTGACCCGGTTCCTCACCGGCTCGTGGCAGTACCGGCGGCTGTTCCGCCGGCTGCCGCCCGACCAGCCCAAGCACCGAGCCCGGCTGTTCGACGCGATGGCCACGCTGATGGTCGAACTGCACCGGCACGGCGTGTTCTGGGGTGACTGCTCGCTGGCCAACACGCTGTTCCGGCGCGACGGCCAGGTGCTGCAGGCGTCGCTGGTGGACGCCGAGACCAGCGAGGTGCATCCGTCGCTGTCGACCGGTCAGCGCGAACATGACATCGACATCCTGGTGGAGAACGTCGCGGCGGGCATGGTGGATCTCGTCGAACAGCTCGAACGCCCCGAGCTCGAGGACGTCGTCATCGACGAGGCGCTCGACATCCGGCGCCGCTACCAGCAGCTCTGGGACATCCTGCACACCCGGCCGGTGTTCGCGCTGGAGGACCGCTACCACGTCGAGGGCACCATCCGTCAGCTCAACGACCTCGGCTTCGCCGTCGACGAGATCGCGCTGTCCCCGCTCAACGACGAACCCGGCAAGCTCGCCCTGCACGTCGCCGTCGGGGACCGTCGCTTCCACGCCCAGCGGCTGCGCGAGCTCACCGGCCTCGACGTCGGCGAGGGGCAGGCGCAGATTCTGCTCGGGGACATGCACACCTACCGGGCGCAGCTGAGCCGGGAGGCCGGCGAGGACGTCGACGAGCCCACGGCGGCGCGGCTGTGGGTGATGGAGGTGGCCACCCCGCTGATGCACCGCGCCCACGCCGCGCTCAAACACACCGGCTCGGCGATCCAGGCCTACTGCGACCTGCTCGAGGTGCGCTGGCTGCTCAGCGAACAGGCCGGCCGCGACGTCGGCACCGAAGCGGCCCTGGTGGCGCTGGCCCGCGGAGTCATCCCCAGCGACTCGGCGGCGAAGATGGCCGTCGCCGAGATCCCCACCGCCCCGATGCCGCGGATCGAACTCGACGACTAGACCGGGGGTTATCCCCCGCACGGTTCGCGGGAAAACGGTGTGTCGCCGCGGCGCCCGGCTTCCTAGGTTGGAGGCATGGTCACGGTTCCCACCACCGACGCCGGCACCACCCCGGTCACCCCGGCGCCGCCCGGCGAGCCCGCGCCGGGGCGCAGCCGCCCGATCGGCGTCGTACCGACGGCGTCGATGATCACCGGCGCGGCGATCGCCTCGGTCTGGTTCTGGATCCCGCTGACGATCCTCATCGGCGGGATCTCCTCGATCCCCAGCGGGATCGGGTTCGCGCTGGCGGCGGTCGTGTTCGTCTACGTGATCCGCGGGGTGGACCGGGTCGAGCGGCTGCGCAGCGAGGCCGTGTTCGGGATGGGCTTCGCGGTGCCCCCGCGGCCGGTCTCGTCCTACACCGGTTTCGTGCGCTGGCTGCACCAGCTGTGGCTGGACATCAGCAGTACCCGGTTCTGGAAGGTGGTGGCCCACCACTACCTGCGGATGCTCTACGACATGCTGGCGGTGTCGATCGCGTTCGGTCTCGTGGTGTTCGCGTTCCTGGGTCCGGCGATCGCCACGGCGATCGACAACAGCGACGACGCGGCAGGGCTGAGATTCCTTCCGGTGCCGCTGGCGTGGCTGCTGTCGGTGGTGGCGCTGGTCGCGGCGGCGGCGATCCTGGTGCTGGCGCCGGCGTTGGACGCCAAGATCGACCGGTGGCTGCTGCCGCCGTCGCCGACCGCGCTGCTCAAGCATCAGGTCAGTGCGCTGGCCGAGGCGCGGCAGGGTGCGGTGTCGTCGGCGCAGACCGAACGTCACCGCATCGAACGCGACCTGCACGACAGTGTGCAGCCGCGGCTGGTCAGCCTGGCGATGACGATCGGGCTGGCGCAGACGAAACTCGACACCGACCTGCCCGCGGCCAAGACGCTGATCGCCGAGGCGCACGACGACGCCAAGTCCGCGCTGGCCGAGCTGCGCAACGTGGTGCGCGGGATCGCACCGACGATCCTGGCCGACCGCGGTCTGGACGCCGCACTGTCGTCGGTGGTGCAGCGCTCGACGGTGCCGACCACACTCGACGTGCAGCTGCCGCAGCGGCTGCCCGACGAGGTCGAGGCGTGCGCGTATTTCGTTGTCGCCGAGGCGTTGACGAATATCGCCAAGCACGCCCACGCCACCCAGGCGGTGGTGACGGTGCGCTACGACGAGGCGACGCGCCAGCTGACGGTGTCGGTGTTCGACAACGGCGTCGGCGGCGCGCGGGTGACCGCCGACGCAGACGCCACCGGGCTGCGCGGGCTCGAGGAGCGGGTGCGCGCCGCGCACGGCACGTTCACCGTGTCCAGCCCGCCGAGCGGTCCGACGATCATCACCGCGGTGCTGCCATGCGCATCGTGATCGCCGAGGATTCCGCGCTGCTGCGCGCCGGCATCGAGCGGATCCTGACCGACGCCGGCCACGAGGTGGTGGCCGGGGTGTCCGATGCGACCAACCTGCTGCGACTGGTCAATGAGGAGCACCCCGATCTGGCGATCGTGGACGTGCGGATGCCGCCGACCTTCACCGACGAGGGCATCCGCGCCGCCGCGCTGCTGCGCAGCCAGAATCCGGAGTCGCCGGTGCTGGTGCTGTCGCACTACGTCGAGGAGCGCTACGCGGCCGACCTGATCGCCTCGGACACCAAGGGTTTCGGCTATCTGCTCAAGGACCGGGTGGCCGATGTGCCCGCGTTCCTGGACGCGGTCGAGGTCGTCGGCACCGGCGGCACCGTGCTGGATCCGGAGGTGGTGTCGCAGATCCTGGTGCGGTCGCAGCGGCGCAGCGCGCTCGACGAGTTGACACCGCGTGAGCGTGACGTTCTGCAGTTGATGGCCGAGGGCAAGACCAACTCGGCGATCGCGGCGGCGCTGCACATCTCGGTCGGTTCCGCCGAGAAGCACATCGCCTCGATCTTCACCAAGTTCGACCTGGCACCCGACGAGAGCGAGAACCGCCGGGTGCTGGCGGTGCTGCGGTATCTCGAAAGCTGAGTTGCGGGAAGGAATCTGACGTGACCACCACTATCGCTCCCCCACCACCGGCGCCACCGCCTCCCCCGCTCACGCCGGCGGGCCGCACGGCCGTGCGCGCCACGCTCGTCATCGCCGCCGTGGTGCTGGTGGTGGGCGCCCTGGTGAGCCTGGGCGTACTGGCCTTCGGCGTCAGCGGTTTCCGCGTCATCGCCGACTCCAGGACGCTGCCGACGACGATGCGCTCACTGGTCGTCGACGTGGGCTCGGTGCCGGTGGCCATCCGCATCACCGCCGACCGCGACGCCGCCGAACCCCGCGTCGACCTGCGGATGGTGAACTCGCGGCGGGCATCGGCGGATCCGCTGACCCTCAACGACGACGGCACCGAGGCGCGGATCACGCTGGCCGGTGAGCCGACGCCGTTCCTGCAGTGGACCCGCGGAGGTGAGATCACGGTGGTGCTGCCACCGGAGGTGGCCCGCCGGTTGAGCGTCACCACCGAGCAGGACGCCGGGATGGTGCACCTGCGCGCGGACGTGGACCGGTTCACCGCCCGCGTCGACGACGGTGCCGTCCTGCTCAGCGGATCGGCGAACCGGGTCGAGGTGCACAATGTGCACGGCCAGATCCGGTCGCGCGACGCCATCACGGTCGCGGAGTCGTTCACCGCGTCGACCGTGCACGGCGACATCGAGGTCGACTTCACCGACGTGGCACCGAAAGCCGTTGAGGCGACGACCCAGGACGGTGACGTCGTGCTCGGGCTGCCCGCCGACGGCACCTACCTCGTCGACGCCTCCACCGGCACCAACCACGGGTCGACGGTGGTGCGGGTGCCGCGGACGACGGACCGCAACGCCGCCGACGCGGTGATCACCGCCCGCACCGAGCACGGCGACGTGGAGATCGACGGCTTGGACTAGGTGTTGGCGCGAGCTTGGCCTTGGCCTTGGCGCGCCGAGTTCTACATGAGGGTCGTGCACCCACCCCGATCCACAGCCCACACGTAGAACTCGGCGCCAGCGCAGGGCCTGTTCGCGCAGGCGCTGTTCAGCGCAGGGCCTTGGCGAACAGGTAACAGTCCTGGGGTTCGTCGCTGACGTTCGGCAACACGGCGTAGCGGGCCAAGCGGCCCTCACGGGTGAGCCCGGCGCGCTCCAGCACCCGGGCCGACGCGGTGTTGTCGACGTGACAGTACGCCGAGAACCGGTACACCGTGGGGTCGCGGCGCGCCTTCTCCATGACCAGCCGCACCGCCTCGGACACGTAGCCCCGCCCCCACCAACGACGGCCCAGGTAGTAGCCGAAGTCGATGATGTGCGGCTGCGGCCGGCGCCAGCCGATCGCGCCGATCGGCCCACCGCCGTCCCGCAATTCGATGAGCCACACGGTTTCGCCGCCGACGTTGAACACCTCGGTGAGGACGCGGCGGGTCTCGGCGACGTCGGTGTGCACCGGCCACGCCAGGTAGCGCGTCACCTCCGGGTCGCGGGTGATGCGCTCGAACAGCGGGTCGGCGTCGTCGAGGGTCGGGGCGCGCAGCAGGATCCGCGGCCCGGACAGCACTTCAAGATCGCTCATGGCGTGGTTGACTGGACGAACATGGCCATCACGTTCAATCACACCATATGCGCAGGTCGGTCCCGGCGAGGACATCCGCCCGCAGCACTACGCATTCCTGCCGGGAACGCGGCATGCGGCACTGGGCCGATCCACGCGGTGTGCGCGAGAACGAGATCAACCACAACGACCGCGGCCGCGGCGTCTACTTTCGGGGCCCGTCCGGGCACTACCTGGAGATCATCACCCGGCCGTACGGCTCCGGCGCTAGTGGCCCCGCAGGGACTCCTGCCTGAGGTACTCGTCGGCGAGCCTGCGCACATGCTCGGGCAACTCGCCCGCGGCGACGTCGGCGAGGCTGGTCTCCTCGAGCACTGAGCGCATGCTGGCGCGCAGCGCCCGCCACACGTCGGTCAGCGCGGTGGTCGGACCGGTGTAGGGCAGATCGCCGAGGCCGATGTCGCGAACGCTCGCCAGCGGCCCGTCGATGCAGCGCAGAACGTCGGCGACGCTGATCTCGCTCGCGGGCCGCGCCAGCTCGTAGCCGCCCTCGCGGCCGCGGTGGCTGCGCACCAGCCGGTCGGTGCGCAGGGCGGACAGAATGTCGACGAGGAACTGCGGCGGAATGCCCTGCGCCTTCGCGAGGTCCTCGGTCTTGACCAGGGCGCCCTCCTCGGCGGCCGCGAGCTGCACCATGGCGCGCACCGCGTACTCCGCTTTGGCCGACATCCGCATTTCACGGATTCTGCCATTGCCCCCGGTTCAGTCCGGGATCGCCGCGGTGTCGGGCACGACGACTGCGAACAGATCCGACAGCGCGGCCAGGCTGGCCGCCTGCACCGCCGCCGACGGGACCTGCGCGCCGTCGGGGCCGGGCAGCGGGCGCGTCGCGGTGGCCCCGGCCACCACCGTCGGCGCGTAGCCGAGGTTGAAGGCGCCGCGCGCGGTCGAGTTCACGCACATGTGCGTCATGAAGCCGGCCAGGATCAGGTTGTGGGCGCCGACGGCCTTGAGCCGCTCGTCGAGGTCGGTCCCGACGAACGAGTTCGGGTAGTTCTTCACCACCACCGGCTCGTCGCCGCGGGGTGCGACACGATCGACGATGGCGCCGATGTCGTCGCGGATGTCGTACGGCGAGCCGGGCCCGTCGTCGTGCTGGATGTGGATGACCGGGATCCCGGCGGTGCGGGCGCGGTCGAGCAGCGCTTCGGCCTCGTCGAGGGCGGCCTGCACCCCGTCGAGTTCCATCACGCCGCGGGTGTAGGTGTTCTGGCAGTCGATCAGCACCAGCGCCGAGGACGCGAGGCTCTCGGGCTGATCGGGCAGCCCGACCAGGGCGCGCAGCGTGGGATGTTCAGCCATTCCTGAAACCTAGCCCGGCGCGGACGTTTCCGCTCTGAAACTGCCGCACGGTGCGGGGTCGCCGCGGCCTTAGGGTCGAGGGGTGAGGTATCGATCAGCCGCCGCGGCGATCGGGATGGTCGCGATGTGCACCGCCTGCGGCGACCAACTGTCCCCCGACTGCCAGCGCACCGAGGACGCGCTGCGCCCGATGGCGACGGGAATGGTGTACTACCTGTCCACCTTTCCGGCGGACCTCACCGACGAACCGTTGGACCGGGCGGGCGCCGCGGCGGCCGAGGCACAGGCGGCCGCCGCCATCCGCGCCGGCGTCGAGGGCATCGAATCGGACGCACTTCGCGCCGAGGTGCTCAAGGTGGCCGATGCGTTCGACACGATCAGCCGCAGCACGCTCGCCCCCGCGTCCGCCATCCCGAGCAGGGACTACTTCGCCTCGAAGACGCGTATCGACGAGGCAATGCAGACGATCATGAAACTCTGTCCCGGCATCGGCGACGACCCGGTCCCACCCGTCACTCGGTGACGGTGCCCCACCCGTCACTCGGTGACGGCTAGCACCGCGTCGGCCAACTCCTCCCGGCACACGATCAGGTCCGGCAGCTTCGGGTCGGGCTGGTTGTAGCGCAGCGGCGACCCGTCCAGGCGGGAGGTGAACAGCCCGGCGGCGCGGGCCACGGCCACCGGTGCCGCCGAGTCCCACTCGTACTGTCCGCCGGCGTGCACGTAGACGTCCGCCTTGCCCTGGACGACGGCGGCGACTTTGGCTCCCGCCGAACCCATCTCGACCAGCGTGCCGCCCAGCGCGTGACGCACGTCCAGCGCCAGCGCCGGCGGCCGGGTGCGCGACACCACGATTCGCGGGGCCGACGGCGCCGGCGGCGGAGCGGCCACCGTCGGGGTGGCCAGCGTGACGCCCTGGGCAGGCAGCGCCACCGCCCCGGCGACGAGTTCCCCGTCCTGCCAGAGCGCGACGTGTACGGCCCAGTCCTCGCGGCCCGACTCGGAGAACTCCCGGGTGCCGTCGAGCGGGTCCACGATCCACACCCGGTGCGCGGACAGCCGCGCCGGATTGTCCACGCCCTCCTCGGACAGCACCGCGTCGTCGGGCCGTTCGGCCGCCAGCGCCTGTATCAGGAAATCGTGGGACCGCTTGTCGCCGGCGTCTTTCCGCTCTTTCTCGGAGGCGTCGGCGAGCTCGTCGCGCACCCGTAGCAGCAGGTTGCCCGCCTCGGTGGCGAGCCGGGCCGCGAGCTCGTGGTCACTCAACGCTGACCCTTCTCCAGCATCTCGATCACCATGTCCGCCAGCTCCTCGGGCGTGTGGTCCGGCGTCAGGCGCAGATCCGGGTTCTTCGGCCGCTGGTAGGGGCTGTCGATACCGGTGAAGTGGGTGATCTCCCCGGCGCGCGCTTTGGCGTAGAGCCCCTTGGGATCCCGTCGCTCGCAGTCCTCCAGCGGGGTGTCGCAGAACACCTCGTAGAACTCCAGACCCGCCTCGGTGGTGACCTTGCGGGCCAGCTCGCGGTGCTCCTCGAGTGGGCTGATCGCGGGCACCAGCACCACCTGGCCGGAGTCGGCGAGGATCGCCGCGACGTGGGCGAGCCGGCGCTGGTTCTCGGCGCGGTCGGCCATCGAGAAGCCCAGGTCGGAGTTCAGCCCGTGACGCAGGTTGTCGCCGTCGAGAACGTAAGCGGGAACGCCCTTTTCGATCAGCTTGCGCTCGACCAGCATCGCCACCGACGACTTTCCGGAGCCGGACAGCCCGGTGAACCACACGGTGCGGCCCTTGGTCAGCCGGTCCTCGGCCTTGCACAGCGACTCGTGGCGCACGGTGTTCGGGCTTGCGGTGCGCGCGGTGACCTGCGGCAGCACCATGCCCGCGGCGACGGTGCCGTTGGTGTTCGGGTCGATCAGGATGAACGATCCGGTGGCCTGGTTGCGGCTGTACTCGTCGAGCAGCAGCGGCTGCTGGCTGCGCAGCGAGATCCGGCCCAGCTCATTGAGTTTGAGCGCGGTGACGTCCTTGTCGCGGTGCAGCGTGTTGACGTCGAGTCGGTAGTCCAGCGCGGTGACCCGCACCCGGGTGGTGCGGGTGGTGTGCTTGATCAGGTAGTCGCGGCCGGGTTCGAGCGCGGAGTCGTCGGCCATCCAGCACACCGTGGCGTCGAACTCCGTGGTGACCCGGGGCTGGTTGTTCGGCCGGGCGATCATGTCGCCGCGCGAGATGTCGATGTCGTCGGCGAGGCTGATCGACACCGCCATCGGAGGGAACGCCTCATCGACGGGACCGGATGGCCCCTCGATCGCGGAGATCGTGGTCTCGATGCCGGCGGGCAGCACGATCACCTCGTCGCCGACACGCATGACGCCGCTGGCGACGGTGCCGGCGTAGCTGCGGTGATCCTGGTGCTCCAGGGTCTGCGGGCGGATCACGTACTGCACCGGGAACCGGACGTCGACGAGGTTGCGGTCACCGGCGATGTACACCTCTTCGAGGTGGGTCAGCAGCGGTGGGCCCTCGTACCACGGGGTGTGCTCGGACTTGGAGACGACGTTGTCGCCGTGCAGCGCCGACAGCGGGATCGCGGTCACGTCGTGGATGTCCAGGCGCGCGGCGAAGTTGTGGAAGTCGTCGCGAATCTTGTTGAACCGCTCCTGATCCCAGTCGATCAGGTCCATCTTGTTGACCGCCAGCACCACGTGCTGGATGCCCAGCAGCGAGGCCAGGAAGGCGTGGCGACGGGACTGTTCGAGCAGGCCGTGGCGCGCGTCGACGAGCACGATCGCCAGGTGCGCGGTCGAGGTGCCGGTCACCATGTTGCGGGTGTACTGGATGTGGCCCGGGGTGTCGGCGATGATGAACTTGCGCTTCGAGGTCGCGAAATAGCGGTAGGCGACGTCGATGGTGATGCCCTGCTCACGCTCGGCGCGCAGACCGTCGGTCACCAGCGCGAGGTCGGTGTAGTCGTTGCCACGCTCCTGGGAGGTGCGCTCGACGGCGGCCAACTGGTCCTCCATGACCGCCTTCGAGTCGTAGAGCAGCCGGCCGATCAGCGTCGACTTGCCGTCGTCGACGGATCCGGCCGTCGCGATACGCAGCAGGGTGGCCGACGGGCGCGTGTTGGCGCCGGTGCGTTCGATCGTCGTCGTCATCAGAAGTAGCCCTCCCGCTTGCGGTCCTCCATGCCGGCCTCG
>Ga0180215_1000620_pt1 | contig 43222 bp, 61 predicted proteins | sample eDN3rd37CBELigBY_FD_128871 | JGI IMG/M metagenome (GOLD analysis project Ga0180215, IMG submission 128871) | Enriched backyard soil microbial communities from Emeryville, California, USA - eDNA 3rd pass 37_C BE-Lig BY (version 2) (version 2) | ecosystem: Environmental > Terrestrial > Soil >...
ACGTCGGACAGCGCTTCCCCGGCATCTTCAAGATGCTGGACTCAAACCGCGTCTTTCAACACCGCTGGTTGCACCCAGAAGCGCACGGCTATCGCCTCGCCACGCTGGGAGGGGATATTGGCCTGTGTCCGATCAAGGACGAGCCGTTCAACCGCTACAAGTCCTCAGTCAAGTTCTACGAGTACTCGATGAGTGGTATGGCCACCATCGCACGGGGGATTGAGCCCTATACCGACGACATCACCAACGAGAAGACTGGTCTGCTCTACAACTCAAACGACGAGCTCAAATCACAGTTGGTGCAGTTGATCAACGATCCCGTCCTGAGAGTGAGCATGGCTCGCTCGGCACGCAACTACGTCGAGGCCAACCGCGACGTCGACGCCGTCACCCGTGACTGGGTGGCGTTTCTCAGTGGTGTCGCTGATGCCCTGAAAGGAGGCCATGCAACGACCTAACCATACTGAACGTACCGTCTGTCGCATCTGTGAGGGTGAGTGGGGACAGGACAACCCGATCCTGCACCCGTTTGCTAACCTTGGTGACCACCCACTGGCTGACCGCTTTCCGCGCAGTGTGAATGAACAAGAGCCTACCTACCCGTTACGGGTCAAAGTCTGCGATCGCTGTCGTCTGGTCCAGCACACCGACATCGTCGACGACGCCATCCTGTTTGGCAATGACTACGCGTTCTTTACCGGTGCCTCGCCATCCTCGATCGCCTACTTCAAGCAGTACGCACAGGACGTGATGAGCCGCTACCCCGACAAACTGGCGTTTGTGGTCGAGATCGCCGGCAACGACGGGACCCTCCTCAAACACTTCCAGAAGAAAGCCGCTCGCGTCCTCAACATCGAGCCTGCGACCCCACCTGCTGAGGTTGCCAAAGCACAAGGCATCCCGACGCTCGTCAAACCGTTCTCCCTGGATACGGGACGGGTCCTGAGTCAGGAGCAGGAAGCCACGCTGGTGATCGCCAACAACGTGGTCGCCCACACCGACAAGCTCCTGGACTTTCTCGCAGGCATCAACGCGCTCCTGAGTGAGGACGGTGTGTGTATTGCCGAGGTCCAGTATCTCCCGCATCTACTCTTCAACACCGCCTTTGACCACCTCTATCACGAACACCGCTCGTTCTTCTCGCTACACGCCCTCCAGAAAGCCTGCTGGAGAGTCAATCTGGTGATCGTGGACGTTGAGGAAGCCGACACGCAGGGTGGCTCAATCAGGGTCCATGTGAAAAAGGCCAGCAGCTATCCCAAACCCCGTCCTGCAGTTGAGGCGATGCTGGCGCGTGAGCGCAGTCTGGGTCTGCTTGACGGCCGGACCTATCAGGGCTTTCAGGCACGCGTCAACTACACCTGCCAGAAGCTCGTCCAGCAGCTCCAGTGGCTGAAGATGGAGGGGTTCACGATCCAGGGCTTTGGGGCCAGTGCCAAAGGCAACACGCTGCTCAATACGGCCGGCATTGGACCAGACCTGCTTGACTGCATCGTCGATCTCACGCCCTACAAGATCGGCACCTACGCCCCAGGCTCCAAGATCCCGATCAAGCACCCTGATGAGGTGGAGAAGCCCGACTACTACCTGTTGCTCGTCTGGAACTACCTGGAGGGCGTTCTGGAGCGTGAGAGCGCCTTTCGTGAGGCGGGCGGCCGCTTTATCGTGCCGATTCCCACCCCTAAGATTATCTAACTATGATTCATAAGCATCAACACCTATCGCCGGCGACTGAATTTAAGAAAGGGGAAAACGTAGGTGAGAAAAACCAAAACTGGAAAGGTTCAAACGTAGGATATGACGCCCTACACGACTGGGTGAGACGGTGGAAGGGTAAAGCTTCCATATGCGTGGTCTGTGGCTCGAAGAAGAATGTCCACTGGGCTAACAAGAGTCACGATTACAAACGTGAACTCGACGATTTCGTAGAACTCTGTGCTCCCTGTCACAAAATCTACGACTCAAAGGCTAAGGGTATAACCTTTCACAAGCCTGCTCGTAAGTGGCAGGCTCAGATCAGATTTAACGACAAGTGCCACTACCTGGGTCTGTTTGATACCAAGGAAGGAGCGATGAGGGCATACGAACAAGCTAAGCGTCGGTTCGGGAGGATTGCGCCGATCATATGAAGATCCTGTCGCCTAGCATCACCTGTATCCTCACCACTCATATGAAGCCAACCCTTGGGGAAGCCCTCAAATCAGTGACCGAGCAGACCAGGCGGGATGCTCAAGTCATCGTGGCTGACTCTGGTGCCTGGCACGGGGGAGCGGACCGAACCTCCCGTGAGATCGCCTACCTCTATAGGACATACAAGGACCACCCGATGATCGAGTGGGTCTTCACCGGTGAGCGACCGGGAGCCTCGCTCTCAACGTGCATGGTGGCAAAGGTCTTCAACGACGTTCTAGCGTCTGGGATGGTCAGGGGACGCTACCTGTGTACGTTTTACGACGACGACCTCTATCTGCCGACGTTCTTTGAGCGGATGGCAGGCTACCTCGACGAGCATCAAGACTGTCAGGCGGTCAGATGCTCAGAACGCTGGGTGACACGGGACGCCAGTGGCACCGAACGCTATCTCAAGACGCTCGCAGCAGATCGTGTCCTCACGCCACTGGATCAGTTCGACTGTGTCGTCGACGGGATGCAGGTCATGATGCGGACCGAGGCTGTCCTCAAACTCACTCAACCCATCATCCCTGAAGACGTAGACTCATGCCGGCACTCAGACGGGTTGTTCTTCGAGCGCCTCAAGACGGTCATCCCGCAGATGGACGCACTCAACGAGGAACTGTGTGTTCACCGGTTCACCCCACACTCGACGTTTACTCCAGTATCCTAAGCCCATAGTACGTCCCCCTTAAACCCCCAGTCTCCCCTGCAAAGCACTCCCTCCGTTTCTTCCCTGCACTCCCTCCCCTCGGTGGTGTCCTATGGCGACGCTAGCGCGTCGGATTTTTTCAGCTAGCATCGGTGTCGCCTGAGGTTACTCGGTACGTGGGAGGAAAACTCCCATGCCCTAGCTGGAAACCAGCCAGTTAACACGTCGGTCGGTCGTTTGGTTGTCAACGTCCTGCATTGTTAGCTCCACCGAAGTGGAGAGGGCAGCAGGAGCCCTATCCCCCGTTTCAGTACCCCACAAAGAAGTGGACAACATAACCGGAGTCGTGAGCGATACAGCTGTGTGTGAAATACGGGCTGTTGAGGTTTTCCGCGTGTTTGGGAGAGTTGAGCCAGGCCTCAAGCATCGCATCAGCTGAGACAAAGCCTCGCGCGAGGTTCTCTCCCCAGTAGGAGCAACCGAGACAGTCTTCATCCCAGAAGCCGTCATGTGACCAGTTGAGCTTGGTCTCTTCAAGACGCTTCTGTGCAAGCTCACAAGCCTGGTCGTCCTTGATGTAGATGGGTTTGTTCTCAGTCATTCTCCAGCCCTGTACCTCGGCCCAGATCGCCTCGTCGGTGAGTGGGTAGTAGGTGACGTCGGGGAAGTCAATCGGTTGAGTGTAGGAGACGGCAGACTCCTGTGCGGTGATGGTCTTGTTCCACAGCTGGGTTAAACCGAATCCGGCGAGTAGTGTAAGAACGATGATGATCAGTGTCGTTTTCACGAAAAAACCCTTTCGGATGGCGTCGTGCCGAAGTAACGAAACAGCGACACCCGAAAGGGTTCTCGTGTTACTCCTGACTATCCGGCGGTGGGTTCCCGCATCTTGAGTATACCAAGTACTTGACATAATTGCAAGAAGCGTCTACAATGAGAATAAGCAATACCTATCAAGGTAGCCCAGACGGAAAACCCCCGTGCTGGGCTTTTTTTATGGCATTATCACCGGACTTCTCTACATGGGGATCTTTCAACAACGTCGCAGGACAGACCTCAGGCGCGTTGAAAAACAACAAACCTACTCAGTACTACGGTGTACCAGCAGTGAGTGGGGTGTCTGACTTCATCGGCCCAACCAAGCCATCGAGTGGAGGTGGAGGAGGGAGTACCGGGGGTGGCGGAACTCCTCAAGGACCAACACCAAACCCACAACCATCCCAACCATCAGGACCGTCCCCAGAAGATCTCATGCGTCAACAGGTAGAGCGTACCTACGGTGAGGTCCAGTCAAACCTCGATCGCTTAGCAGGTCTGCTCCCAGGCATGCGCAGTGAGCAAGAGGGCACCGTCAACCGCTCAGCTGATCTCCAACGGGGCAACATCCAGGAACAACTCGCGCTCGGCAACAAGAAACTGGATGCGTCCGCAGCTGGTGTCCGCGATCGACAAGTAACATCCGTTCGAGATCTGGCCTCCAACATGCGCAACCTCCTCCAGGCTGGGAACACGTATCTGGGGACCTATGGCGCTGGCGACTCATCGGCCGCCAACCTCTACTCATACGCCCTCGGCAAAGAAGCCAATCGCGGACGAGCAGACATTCTCAAGCAGGCCAACCAACAGTACGGGGACATCGACATGAAGCGCCTGGACATCGAGCAGACCGCCAACAACGAGATCAACAAAGTCAACCTCTGGAAAGAAGAGTCGCTCGGCAAGATCGGTCAGTGGTTCAGCCAGCAGATGTTTGATATCGAGAGTCGCCGTGGTGAAGCTCGCGTTGCGAAGGAACAGGCCAAGATGAGCATCCTGGAAAACGCCCTCAAACACCTCAGAGATCTGGATCTCCAGGCTACTCAGTACAGTCAGCAGGTACAGAGTTGGGCAACTGAACGATTAGGTGAGATCAACAACGTCCGGATGGAGATGGGTCAGATGTCGACCTACAACCCGCAGGCGATCGTCGCACAAGAGCTTCAGGGCATGGGACAGATCCAGGCTGGCGGTATCGGTGGAGACTTCTTCAACCCGTACGCACAACGCCGTGATCAGGAACAGCAACGACTTGGAAGCCTGTTCGGATAACGCATATGTATGGACTTAGACAAACTACTCAAACGGATGCGGGAGCTCGGCGGTAACGTCGCCTCCTCATTCACCCAACCCAAACGAACCAGCACCCTCAACCGAGCAAGTCAAAACACCCAGCGCGTCAAGCAGTCGATCGGGAACTTCCGCGCCAGCCCCAACACGCCAACCGTCTCGCAAGCGTTTCAAAGCTCAGTCCGTAACAACCCACTCTCGACGATGGCGCGAGGTCAGTACTTTGGTGATTCACGCATCGACCAGAAGATCGCACCGGTAACGCGACCGATCGGGCAGTTCGGTGGCGGTGTGATCTCAGGACTCTCGTTAGGCTTTGTGAACCCTGTTGCTAATGCGCAACCCACCAACCGCTTCGAGCAGGGAGCCAACATCGCCGGCAACATCATGGGGATGTTCAACCCCGTCAGTGCAGGGAACCAGATCCTCGGCCGTGTGGGAACGGCAGGGACCAGGCTGGGGACGAGTCTTGCGCTTCGTAGCGGTGTTCCATCAGCTGGTAAGGCGATCGGTGCTCTGGCTGGGGAAGTCGCACAGACCGGCACACTCATGAGTGCCTCAGCCCTCTCAGGACGCGATTTCAACCCGGTTACCGATCTTGCCTTTGGTCTCGGTACTCGTGGCGCTCTTGGGACGCTCTACAAGGGTCTCAGCAGGGGAGTCCCTAAGGGGTACTCACCACGCATCAACCGCATCATTCCGATGGATGGCTACGACACCCGTGAGGCCCTGGAGATCATCAACAGCAAGACCACCAGCAGAGCCGAGAAGCAGGACGCCTGGGTCACGCTCCAGAACATCGCAGAAGCTTATATGCCAGGCATCAAGAACTCGACCAATGCACAGGTGAAGAAAGCGGCCGAGGACTTCCTCACGCGTTTCCAGCGACAACAGGACAACTTCGACATTCCAAAGATGGGGATCAAAGGGGATGACTCCCCTCTCAGTCAAGGCACGCTCCGCTCTTCGGCCCTGACAGATTCACCCCGCTCGGGCAAGAGCCAGGTATCTGGGTCAGGTATGACCCAAGCAGACAACACCATGAACGTCGCACAAGAACGATTAACCGACATACCAACATTCGGAAGCATAGACGAGCAGATACTCAAAAAGTATCCACAGGCAGACCCCATGATTGAAGAATTAGACAGAGTGATACAGGTACACCGAATCAACTTGCCAAAAGATCAACAAGGCAAAGGAACTGGTACAAAGATAATAAATGAAATATTGGAGTATGCAGATCGCACAGGTAAGCGGGTGGAACTAACCACAGACACAGGGTTTGGTTCTGATAAAGCACGACTAACTGATTTTTATAAAAGGTTTGGATTTTCAGAAAATCCTAGTTTGAAAAATGCACAGCCCTGGGAACGCCAACAAACCCACGAATTAGTCAGAGAGCCTCGTAATGTCGCACAACAGCAGATAGGCGACATAGCAGGCGACCTCGACGACATATCTGGAGCGATGGGCTTTGCTGGTCGATCTGACAGCACGCTCAACGACCTGCGTGAGTGGGAACGCCAGATTAAACGCGAGACCATCACGCAACGCCAGAACAATCAGGCGAAACAACGTTCGTTTAACCAAACAATGAGGGTCGCTGACGAGAAGCTCACCAAAGCCTACAAGGGCGGCAAGATCAAGGAGACGACGCAGGGCTTTCCGAGCAAGGCACTCTCATCCAAAGACGTCCGCGACAAGGGCGCGTTTGCCTACCAGCGTGAAACCCTGCTCCGCAACATCGAGGATACCTTCAAAGGGCAGAGCCAGCAGGTCAAGCAGTACTTCCATGACCCGATCGTTGCCAACGAGACGGCCGCAACCAACTTCCGCAACGACCTCAGAACCCGACTCTCTGAGACATTTAAGAGTCTGGGGATCACACGAGGGAGCAAGGAAGACTACGCAGCAGCCGACTACATCGAGGGCACGATCTCAGCAGACGAGCTGATGAAACGCTTCCCGGGCAAAGCACAAGAGATCATGCAGGCAGCAGAAGAGGGGCGCGCGGTTTACAAGAACCTGCTCAACCAGGTCAACGCCACGCTGACCAAGTTCGGCTATGACCCGATCCCTGAACGCCAGAACTACGTGACCCACACCCGCCAGATCCAGACGCTCTCAGAGCAGATCGGCTCACTCTTCAACCTCTCAAAAGACAAGCTCCCACAGGCGATGGCAGGTATCAACCTGGACACGCAACCTGGTCGCCAGTTCTTCAAGTTCGGTCAACAGCGTCAGGGTGGCTCAACCCACGAGGGGCTGATCGGCGCGCTGGATAAGTACATCGATCCAGTTGCTAACCAGATCTATCACACCGAAGACATCCAGCGCGGTCGGGCGCTCCTGAAATACCTCCAGGACTCGGCCGATCCGAGCGATACGAGGCTGTCCAACTTCACAAGCTACCTGCGCCAGTACGTCGACCATCTCTCAGGCAAGCAGAACATCATCGATCGGCCATTTGAGAAGGTGTTTGGTCGCAACATGCTGGCAATCGGCAACAAGCTCCGCCAGCGGACCGGTGCCAACATGGTCGGTGGCTCGTTCTCCAGTGCGATCACTAACTTCATCCCGTTCACCAACTCGCTGGCAACGACCTCAAAGCCAGCGGTTGCCAAGGGACTCTACGAGGCCGCACTCTCGCCGGCGACTGGCTCAACTATGATCGACGGAGTACAAAGTGGCTTCCTGACTCGCCGGTTTCCCAAAGAACGGATCGGGTCAACCGTCTACACCAATATGCAGGGAGCAGCAGGAGCGCTCTTCAAATGGGTTGACCAATTCACCTCCAAAGCGATCGTGGCCGGCAAGTATCACGAGGGCATCGCCAAGGGACTTGATCCGCAGACGGCGATGGCTCAAGCCGACGAGTATGCGGCTCGTGCGTTATCTGATCGGTCGTTTGCACAGTCCCCGCTCCTGTTCAACTCGAAAGTGCTGGGAGCTGTGACGCAGTTCCAGAACGAGGTCAACAATCAGGTCTCATTCCTCTTCAAGGACATTCCCAACAATCTCGGTTACAACAAGGCGCAGGTGGCATCAGCTCTCGCGCAGTTTGCCGTCTACTCCTACGTCTTCAACGAGATGTATGAGCGCGTGACAGGTAGACGTCCACAACTAGACCCGATGAACGCAGGCCTGACGCTCTATAGCCAACTCCAGGAGGGTGCTGGAATCGGTGAGATCCTTGACCCGACTGACCAGTACAGTGCGGTTGGAGGCCTCGCCCAATCCCTGCCGTTCTCCTCTGTTGCGACCGGTGGTCGTATTCCGATCGGTGGCGCAATCCCTGACGTGGTTGGGCTTGCCAAGGGTGAGACTACACTGGGCAAGGAAGCAGTCAAACCCCTCGCCTACCTGTTGCCTCCGTTCGGTGGTGGACAGATCAAGAAGACACTGGAGGGGACTGACGCCTACAACCAGGGCTTCTCAGAAACCGCTACAGGCAATATCCGCTTCCCGATCGAGCAGAACTTTGGCAACCTGGCTCGGAGCGTGCTGTTTGGTCAGTACTCAACGCCAGAGGCACGCCAGTACTTTGAGAGTGACGGGAGGCCCCTCTCTGAGAACCAGTCGATGTACGTCAGGAACGCCCAAGACAAGGGCAACGCGTTTGCACGGATCGTTGCCAATCGGGAAGAGAGCAAAACGCTTGCCGAACGCAAGGCCGAGATTGAGGAGGTCGGCGGGGTCTCAGCCGGCGACAACGAGATCATCTACATGACCGATGACGGCACGGTGGCAACCATCGACCTCTCCAAGTACGACAAGAAAGCAACCGGCCTCAAGAAATTCGAGCTGGAAGACGAGAAGATCGAGACCGCACGAAAGATCTACGCGATCGAGGACGAATCGATCACCGACGAGCAGAAAGCCGCCTACTACAAACGGCTGGGCTTCAAGGCAGAGGACGTCGAATACGACTACCTTGCCAACCAGGAGAACGACATCAAGAGCGCCTACTTTACCAGTGAGTTTGGGGAGCTGGAGCACGATCAGCTGATCGAGACGCTCACAACCCTGCGTAAGCCATCCGTCTCCGGCAAGATCCCCGCAGCAGACGGGGTGCTTGATGACCTCTACGAGGACGGGCTCATCAGTGACGCTGAGCGCAAAATGCTCAAGAAGATCGACTACGACAAGAACGGCAAGCTCAAGAGTGGGAGTGGTGGCAAGAAGTTCAGTGTCGCCGCACCCAAGGCGATCGGCACCGTCAGTGTCAAGCAGTCTGACCCTGTCAAGATCACGATGAACATTCCCAAAATGCAGGGCCTGAAACTGGCTCCGATGCCCGAGATCAGTGCACCCCCATTGACACGAGCACAAAATGTGTCTACAATATCAGTAGGCAATAGTCGTCCTGAACCGATCCGCGTCCGCAAGACGCAGGTGAGATTCGGACGCTAAGCGGAACTACCAAGTTCATTTGGCACCGCGGAGACTTCTCCGATCGGTGCTTTTTTTATGGCTTTTACAACCACAGACGCCCTACAAGAGATGCACGTCCTGCTCGTCAAGGACGTTGACTACCCTGACTCCTCAGAAGAGGACTATCAGGTACGCCTGGCACTGCTGCAAAACGCCGTTCGTGTCTGGGCAAGTGAAGAGGGTGTGCTCTGGCGCGAGCTGGTCCAGACCTGGGAAGACGCAACAGGTGGAGATAAGACCGTTGCAACCGGCGATCTCACGATCGACTGTCCGACCCTCTTTGACGGCTTCAACACCGCTTACCTCTACCTGTCGCTGAACGGCACCTCGATCCGCTACGACGTCGTTGACGCTTCACAAGCTCCCCTCTACGTCGACAACCCTGGGCAACGTGCCTGCTGGGTAACAGGTAACCCAAGCGGTGGCTACAAGGTGCGCTTCTCTGAAGCCGTCCCCGAGGACCTCAACGGTGCAACCGTCGTTGCTGACATCCTCGTGACACCAACCGTACCGACGAGTGGCTCTGACATCCTCCAGATGCGCGACCCGCAGTTTGCGATCTACTGGTCACTTGCTGAACTCATCAAAGACGAAGACCCAGGCCTTGCTGGGGAGTACACCCAGATCGCCGTCAACAAGCTCGCTGCCATGAAGCTCAAAAACGATATGCCTGCGCACTGGCAGGGATCAAACAGTCTGGATGCGTTCCCAGGCTTTGGTAATTAACCCATGCAACTATCACTACCAAAACGAGACAAACCAAAAGACACGATCATCGACATCGACAACTTCTCTGGTGGGACGATGACGATGGTGGATGAGGCACGCCTTGACAAGAAGTTTGCGAGTCAATCACTCAACCTGATTCAGGTACAAGACGGGCGCTGGAAAACCCGCTGGGGATTTGACTACTTCGGGATTGCCCTCGCCGGCGAGGACAGCATCGACGGCGCAACCGAGTACATCAAGGCCGACCAGAGCCGTGAGTTGATCGTCGTCGGTGGGACGAGTGGCAAGATCTACAAGTCGACCAACAACGGCGCTTCATGGACCCAGATCGACACCGAGACGCTGACACCCGGCAATACGACCTACTTCCTCCAGATCAAGAACACTCTCTACATCTCAAACGGGGTGGACGACCTGCACCGCTATGACGGCACGAATATCGTAGCCTACAGTGCGATCAGCCAACCAGCAAACCTTGCGGCAACTCGCGGGGACGGGTTATCTGACGGTGGCTTCACGTACTACTACGAAGTGACAGCGCTCAACGAGGTTGGCGAGACAGTAGGCTCAAACGAAGACAGTGTTGTCGTTGACAAGGTCCGTGAGTCATGGAGCACCGAGGATGGCTCAACTGAAAACGTGGCGCTGACCTGGGACGCCGTGGCTGGGGCAACGCGCTACAACGTCTACATCGCAGAAGAATCTGGCTACCAGGTGTTTCTGGCAACCACTATCACCAACAGCTACACCGACAACAACACCGCAACCCCCAACGACTATATCGAGGCACCGCTTGAGAACACGACCGCAGCTCCCAAGTTTGGTCCGATGGAGCTTTCCGGCAATCGCATCTGGGGCACCAAGAACCCTGACAGCCCGTACACGGTCTATGGCACGGGCACGGGTCAACAGCTCGGCAACTTCTCAGGTTTCTACGGTGGGTTCAGTGTTGACCTTGAGAAAGGTGGACGGGAACGGCCGGTCTCTGTCGTTCACTACCGCACGGGAAAAGGTGATCCGATCGCAACCGTCCTGACCGAGACCCCAGAGGGTACCGGCTCCATCTGGCAGATCGAACTGACCACGACGACGGTTGGTGACTTCTCCTTCATCGTCCCTGTCACCTACAAGATCGTGGGAGGGATCGGGACCAACGCGCCACTCTCCGTCACCAAAGCACGCGACAACATCTTCTTCTGCAACAAGCGAGGCGTGTTTGCGCTCCGCAACAAGGAGCAACTCTTCAACGTGCTCTCAACCGACGAACTCTCGCAAGCCTGGAGACCCAACTATCGCTCGCTCAACGCTGACCAGCTGCCAAATGCGTGCGGTTACTACCTGGACGGCAAGGTGTTCTTCTCCTTTGCGGAAGGCAGTAGCAACGACATCACGGTGATCTTTGACCTCGAGCGCAACAACTGGAATTACAAGTGGACTCGGGGCGTGAAGCGCTTCTTTGAGTACACCGACACAGCCGGCAACACGCATTTTCTGGCGATCCCGACCAGTGGCGGAAGGTTGTGGGAGATCTCTGAGAACTTCCTGGGCGACTTCGGCGCACCGTTCAACCAGTCGTATGTATCCCCACTCATTCCAGTCTCAAAAGACTCTACCGACGTCCTCAAGACCCGTGAGGCACTCGTGGAACTCGGCAGGCCTCGGGGCAACGTGACGTTCTCGATCTCAGGGATTGAGGCGAAGCGTGGCTTCTCATCTTTAGGCAGTCGGGCGATTACCGACAGCGTCTCAGGTGGCGGGTACTCCTGGGATCTGTACTCAAACGTGCAGTACTCAGACACGACAGGCACACCAACGACGTTCTCCCAGGCGTCGATCAAAAAGACACTCAGGATCAGAAAGCGTGTCTACGCGCTCCAGTACCAGGTGTCTTCAACCAGCGCTAACACTGACTTCACGATTCTGAAATTTCAAACGAAAGGGAGGTTGCTCAACAAGCGAACGCCGAGCAGTTGGCGTAACTAACATATGAAGAAGGAATGTAACAACTGTAGGACCGAAATGATAAAGACACAGGCGCTTAGTCGTCACAATTGGGAGATTAAGAAGTTCTGCGGACATCGATGTGCTGCGCTATACCGCACTGCTAGTGGCGTTCTAAAGAACACTGGCCGCACTCATTTCGTTGTCGGACAAGTATCTCCTCGTAAAGGAACGACGACGTCAGATGAACACAAGGCAGCGATATCGCGTGCCAACAGAGGACGGCAAGCATGGAACAAGGGACTCTATGGTCTGAACGCTGGAGACAAGAACCCCAACTGGCGAGGCGGGAACAGTCAAAACTATCTAATCCGTCGAACACAAGCTTATAAGGCTTGGAGAAAAGCTGTATTTGATCGGGATGACTACACCTGCCGAGTTTGCGGAGACTTTGGAACATACATAACAGCCCACCATATCAAGAGTGTGGCTCGGTATCCGGAGCTGGCTCTGGAACTGTCTAACGGAGCAACACTATGTGAACCGTGCCATGCGCTGACAGATAACTATAAAGGTAGAGAAAGGAGGATAGTCTAACCGTGGCGGCAAATATCAACGATTACTTCACAAAGGCAAAGGAGCGCTGGACCGGCCAGATCGGGTCTGGTGGTGTGGCTGACGCATCAGTGACCACCGTCCCGTTTGCGTCTTCAACCGGCCTCCCAACAGATACCGCCATCTACCTGTCAGTCGATCGCGTGGACGCTAACGGCGATCCGACCCCCTCTAAGTTCGAGGTCGTCAAGGTCGTGATCAGTGGAGACAACGGCACCAACGCCGTTCGAGGTGTCGAGGGAACCGCGCAAGCTCACAGCGCCGGTGCAGTCGTTGAGTTCCTAGCAACGGCCGCAGCGTGGAACAGCCTCATCACAGGCCTGCTCGTCGAGCACAATCAGGACGGCACACACTCAGATATAACGGCAGATAGTATCGAGGTTGACGGCGATCCGGTCGTCACACTTGATGATGCCCAGACCCTCACAGGTAAGACGCTCACAAGCCCTGTCCTCAACGGCAACCTAACCGGTACGGGTATCATCGACGAGGATGACATGGCCTCAGACAGCGCCACCAAGGTACCGACTCAGCAGAGTGTCAAAGCCTATGTAGACGCCTACAGTGGCAGTGCAGACGGCTGGACCGAGATCACCGATACCCTGACCTATGCTTCAGCAACCAGCTTCACGATCGCAGGAGTCGATCGCACGGCCGTCTACACCAAAGGAACTCGCATCAAGCTGACTCAGACGAGTACCAAGTACTTCGTTGTGACAAGCTCTAGCTTCTCGACCAATACGACGGTCAACATCACCGCAGGCACGGACTACACGCTTGCAAATGCTGCAATCACAGCACCGTTCTACAGCTACCAGGCGAACCCGCAGGGGTATCCAGGGTGGTTTAACTACACCCCGACCTACGCAGCCTCTGGGAGTATGTCATTTGGTTCGGTGACCACGAATCTGGCTCGATTTGCAGTCACTGGACGCGTATGTAATGTCGTCTTGCAGGCGTCAGGGACGGTTGGTGGCTCGGTCTCATATGGATTGCACTTTACGCTCCCGATTACAGCAGCACAGCGATTCAGTGTGAGCGGGGCGGGAGTGGGAAACACTGCGGGTACCAGTAAGAGTGTGGTCGTGAGTAACTACAACCTCAACTCAACCACCTCAGCTGAGGTCTCTATTTATGACGTTTCTAACTGGTCAGCGGGGACACGTGATTTCTCGGTCGGAGCCAGTTACGAGATCTAATCCTTACCCGTTTCTCACATCCGTCTTAAACGGGAAGAGCACAATGGAAGGATGCAAGACACGAAAAAACAAACGAACATTATGGAAGACCAAGCACGAAAACTCGACGCCCTGGACAAGCTTCAGCGAGCAGATCACGACACGCTCATCCGTGTAGAGGAGACCGTCAAGAGCATCGCCATCGACGTCAAGGAGCTCAACAGCGGGTTCATCCAGCAGCTCGCAGCCCAGAAAGCAGAGATCGACCTCAACACCAAGGCGATCGGAGAACTCAAGGCGGGGTTCAACGAATACAAGACGACGATCAGGGTGCTCAAGTGGGTCGTGGGGACGCTGGTGGCAACCACCGCATTCATCCTGTCGACCGCCACTGGAGTGAGAGCCCTGTTCGACCGATAAACCTATGAGCTTACCGTACATACTCTTAATCATTCTAATCATCCTCATCATTGCGAGGGTGATCTAGACCTGACCTATGACCATTACCTGGAAAGGTGCCCATAGCAACAACTACACACCCGGCCGAGCCGGCAAGCCCGTCCAGTACATCGTGCTCCATTGGATCGTCGGCACCCTCCAGTCAGCAGACGCTACCTTTGCCAACCCCAACAGACAAGCGAGTGCTCATTACGGCATCGGTAAGACCGCGATTCACCAATACGTCAGTGAGACCGATACCGCCTGGCATTGTGGAAACTTCGACTTCAATCAGCGATCAATCGGCATCGAGCATCAGGGTGGACCAGATCTCCCGATCGACGAGCTGACCTATAAGACCAGTGCCAAGCTAGTCGCAGACATCGCCAAGCGCCACGGTATCACTCTCAACCGAACCACTGTACGCGGACATCGCGAGATATCGTCCACCCAGTGTCCTGGGACGCTTGATATTGACCGCATTATCCGAGACGCCAACGCACTACTCGGGGGTACGCCTCCCCAGGCTGGAGGTGGATCTATGGTTGAAGTAGAAGCATCCAAGTTTGAAGAGCTCGTGACCAAGTCCAGCAAGTACGACGAACTCGCTCCCCTCTATGAGGACTTGAAGCGCCAGTTCGACGAGAACAACCACACCAAGGACCGCACGATCGAGCATCTCAATGAGGCACTGACCACCAAAGACGGTGAGATCAAGACACTGACGGCCGAGAAAACCACTCTAGAGGCTCAGCTAGGAGAAGCGATCAAGCAACGTGAGACGTTTGAGGTCGAGGCCTCCCGCGTACCAGAGCTGGAGCAACAACTCAAAGAGACGACTGAATCACGCACCCTTGCCTGGGATGAGGTGGACCGCATCAAGAAAGACTGTGACCGCCGAATCGCAGAAGCCAACACCGCCAAACAGCACGCAATCGACAATGCACCACACGCATTCTGGCTGTGGCTGACATCGAGACTGAGGGGAGGTGACAAGTAAAATGGCAGCGAAGAAACAACCGACCAAGAAGTGGTACGAATCCAAGACCCTCTGGATCAACGGCGCACTCGGCTTACTAACCGTGCTTGAGATCGTCGTGGCTTCAAACCTGATCCCAGATCCTGAGTATCTGGCCCTGGCAATCGCCGTGATCAACATCTTGAGGCGATTTAGAGTCACCGAACCCGTCAAGACACTTTCACGCTAAAGAGACTATGAACGACTACACGACCGACAGCCGTGGCTATTACCACCGTGGCTACTACGAGCAGAAGCGCATCAAGCTCAGACCACTGGCAATCGATGACGGTGAGCTGATCATCGACAACCCCGAGGCGAGAGCCGAGAGGCAGAAGTGGCGAGAGAGCATCCGAACGTCTCGCTGACTGCGGATAATCGGCTTATACGCATAACGGTTATTATCAGCAAAGTACGGAGGGGTCTTACCCCTCGCAGTCAAGGGTCGAGATGAACGGTCTACGACCGCCCTTGACCACTTCACCCCGCTCCCTGATAACAAGTAATCAGGCATGAGCCTGATACTCAACATCATGACGGAAGGAGGTGAAACTAACTACAAACGACTATGAACAAGTACACGACGATATACGCAGACCCACCGTGGATGGAGCGCGGTGCGGGGAAGATCAAGCGCGGAGCTGACAGACACTACCTACTCATGAAGACCTCAGCAATCATGAGTCTCCCAGTTCAGAACCTGGCAGCAGACAACGCGCATCTGTATCTATGGGTCACCAATAACTTCCTGCCTGACGGGCTGGCAGTCATGCGAGCCTGGGGCTTTACCTATAAGACGTCAATCACCTGGGTAAAGGATAAGATGGGGCTCGGGCAGTATTTCAGAGGGATGACCGAGCACTGCCTCTTCGGGGTGCGTGGCAGTCTGTCCTACAAGACCATCGACGGCCGGCGTCAACAAGGACGAACAGTGATTCATGCTCCTCGCGGAGTTCACTCCCAGAAGCCAGACGCGATGCGGGAGATGATTGAGAAAGTCAGCTATCCAAACTACCTCGAGCTGTTTGCTCGAAGACCAGCTCCTGGCTGGGACGTCTGGGGCAACGAGGTCGAGTCCGACCTGGAACTCGCAGCCTGATTGACCTCGGGGGTGTGACAGGCCCCCGCGTCAGGTTCTTTGCTGATAAATTCTGTTATTAGTCCTAGAGTATTTGTTCTTTTCCCCGTCCACAAGCCATAGGCGACATACCCCACCTAGCGTTACCATAATCCCGTTGTCCACCACCGAACGAAATCGGGGAAATTGTCCTCTTATGTTCAGTGACGGCGCAGTGGTCGTCCGAGTTCAGTGATCACCACATCCTCGTAGGCAAAGGCCTCAGACTCTTTCTGCTCCTTACTCAGATCGTGCCTCGTTATACCGTGACCGGCGACACTGTGACCGACCTCATGCAGGAAGGTGTTGATAAAGTGAGGATCGTGGACGTTGATTCGAAACGCCCCACCTGATAATGCGCGAGCCTCGATCGTGTCGTCCCACCTGGCTTCTGGGAGGTACTCAACCGCCTCCCGATACCGGTGTGGCGCTTTGGTCTCCAGTTCGTCCAGCACGGCCGTCACAGCCCTCACGAAGTCACGCGGACCACTGATCGGAAGATCCACTCGACCTGGAAAACGTGGCGGTGCGATCTCAAATGGGAGCTTCTGAGGGTCCGGGGACTTCTGCTTACTCCAGACCTGCCGACGCTTCCCGTACTTGGCCTCAAGCGCCTCATCCTGCATCTCAAGCCCTGCAACACTGGCACCAATCAGCCACGGAGCGCTCCAGTTGACCCAGCCGGTATCAGCCAGCCGACTTGTGAAGCTGTCGTCGCTGTAGAGGGCAAAGATCACTTGGCCGTGCCAGCCGTCATACATCGAGCCCGATCGAAACGACGTGCCAAACTCCTTGACTGTCCAGAGCGCAAGCCCAGGCGACTGGATCCAGCGTGCTGGCAGGTCGTGGATGGTTCTCTCAGCATCCCGCAGACTACAACCAACGAACAATGGGAATCGCTCAGCAGGACCGGTGATCTCCAGCCCAAACACGACCGAGCCGTGATACCTGAAACTGTCGACGATCGCGAGACGATACATGCGTCATATCCCAACTAGGATCTTAAACGTTTGTTCGTTACAATCATCGCATGATAGTAGCAACAGCGTCGCAAAAAGGAGGGGTCGGGAAGACGGCAACGGCACTCAACGTGTCGGCGTGTCTTGGCCTGCGCACGCTCCTTGTCGACCTGGACCCACAAGGGGCCTGCTCGATCTCTCTGGGGATCGACGCCGACAGCCTTGAAACGACCATCTACGAGGCGCTCACCGAGCGAGCCAGTATCCGCGATGCGATTCTCCCGACATCCTACGGATTCGATCTTGCCCCGTCAAACATTGATTTGGCTGAGGCTGAACTTGCGCTCGCTGCAACACCAGGCCGAGAGTTCGCTCTGAAGCGAGCACTCGCACCTGTCGCCGGCGAGTACAGCCACATCGTGATTGATACCCCACCCACGTTGGGCCTGCTGACGATGAACGCCTTTGCGGTAGCTGATAGCGTCCTGATCCCGGTCTCAACGCAGCTGCTCTCACTCCGAGGCCTGGCTACCCTCATGGACACGATCGAGAAGATCAGGCGCTACTCGATCAACCCTGACCTTAAGGTGTTGGGCATCCTGCCGACCAAGTATGACGGACGGACGATCCACGCTCGTCAGGTGCTCGAGTACCTGGGCAACTTCGCCCACGAAAACCATATTCGGCTGTTCAGCCCCGTGAGGTCCACGGTGCGCTTTGATGAGGCAGTCAACGAGCACACACCCTATGTGCTGCTGTACCCCGACGATGAGGCCTCACACGCCTACGAGGAGGTCGCTTCCTATGTCCGCCAGACGTAAGTCCAAGGAGCTTGATACCAGTCTATTCCGTACTCCAGAACACATCGAACAGGGGCAGACCCCAGCCTCTCGGGATATGTCCCCTGTCGCAGAGCAAGCAGAGCCACGATTGAAGCGTGCGAGCTTTGACCTGCGCGAAGAACAGATACTCGACCTGAACGACCTCAAGACCAAGCTCGCTAGACAAGGTATCAAGCGCCGCATCTCAGACCTGGCGCAAGAAGCCATCGACGACCTGCTTGCCAAATACGGGTAAGGCGCTACACTGGACGTGAGATAGCCTTGCGTCTAGGTAAGACTTGTGACAGATAGTCAACGGTTTGAGGGGTTTGACCGCCCTCGCTATACACCGACGCCAGATGCTCTTTTCGATGAGCTCCTGCCTGACCTGTCGCTCGTCGAGCTACGGGTACTCCTCTATATCATCCGTCGCACGTTCGGCTTCAAGAAAGACTCAGACGCGATCTCCGTTGCTCAAATGGAGTCTGGCATCACCACCCGCGACGGTCGCCGGCTTGATCGTGGGACTGGGTTGTCCACGGCGGGTGTCAGAAAAGGTCTGCGTGGCCTGCTCGATCGTGGCGTGATTGTGGCAATCGCCAACACCGATGAGACCGGAGCAAGCCTCCCCACCACCTACGCACTACGTTTCAAAGACGAGGGAACACACACGTCACAGGAGGGGGTTTCCACCCGTACACCCTCCCCTGTTACAGGCGTAGACCCCTCCCCTGCACAGGTGAACACCCACAAGAAACAGTTACAAGATACAGAGGAACAAGAGGATTCGAAATTCGAGTTTGAATCGTTTCTAAGAGATTTTGCTCGGGAGTTTCGGGATCGCGCACCGATCAGGAGCACCCTGAAACGAGCACAGAACCTCCTCGATGGCATGGACTACCACGATGCGCGGGATGCCCTCTACGAGGCCCGTAGACGCACCCGTGAGGCCACTAACGTCAAGAACCGCACCGCCTACTTCTTCGCCGTCCTGGAGGAGCTCGTCAACAATCCGACTTCCTGATCGATCTCCTACCCGGTTTCCTTGCCCTGACGCTGAATATCAGCCCTTGCGCGTCGGGTGACATGTCGGTAACTTACCCTTATCTCTCCTGTGAGTACAGACTGTGAACGGGTACCGGATGTATCCGCTCCGACATTTCAATCACTCCCGGCGCCGAGGCCTCGCGTTCACTGAAATGTCTCCGCTCTTGGCTGCGCACAGGTATGCGAAGCAGGAGCACCCTGCTCCGCAACCTATAATGATGGGAGGTGATAACTAATGAAGACATACGTCATGTTTCGGATCTACAAGATCCAGGCGCCAGACGATCCGTCGGCACGAGTCGCATTCCGAGAGATCGAGGGCGACGGCCGACTTGAGGATTATCTCGTGTCAGTCTCGATCAAGGAAGAACAGCCACGTGGCCTGCTTGCCGAGGTCAAGCGGCAGATCACGAAGTAGTCGTGAACCAGCCTACGGGGGTACGCCCCTCGTAGCGCCGGGCTCGCCTGAGTCGCAGTGAGCAAGCTCACCGCACCTCTTGACGGCTCGCCCTGAGAGACAGGTCGAGTCGAATCGAGTCGAAAGGAGACCTTGTGGATGACCCGATTCTGTTTCCAGGACGAATCATGGTAACTGTGGTTCGTCGGTGTCTACGAGACATCAACGGGACCCATATCTATCAACTTGGTGGTCCAGGGCACCAGATCAAAATGGTAGCTAACGCGGAGGAGGGCGAGAACGCGCTGAGACGGATTGACTCGCTCTCAGGTGGACTGATGGTCAACTTCCTGGGGCAGTTCATGCACTGGAAGCTCCCGCCACCGAGCGAGATCACAAGACCTGATGTGCTGGAGATGCTGCGCAACAACCCCCGTGACCGGATGCGTACAACGCTTCAAGGTGGGATTCAGGAAGCACTTTCTCGGTACCGACCTGACTTTCACTACATCCAGGCGTATCTTCTCGCTCCAGAGCCCTACCTTGAGGGCTGGCGGATGGACCTCAAGACTGGCCGTGTCTGGCAGGTGCCAGTCGAGGTGACTGGAATAGTCGACTGGGAATGGTGATGTTCCTTGGAACAGACCTGGACAACACGTACCGCGACATCTCAATCCCCGAGCAGACCCGCCGGCAGGGCTTCTATATCGTTGGCAGGCGTGGGATGGGGAAGTCCACACTCCTTGAGAGTCTGATCTGCGAGGACCTCTACTCAATGTCAGGCGTCGGTGTCATCGACCCACACGGCAGTCTGATCGATGCCGTGATTACTCGCATCCCTGAGTCACGCGTAAATGACGTCGTCTATCTGGACGCCTCCGATCCCGAGTACGCCTTTGGGTTGAACCTGTTTGATACCGGAGGACTGACGAGCGAGATTGCCAGAAGCCGCAGTGTCGACGGTGTTGTTCAGACGTTCAAGAAGGTCTGGGGAGTTGGAGAAGACGCCTCCTGGGGACCGCTCCTTGAGGATCTGCTCGCAAACGTCACCCACACTTTGATGGCGGGTGAGGGCATGACGATGGCTGAGATTCCCGCCCTGCTCTATAAGCCCAACTTCCGAAAGAGGCTCGTCGACAGTCTTGAGAACTGGGTCGTGCGCGACTTCTGGGAGTATGACTGGGATCCACTGCGTAACGAGCAGCAGATCCGCGATCGCCGCTCGACGACCAACAAGGTGAGAGCGTTTCTGCGTGACCCCGTGCTGTTGCACATCCTCGGACAGACCCAAACGACGGTGGATTTTCGCGCTGTCATGGATGAGCGCAAGATCCTGCTGGTCAAGCTCCCCTTAGGCCCTGACGTGAGTGAAACGGCCGTTAGCTTGCTTGGTTCACTGATGATCGGACAGCTCCTGACGGCCGTGATGGGGCGAGAGCCAGGCGGAGACGCACCACACTTCGCGCTCTACTGCGATGAGTTCCAGCGCTTTGCCACCCCTGCCTTTGCCACGCTGATCGATGAGACACGCAAGTACCGCGTCTCAACGACGATTGCTCACCAGCGCCTGGACCAGCTGGATGATGCGTATCGGTCCTCAGCGATGGGATCAAGCAACTTCGCACTGTTCCAACTCACGGGAGACGATGCCGCCGAGTTTGCGTTGCAGTTTGACGTTACGCCTCCTGAGGTCGAGCCAGACGTCAACCAGTGGGAGCAGGTGAAGCGAGGCCTGCACCCTAACCCCAAGATGGCCGAACTCCTGGGTCTCTTGAACACAGGGCTCGACAGGGTCCGCACCGTTGCCGAGTGGTTCAGTGGCGTCCGCTACGACTACAAGCGTCGAGACGGCACCTATACGCCGTTTTACAGCGACAACGTCGACTATCACGCGGTTGCCCGTCTCATGGAGTGGCTTGACGAGCGCATCAGTCAGTTCTTTGCGCAGAGCCTGCCAGTTCGGAGCTACGACGAGCTAGAAGCCCTGCACGAGCAGGTGTTTGCCGATCTCACGGCTCAGCTGGAGCGGCTCTACCAGGTTGAATACTACGATCCAAAACCGCCCAAAGACGTCCGGGAAGGTCTCTCACAGACCAAAGCAAGTTACCTCTTCATGGCGCAAGACCGACTGATGCCAGCCATCGGGAAGCTCTACTACGCCATCAAAGAGGAGCCGATCAGAACAGGGAACAGACGGACGGTTGCTGACACGAGAGCTGAGTTTGCTAACCGCCTGGCAACGCTCTCCCCGCGCACGCTGGCTGTCAGATTCTGGGACGGGAGCACCTACCAGCAGGGCATCGTCAAGATGACCGATGTCCTGCCAGGGATCGAGAACCCCGAAAAGACAGCGGCAATTCGTATCGTCAGTCGAGAGCGCTACTGTCGCCGGCGACAGGATGTTGACCGAGAGATCAGACAGCGACGGGAGACACTCGAGCAGGAGCCTAACGAGCCAGAACCAGCACTCGCCGAGCAGCCTCCCCTGCCGATTCGCAGGCGTGACTCCTGATATAATGAATATGCCCTTATGTTAAATGAATCTGAAACTCGCATCGTGCAATTGATCGGCCGGATGTACTTCCTGACGGCAGGTCAAGTGGTCAGGCGCTACTACAGCGCTGGCTCCAAGACCTTAGTTGGCTCCTATCTCAAGGCACTCACTGAGAGTGGCTATCTCACCCGCCGTGGCTTCAAGCCCAGCCTCCAGGGTGGCTCGTATCCCTACGTTTACTCACTCTCTCCTAAAGGCAGACGCGAGTTGGTGAGGACTGGATACCTCCCAAACCAGCGTTACCGCCCCAGTGAGGAGGAGGCGCTCAGGACATACCCCGACCACACGCTTGCCATCAATGACGTGCTGATTGCCGGCGAACTGAGTGGCAAGCTGACGAGGTTCGTCCACGAGCGCACGATCAACCGGATCAGACCGCCGTACCGTCCTGATGGATACCTGGAGTGTGGCAACACCGGTTTCCTGCTGGAGGTCGATCGTGACACCGAGGCCTTCGAGTTCTGGGATCGGAAGATCGCCAGGCTGTGTGCCTTTGTGGGGTCAGATAACTACACGAAGTACTTCGAGCTCTTTGAGGGCGTGCTCGTGGTCGTACCAGACCAGAGCCGTCTGGATCTGCTGACACGCTGGACGAAGGCGAGCCTTGATCGTCTTGGACTACCCGACTGGCTGCAACTGTTCAGATTCCTGACTCATGCAGAGGCCTGTGATCCGGAGCGCCTTGCTCAACACCTATGACCAAACCACTGACACTACTGCTCGGACGAGTACCTGACCCACCCATCTGGGCCAGACTCTTTCCACAGCGGGTTCAGCTGCCGATTACGTCTGCCGGCAACCACATGCACGTAATCGGAAAAATCGGTTGTCTACACCCAGACACGCCGATATTCGATCCTGTCGATCGAACCACGCGATCGGTCTACCAACGCTATCTGCTGGGTAAGCCGTTCCATGTCCTGGCTCTCGACGAGCATAACGAGCCTGTGATTGCTAGAGCTGAGGCTCCTGTCGAGTTCACGAAGGAGCGCATGTATCGGGTTAGGTTCAGTAATGGGGAGTCAGTTACGGTCACTGGGGAGCACCGTCTGTTTGTGGGGTCTGGCTACCGGACAGTCGACGAGCTCTCCACCATCGTTTCCGACCCTCAGAGATCTTGCGCTTGTGATCCTCAGAGAACGTGCGACCTCGAATCCGCGAGAATCCTTCTTCCGTCCATTTCGGACAGCGACCTGCAAGCGTCACTCGGAGATGCTCAGCGTTGGAAGCAAACAGTCGTAAGTTTTCAGGACGGTTGTCGTCAGGTATCCCATTTATGTGGTCAACGACCTCAGTCGGGAGCAGATACCGGCCGAGCTTCTTCTCCATCACGAGACGGTGCTCAGAGACCTGATTCTTGCGGGTGCGATACGGGTGATCTGGAGCATAGACGTAGACATAGCCCTTCACACGGTGAACACCACGTTTCCAAGCTGGATTGCGGTCTCCCTTCGAATACTCCGACCTCGGGCGGATCTCCACGCCAGCATCGAGCAAGTGCCGGCGAACGGTTACACTCTTCCCGCCAACACGTTTCGATACCTGAAGCATGCTTAGACCACTCTGATACAGGCGGATTGCCTCCTGTATCTTCTCGGTCTTCCATTTTCGATGTGAACTTCTCATGTGATTATGTCAATGGTAGCACAGGCGCTACCCAGTGTCAATTAGTGTCTATTGAGGAAGTTGAACCATCGATCTACTACGACTTCCACGTGCCGAGGTACCAGAACTACTGGGCGTGTGGGGTGTTCCACCACAACAGCGGGAAGAGCTACTTCCTTGCTACCTACTACCTCGCACTGATCAAGGCGGGGATCGGGGTGACGCTGATCGACCCCCACGGGGATCTCTCCAACCTGATCCTGAGATTGCTCGTGCAGGAGGGTAACGAACAAACGTTAAAAGATACGATCTATCTTGATTTTCAACGCGCACACGAGCGAGGGCGGTATCTCCCGCTCAACGTGCTCAAGCAACCTGGGGACAGGACTCGGATCGCCCAGAACGTCAAAGAGGCGTTTCACCGTGCCTGGCCGTCGCTCGCCGGAGGCGTTGCCCCACGCTTTGACAAGCTGGTCCTCAACGGGGTGAAGGCGCTTGCTAGTGCCAACGAGCGACTCCCCGAACTGTCGTGGTTCCTGACGAACCTGCCGTTTCGAGCGGAGGTTCTGGCACATGAGACCGACAGTCGGGTGCTTCGTCACTGGAAACACTGGTACGACACGCTGACCCAACGCCAGCAGACCGAATACGCCGATTCGACCCTCTCACGGGTAGATCTCCTCGCCTTTGACGAGGTCCTGCGCTACTCCCTCGGCCACGAGGAACTGGCGCTGGACTTCCGCTCAGTCATGGATAGACGGCAGAACGTCCTACTGAATCTCTCGGGCCTCGCTGATGAGACCCAGCGCCTGATCGGGTCGCTATTCACCGTGATGTACGAGCAAGCGGCGAAAGGTCGAGCAGACACCCATGAACGGCCGACGCATGTGCTGATGATCGACGAGTTCGCGTCATTCAGTGCACAGTCTGAGTCAGCCATGCAGAAGATGCTGTCTGAAACCCGCAAATTCGGGTTGTTTCTGGTGATGGCGCATCAAAACTGGTCGCAGGCCTCCAGCAAGCTCAAAGGTGCGATGGGCAATACCAAGATCAAGGTGGCGTTTCAACTGGACCGAGAGGATGCCGAGATCACGGCAATGACGTTTGCTGACATCGATCCGGTAACGACCCACACCAGAGACGGAGCAGTCGGTTACTCCAAGAGTGTTGCCGATCAGATCGAGGAGACAGTCAAGGAGCTCATGCAACTCCCCGAACGCCATGCTCTGGTGAAGTTTCCGGATCTCAAAGTCAACCCACTTGTTACCGAGGAAGTCAAAGACCAGCACGTCGACACCACTACGATCGAACGGGAGCAGCTGGAGCGCTGGTTCAAGCATCCAACGGTGGTGCTTCCCGAACCGACACGGCCGGTGGTGAAGCTCCCGATTCGCAGTCGTTTGCCTCAGGATTGAGAAGCAACGAACAAACGTTTATAATGGTGATACCTGGCAGGGAAACGCAATCGAGCATCGGTGGTGTGACTCCAACGGACACATCACCCGCTCGACGTTTGAGATGTGCGGTGATGAAGGTTTCGGACCTAATGTGAGCGTTGACCGGAACATGCTCAGAGGCATCACCGCACTTCTTAGATCGACGTTTGAGATCTGGGGTGGTGGGGAAACGCTTTTCCACAAGCGAGAGTTTGTGGGTCCAATCATCACCTCAGTTCCCAGATGGAGACCAGTCCCTATCGACCAACACCCGAGGAAGCCAAGCCTCAGGGTGACCCACGTATCGACGCAGCCATGCAGTTGCTTGAGGCTGGCATCGACCGCATCCACGACTCTGAGGAGTTCAAGCGCTACCTCGAGTTCTCCTCAAAATTTCACAAATACTCACCACGGAATAGCCTATTAATCTGGATGCAGAAGCCTGACGCGACCGACGTCATGGGCTACGGCTCCCGTGACGGTCGCACAGGCTGGAAGTCGGTGGGTCGGCAGGTTCGCGCCGGCGAGAAAGCGATCAAGATCTTTGCTCCCCTGCTGAAAAAGGAAGTCGATATCCAGACCGGTGAGCAGGTCGAGGTCTTACGTGGGTACAAGCTGGTGAACGTCTTTGATGTGAGTCAGACAGACGGCGACGAGCTTCCGAAACGACCGAGTCCACGCGAGATCGAATCGTCGACTGAGGCGGGTCACCGCATGTTTACCGCCAACTGGGACTGGCTGGCGACTAAAGGCGTGCCCGTGTTTCGACGCGAAGTCCCTGGCATCCCCGGCGCACGCGGGAGCTTCAGCCCAGGGCGTGAGGGGAGCGGTGCCAAGATCTACGTGAGAAGCGACATGGCCATCGACATGCAGGCTAAGACGCTTGCCCATGAATCGGCTCACATGGTTGCTGACCACCGCTGGCATATGCCCAAAGAAGAAGTCGAGCTCGAAGCGGAAGCCGCAGCGTTTGTGACGAGCTACCACTTCGGGGTGGATACCTCCTCATACAGCTTCGACTATATAACGCACTGGTCCCATGACCGCGATCTGTTCAAGCAGAAGTTGACCACGATCCAGCAACTGTCAAAGACGCTGATTGATGGCATCGGACAACACTATCCAGATGCCCTCTCAGCCCCTCCAGAATTCGATTCTAGCCCTGTTTACCTGTCAGAAGGACTACCACACCGTCTGCCGTCGCGAGACGAGTTAGGAGGTGGTACGGCATGAAGAAGCAGTACACAAACAATAAGTTAGACAACGATTCGTACAGAAGCATGAAAATGGCCAGGAAGCAGGCTAAGAGAAAGAAGAAGTAGACGCCGAGCGCTCTCAGCTGATCGGGAGTGGGAACTGTTCCACTTCCCATGCCCGATCAGAGGAGGCAGTTCGTGTACGTCACTGGATTCAGTGGCACGATCGGAGAGTACGAGGTCACAGCCCTCGGAAACCTGATCCAGGTGACCAAGGACGAGCAGGTGATCGCCGTCAGAGTCGTTGACAACTTCGGCCGGTTCACCAGAAGAGCCAGAGCGCTCAAGCTGGGCCTGGCCTACTTCGACGACTTTGAGGTCATCTACATCTATGACAGTGCAGATGACAACTACGGCTACGCCGTCAACCTCCAGATCGAGGAGTTCAGCGAATGGGGTTATTCGCCCGTCAGCTGAACAACCGGGGCTCTCACGTAGAGGGCCCCACTAACACGATGTCAGAACGATTTAGACCACCATCACGGGAAGAACTAGAGGCCTCACTGGCCCAGAGTCGGGCTCGCCTGGCTGATCTTGAGCAGCGCGGCAACGATGCCTGTAGCGCGTATGACCTCAGGATGGGCTACGACGCTACGTTTAACAAGAAGCTGGTAAGCAATCACGTGAAGTACTACGAGCGCCTCTTAGAGCCCTACCGCACGCAACCCCAGCAATCAGATTTTCTGTCCATGTTCGATGTCGGAGAGGTTGTCCCACAAGCTGAGGAAACTAGTGAGGGAGCGCCAGGAGTATAGATGCGCGCTCTGCGGAGCTCACCACCCACCAGGCGATAAAGCCGGTTGTATCTCCGTGCACCATAAAACACCGTTTTCCAGAGGAGGGGGAAGTGAACCGAGCAACTTAATTGGATTATGTAGGGGTGGGGAGGACTGCAACAACTGCCACGATCACGTTGACTACCTGACGCTTGAGCACAACATCCCCTACGAGCAGATCCTAGAGGAGGGCGTTGAGTACTACCTCACGCTCTACCCTAAGGAGCAACACTTCGAGGCGAAACGAGCGCCGATCGAGTGGATGAACGGCGAAGACTAACCCATCTCTTACACGTTCTTGCTGGTGTTCACACGCCCCTGCCCCATACTGAGAATAGAGAAATGCACGACTACAGAAAGGAGGAGACTATGGTAGGAGATGAAAACACCCGCCCAGGTGGAGGAACACAAACCCCACAAGGCGATCAAGGCACTGAACAAGGTCGATAGAGTGGTGTCCCCAGCCGACAACAGCCTTGCCTGGCTGGAGAGAATACTCTAGGTTCTTGCATTATGTCAATGATTCTGTCATAGTGATATTGCTGTAACCCACAGCCGAGCGTAAGATGTACGGTATCAAGACCCATCTCGGGTGTCGCTGTTTCGTACATCGGCACGGCACCGCTCGAGATGGGTTTTTTCATGCCCAAAACACTTGACCAACAACTCGAAGAGCTACGCACCGCCTGGCAACAGGCTCGTACCCGTGCTGACAGACGGATCATTGAAGCCCGTGCAGGCCTGCTTCGCATGGCCAAAGAGAAGCAAGCTCAGCAGTATCCCCAATCCACTATCGCAATACCAGCAGAGCATACAGACGTAACAGAAGCCTGAGAGAGCTCTCGTAGCTCACGTCCAGAGGGGTGAAGACAGGAGGACGTAAAAGCCGTGCAAAGCGGCACGCTGGCAACTACCTCGCAGCGGAAACAAGATGTCGGAAACGTGATGCCTGCCACTCGGCTATAGGAAGAGTGGTCCATATACGGAATGACCGCGCGTCGGTTATCTAAATGCTCTCAGGGGGTAGGGGGGCGATGAAGCCATGCCGGAATGAGTTTCAAACAGACTCTTCGTTACATACAGACGATATGATCAACATCGAACAAGCAATTGCAGAGTACAACAGGGGAACACGGCTAAAAGATATCGGCCAAATGTTTGGTGTCTCCGAAGTGAGACTGTGGCATGCAATCCGGCCGCGCTCGGCTGATTTAATACCTAGAGGTAAACCAACCTCAGGTGGAGAACCATCGGAATCTGAACGGTGGGTAATAAGAACTCTAATGGAACGGGGCATAGAATCGAAATTCATGGGTTACAACGCTCCCTATGACTTAACGGCAAACGGAAAAAAGATCGAGATCAAACAGCGAACGTCCGCCACGTTCTTGAAGACCAGGAACCATGGTGCCTACTACTTTCGCAACCTGATAGGGCGGGAGCAAGTTGATCTATACGTATTGATATGCGGTTCTCTGGAAAGCCCAGTCGTCTATGTAATTCCCTCGCCGGAGATTAGAAAAGACATGAACGTGCCAGCTGTGCACGTCGGACGTTCTCGACTAACTCAGTACCTTAATCGGTGGGACTTGGTCTGAATGCACCTTATAAGACAAGTCTTGCAAGTTATGTCAACAACCTCTATACTGTACACACCGTATGGACAAGCACACCCAACAACTCATGGCCGAGTACACCGCCAGGGTTCGTAACAAGACGATCGCTGACATCTACCACGCATTAGATGGCAAGATCCGGCCGAGTGAGTTTGCAAAAGCCTCTGGGATCTCCCAAAACCAACTCGGGAACCTCATTCGCCACTACTACCCAAAACGCTAGCCTCGATTGTAAGAAAACGGAGACAAATCTTGACAATGCTACACATACTGTGTTATTATTATGTCAGATATGGACAACAACCTAACCCAACTAACTAAGGATCACGTAAAGACCATGCTGTTGCTCAACGAAGCAGAGCACTGGTTAGCTGACTGCACCAATGCAGATCAGGCCAAAAGACTCGAAGCAGAGATTCTCGATCTTATCGCTATTGCTGAATACCTTACTGGACAAATCCACGATCTCAAACAAGCACTTGATAGTCACGACTGCCACCTCGGACCTGAGGACGGTTGTGACTGCGTAAAGGAGGGCTATGCGAGAGATTAAGTTCAGGGCGTGGCAGAAATATCACAAGAGAATGCTACCCATTACAAGTATTGGTTGGGAGGATAGCCAGATAAAGAAAGTGACTGTATATCAGGAAGCAACAGCACCTCTACTACAGACCTACGGAATTGGTGAGTATCGGCTCGAGGCTCTGGAAATCATGCAGTACACAGGCCTCCGTGACAAGAACGGCCGCGAGATCTACGAGGGGGACGTCGTTGAGAGCTGGTATGACGACGTAACTCGAGGAATCGCAACCGTCAGGACACAAGGAATGATACAGAGCGTCCGCGGAGGATTCGTGATACATGAGTCAGATTGGATCTCTTATCCCATGATTGGACTATCTCGCAAGACGAAAGTCATCGGCAACATCTACGAGAACCCAGAGCTCTTAGAGCGAAAGGCGGCTCGTGGATAACTACGACGAAGATTACGATCCAAGCCAAGACGTTGCTGATATGTATATCGACACCGTAACTGGTGGAGATGGCGACTTTGATCCAACCAGCAGACTTGATCTTGATGAGGTCAAGGAACGGCTCAACGAGGGCAAGGTCGAAGTCAAAACCAAGAAAGTCTATATCCCGTTATGGGAGCGTGAGTGGACGCTGATCAAGCCAGGGGAGGATAAAAACTAATATGACGAACTTTGAAGACTACCTACGAGCCGTTCACGCCAGTACTTACACAGGGACTGATGATGATATGGCAGACGCCTTTGAGCACTGGCTCTCTGATCTGGACACGGCCGAGGTTATCGAACTCGCGAATGAAGCGATCAAGACACTAACCAAGTAATATGAAACTGAAACAGACACAACCAAACAAGCTGATCGTCGAGAAACGACGCTGTCGCAACTGCGATAAGCCGACCCTCTTTGAGAGCAGTATCCTGCCAGGCAAAACCATCTGTGACGAGTGCGAACCCAAGGTTCGTGAGTCCAAGATCTGGCACGATGCCCATATGAAAAATAAACGTTCAAAGCAAGCAACCAAGACACGTACCACCAGAGGTCGCCGTGGATCGAATCAATACGCGATCAAGTCTCACGATCGTACCTGGCTAACGGTGTTGATCGTGCTGGTGCTTGGCACCCTGTTGCTCCTGATGCTCAACGCTATGTTCACTCCGAGGCTCGACGATACATTCTTGAACCGAAAAGCCGAGGCGAGCTTCATAAGCCCGCTTCCGACAGTACTTGCGAGTGCAGTCGTTGCTACCCCTACCCCGTCAGGAGAACGGCAGAACTCTTCTGATGGGGAGGTAGCGGACTTCATTCGTCGTGTCCACCGCAAGGAATCATCATCAGGTACCAACACCAACCCAGACGCGCTCCACAACCGTTGTAAGGCTCAAGGAAAGTCCAACGAGTACGGATATGGTGGTATGGCCTTGATGATCTGTTTTGACAGCCATGAGGAGGCTACTGCACGCGTTGCACGTTGGTACCTCGAACACAGGCCAGGGCGAACCGAGGCACAGACCTACTGCCGATACAACATCGGCGGAGAGCACGAGACCTGTGCGTACTGGGAGGAGGTACGAGCATGGTAAGAGAGATCAAATTTCGAGTGTGGGATGAGAAGCGAAAGAAGATGCTCGTGCCGGCAGGCATCTATGAGGACGGTGTGCCGTTCATTCGCTACAACGACGGATCGAACGCTATGCCGCTAAATGACTATCCAGTCATGCAATACACAGGCCTCAAGGACAAGAACGGCCGAGAGATCTACGAGGGGGATCTTCTTTCTGTCGCCCCCCATTCACGTCCCTATGAGGTTCGATGGGTTGGAGCGGGATTCTTCGGCGTAGATCCTGAATACAACGACCTCGAGATGCACGCAAACGCCGTTAAAGACATGGAAGTCGTCGGAAACATCTGGGAGACCCCAGAGCTGTTGGAGGGTAAGTCATGAGCTTCCTCTACGCCGTGTGCTTCCTGTCAGTCGCTATCCCTGGCCTGTTCGTACTCGGTCTGATCTGGGGAGAAGATGAGAAAACAAACAAACGAATCAAGACACGTATGAGAGGAGGTGTAACACGATGAAACTACGCGAAACGCTAATCAAGATCCAAGCGGAGCTGGACGCTCCCAAGAATCAGCACAACAGCTTTGGGAACTACAACTACCGCAGTTGTGAAGACATCCTGGCGGCCGTCAAGCCGTTTCTGGGTGACTGCATCTTGCTCCTCAACGATGAGGTGGTAAATGTCGGAGCACATAACTATGTCAAGGCAACGGCGACGCTCTCAGATACAGAAAACACCGTTGAGGTCTCAGCTTACGCACGAGAAGCGCTCGATCGTAAAGGTATGGATGACAGCCAGATCACAGGATCAGCCTCATCCTACGCACGCAAATACGCGCTTAACGGCCTGTTTGCTATCGATGACGTGAAAGACGCTGACACGACCGACAACCGTAAGCCGGCTACCAAACCAGTACGCACGGTCAACCACGATCTCAAGGCAGCGGCCGAGCAAGCTAACGCCAAGATCGCAAGCGACCTGAGCGGGATCAAAGCATCAGACGTGGACGAGGTTCTCGGCAACGATGAACCCCTGCCCTGGGAGACAACCCCGCCGTGTGAGACCTGTGGACAGCCTACAACGCACAAGACAGGTACAAGTAAGACAGGGAAAGACTGGGAAGCGCTCTTCTGTGCATCAGGAGATCGGGACCACGCGAAGTGGCTATAGACCACCACGAGTTTGTTCTCGTGGACGGCGGCTGAGTTATCCCCGGTGAGGTGTTTTCATATCCGCCCCACCACTGACTCGACCGCTCGTTCAGGGGAACAAATCATTATGACAAGACCAGAATTCTTACAACGGGCTGGCGACAACCTCCATACACACGCCTACCAAGGCAGTAGCCAAGAGCTATTGGAGCTCATCGACCAGTACGTGGACAGCGTGATCGGGGAAGACGATTATTGCGAGTGCCAGCGCGACGAGTACGAGAGCTGTTACCACAGTGAAGACTTAGATATTGATGAACGAAACACGCTCCGGGACGAGCAACGCGAACGTGCAGGACTGAACAAACAAACGAAAAAAGGAGTATAATTTGTCATAACCCAACTATGGAAAAAGCATGGCGCCCATCTGACGAGACCATCGCTACACGAGTAGCAGAACCGGTCGCGCTCCCTGACCTGGACAGCATACCCGTTGAGGAGACGGCGTTCATCGACACGTTCTCGCGCCAGTTTGACCGCCACTACCAACTCACCGAGGGTATCGAGTCCTGGCTGAACGTCAACCCCGATTACGACTGCTTCACCTATCTTCCTGAGACGACTGATGGCACCTACACGCCCGATCAAGGCGCGTTCAAGGTCACGATGGAGACTTCCCACATCGTGAAGAAGTACGTCGGCCTGAACCGCTATGAGTACCTGCGCAACCATTCAGAGCTCGGCTATGCCGTGGCTCAGGATGTCGTTGAGAGCTGGAGGAAACCAAGTGAAGAATAAACAAACCAACGAAGAGATTTTGGAACGGGCGGTTAAGCAGGCCCAGAGCAGCGGCTTTGTGGTGGACCATAGTGGTTGGGGGTACCACCACATCATCTTCTCCCACGACTTCGCCAAGGCGTTCTGGGGGACCGATAAGGACGTGGAGATCGGAACCGTTTGGGTCGGAGACGAACTCAACGGGGATGAAGCGCCAATCTTATACGGAGGAGAGATTTGGCAGCACCACCTCCAGCAGATGGTGCTCGAGCCCGATCCAATCCAGTACCTCGCACGGTTCCTGGGAGAGGAGGATACTCCGTGAACTGGGGCAAGGGTCTGCACACCCGCTACTGCGTGAGCTGTAAGCGAAACCGTATCAAGCAGGACAGCAAGAGCGGTCTGTGCGGGAGGTGCTACTCAGGTGGGAACTTCCAACGGCTGGGGAGCATCCTCAAGGGGGTCATGAAACGATGAATAAACAAATCAAACAACTTGAAAAGATAGCCTACAACCTCGGGAGGGTGCTGGAGCGTGTTGATCGTGAGGACCAACAACGCAAACGAGAACAAACCAGCTACGTCAGGGGCAGGGTAGCCAACTGGGTGCGTGACTGCGTGCAGTGTGAGCAGGAGTTTTTCCCAACGAGCAACAAGAACACCAGATGCGGGAGGTGCAGGTGAAAGCCGTGCTCCCAAAGCCACCCTCAGTCGGGACGCTGTGGCGTATGACCAGTAAGCCATTCCCACGGATGTATATGACGGCCAGGGGTAAGCAGTGGTTCACGGATGCTGGTTGGCTGTGGAAGCAGGCACAGGGTAGACGCAAGACCATCACAGGCGAGGTAGAGCTTGAGATCGACTTGTACTACTGCCGACCAATCGACCTTGATAACGTGCTCAAGTGTGGCCTTGACAGCCTCACCAAGAGCGGGGTCGTGGTCGACGACAACCAGGTCGCAGGCATCAATATCCACCGCTACAAGGTGGCAACCATGAAAGAAGAACGCTTAGAGATTGAACTATTCGAACTATGAGAGGAGGGGAAACACTATAAGAAACCTAAACAGAGTTGAGTTGATCGGCAACCTAACCCGTGACCCAGAGTTGCGCTTCACCGGTTCAGGCCAGGCAGTCACCAACATGGGCCTTGCAACCAACCGCTCATGGAAAACAGACGGAGGGGAAGCCAAAGAAGAGACCGAGTTTCACACGATCACCGTCTGGGGCAAGCTTGCTGAGATCTGTAGCCAGCACTTAACCAAGGGACGCCGCGTCTACATCGAGGGACGGCTTCAGACTCGTAAGTACGAGAACGCACAAGGGGTCGAAGTCTCAGCAACCGAGATCGTGGCAACTGACATGATCATGCTAGACAACAAACAAACGAACCAACAGATCGGAGGTGATCTGTAATGCGTGACGTGTTTTATGCGATCAAGGCACTCGTCGACGGTCTTGCCGACATGCTCATCCAAGAGGGAGATCCACTGTCAAACAGGCTCCTGAGACTGGGGCTCTACGTCCTGGTGTTTGTCGGACTGCCACTGGTGGTTCTGGTCTCTTTGCCGTACGGCCTCGGGCTTATCGTCCTAATCGGCTTTATCGCCCTGCTGATCTTTGGAATACCAAACTTCTAGGTTCGACTGCGGGGCCCTTCGTCGTTGGAGGGCTTCGCGATCGAGACTATGAAATGGACAACTAGACCAATAACAAAACGAAGATCAATCCGAGCATTTGACCTCGGGCTTCCTGGCGCTGTCCTTCATGACCTCCAGTGCTGGGTGTGTGAGAAGGAACCGGCTGTCTATGACATGAATCCGAACTGGGTGTTTCGTCCTTGCTGGAAGTGTCAGGAGAAGGGAATAGGAGCGCCACCGAAGAAACGGCGCTGGTGGGAGGTATGGAAATGAACAGACTAACGGCCACGGCCGACATCACCAACGAGTTCGACGAGGTCGTCGTGCCAGCCGGCACTGTCCTGACGCGCTCTGGAGACGTCTACGAGGGGCGTAACGAACTTACCGGCAACAAGATCCAGATGCATGCGTCCTGGGCTGAGAACGAGGTCTATATGGAATCGTGGGAAAAGGAGGCATCTGAGTAGCGAGCGTGAACCGATCGACTTTATTGCTGAACGCGCTAAACGAGGCGTAGAGCCACTCCGTCCCAGACTCCTGCCTCGGGAGATGAAACCCGTCCTCAGGATCGTTCCTGACGTACCACAGACGCCCAGAATCACGATGGAGCAACGCATCAACGAGGGTTGGGACAACGTGATGTGCTGCGGGAAGACCTACGAGCTCTCAGACATGGTTGAGCAAGCCTCAGATCGCTTGTGGGAGGCTCAACTGCCCAGAGAGGAGGAGTATGACTAAACGAGACCAGCCAACGTTTACGGCCAACTGTGCCTGGTGTAAGCAGGACTTTGAGAAACCCGTTCACCGTAAACGCATCGGTCAGGAGAACCACTTCTGTAGCAACGAACACTCGATCCTGTATAAGCGCAAGCACCGTGTGTGGGGAAGTTGGAGCTAGGGTATCCATGAGATCCAGACCCGATGAATCAAGCGGGGACACCCTAGCTATACCGACCGACCATGAGACGAGTATGCGCTGTGTGAGTCAATAAACAAACAAACACAGGTAAGAGTGTTGCAAGGATCTGCTATAATCGACATAACCAACTATGCCCAAGAAGACCGCAGACGAACCACAATCGACCGTAGAGAAACACGCAGGCGGCCGGCCGCTTGTCTTCAAGACTCCCGAGGATCTTTCTGAGAAGATCGAAGAATACTTTACGTACTGCGATGCCAAGACCAAGGAGATCCACTCAGAGAAGCTCGGCGACATGATCGTCCCAGACCCCGAGCCGTACACACTCTCAGGCCTTGCCGTCTGGCTAGGAGTAGACCGAAAGACGCTTTTGAACTACTCCGAACGCGACGAGTTTTTCCCCACAATAAAACAAGCACGAGCCCGAGTGGAAGCTGACCTCGAGCGTAGGTTAAGTCACAAGGACACTTTCACGACTGGGCTGATTTTCAACGCCAAGAATAACTTCGGTTGGGTAGATACTCCAACGACAGTGCAACAAATCAACGTCGGCTCGGACAAAGGCAACGCCATTACGTTCGTCGACTTCAAACATGAACCAAAGAGTCAATGAGAAATACCGACCGCTTTTCACTCAGCGGGTGCGCTACATCATTCTGATGGGTGGCCGTGGTGCTGGCAGGTCAACGGTTGCCTCCCAATTCGCCCTGGCAAAGCTCAAGGGGCTTGAGTACTTCCGCTGTGCCATCATGCGTTACATTTTGGGCGACATCCGTAACTCGATCTACCGCGAGATCACCGATCGCGCCGAAGAGTTAGAGGTCCTTGACTCACTCAGTGTCACCGACAACCTGATGAAGCTGGAATACGGGCAAAACAGCATCAACGCGGTCGGCTTCAAGAAGTCCTCAGGGGACCAGAAGTCCAAGCTCAAGTCACTTGCCTCCTACAACTGCGTCATCATCGAGGAAGCAGACGAGATCCCCGAAGAAGACTTCATGCAGCTGGATGACTCACTCAGAACACTCAAGGGTGACATCACGATCATCCTGCTCCTCAATCCACCGGCCAAGAACCACTGGATCATCAAGCGCTGGATGAACCTGCTGGAGTGTGGTGTCAGTGGCTTCTATGACTTCACGCTCAAGCCAGGCATGACCGACACCGTCCTGATCAAGACCAACTACCGCGATAACCTAGCTAACCTCTCACCGCAGTCAGTCGCTCAGTACGAACGCTACAAGGAGACTAAGCCGGCTCATTACTGGAACATGGTCGAGGGGCTAGTCCCTGAAACCGTCGTCGGGAAGATCTATAACAACTGGCAGATCGTCGAGAGCGTCCCGCACGAAGCCAGACTCGAGCGGTATGGCCTGGATTTTGGCTACACCAACGATCCCACGGCGATTGCGGCCATCTACTACTACAACGGTGGCTATATCCTCGATGAGATCGCTTACTTGCATGGCCTGTCTAACAAGCGGATCGCAGACATCATCCTGAACCAGCCTCAAGCCCTCGTCGTTGCTGATTCGGCCGAGCCTAAGTCAATCGATGAGATCGCAAGCTACGGCATCTCGATTCTGCCGAGCCAAAAAGGGCAGGGCAGTGTCAATCAGGGCATCCAGTACGTGCAGGACAAGCAGATCAGTGTGACAGCGAGGTCTCGCAACATCCTCGCTGAATACGAGAACTACGCCTGGAAAGTCGACAAGGACGGGGAAGTGCTCAACGTGCCAGAAGACGCCTGGAACCACGCCATGGACGCAATCAGGTACGGTATGGAGAGTCTCAAGCCAGTCGATCGAGATGAACCATTCCCAACGATCACCTTTGACGAGATGGGGCTGTACTAACAAACAAATGAAGAAAGATCTCTCAGACCACAACATCGCACCCTTTGCCGAACTCGAGCAGGCGCTGGAGCGTCAGGGCTATGGCACCGTCTCACTGTCCATGCAGGTCCACAAGGGCAAAATCGTGAGCTTAATGGGTCATCAATTCCAGCACGTCAGGTATCGGGAGGGGGAGAACGCCAAAGCCGTGGCTCAGGTGATCGGTGAGATCAAGCAGACGTCCCAAGACAAGCGCTCTGGCACGTTCACCTTCTCGATCACGTTCAACGAGGGAGACATCAAAGAGGTCGACATCCAGCGCAACCTCACTCGCCGCTATGCCCTCAGTGAAAAGTGATTGACATAACCGTGGAAAGCACGTACAATTGAGTGAATTAGGCGAGAGCTTATCAAGCACACCCTAGATCCCACGCGGATCGGGGTGTTTTTTTATGGCCAGGAACCAAAAACCGACGAAAAACGAGCAGAAACTCGCAAGAGCAGAGCAAGACCAGGCACGCAGATCAACCGACCTGGTGGCTATGCGTCTGAATGAGGACTGGCGCTATGCTGACCAGGCCCTCGAGAAGCTCAGACCACTCTGGCGGGACAACGAGAAGCTCTTCTACAACCAGGAGAAGGGAGCTTTGGCAGAAGACCTGGCTAAATCCAACGTCAACGACACCCACCTCTCCACCGCCGTCATCCAACGCACCCAACGCATCATGGCTCAACCCCCAAGTGGGTCGATCAAAGCCACCGACCGCCACGATAAAGGCAAGCAGATGCTGATGCAGATCATCCTGGACCGCTACGTCAAGCCAAACGCCAACGCCCAGTTCTCCCACCTCACCAAGCTCAAGCTCTGGACAATCTACTCGCAAGTCTATGGCTCAATGCCGGTGCTGGTGGACTACTCTGTCCGTGACGACTACATCGGACCCGACTTCTGGCTGATCCCGATCGACCAGTACTACCCACAACCAGGCGTGACCGCTCCTAACGACATGGAATATTGTTTCGTTGATTCGTTCGTCTCCCTTGACTGGCTTGCGAAGCGGCCGACAGGCGAGGAGTTTGGCTGGAGCAACATCGACGAGCTGATCACAAGGGTCAAGGAACGTGAGGGTAAGGCCAAGTACGCCTACGACTACCAGACGTTTGCTGAATCCAAGTGGGGTGGCATCGACTACGGTGGCAAGGGACGCTTTGCTCGAGTTCTGCTGCGCACCAAGTACTGTCGAGATCGCTGGTACACCTACGCGCCTGACTTCATGGATGCAGGGTTGATCCGCGATATTCCCAACCCGCACAACAACAACAAGCTCCCGATTGTTTTGAAGCAAACCATCCCACTCATGGACCGAGCCGCAGGATTGGGAGACATCGAGCGTGGTGCACCGACGCAGAAAGCGATGAACAGTCTTATCAACCTCTATATGGACACCGTCAAGATGTCCCTCTTCCCGCCGATGATCGTCAACAAATCAGGCGTGGTGCCGTCATCCATGCGCTGGACACCTGGGGCGTTCTGGAACGAGACGACACCAAACTCTATTCGCCAGCTGCAACTCTCCCCGCAAGGCACCAACACGTTCCAATCAGTCGCCGGCTTCCTGATCGCCAACCTCAACAACATGATGGGCACCTCAGATATGAGTGTGCAGAAAGACGTCGACCCAGCCCTCGGCAAGACCCCACAAGCCGTCAAGCTCCAGGCAGCGCGGGAGTCAGCGGCCGACAACTGGGAACGTGACTCACTCGAAGAGGCATTAGGCGAGCTCTACGACCGTTTCGTGGATCTGATCGCCAGGAAAAATGAGAAACCAATCGACATGGACCTGTTCGAAGGTGAAATCGAAGAGATCGAAGCGATGTACCCGGACGTCGTGGAGTTGTTTGAGGACGACAAGGGCGGCAAGATCACGATCAAGCCCGACATGCTCAAAGGCTCCTACAAGTTCACGATCGACCCTGGCTCAACCCTCATGCGCGATCAGGCGATGCAGAACCAGGAGATCATGAGCGTGATCACGATGCTGCTCAACACCACCAACCCGCAGACGGGCGTCTCGATGCTGGCTGAGTCAATGCGCCAGAAAGGCAAAGACATCGATCTTGCTGAACTCGTCAAGGGCTTTATCGCAACCAGTAACCTGCCGAACAAGGACAAGATCGTCGTCGACTACATCGAGCCACAGCCAGCACCAGAGATGGGTATGCCAGGCATCGCACAGGAGCAGACCATCGACCCAATGACGGGGCAACCGGTGCCTCAGCAACAACCACAGGGGCAAGAGGGCTTCAATGATCCAGCTATCCAGGCGATGGCTGAGCAGTTGATGGGAGGAGGACAGAGTGGCTCCTTCTAAGCTCACGCAGATCTACGACCAGTTGAAGCGAGCTGGAGAACGGGATCACGAGGCTGATGATAAAGACCTTGCTGGTCTTGCCGAATCTCACTACTGGCGAGCTCTCAAGGAAGTCGTGCTCCAGCCACGCATCAATGCACTGTATCTGCTCTCAGAAGAGCTCACCGGCGTCATGACGGGCCAACTCTCCAAAGAAGCGTTTGCCGAGCGGGTGATCGCAGCCAGGATCGCCGCAGGTCACCTACAAGACATCATCGACACGATCGAGGCGACACACGACGCACTGACCGATGGAAACGCATGAGGAACCATTGCACATTGAAACGAACAGGGATCAACTGACCCCCATGACGAGGCCTGGGATGGCTGGTCATGAGTGGAGACAGCAGGGACCGTACCTACGGTGTCATAGCTGTCCGCTGAGTCATGCCGTCTATGTCGGTGTCAACGTCATGCTGATCGGTTTTCTCCCGACTGGAGAACCAAACCTCCGGCGTGTGCGGTGAGGCGCTTTCGTCATCTAGAGCGCTTCGCCGGACATGCTGACCTGATCCGTCAGGGAGTCCGAGAGAGGTCGACCCATCTCAGAACGGGTCCGAGGATACTTTCCTCTGAAACGAGGTGAAACATTATGAACAATGAGGAACAGGCTGAGGAGCTAAACACTCCAATGGAGGGAGAGCCAACCCCCCAGGAATCGCCAACCGAAGAACAAGCTCCAGTGGAGACTGAGCAGACAGAGACACCGGCCGGTGAGGATGTCACTCAAGACAACACTGAAGAACCTTTACAAGCCGAAGAAGTGAAGCCAACGAGAGCCGAGCGACGAGTCCATCAACTCCTCGACAAACTCAAGGAACGCGGAGCAGAACAGCAACAGGGTACGCCACAGTACCAGCCGTCTCAAGACGGAGCGCCGTTTGCAAACGCACCCTGGAACGCACAGCAGGCAGAAAGCCTCTGGCAACCAGGAGCCGAACTCACACCACAGGAAATCGATCAGGAGCTCAACCGCCGAGCTGCTGCGATTGCTGAACTCCAGACGCGCAGAATCCTGCAAGAGCAGGAGCAGCAACAGCAGTACCGCTCAACGGTAACGAGTTACACGAACGATCTGGAGAGTGTGAGTAGCGCGCCAGAGTTTGAAGACAAGGGATTTGAGAAAGCGTTTATCAAGCTCTACGAGAAGCTGAACTTTGAAAACGGCCAGTTCGTGCCACGCGCAACGCCGAGTGAGATCTACAACGATCTCAAAAGCGCTCGTGAGGCCGGACAACTGGAAGGAGCCAAGAAGACTAATGCCACGATCGCGCAGCAGGCCGCAAGCCAAGCGATTGCGCCAAGTGTCGGGAATACCGATACCGGTGCATCCGAGCTGGATGCGATCAGGCACCAGGCGGTCGTCACTGGCTCGACAGAAGCATGGGCAGAGTACCTGAAACGGCGCTCACCCATGAAGTAACGCCACCGATGAGGGGCAGAAAGTGAGGTGAATACATAACTATGGCACAAGCTAGTGCAGCATTAACATATACAACAACAGGAAACCGCGAAGATCTGTCTGATGTGATCACAAACATATCACCAACAGAAACACCGATGTTTTCTAGTTTTGGCAAAGTGAAAGCAGAAAGCACCTACCACGAATGGTTGACCGACAGTTTAGCAACCGCGACTGCGAACAAACACATCGAAGGTGCTGACTACTCATTTACTCGACCTACATCACGCACACGACTTGGGAACTATACCCAAACACTCGTGACTGACGTTGAAGTGTCTGACACCCAACGGGCTGTCAACACCGCAGGTCTTGAAGACGAGTTTGCATACCAAATGGCAAAAGCGATGAAAGAACACGCACTCGACATCGAATACGCGATTGTAAACGGTACCGGAAACTCCGGAGCATCCGGTACAGCACGCGAGATGAAAGGTGTGCTTGCGTTCATCACTACCACCAACGTGACAGGAACCGGCACAGGAAACGAAACCCTGACCGAAGACATGTTCAACGGCGCTCTCGAAGACATCTGGGAGCAAGGTGGACGACCTGACACCGCGTTTGTAAACGGTAGTCAAAAACGAAAAGTATCTGGCTTTACCGGTGGATCAACCAAATACGTTGAAGCTCCTGAAAAGGAAGTGGTCAACGCGGTTGACGTCTACGATTCTGACTTCGGTCGAATCAAGGTCAGGCTCGATCGTTTCATGCCGACAGGCACCGTCGCACTCTTGCAATCAGATCTCTGGAAAGTGGCAACACTCAGACCAACAAAGAGAATCGACGTTGCAAAAGTCGGCTCTGCGACTCGTGCGGTGATCGAAACCGAACTCACCATCGAGTCTCGTCAAGAAGCAGGATCAGGAAAGATAACCCAGTTATCGTAACCCTGACCCCGTGGGAGGAGGTTCTCAGGCCTGGAGGCCTCCTCACCACAAACGAACCAACTATGGAACTTACAGAACAAGACATCAAGGAAGCTATCGGCAAGGTGGCTGACCGTATCAACCACCGCAGGCGGACCGAACTGCTCAACATCCTCGACGGGAAGAGCGCCCTCTACGCCTACGCCAAGCGGATGCGCGAGCTACAGGTCTTTAACCACGGCAACAAGAGTAAGTCGATGCGCAAAATCGCCTCGATGCCGGCTGAGATCGACGCGTTCTTTACCAAGCTCTACGGACCTGACTACTACAAGGAACGGGACTTCTTCGATCGCTTCGCCTCGGAATGGAAAGTGGTCAGCGACCGGACGTCCTGATTTGCTATAATACTTACCATAACTCTATGAACATCCTGCTCTGCATGGCTGAATCTCCTGACGGGTGCACCTGGTACCGCGTCCAGCAGTTCGTCGACAGCGCCAACCGTCAGAAGCTGGCCGAGCACCGCTTCCTCAAGTGGTCGCTCTCAGACGCAGAGATGGCCAACCTCATCACACAAGCTGACGTTTTCCTGCTCCGTCTCAACGACAAAGCGCCAACCATCGTCAAGACGCTCAAGGCCTCGCCCAACCGACGACCGATCATCCTCGACATCGACGACTCCTACGACCACATCAACGTGCTCTCAGATATGTACCGGATCCTGGGGACCGACGAGGTCAAACTCGAGGACGGTTCGTACCTATGGAAAGATGGTGAGGGGAAGTTTGATCTCGAAGCGAACCGACAGCGAATCGCCTCCTACGAGCAGGTCATGCGCGAGGTTGACGCCATCATCGTGACGACGCTCACACTTCGCACCTACGCGCTCCAGTTCAACCCTAACGTGGTCGTGGTCCCCAACAGCATTGACCCCGTCCTCTTTCCTGACGTCTCTGTGAAGCGGGATAACACCATACGGATAGTGTGGAGCGGTGGGTCCTCACACTACGACGACCTGGCCGAGATCGCGCCGGTCATTCGCGAGATCCTGCGCGAGTACCCCAACGTCGAGTACCACCACGTCGGACAGCGCTTCCCCGGCATCTTCAAGATGCTGGACTCAAACCGCGTCTTTCAACACCGCTGGTTGCACCCAGAAGCGCACGGCTATCGCCTCGCCACGCTGGGAGGGGATATTGGCC
>Ga0180215_1000621_pt1 | contig 43191 bp, 41 predicted proteins | sample eDN3rd37CBELigBY_FD_128871 | JGI IMG/M metagenome (GOLD analysis project Ga0180215, IMG submission 128871) | Enriched backyard soil microbial communities from Emeryville, California, USA - eDNA 3rd pass 37_C BE-Lig BY (version 2) (version 2) | ecosystem: Environmental > Terrestrial > Soil >...
CTATCTTGACCACCACTAAACACCACAATCGCTTTTTCATCTTTTAACATTTGTAAAAAAATCTCCCTTCAAATCGAAAAAGCGGTACCCCCAGATGGAAGTACCGCTTCATCTAGTTTTTTTCAAGAGGGGTGCTAGAACCTCCACCGCATTCGCGGATTTATATCATTTCGCACATGTACATTGCCCCACGGTGGGACAAGGGGACAGGTCCGTTGTCTCACGGAATAAGTGCATATATACAAACAGTTATATAGTTTTATAGAACCAAAGAGATGATAGCACGGAACCGAAAGGAATTCAAGAACTATTAAAAGATATAAAACTTCCTTCCCATCTGGCTACCCACGAGAATGGAGCTATGACTGTTTTCTAACATTCCCTCTTCACTCTTCTATTTCTGGAATTCGATTAATATTGGGATCAGTGAAAAATGTCATATTCATCCCTACTGGTTGTTGAAAATTCGGATACGATGGCCCCTTCTTCACCTGCCTGAAACCAATGAAGGGTGTTAGGAGGGATGGTGTATTGGTCACCTGGATTCAGTTCAATTTCGTGGAAAACGGTGTAATACTCTTTGCTTGACTCAGGAATGGTCGCGTTGATTTTTGCCGACCCGCTCCCTTCTACATATAAAAACACTTTGCCAAGACGGCAGCGAAAGGTTTCTGTTTTTCCATCAAGATTAATGGGTGGGTGCTTATGCTCTGGACAAGTTTGATGAGGAAACAAAACCAATTCCTTCGCACAATAATGTTCATTGTTGATATACGTGATTAATTGTAAGCCTTGAATTTCTACTTGTCCTAACCCAAAATCAGCTACCTCAATTGCGTCCTTTTCTGCAGTAGTTAAAGCGATACCGGCACGATTTAATAGCTCGAGAGTACGATTTTTTGCATCTAAATAAACAGATTTAGTCAACATAGAAATCCTCCTTTACAAACCATGAAAGTATGAAAATATTTCCTTCACTTCCATTTCTTATAAAACCATCATACTTCATGTACTAGATCCTAGCAAAAGAGAAAACAAGGTTACAGAACAACTCCCAATAAAAAAGTGAATAACGCTGCCTAGTATACTAAACAGGTACCGCAAAAGAGTCAGATTAAAAAAAGCCCGCCATACGGCGAGCTAGAGATAAGGCGATCTTATTTAGCAGATGATGCAGAAACAGGTTCTGCTTCTAATTGACTTGCAGGGCCAAAAAATTCAAAATGAATGTTTTCTGCGGGTACCCCCCATTCATTTAGCGCACGGTAAATTACTTGCATAAATGGCAGTGGTCCACAGAAATAGAAGTCTGCTTGATTGCTAGGAACAATGGATTTTAACCACTCTAAATCAATGAATCCTTCTTTATCGAAATTCTTCGCAGCACGATCTTCTGCCGTTGGTTCAGAATACGCGACTAAGCTGGTGACATTTTTATTTTCAGACGCTAATTGCGCGATTTCTTCTTTTAGTGCATGCACATTGCTGTTTAACGCACCATGAATGAACGTTACTTCACGCTCTGGCTGCTGTTCAACGATCGTTTTCGCCATGCTAACCATCGGCGTTAAGCCAACTCCACCACTGATTAAGACAGCTGGAGCTTCTTTTGCTTCAAGAACAAAATCACCAGCAGGCGCACTCGCCAGAATTTTATCGCCTTCTTGAAGAGATTGATGTAGGTAGTTTGAAACAACGCCCTTGTCTTCGCGTTTGACACTGATGCGATAAAACTCTTTTCCTGGCGCATCTGATATGCTGTAGTGGCGAATATGTGTATAGTTGTCTCCATCTGGCTGAACTTTCACAGTGAGATATTGTCCTGGTTGATAAGAAGCAATCGCTTTTCCATCTTCAGGTTTTAAGTAGAAAGAAGTGATGACATTGCTCTCTTCAATCTTTTTATCTACCACAAAGGTTCTAAAGCCTTCCCAACCACCTTCTTGCTCTTTCGCTTCTTTATACATTTCCGCTTCAACGCCAATGAATGCATCAGCGATTACCCCGTATGCTTGTGCCCAAGCATCAATAATCTCATCTGTCGCAGCATCCCCTAATACTTCCTTAATGGCACCTAAAAGATTCTCGCCAACAATTGGATAATGCTCTGGTAGAATTCCTAATGCACGGTGTTTCTGACCAATTTGTTTCACAACCGGAATGATGGCTCCTAAATTGTCAATATTCGCTGCTGCTGCATAAACAGCGTTCGCCAATGCTGTTTGCTGACGTCCTTGTCTTTGGTTCGCATGGTTAAAAATATTCAGAAGTTCCGGGTGATTACTGAACATCCGCTGATAGAAATGGCTTGTGATGTCTTTCCCGTGTTTTTCTAAGACTGGCACTGTGCTTTTAATAATAGCAATCGTTTTCTCATTTAGCATGATGATGTCCCCTTTTTTCAAAGAATCGTTTATTGGTTAAAAGATATATTTCATTTACATGTTTATAATATAATAACAGTGCCAACAAAAGATACATTTCAAATACATCTTTCATAAAATTGTCACAAATGAAGAAGAATTAGAGATTCACATCACTGTGACCACATTTTTTTAAAAGTGATATAATAGAACCAACTAGACATTTCAAGGTCAATTAAGGGGATATTTAGCATGAGGCTAACGAACTATACCGATTATTCCTTACGGGTTTTAATCTTTTTAGCATTAAAAAAGGAAGAAGAATTAAGTACGATAAAAGAGATTTCGGAAGCTTACAATATATCAAAAAACCACCTAATGAAGATTATTCACCAGCTCGGTCAGCTTGGCTATGTCGAGACGATTCGCGGTCGGAACGGCGGCATCAAGCTCGCCAAGAAGCCAAAAGAGATCAATATCGGAGAAGTTGTTTCTAAAACCGAAGAAGATTTTCATATTGTTGATTGTTTTCAAGAAGGCGGCTATTGTGCCATTTCTCCCGCTTGCAAACTAAAGCACGCACTCTATGAAGCTTTTCTCGCATTTTTAAACGTCCTCAATGGGTATACATTAGAAGACATGATTTCTAACAAAGATGATTTGCAACAGTTATTTCAGTCGGCGATAGATCATTAGATAGAAAAAAGGCAGCGGATTTTATCGCTGCCTTTTCTTCTATCAACTAACCGTCTATGCTTGGTGCTATACAAAATCGCCACCAAACCATGTCCTCGGTTAGGCAATGATCTTATCGAAAAATCTCTTCTAAATGAACTTGAAATCCTTTTAATATAGATGATTTGATCGTCCCTTTATCCTTCATAACTTCTATTTGTTGATATACTTGTTCGCCTGTTAAAGCGTATAACTGAATCGCATTTAGCATCGGGGTGACTACCCAGTATTCTTTTACTCCGTATTTCATATAAGCTTCCATTTTTGTCACAAGGTCATGACTCTGGTTGGATGGACTAAGGATTTCACTAATCAATTCAGGGACTCCGACAAACCTGTTTTCTTTGAGTCCGTCCTGGTCACAAATGACCGATAAATCGGGTATGAATATCTTTGTCTCATCCAAATCGTCTCTATATAGATGAATATCATAAGGGGCACTAAAGACTTGACATTTCCCACCATCTAGAAAGTTAAATAATTTTGCGTGTAACCTCCCGGATACCTGTTGATGCACTGTTGAAGGAGATGGTGACATAAAGACCAGACCGTCAGCATATTCCAATAAGCGATCACTCTCTTATCTTCGAGAAGACTCATGTCAATCTCCTCCATTCGTGTGCTTTTATTACATATTATTATATCACACGGTACTAGGTTCTTGAGCCAAAAGGACCACCGACACTACTGCAAGCAGAGAACCACTAAAGTTCTTTTTCTCAAACCTTTTCTTTGAAAGAAGAAAGACGTTGGCACCAACGTCTTTTCCTGTGATGATGAGGTTGTCTCTGTTCAAACGGTTAATGACTATTATGAAAAAGTTCCATAAGTAAAAAACCCTTATCTTTCCACCAATTCTAGCTTCTCCCCATTCGGACCTTGGAAGAATGCAATTTTAACGGTACCGTTTAAAATGGTTCGAGGTTCTTCGTCTACTAACTTGACACCTGCTTCCTTCAATCGCAATAGTTCACTTTCAATGTTTTTAACCCTAAAGGCAAGGTGATTCACAATTCCTTCGTTTTCAACTGGACCGCCGTATACCAATTCCACCTCGGCACTTGGTTGCTCTGGGAAGAATAGGAACGCAAGCTCGACTTTATCGTTTAACCACTCTCGATTCCTTAATTCTAATCCAAGAATATTTTGATAGAACGCCAAAGACTCTTCCATGTTTTTGACCATAATCCCTACATGTTCGATTTTCATCCTGTATTCCTCCTAATGGAAAATTGTATGTATGATACTCTACTATTATAGTCTGCATTGGGCTGGAGCCATAGTGATACATTCAAATAATCGGAAGTTACTTGTTTTGTAACGAATTAACTAAGACTTCCAATTGGTAGGAAACAGGGAAAGGGTACATCAACCCATGTTTAAATTGAACTAGGACAATAGACCTGTCCCCTTGTCCCATTTTTTATTTTACAACATAAAAAAGCACCCAAATTATTGGATGCTTTCTCTAAATTACGCTGCTTGGGAATGGCTTTGTTCTTTTTTGCCTTTTATCACAGAATCGATTGCCCACATTTGACTTCCGTTAACGGCGATAAATACAGCCATTGCCAATAATGTAAGATCAAACTCATAGCCATTTAAGAAGCCCATGGACAATTTAGCGGTAAAGATTGCGCCAAGCATGATCACTGCTAAAAGTGCAGATACAATTTTTGAACCTAAACCAACGACTACTAATAATCCACCAACTAATTCAATCACGGCCACTGCGTACGCTAAGCTTCCTGGAAGTCCAATGCTTTCAAACCATCCAACTGTGTTTCCGATTCCTGCAGTAAATTTATCTAACCCATGTAGGAAAAATGTAATCCCTAATACTACTCGTAAAATCAATGTGCTCCATGCTAATTTGTTCTTCATTCTTCATTACCTCCGACTATTTTTTCATCATTTTTTTATCAACCAAATTGCCAAATACTATGACTTAAACTTCCATATCGATAACTGCGGTGAAGCAAAGTTGCTGTTCTCTCGTCATCCGCTGCTCCCATTGCATAAAAAATCGGAATAAAATACTCACTTCCATATGGTGGGACTGCCAACTGTGCAGAAGGAGCAAGCTTTTCATATTGAAATAAAGAGTCTGTATCCCACGCTTTTAAGTGGGTTTCCAGCCACTCATCAAATTGCAGCGCCCATGGTGTGACTTCCCCGTTGTCACGCCAATCCAAGGCCCTGAGGTTATGAACGCTTCCCCCACTGGCAATGATCATGACATCTGTTTTCCGAAGCTCTGATAGCGACTTTCCGATTTTATACTGCTCTTCAGGGGATATCCCTGGATTCACAGACATGGAAATCACAGGAATATCCGCATTGTGGTAAAGCATTCTGAGAACAACCCAAGCTCCATGATCCAAGCCACGACCGGTTTCCGTTTGATAAGAAATTCCCTCAGTGGTGAACAAAGCTTTAATTTGCTCACTTACCTGCTGATTACCTCTGGCAGGATATTCAATTTGAAACAAAGCGTCTGGAAACCCGCCAAAGTCATAAATCGTTTTCCTCAACCGCCAAAAGTGGTGAACCATGTGCAATAAAATAGGATGGAATCATTTGAATGCGACCTCCCTTCTCAATTGAGTGTATCTTTAGGCTAGGTTACCTATCCCCCTGCTAACGTGACGCTTTCCGCCTAGGTGAATCTTAATAAGAATAAAAGATTCATATAAGAAAACATCAAAACAAAAATAAAAACCTCTCTCAAGGTTGTTTGTTTTCAAATATGAACATTTGTCATCTATAAGGTAACAAGATGTGTCTGGATTGTCAAACATTTTTTTGCTAATATAGATATATGTTTTTTATTTGAAAACATTTGAGGTGACTAATATGGAAATTGGATCCAAGATCCGCGACATCCGTAATCGAAAAAAAATAACCATTGCCCAAATGTGTGAGGCAACCGGGCTTTCAAAAGGATTCATCAGTAATGTCGAGAACAATAACACTTCCCCATCCATTAGTACGTTACAAACAATCGCAACTTTTTTAAAAGTTCCTTTGCCTTACTTATTATTAGAAAAAGACCAGCAAATGCAAGTCGTAAAAAAAGAGTCCAGAACCACAACCAGCTTTAACGGTTTAAAGGTGGAGCATTTAGCTTCAAAAGAGGGGTTGCATTTGCGAATGGTCGAATTTCCCCCAGGTGCCTCATTGGGAGAACCCCACGCCCATCAAGGGGTTGAAACGCACCTCGTTCTCGAAGGGAAACTACTCGCAGAGCAGGGAGAAGATCATTCCATTGTTGAAGCAGGAGATTCTTTTAGTTGGAATGCCTGTGTCCCCCATTATGTAAAAAACATTGGGGACGGAAAAGCTGTAGTTTTGATTGCCGCATATTCAGACACAGAATTAAAGGATATTTTTGGGTAAAAAAGTCCTCCAGGAGAAAAAACCACGTCAATGGATCATTCATTGACGTGGTTTTTTTAGTATTTCTGCCCCGCTTGACTGGTGGAAACCGTCCTAAAAAAAGCTACTCGGCTCGCCTGTTTTGTAGTTTTTATCTTTTAGGAAAAAAATTGCATCCCAGCTAGTGACAACAAAAAAGACCATAGGTTCATAAACCTACAGTCTCTTAATCAATGAATCTCTTTTATACCCATTGAATCGAACCAAACTCCCCATGGGGATGGTTTTGTAATTTGTATCGGCTATATTCGTATTCCAACCTGGCGAGTGTCATTTCATAAAGCTGTTTATCATCTTTTTTATATACATTAAATAGGACTAGTAAATTGATCAGTTTTTGGCGTCTTTTTTCTTTATTGTTTTTCATCAGGACCACTCCCTCTGTTTTTTCAGGAACACTCATTTGTAAAGTGAAAACGTATTAATCCGTCTGTTGCATTTGCTTTATTTTATTATCTTCATTATAAACCTATAATTCCGACCTGTAAAGTATGGATTAAAAATAAAAAAATGTGCACGATCATGATGATAGCGCACTGAAAGACTTTTCATTGATAAGATGTGACACATTCTGTGTACCGAATACCTCATCAACATTGCTTTCTTAAACCGATGCCGAGGCCTGAGGTTTCTCTTGTAGAAAATGATCTTTCCTCCCATGGAGAAAGTAGTAAGGAATAGCGGTTAAAAGGATGAAAAACCCGAGCAGGCTGTAAAGGGTACTGTAGCCGATGAACGGAATGATGAAGCCGATTAAAAATGGGCCAACCCCTAGACCTCCATCGAGTGCGTTAAAGTAAGTGGCAGTCGCGAAACCCATTCGATGCGGAGCCGTCAACTTTACCGCAATCGCCTGAGCGCAAGATTGGATATTGCCAAAGCCCAATCCAATTAGCATGGCAGCAAGTAAAAAGCTGAGGCTCGTGGTGGCCGTGCTCAAAACCATCATTCCAGCAGCAAAAAGAAAGAATGCGGGATACATCACATAGTTTGCGCCCTTCGCATCCATCAACCGACCGGTAAATGGCCGAGACAGTAAAATGACAATGGAATAGACGATGAAGTAAAGACTTGCTGCCTCAACAAGGTCTCGTTCAACTGCGTAAAAATTAATATACGAGAGTACACTCGAGTAGCAAAAGGCAACCAGTAAGGTAATCAGGGCAATTGGCAAGGCTCTGGGTTCTACAAAGTTTGCAAGTTGGAAGCCTCTTATTTCGTTCCCTTCCGGTTGTTTTTCCACATCAGGGATAACTAGGAAAAATGCAGTCACTAGACTAATAAGTCCTAAAGCAAGGCAAAACGTAAAGATAACTTGATAGGATACGTATTGGCTTAAGTAAAGTCCTATAAATGGACCGAACGCGGCAGCCAAGGCAATACTCATGCTAAAGTACCCAATTCCTTCTCCTTTTCGGGTCCTAGGAATCATTTGGGCCACAACCGTCCCTGTTGCCGTACCCGCGAATCCAATTGCAACACCGTGGAAGAATCGTGTGATGATCAAAACAAAAATCCCTAAATTGAAAAAATAAAGCGGTGTGATAAAGGTGAGTAAAACTAACCCTATCATCAATACTTTTTTCCGACCAATCTTATCAATTTTCATCCCAATAAAAAACCTTGAGATAATCTCCCCAATGATAAAGATTCCTGCGACTAATCCAGCCACACTGGTCGAAGCATCAAACTCTTGTACGGCATAAACAGCCATTGTCACCATCAAAAGATAAAAAATAAATGTTAAGAAAAAATTGATGGCAAACAAAAGGATAAAATCCTTTGTCCACAGTCTTTCTCGCGTATCAACCAATTTTATATCCCCTTCATTTTTACAATATGTAATCAGACTACTTAGAGTATATCACGGCAGACTTTTGAATGTTTAAAATAATCAAAATATCATAAGGTACCTGACACTGACGGTTGATTTCCAATCAAATTTAAGTGCCGTGAATATTCATATGAAGTCAGGGTATCATAGGCGTTGTTCCCATTTGTCGATTTGTAAATGGAACTAAAGGATAGAACCCCTTAATGAATTAGGACGAGTTCTTTAACAATTTTTAAAGAAATGATATGGAACGAGGGCCAATGTTTTCTCGCTTTGAATTTAGCACATAGTGAAAGTAGTGAATTTCTTTACCAAGTGCTTTGATTTCCTTGATAAGCATTATTAAAAAGACTGCCTTTTTTCATAAAAAAGACGTTGGCTTCTTTATCTGGCCAGCGTCCTTTTCTTTATAGGTGGTAAAATTTACCACAATAATTTCGAGAGGAAAAATATGGGACGAGCGCCAACAATTTTCCGGTTTGAATTTAGCACATAATGAAATTAGATGGATTTTATTTACCGAGTTGTTCTTTAATAAGAAGATAAAACCAAAGTTGAGGTAGTAGAATACGGGACCATCCCTATTTTTACAGATTCCACCATGACGTAGGAGGACTAGCAGGCGATTCTGTTAAAAGAATGGTTTCACCAATTTTAGGAGCAATCAGATGAACATTTTTTGACTCTGCCTCTTTTAATGCCCGCTCGATTGGATCGGTCCAACTATGTCTCGCAAGGGTAAAAGCTCCCCAATGAATCAGCATCATGGTCTTCCCCTTCACATCTACATTCGCTTGTACCGATTGTTCTGGAAACATATGAGCCCAAGACCAGCGACGGTCATACTGGCCACCTTCGATTAATGCGATATCAAAAGGTCCATATTCCTCGCCAATTTCCTTAAAGTGTGCATCATAGCCGCCATCTCCGCTGGTAAAAAATCTGGTTTGTTTTCCGAGAATGACCCAACCGCCCCAAAGAGTAGAATTCCGGTTAAAAATCCCTTTTCCGGAAAAATGTTTAGATGGAGTTAACGCAAAAGTTAAGCCTTGAAATTGGATTTCCTCCCACCAATTAAGCTCGGTGATTCTGACTTTTTCCACTCCCCAGCGAATCAAGTGGGCCCCTACGCCTAACGGAACAAAGAAGTGAGCAGCTTTGCTTTTTAGCTTTTGAATCGAGGGATAATCTAAATGGTCGTAATGATCGTGCGTAATCAGGACAGCATCAATAGGCGGCAATTCTTCAATTAGATCCAAGATTTTCTCGTTATAACGTTTAGGTCCGAGAAAAGAAACAGGAGAAGCGACTGGACCTAACATCGGGTCAACGAAAAGCTTTTTCTGATCAATGCTAAGCAGAAAAGCCGAATGCCCAAACCAAGTTAGACTGTCATCGCTACTTTTCACTTTGTCCCAATCAATCGCCGATACTGGGATTTGGCCATTAGGCTTTCACTCTGCTCGAACTGACACAGAATGTTGTGGCCGTACTATATTGTGTACGCACTTCCATTCCTAGTTGACCTAAAGACAAATTTCCCTTTAACGTAATGATCAAATGTATGATATGCATCTGTTTCCTTACTGCTCGGTCTTCCACCGAATACGGGATTCATATGTAGAAACAATGCAAGAACAACAACAAATAGTAGTGCAAAAAAGAGTAGATACAACATACTTGTCAAATTTCCTTTCAATCAAGATAATTGGTGACAGGCACCATCCAAATTCTAGGAGGCACCTCACATTTATTACTTGTTAAGAGTTTCTAAAGTATATAATAGAGAATTTTTGGGGAGAGCACCAATATTTCTCTGATTGAATTTAGCACATAGTGAAATTTGATAGTATTGTTTCGAAATATCAAAACTGCCCAATTAGCAAATGCTCTCATCTCGGGTTATCGGTTGTCAATTTCTTTTTATATAGCAAAGGGGCGGTATGTTATCGAATTCATTTCATTGCTATGATCATCATATATTTATAATTTATGGAAAAACCCAAGGCACCATCCAAATTTTATTGGAAGGTGCCTGTCTCAGCTATGTATTAAATTTCTTTTTCCATCAAAACATTTGTAGTCTGATACCCTAGTTTGTCATATAATCCTCTCGCTACTTTGTTATGACCAAAAACGTGAAGACCTATTTTTTTCATTCCAAGTTCCTGTCCGACTTTTTCGATTTCCTTCATCGCTTCCTTGCCATATCCATATCCACGGTATTTTTCGAATAGATTAATATCATAAATATATCCCTTTTCATCAGATAACCGCGCAAGTCATATAACGCCAACGGACTTGTCATCCTTTACAATACTGTATAAGAAATTATTCTCTGTCTTCTCCCCTTTTGGCAAAAGCCTTGCATATTCCTCTTCCGCTTTACTAATTGACTCTTCCTGGCTCCAATTACCGGACAACACTTTTTCTTCCGCATACCCTTTAATCGCCGAAGAAATATAGTCTTGGTATTCATCGGCATTCATTAATACTAATTTAATCATGATTTTTCCCGCCCCCTTTTTACTTTTATTTCTATAAAATAGCCATCAATTCCTTCTTTTGGGTGACAGGCACCTTCCAATTATCTGGAAGGTGCCTGTCACCCGCAACATCGTTAAAAACAAGAAAATGATTGAATTTGCCGTAAGCTTATACCGGAATACACCCATCTAAACCCAGTCCAACGCCACCCGGCGACAGAGTTTCGCCCAACAAAGATTGGGAAAAACCAAAATTGTTCAAAGCCTCTTAGCCATAGGTACGTAAATCTGAATAAACATCCTCTAATGCTGCCCGGATCCACAGCAAAAGTTCCGATTTGTTGTGTTTGTGTAGGAACAAATGATGGCGGTGGGGATGTTGGTGGTCCTCCTGCTTGGCCTTGACCAGGTGGCCCAAACGGAGGTTGAAATCCTGGCAGTAGTCCCCCGATTTGAGGTAGCAATTGGCCTAATTGTCTTTCATCGAAGTCTGGGCTAAATTCGAAGTTCTCTTGATATGGGGTTGTGGATAAATGTGATTCCCAATGATAAGGAGTTAGATTATACGGATAACTTGGATACATAAAAAACACTCCTAACTTTTAAATAAGTTCACATCATCCTATTCTCTAGGCATTATCCTAGCAACTTGTTCTGTTGGAAATGTGTCTTTGCCTATAGTAGTAGATTTTTAGTAAAAATCAGTAACACAGCAATCATGTATATATGATTCTTTCTAGGCATTCACATAGTCAGATAGGTTTTTACCTACATATGGTGTACACAAGATATCATTTTTATATTTATGCTAGATAGCTTGTCAATAATGGAGGGATAGCAAAATGACAAACTTTTATTCTTTTCAAGGGACCGTCACGATGATTGATGATTTTAACATCGGGCAAAACGGAGAAGGATGCTATAAATTTATTACTGTAGAAAACGGAATGGGGTCTGTGGTCAATTTCGTCGTTACACCCAACACGTACTTTGTAGACCATGTAATCGTGTCAGTCGGAGACACAGTAACTGGATACTATGACGGCGATGCACCGGTTCCTCTTATTTATCCTCCACAATATCGAGCACTTATTATGGTAAAAGAACAGCCTACTCAAAATGTAAAAGTCGATTTTTTTAATACTCAGCTAGTGAGTAGAGACGGACAGTTAAAATTAAATCTATCTCCATACACGCAAATCCTATTAACCAATGGGCAGCCGTTCACAAGAAATCCCGCTAACCGAGACTTAATCGTAATCTATGGACCATCCACTAAAAGTATCCCCGCCCAAACAACACCTTATAGAATCATAGTTTTATGTTAAAATATACTTTTTATTATAATAAATCGACTTTACTTACATTTTTTGGAAGGTGCCTGTCACCGTAAGTAATAATTTACTTTGATTCCTTTAATCTCATCATTTAAACTAGAATTGATAGAAGTGCAGGCATTGTTGCTACAAGAATCGTCCCTTCTTCTGGGAGAGAACTGACAGAGTTGGATGGTGCTTTGCACCCAATAAGGGGGATTTTATGAAGGAGATCATAAATACATTAAATAAAAAAATATATTATATTGTCGTAGCAATCGTTATTGCCATCATGTTTATGGGCTTGGTGATGAATAACCCGCTTATGAGTGAATTTGATGGTGGGTACCTCTCTCACGTTCTAATGGTTTTCATTCTGTCTGTATGTTTTTGGATTTATCCAAAGAAGGATACGTTTGGTCTTAGAGTTACCATTACCATCGCTGCAGCTGTTTACTTTTATACGCTTTTCTTTTTATATCCGGACACTTGGTCCAATTTTATTTTCCTATGTTTTATTCCAGCACTTTCCATACTCTTTTTTGATAAAAAGATTTTTTATTTTTCCTTGTTCCTAAATTGTCTATTGATTATGTGCTTTTTCGGATATATTGCGATGGTTGATCAAGGACCGCAATTTTCATACATAGAGAAAGATATAGTAGGAAATTTAATTAACTTTATTGCAAGCCAAATTATTATCTATTTTATCTTTTATTTAACGAACGGCCGTATCAAAAAACAGCAAGTTTATTATGAACAAATCCAACAGTCCGGGAATTTGAAAATTACAGGGCAACTTGCAGCTGCTGTTGCGCATGAAATTAGAAATCCTTTAACCGTTGTGAAAGGGTTTCTGCAGTTATTTGAACAAGACAGCTCCTTTTCCCCTGACCGAAAAGGGCATTTTACGTTAATGATTGACGAATTAAATACCGCTGAACAGGTCATTTCTCAATTTCTATCAATCGCGAAACCCGAAAATGAGAAAGCACCAGAAACAGTGAATGTAAAGCAGGTTCTTCAGAGTGTGACAGACTTGCTTCATTCTTATGGCCATTTGCATGATAATACAATCGAATTAACTGTAACCGAAGATTGTTCTATCTCCGCAAACACCATCGAGTTTAAACAATTACTGATCAATATCATAAAAAATGCCATTGAGGCTTCCAATGAAGGAGATTCCGTTTTTGTATCCGCACGGAGAGAGAAAGATGAGGTCATCATAAAAGTGGTGGATCAAGGACAAGGGATGACCGAGACAGAAGTAGCCTCACTGGGAACCCCTTTTTATTCCTTAAAAAGCAAAGGAACAGGCTTAGGAATGATGATTAGCTTTAATATTGTAGAAAAATACAACGGAAAAATGGACTTTCAATCCGCTAAGGGGCAAGGAACGACAGTGACTATCTCCTTCCCAGCGATCTAAACTGGTCTTTTTCAAACAACAGACTTCCACGCTTTAATTTTAATGAGTGGTGGTGATTGGTTCAGGTAGTTTGCGGAGCTGATAGTGTGATGTTATTCCCTCTAGGGGAATATCCTGTCCGTTTATTCCCTCTAAGGGGAATTAATTAGGTTCGATATTCTCCTTGAGGGAATATCCAGGCTATTTTGGGGAATATAACGTCTCTCAGGGGGAATATAATGTTGCATCCTTTTATTTTATTCCACCTGAGGGTAATATAATTTACCCCCACCCCTATAAATTCACAAATCCTTCACAATATCTCACAGTTTAATGACGAACTCTTCCTCCGTATATGCCCTCTTGTTTTATAACACCGAATAAGGAGACATAAAACCTCGCCCAATCCCTCTAAATATCCTTTTTTGCTATACTCCTATTTCCCAGACTGAGACCATACCACCATAAGTTTCATTTGCATTATTGCCTGATGAACCAATGCAGCCCAATAATGGATTTATAGAAGATACTCCATACTTCGAGTAAACAAAAAATAAATCGCTACAGTAAATAATTCGAAATCAACTATCGCTAACTTCTTATTGCCTTCTTGTAAGCTACAGATAAACCCATATAAACTTCTTATCGCCCAAAAAGCTAGTAACATGAGCCATCCGATGTGATCGTTTGAACCATTGGCATCGAAAAAGAACGTAAGTGCACCTAATATGACCAATATAAGGATGATATTTGTTGTAACATTTAACGCCTTTTTCGTTGATTTTTCATTTTTCATTTTTCACTTTTATCACCCTTTATATCTCTCTTTGTAATAAGCGTACACGGTCCTTAAATTGTAAAACCATTATTCATAAATTCTTTTATTACTAATAGGTCAGGAGGACTAATATTCGGAGGCATTTGCTGAACATCGAAAAAGCGTAAATCGAGCACTTCTTCGTTATCGATTGTCAGTTCTCCGTGATAATCGGTGCAAATATATGTAGCAATGACATTGTAAACCTCATCACCGTGTGGGTATTGATAATAAAATTCCTTTCCAGAAAAAACATGAAACAATGTTAGGTGATTCGCAATCAGAGCTGTTTCTTCAAACAATTCCCGCTTGGCCACTTCTTCTAAGGTCTCTCCAGGTTCTAAGGAGCCTCCAGCCAACCCCCAACAACGATTATCTTTTCTAAATTGTAATAACAGCCTATTGTTCTGATCTAATAGAAGTACACTCGCGCCTGTCATCACAAGAGGGCGACTACCAACTATTTTCCTTAAATCCATTATATACCCCATTAAAACACTCCTTAAAATAAGTTTAATCTATCTATTTCGAGTGCATGAGGCTTTGCGGCACCAAGCCATTTTCACTATAAAAATAAGGCTGTCCCATCAGACCCCGGCACACCATGGTTAAAGTATAACCGGTGCCAGGCTCTTGGGACAGCCTCATTTTATCGAGTTATTATGTTTACCTATGACGAAGTCTATTAACCTTCTACATTGGCTGTATGTTCAAGCAGTCTGATCAAAAGAACTTTAGGATGCTTGTTGGATGTTTTCATCTTCTTCAGTAGTTGGGTTGAACTGACCTTCCCATTTAGCAACGACAAGTGCTGCCATTGAATTTCCTACTACATTGACCGCGGTACGGCCCATATCAAGAATTCGGTCGATTCCGGCGATAAATGCTAATCCTTCAGCCGGTAGACCAATTGTACTGAATGTTGCTAAAAGAACCACGAAAGATACACCAGGTACGCCGGCCATTCCTTTAGATGTGACCATCAACACCAACATAAGCGTAATTTGTTGTCCGATGCTCAAGTCAATCCCAAACATTTGGGCAACAAATAAGGAAGCAATCGCTTGGTACAAAACAGAACCATCTAAATTAAACGAATAACCGGTTGGAATAACAAAAGTTGAAATGTGTTTTGGAGCACCAACCTGCTCCATTTTATCCATAATTCTCGGAAGAACTGTTTCAGAACTTGAAGTCGAGAATGCTAAAATTAATTCTTCTTTAATTACCTTGAGTAAGGTAAAAATATTGTAACCGATCAATTTTGCCATTAAGCCTAAAACCACAATGACAAAGAAAATCATCGTTCCATAAACTGTAAGCGCTAATTTTCCTAATGGAATCAGCGAGGTAAAGCCATATTTAGAAATGGTCACACCAATTAAGGCAAAAACACCGATTGGCGCATATTTCATGATTAAATTTGTTACATAGAACATCGCGTTGGCCGTGCCCTCGAAGAAACGCAAAACCGGTTTCCCTTTTTCTCCAATCGCTGCCACTCCTAGACCAAATAGAACAGCGAAGAAAATAATCGCTAACATATCTCCTTCCACCATTGCTTGGAATGGATTTGTAGGAACAATATGAAGGATGGTATCGGCAATTGATTTTCCTTCTTGTTGCTCTGAGGTATCGACATAGCCGGAAATATCGCTTTTCTCAAGTGTATCCATATTTAATCCCGCGCCAGGATGGAAGATATTTGCAGATACAAGTCCTATCGCGATGGCTACCAATGTCATTCCGATAAAATAGGTTAGAGATTTTGCCCCTAACTTCCCTACAGACTTCAAATCACCAACGCCAGCAATCGCAACAATGATACTAGAAAGAACAATCGGTACGACAATCAATTTAATTAATCGGAGGAACAGATCACCAAATGGCTGTAAGACACTCTGTGCCGTTTCACTCCCATAGAAGACGCCGCCGACGATGATACCTAAAACAAGACCGATAAAAATTTGACTAGCTAAAGTAAATTTAAACCTTTTCACTCATTAACCCCACCTTTTATAAAATTATTTAGGTATGGGAAACATTTTGATACGATCAATCACTAAAAAAATCCGACTTTTGCCGAATGATTTTTCTATCATACTGTTTCCTTTCCATTGCTTACGAGGTTAGCTTTCAGGTTAGGACTATTGGAAACATTAAGCCCCTTCTAGAAGAAGAATTCACCAAATAGCGGAGCGATCCGCATCTTTCGTTGGGTCCCCCGCTCTTAAGTTAAGATTCAGCACTAAAACTAATCAAATTTTATCATCAAAATACTATATTAGTAAAATATTTATTTTTTCTAGATTTTTTGAAAACTAGGGTGACAGGCACCTTCCATTTATCTGGAAGGTGCCTGTCACCCTAGGTAAGTTCATCATATTCATTTTTTTTATGTTCAAGTTGTTGCACAAGCTATAGTAGGAACATATTTTAATACTATAACGAAGGAAAGGAGTGTATTCATGGTTAAAATATTTATTGATGCTGGTCATGGTGGGAATGACAGTGGTGCTGTGGGGAATGGCTTACAAGAGAAAAACCTAACTTTGAATATCGCTAACAGGATTCGCACTAAGTTAAACGAATATGAGAATGTTCAAGTAAGGATGAGTAGAACTTCTGACCAATCTGTGTCTTTAGCTCAAAGGACAACCAATGCCAACTCGTGGGGAGCAGATGTTTATGTAAGTGTTCATATCAATGCTGCCGGAAGTTCGAGTGCAGGAGGATTTGAAAGTTTCATTTACCCGAATGTTGGACAAAGAACGGTGAATGTACAAAATGCTGTTCATGAGGAAATCATGAAGCAATTGAACCGTTTTGGTGTAAGAGATCGAGGAAAGAAACGGGCAGACTTTCATGTTCTTAGAGAGACTTCAATGGATGCCATTTTAACGGAGAACTTGTTTATCACGAACAAGTCAGATTCCGATTTGCTTAAACGCTCTGACTTCTTAGATGCTGTTGCGACTGGTCATGTGAATGGTTTAGCAAGGTTTTTTGGACTAAAAAAAAAGACAAGTAATCCTCCTCCTGGAAGCCTATACTTTGTACAAATTGGTGCCTTCTCTCAAAAGGCCAATGCTGATAGCCTAGCGAATAAAGCCAAAAGCGATGGTTACGATTCTTTTGTAAAACAGGATGGGTCCTTTTATGTCGTTCAAATTGGCGCGTTTTCTAACTTAGACAATGCCAGAGCCTTAGAAAGAAAAGCGAAAAATGATGGATATGATGTCTTTGTTAAACAAGGGTAACCTTCCTTTTGAAGATGCATTCTATCATCTACAGACAAAAGAATTAGCTTCACCTTCTCCAACATAAAAAGGGTCTAATTTTAAACCCTTTTTTATTTTTGCGAAAAATGGTGACAGGCACCTTCCATTTATCTGGAAGGTGCCTGTCACCATTTATTAAATTTATGTAAATCTCATCTGTTTCTCATCAATTTCTAATGTTTATTCCTTATGATGAAAGTGTAGAGTAAATACTAGTAGATTTCATCAATTAATTGAGAAGGAGAGAACAGATATGTTTAAAAGATTATTAGTAACAGGCTGCACGCTGCTTTTATTAGCTGCATGTGGGACAGATACAACAGAAGAAAACGCAGGTACGACAAATCAAGCAAGTCCTACCAGTGAAAACAACTCATCGAACACAAAAAATGACTCCACTCCGGCGAACGATTCTAGCAACGAGAATACACCAAATACTACCAACCAGATTGACATCACCACCCCAGCTGTTTCGATGGAAGAAGCTGTAAATGTGTTCCAAGAAGCCCATCCAGATGCTAAAGTTGAATCGATTGATTTCGATACCGACTCCGGTCGACTACATTATGATTTCGATGGGTTCGATTCATCGAAAGAATATGAAATGGAAATTGATGCAAGTACAAAAGAAATCAAAGAAAGTGAAGTTGAAAAAAATAGAGATAAAGATGAATCCTTAGATTTTTCAACGATTATCGACCCAGCAAAAGCAGTTGAAACCGCATCTTCGAAGGCTGAAGTAAAAGGATTCACCCCAACAGGTTGGGAGCTTGAAGCGGACGATAATAAACAAACCTATACCATTGAATTTGAAAAGAATGGCTCCGATATAGACATCAAACTCGATGCCACAACTGGAGAAGTCATAGAAATAGAAGACTAGAAAAAGGGTGACAGCGTCAATTGTCACCATCAACTTATTCTCTAACCCTGTTTTTCTAACAACAAATTGTGCCCATCTACTTCCGTTTCTTCCTTAAATGTGTTTCAATATTGAATAAGCCATCATTTTCATCTCCTTGTGGTGTGGGATTGGTAACTGGAAGTTCTGTGACTTCCATATTACTATGAAAATGGTGGCCTTTTTTATGAAATTTCTATCAAATTACTACTCTAGGCACCTTCCATTTATTTGGAAGGTGCCTGTCACCCTTTGTGGTATAATAGTGAAAGTTGTGAATTTAAAGAAAATGGGGATATATAAATGAAAGGTCTTAATCCTGTAAGTGAAAAACGAACTACGAACAATTCACATGCTTCAACAGGCAAGTTTGTGGATATAGCGGAGTATGTAGACATAAATGGTATTAAACAATTCCTCTATCATACGGGAGATTTTGCAGAAAATCAGGTAATTCTTCATTTACATGGCGGACCTGGCAATGCTTTTTCGAATAAAGCCTATTTGCTCAAAAACTGGAATTCTCATTTTACGATGGTTTATTGGGATCAGCGCGGTGCCGGGAAAACAGCTTTAAAGAACCCTACGAGTGTTCCGACCTTTGACAACCTGTTGAAGGATATCAATGAAATCATTCTCTATTTAAAGAAGAAATACAACAAAGACAAAATTGGGATTTTTGCACATTCATGGGGAACCATCATTGGTTCCATCTATGCTAATCAACATCCTGAACATTTGGCTTTTTATATTGGAGTTGGCCAAGTTGTCGCCCCAATTGAGAATGAGGTCGTTACCTATCATGAAACCATCCGTAGACTAAAAGAAATCGATGATCAAGATGCTATCAACATGTTAGAGAAAATGGGTGCCTACCCAGGAGAAAGAGCGGGAGAGTTTTCACATAAAATGGGCATCGTACGTCAATTGCAAAAGAAGATTGGGATGATTAGCATCAATCCTCAAAAGAATGTAGAAGCAATCAAACAAAGTCCATTGTTTCATCCGGACGATTTGAATACAAAGAAGGTTTGTGCCCATTTACTTCCTAGTCTTTTTGAAGAAATGTTTCCTTATAGTTTGTATCACTACCCCCTTACCTATCAAATTCCCGTTTATTACATTTTAGGTGAAGATGATTGGCAAGTGCCTTCCGTATTGGGTGTAGACTATTTCAACAAAATCAGTGCACCTGATAAAGAATTAATCCTAATAAAAGAAGCAAAGCACACCCCTATGCTAGAAAAGCCAGACGAGTTTTTAAAGGCAATGAGAAAAGTAGTTGGTTGCTAGAGTTGAGGACAGGTTCACGGACCCAGATTAGCATATGTTTCTGCTAAAATGGGTTTTAGGACCTGCCCCCCATGGAATTAATATAGAATAACGATTATGATCAATTCGCGCTACATTACAATTTTCACGATTTCACACTTTTGTAGTGGCAAATTAACGTTCTTCTGCATTTCATGTTTTTTTACTTAATTGTACGTTTCATCCTTCAAGATTGAGCGATAAACGAGATAACAAATGCATCAGAAATCTTCTCCCAGCTGACCTTCACATTCGTATACGCAGCAGATAACCGGGAATGTCGATAGTTTACTCCGAATCCATTTATTTCACACAAACATGATTTTCAACCCAAAACTTTATTTCTTCCAATAGCTTAGAATAATTGACCTTTGTAAAATCTGTTACATCCATTTCAAATAACTTCCCTAATTCAAAGATATCATACCCTCTAGTAGTACATCTTATATAGAACTCATCATAGGTCAATAAGTTATCTGCTTTAGTTCGGTCCGTTAAGTGATCTCCCTTTTGGTAAGAGGTGACAATATGACTTAAATGCCTTGACGGGTCCAAGTCTCGCTTTTTTTGCCGATCAAACAAAACGTCTATATCGGCGATTAACCGAATTGTCAACACCTTATACCCATATCTTTCAACCAATTGCTGAATATAGGGTTTCTGCTTCTGACTAAAAGGATAATCTGATAGGATATTATTGCCTAATTGCATTTGTTTTTCCATTATTTCAAAGTACTTTGCCCATGCCTTCTTTTCTACATCCTGCTTTTCTTCTATATTATGAAAGCCATACAGATCGCAATAATATTCTTTCAATTCATCCTGAGAGAGCGAATAAAATTCCCCAAATTCCTTTATAACAATAGTACTTAAGTAGGTTTTTCCTGTTCCTGGTAAACCAGCTAATAAGATTAAGACTTTATCCATCTCTATCACCTCATAAATCAATCAATAAATAAAGAAAGAGTACTAGGAATGTCCCGTACTCTCTCTATTAGCGACATCCTTACAAAACCTATTAATGTGCTTTTTGTAATGATGTTAATTTAATGGTACGATCTTCTTTATTCATAAAGAGATCAATTTTATTTTTGACAATTTCTTTTACGGCCTGATTACATGGAATAATATTATGACGTAATGATTTGGTCTCTTTCGTTTCTCCAAATGTTTCTTTCGCTGTTTTGGTCCATGCAACTAGTAATTCAGTTCCTACATTAAATTTGCGAATTCCATTATTAATTAATTCGGGGATATCCTGTTCCTTCACACCCGTACCCCCATGTATAACTAAAGGTACATCTACCAAAGAATTGATTTCTTTTAATAATGATACATTTACTTCTGTCTTAGATTTATATTGACCATGATTAGTTCCAATCGCAATGGCCAAAGCGTCTACTCCTGTAGCTTTAACAAACTCTAAAGCATCTTTTGGGTCCGTATACACTTTATCATGCTCATCTACATGAATCCCTTCTTCTGTCCCACCAATCGTTCCTAGTTCGCCCTCTACTGAAACACCATATTTATGTGCATATTCTACTACCGCACTTGTTTTCATAATGTTTTCTTTTAATGGTAAATGAGAACCATCATACATCACGGATGTATATCCTTTATCGATTGCCTCTTTAATATCATCAAAATTTCTTGCATGGTCTAAATGCAATACCACATCTACCATCTCTTTTGTGGCCATCGTTTTACATACAGCTACTAAATTTTCATGACCAATATATTTCGCAGTATCTACACTTGTTTGAATAATAATTGGCGCTCCTTGCTCTTTTGCTGCCCGAATCATATCAGGTAGCATCTCTAGATTATGAGCATTAAATGAACCTACTGTATAATTTAACTCTTCAGCTCTAAGCGTTACTTCTTTTAAAGTCGTATACATAATTGATTCCTCTCCCTTTATACTAATCTTTTATTTTCTGTCCTTATCGAACACCACGCGTAACATCCTTAGAAACTTGCATCAGTTGATCCATTTTCTTTAGATACTTCTGCAAGGATTCTTCATCATTCACTTTTGCCGCTTCTGCACGCTTCTTGTTATATAGTTTTAATAACGTTTTAAAACCATCGCCTACTGATTTTTTTGCCTCAATACTTTTTTCTAACGAATCAATAGCATGATCTTCTTCACCAAGTTCATTCAAAACTAAGCCGATCTCCTCATATATTTTTGCTTGTTCCTCTCCACTTACTTGATTTACTTCTTCTTTCTTTTGGGAGAGGGTACGTAATAACTCTTCTTTTCGCTCTATTGTTAACACTACCGAATCGGTAGTTTCTCTTTTCTGTTCTTTAACCTTCTTCTTCCTACCAAATCCAAACATCATTGAACCTCCTTCTCTCTTTCTCACTTTCTAGAAAGCTTTTAAAAGTGGACCAATTAGCCATGCATAAAGTAAGGCAGCTGATACTGTATCCACATCTGTGGCCGTGGCATTAACAAATCCCATAGAATTAAAAGCTGTTACTAATAACGCTGGTAACAATGTAATAAAGAAACCATGTACAATACCACCAATAATTGCTCCACGACGACCACCTGTTAAGTTACCGAAGATACCTGCAGTACCACCCGCAAAGAAAGCTGTCAGCATACCTGGTAAGATCATGGCCAACCCAAAGACTGGCAACACAAACATTGCTAAAACACAACCTATAGTAGTTGTAATAAACCCTACAATTACCGCATTAGGACTATATGGAAATAGGACTGGACAATCCAACGCTGGTTTTGCATTTGGCACCAACCGCATCGCAATCCCTCTAAATGCCGGTACGATTTCAGCTAGTAATAAGCGAACCCCTGATAATAATACATACACCCCAACTACAAACTGGATAGATTGTAGGAACGCGAACATGATATAGTTCGTATCTCCTGATAATGTACTAGCAAACTCTTCGCCTGCAAACGCTGCTGTAATGATATAAAGAGGAACCATAACGACCATCACAGATAGATAGGTATCTTGTAAGAACTCTAACTGAGGTGGTAATTTCAAATCTTCAACTGATTTTTTCTTTTCACCTTTTTCCCCAACTAGTTTTGCTACACCTGCTTCAAATACATAACCAATCGTACAAAAATGTCCTAAAGCGATTTCATCCATCCCCGTAATCTTACGAACAAATGGTTGAGCAATCGCAGGCATCGCTACTGCAAAAACGCCTCCAATGAAACCACCTACTAAAATCAATGCTAGACCACGTAAACCGGCAAAGTACCCAAATACGGTTGTCATCGTAGCCATCCAAAGAATAGCTTGACCTGTTAAAAAGATGTATTTCCATCTAGTAAACCGTGCAATTAAAATATTAAAAACAAAGATAGCTAAGAAGGTTAGTGCGATATCACGACCCAAGCCTAACTCATTCATAGCTTGACCGTTAATCGCTTCTATTGAAGGAATAATCCCTTGCATTTGGAAACCTTCTGTAAAAATCTGACCAAAATAGGTTAAACTACCAACTATAATACTTGAACCGGCTGACAATACCATGAAACCTAACATCGTCTTGAGCGAACCAGAAATTACTTGCCCGGTTGACTTCTTTTGTAAAATTAACCCCAACATAGCAATCAATGCGATCGTGACTGAAGCCTGAGTCAATATATTCTCGATAATGAAGTTTATTACACCCATGTTTATACCTCCATCTCTTGCTATCTCTATTTTTTAAGCTAAGACTCCTTTTTCCTTTAATACTGGGGTGATTTTCTCTTCAATCTCTACTTTAGATACAATATTTTTCAAATAAACAATTGTCGTTTGTTTAGGATCAACTGAAAATTTTTCAAACTGCGATTGGAAATTTTGTGCAGTAATAATAATATCGGGTTTAGCGGATAACGCAGATGAAATATCACTATGATCCAATCTTGCATCCACACCTAACTTGGTCAATACATCTTCAGCCGACATTTGACACGCAAAACTACTTCCTAAACCTGCTCCACATACGAATAAGATATTTACCTTTCTCATTTCACTCTCTCCTTTAATCCACCATTTTTTTTTAGAGCTATATATAGTTTTCAAATCTTTAAATCTCTTTTATTACGAAACGAATCTAAGTAGAAATCAATTGGGATTTAGAGTCTATTAATGAATCATTACTGCTTCTTTCCTGATTCCATCACTTCACTGCCATATAACACTTGATTAAATGAGTTTACATCTTGTGTTTTTGCTAGCCTCTCTATTTTCTTTTCATCATTAATTAACTCAATCAGATTTTTCATCACATTAAGATGCGAATAAGAATCCACAGCGGCTAAACAAAAAATTATTTTCACTGGATCGTTATCTGGATTTCCGAAATTTACTGGTTCCTTTAACGTCATGACACTTATTCCCAATTTTTTCACTCCATCTTCTGGTCTCGCATGCGCTAACGCCAAATGCTTCCCCACCACTATATAAGGACCATATTCTTCTACAGACTTAATCATCGCATTTATATACCGTTCTTCTATGACCTCTTCTGTTAGTAAGAGCTGACCAGTTCTCGTAATTGCCTCTTTCCAATCTTTGCATTCCCTATTTAGTAGAATATGGGAATCACTTAAAATATCTTGTAACATCGGCTGAATCTCCCTTGTATTTATTTTAAGGTGATGTTCTATAAACGTCTTTTCTACTTTCTGATAACTTTCCTTTGTTACCTTACCACCGCTTTCGACAATTACCGTTAGAATATCCTGCATTAGCTTTGTTGCATCTAACTTATTGGATACAGCTCTTCTCTTCTCCTTATTTTTGAGTAGAAAAGCTTCTATTTCCTTTTTATCACTTGCTCTTAAAATAGGATTAAGGAGTAACACAGGCTTTTTTTGATAATCAATAGAGATTGTCGTAAAGATTACATCAACATCCAGCTTTTCTATAAAGGCTAATTCATACGAACTCAATACGGCGACTATTTCAATATTGAATTGCTCTTTCAAATTCGCAGCTAACAGCTTTCCAGTGGATATCCCATGATTACACAGCACAACCGCCTGATAGACAAATTGTTCTTCCTGTTTCATCCGGCTGGCAGATGTTGAAAAATAAACCGTCAAAAAACCAATTTCATCTTCTGATAAGGGTTTCTTGGTGTAGTCCTCTATGTGCTTTCTAAAGCAATTAACAGCCTGATAAATTTTGTCATATGATTCCTTAATCGTGTCTTTTAGAGGATTAAAAACTTGTAAATCATTTTTGGCTCTGCTCAATAATCCTGTAATGTGTTTATACAAGCCTTCATACAAATCTTCTTCCTTTTGGGAAAAGGGAATACTCGTTTCTTTCTCAACATGATCGATTAATTGAATTGCTAGTAATTGTGCTGTTACCCAATCAAAAGAATTATTCATATCTTTCGGATTAAACGATTCAATCGTAAAGGTAATGTATTTGATTTCATTTAAAGAAGGATATAATCCAAACTCTAAACAAATGGAATCAACAAAGTTTCTGACTGGTCCTTCTTTTATATCTGCTCTAACTTTGGCTAATTCACTTAGTGTATTTCCTTCTTGCAGGCGCCTTATCCAAATCCCTAAAAACAGAATTATCTGATTACGGTACACATGATTAATCTCAGCTCTCGACTTTTCCAAAACTTCATCATAATGTCCAGCAACAACCTCTAATACACTTGTATCCAGATAATCTAATATAAATTGTTCCGCATTGGTAAAGACGGCCTCACTATCCCGATATCCCATTAAATAATTAATATCTGTCATACTATTAATCACGTCGTACAACATCGATCTAATGGATCGTTCAAGCCCACGTAGTACAATCCCCTGCTTAGGTAAACTAATTACAGAAATTGCGTAATCTTTTAAGAACAAACGAAGCTTTCGCATATCCTCATCCAACGTACTTTTCGAAACCTGGAGCTTCCCTTCCATTTCATAAAGCATGGTCGTTTTTGTCGTATCAACAATATCTAAAAGAAGGGCAAGAAAACGTTCATTAGGTTGATAATAATCTGTTTCCCTCGCATCACCAATTTTCAACAGCAGCTTTTCACGATCTTCATTAGGTAGGTCTAGCTTCAGACCTTTTCCTCTTGTGGTCGTAATGGTCGGATAATGACTATCAGTCAAATACTTATTAATCAGGACCAATTCGTTCCGCAGAGTACGCTCACTAATAGAGAACTCTTTGCTTAATTCCTCCCAAGTTAGAAAGGTACTAAATGTCAAAAACTTGGAAAATACTCGTTGAGTCCGTTGTTTCATTCGATTTATCCCCTTTCCTTACTTTGATTATAGTTCCAAATTTTCAATAAGTTTAGTGTATGTTTTTGCAACTTTACCTCGCAAAAATGTAAGCGCTTCACTTTAATGTAAATTTCACAGGTCAATTATCCTCCAAAAAAATTGAGAGATTATAGGTACATTATAACCCGTCTTTCCGTTACCATTTCTGGCATAGACAGCCAGAACAATCCTATTTTATCTCCGAAAGGAACAAAGTTTGAGAAAAGAGCTTTTTAATAAATAGAAAAGCTAGCACACCAGTATTCTAGCGGCTAGCAGTTCATTCTAGATTTTTAGAAAGGTCTTTGTACCAAGAAAGTTCGGAGTTACTAAGGACTATCTTATACATACACTGACTGTTTATAAAGGTGATGAAAAAGTCTTCCATAAGTCTTGGAAAGCGGAGATTCAGCAGACGTATAAAACAATAGGCTTCTTCACTTCCAACACAAAAGACCGTTCACTTTTTTGGGAACGGTCAATTACATTTTTTATGCTGAGTTGAAAACTTGATTGTAATTGGACGAATAACCTGTCTCTTTTGGTAAAAAGAAATACCGTGCATCCCCAGCATTTACTCTTCTAGCCTCTCAATCACATCTTATGAATTTCTATATTATTAACTTCGGTTTCGAGTTGCTGTCTTTTTACTTCAATACCTATTTTACTTTCTATTCCTGCTCATGAAAATGTTGTTTTTCTGTTGCTAAGTTGCTTAAGATTTGGTTATATTCATCTTCATCAATAATCCCCATTGCTTTAGAAATCAATGAATATTGAAGTATTTTCTTTTTGATTCTAAAACTTAGACTCAATTTCTCCTCCCTCCTTTCGAGATGTAAAAGCATCCTGTTCCTTTACTGGAGTGGACGGCCAGAGATAGTCCGACAATAGGCCATGACGCGGGGAAAAAGATAGCTGATAAGAAAGAATCCTCCAGTTGCAAGCCATCAATCCAAAAAAGGACGTATCAAGCCAAACTGCAAAAAAATATCCGGTAATCCCAGAAAGAACACCAAAGCAAGCACTCAACCTAGCATTTGTAGAAGCTTACCGGTATTACACGCACATAATAGCATTGATCACAAGACCAATAGCGATTACCGAACGTGACGATTTAATCTTTTTCATTAAGTTTTCATCCTTTGCTCATCTCCACAAAAATTTCCCAAAGGAAACTTATTGACTAAAAAAAATGAACTAGAAATTTAACTGGTAACCAAAATGTTTCCTTAATGCAAATTTAATGATTTAAGGCAAGTCCAGTCAAGAGAAAAATGCAAAAAAATTTGAACTTTATTAAAATAGCGGTGGATAAGACTCGAAGAAAGGGGAATCTTGTGGAAGCGTAGGGATGTACCCTACGCTTCCTCTAAAGTAATTAAGAAGATTCTTCGGGGATCTTGGACACTGTGCTCCTTCCATATTTCTGGATGGTGCCTGGCACCAATATTATTTGGCACCATCATTTCCTGGTGCTAAAGGAACTAATTGGAGTATTCGTATCTGCGACTTCCCTTGGTGAGGATATCAACTTTGAAGTAAATGATTGAAGAGTTAAGGAGTTAACTTAATCGTCCTTTAATTTGGGCGATTTCTCTTTCATTCCTTGCTGTTTTCGCCCAAATAAAGTCTTGATCTTTTTCAATTGCCGTAAAGCGTTCAAGTACCTCTTTATGCCGTTCTTCTGACTTTCTCTCTAATTCTTTAAGCTGTTCTTGCATATTTTTTTGATCTCGCTTCATTTCCTGCTGTTCTTGTTTCATTTCTTTCTGTTCTTGTTTCATTCCTCTCTGTTCTTGTTTCATTTCTTTCAGTTCCTGCTTCATTTCTACCTGTTCAGTATGAATGTTCCCTACCATCTTAATTAACTGTGATAGCATGCTTTCAATTTTTTCCTCATTCACGACTCTCTCACCTCCTACCAAATATTATATAATACCGCTATTAAAAATCTACTGTATTTTTTTATCGTAACTTTGAACATTTTGGCAGTACGAACAATGCCTAACACTGTTTGCACGATTGCCTCTGTTTCTATTATACTTTACTCTCCCCTAGTAAAATCCCCCGCACATGTTCATATAGAGCTTACAGAGTGGTTTTTATGAATTAGTAAATGTTTTATGACATGCTACATCACGTTAATAAGGTCTCTCACAGAACCACAATAAAGCATTTGAGATCCTTACAAACAAAAACCACACAGCGAATTCACTGTGCGGTGTAAACATCAAGATATAGGGAAGTACGAGATGAAATGAAACCATTTCAATCAAGACGTAAACTATTGCGGAATCTCATGAAATTGTAAAACAACCTGGCATGTCTGCCGGTTCTACTGTATGGATTGATTTTTGATTGCAGACAATCGAGAAAGATTTCATCACATCTCCTACACGGACCATACCTTTGATAACAACGATCGTGCATCATACAACATGCATCAACCTCATTTACTGGAGCCCCCGGCCCACTGCAACCTGGTCCTCAATATCGATACCCCGGTAAACAAAGCCCCCTGGTTCTTCTTCTTCTGCGTCTATCCATCTCCCCCTCATCCTCCCTTCGTTAAGACAGGCTACTAGTAATTTATGTTGTTGACATAAAGAACGAGAGGGCGATTCCCATAGCTTTTTATTAAAAGAAAATCCTGTTGAAGTCCGTCTAAACGAAAGACGGGCGCTTCCCTTGACTGGGAAACGCCCGCTTGTAGCTTACTAAGATCAACCTGTAAAAATGATTAGTGTTTGTAGGTACCCTTAAGCAAAAAAAGCTTTTACTTTTTTAGTGCCTTGCACCAAATAGGCAACCGATTTTATGTAGATTGGATATCCTTGAGTGTTGGTAATGGCATCCTCCACATCAATGAATGCCGGAACAAAAGTCTTTTTGCCCATCTTGACATCCTCGCCAACTTTTTCAATCCGAAATTTAAACTTTTCCGTTAATTTATTATAGTGATGTTTCTCTAAAAAACTTACATAATAGCGAACTTGATTATTCTTTGCATGCATGGCCGCTAGTTTTAGCAGATCGAGTAAAATTGTTTTCGTTGCAAACTCTCTTTTTACACCCATTTTTCGTACCTGGTATGAATGCTGTAGATCATTCAAAATCCGTGTTTCATTGGAAATATCAACAAGATCATCCATATCTAATAGGTTTGCCCCACACGGAACAAATTCAATGGTCCCAACGCTTGTCCCATCTTTAGACTTTAAAATAAACGCTTCAGCATTTTCATTAAGATCCGTTACCTGATACTTTCTCTCTTTGGCAATATCTGCCCATATATTCATAAATTCTTCTCTTTTTTCATGGTTGTCTACATATACATTCATCGTTTTTCCCCCGTAACATTTGGTCTAAATGAGGTGACTAGATGAGGTGACAGGCACCATCCAATTATCTGGAAGGTGCCTGTCACCTTGATTCGCAGTCACCTTGATTCGCACCTTGGTTCATTTATTCTCCTTTGGATCCAAAATGGAACGTAATTCCTGGATATCCTCTTCAGATAAGGAGTCTTCCTGGATAAACTGGACCAACATTGACTTCAGGGTCCCTCCATAGATTCGTTTAACGAAAGATTCTGCCTCCGCATGCTGACATTCATCCTGCGAATAGAGTGGAAAAAAGGTATAAACCCGCTGTTCTTTATTCACACCCACTACATTTTTTTTGACAAGACGATCCAAGAGCGTACGTACGGTTTTTGGTTTCCAATTCGTCCGCTCCTGCAGGGTGGAAATCACATCATTGGCCGGAATTGGGGATTTCCCCCAAAGGACCGTCATAATTTCCCATTCAGATTCCGAGATATTGGGAATTTTTTTAGACACACAGTTGCACTCCTTTTGATAAGGCTGTTTTCGTAAAGATGATTGTTAAAATCTTATAGCCGATTTTTAAGCAAGAGAAGCTATTTTTTAGGTAATAGGAAGTTTGCACTCTTTTTTTCTCATTGTAAGAGGGGCCTTTGCAGTGAAACAAAGGGTAATCCAACTAGATTTGTATCCGAGAGCAACAAAGTTGAGAAATTTGATAAAAAGCTCTTTTAGCAAACTTCCTCAATAAATTCCCTTTTCCTCTAAAATGGATAAGGTTATTTCCGCCGCCTTTTTCCCGGAGGCATTTTCTTTATTCTGTATATTGGTTGCAAAGAAAAACGTATTTTCATCCATCTCAACATATCCAATGAACCAACCGTTTATTTCATTGCCATTGACGGTGCCTGTTCCCGTTTTTCCAGATAAAATCCCATCATTTTTTTCCTCGAGTAGGATGGCCTCTTTAACGGTTTGGATGTTTTTCTCTTTAAATCCTAACTCATTGGTATACAAATCGGTTAACAATTGTACCTGTTCGATTGGAGAAATCTTTAAAGATGATTCTAGCCAAAATCGACTGATTCCCCCAGACAGATCGGAATTACCATAATTGATTTCCTTCAGAAAAGAATGGATATTCCCAGCCTGGTTCCTTTTATCTAACGCCTGAAAATACCATGTCACTGAATTTTTCATCGCCGTTATTACATTTTGGTCCGAATTCCAAGAATCAAAAGGATACTGTGTTCCATTCCATTTCATCGTAGAATTTTCACTCGATATCAGATTAGACTCCAGTCCAAACAACGCACTATAAATCTTGTAAGTAGAATTCGGGGACACTCTCAACGTGCTTTTATCTTTATTATAGATGTGGTATTGATCAGCTTGGAGATCATAGAAGACGAAGCTTCCATCATATCCCGTAAAATGCTCACTTAAATCCAAATAAAGAGCATTTTCACCTTTAAAATCATAATGCTGTTGGTCATTAGCCATGGCAGAAATGACTGGAATTTGACTAGCAACCAATACTCCTAAAATCGTAAAAATCACTGTACTTTTCAGCTTCAAACGTTTTGTTTCTTTTGTGTAAGAAGCAATTCGTTTTATGCGATTATTGAGTTGCTTTTTGGTGCCATTAAATTGATTAGCTAACATAACGCTTTTTTGTCGTGATACTTGCTCGATAAAATGAATCATCGTCATCCCATATTCCCTATGACAATTCTCATCTAAGGAACTTAACACCGCATGATCACAGGCAATTTCACGATCTAGCCTCATTTTCCGAAAAGCAATCCAAACGAGTGGATTAAACCAGTACAGGATTTGAAAAATGACCATCAGGTAATTCACAGCTATATCTTTCGATTTATAGTGATGAAGTTCATGCAAGAAAATATAGTTGACTTCTTCCATCGATAGCCATTCATCAAAATGAACTGGCAACACGACATAACTTTTAAAAAGGCCAAAGGTCATCGGAGAGTTAACAAGCCGTGATTCCCCCAAAACGATTGGTTTCGATAGATTCAATTGCTCTTTGCACTGTTCAAACAAAACCTGTATCTCTGTATTTTCTACCGGCTTTGTTGTTCTTTTAATCTTCTTTACTTCAAGCCCTGCCTTTATCGCAAGAACCGTCCATCCGAACATCCCTGCGATCCATATGCAGGCTGTCACGAGATTCACATATTCTAAATTAGAACGATCAACCGATATCGAGTAATCCTGCATCCAATTCGAGTTTTGAACTTCCTCTGTAATCTTAAACGAAGAACCTGATTCGTTCCCTTGGTTGAAATCCCAAGCAATATAGGAATCTTCAAACGAAAAGAATTGAACGGGAATAAACGGCAGGATTAATGCGATCAACAATAAGAACCATAAATGATATTGCCCTCTTGCCGTTAATTGTTTTTGGAAGATTCTCTTGGCCAGGATAATTCCGATAATGGTTAAAGAAGACACCATAAAACAAATGATAATATATGTAACCATGTCTCTACCTTCCAACTTTATTCCCTTTTACCGCCTCGGGAAAGTAGAATCTAGAATTTAAACGATACTTTTTCATAAATAAAGCCCTCTCCCCTAAAATTACAAATGTAATATCCAAATCATATCACGCTAGTTTTTGTTTATCAAACTACCCTTTCCAAACTGAAACTATGATTCTTTTTTAAAAGGGTTGACCTATATGGATTACAAATGTAGTATTGTATTACACGTGTAATCTATAACCTTAAAAAGGTGGTGGTCTATTAAAATTCCGAGGCAGTAGGACCTATTCAGTTAGATGATTTAATAGAAAAGAGGTTATCATTTTGAAGAAATTAATGAATACTAGGTTCAAACTACATAAATTGAAAGGAACTTCCCTTCTAGCATTGTTCATTATAATGATGCTGGCTGGTTGTACGAGTGCAGCGACTTCTCCTGAATCCTCGTCCAAACCTGAAACCGATAAGGGAGAAGAAACTTCTACAGAAGAGGCATTCATTCAGCTTGAAAACGAGTTTGACGCACGACTTGGGGTTTATGCATTCGATCCTGAAAATGAAAAGAGTATTGCGTATCGAGCAGATGAGCGATTCGCTTTCGCTTCCACTTACAAAGCGCTAGCTGCAGGGGCAATGCTCCAGCAGAAATCTTTGAATAATCTTGACGAAATTATCACTTTTACAAAGGATGACTTGGTCACCTATTCGCCGGTCACAGAGAAATACGTTGATACTGGGATGTCATTGAAAGAGATTGCCGAGGCCGCTATCATGTACAGCGACAATACAGCAGGAAACTTACTATTCAATGAACTGGGGGGCCCTGCAGGATTTGAAAAACTATTAAGAGAGCTGGGTGATAAGGTTACAGAGTCTGATCGTTTTGAACCTGAATTGAACTTAACGGTTCCGGGATACACTCGTGACACTAGTACACCGAAAGCACTTGCATATAGTCTACAAGCATTCGTGGCTAGTGACTTGCTTTCTTCAGAAAAGCGCGAGCTCATGACCAACTGGCTAGTTGGGAATACCACTGGAGATACACTGATCCGTGCTGGCGTACCTGAAGGGTGGATTGTTGGGGATAAAAGTGGGGCAGCAAGTTATGGAACACGAAATGACATTGCCGTCGTTTGGCCACCTAACCGTGAGCCCATTTTCATCGCCATCCTCTCTGACCGCACTACAGAGGACGCAACTTATGACGATGCTTTGATTGCAAAGGCTGCAGAAATCGTCATAAATTCGCTAAAATAATAGACTGAGATGGAAAGACCAAACTGTTAGTTTGGATAGCCTTTCTTTCTTTTTAATTTAGGTTATTATACTCAACCAACTATAAAAACCCAGCTATTTTTAAAGAATAGCTGGGTTTCTCCATTTTTCACCTAAACAATCATATTTTCACCGTCACGTACAAGTTTTATAGATGATACGAATATTAACTTCTATTGTTCCTATACGGACACCCACTCGCGAATCTATCCGACGAGGAAAATGTTCTTACGCTCCTTTGGTTTGCCCTTATTCCCCTACCAAACCGTCCCCATCACGATCATCCATATAGGGGTATAGCCAGTGATCACTTGTGATTGGCATAGTATACCCTGCTTCTTTTGCTTCCTTAATCGTCACCTGTCCATTCCCGTTTGTATCCACACTAGAAATATCACCGCTTGTGTTTGAACTATTTGAATTAGAAGGCTTACTTTCTGTTAACCCGAGTGATGCGTTTACTTCATCAGGGTTCACATTGTCAAAAGTATCAACGATCACGTTCCCCTTTACAGTATAAGTATACTGGTAACTTGAAGGAATCTGCGTTTCTGTATTCGGATAGGTGATAATCGCTTCAAAATTGGTAGCTCCACCTGCCTTACGGATCACGTCTTCCATATATGCTTGATCCCCATGTCGGTTGAGCGTACTCTCTTGAGGGGTAATATTATACGCATTCGATACCCCTCCGAGAGAATCTGCAATGATATGTCCTTCATCTAAAACAGGACTTTCGACACCAGGAACCTTCGCCTCATCAGAATAATATCTTCCGGACGATGTTACAGGTTCATGCTTGTCATCTTGTAAAATGATTTCGTCCGCAACGACACGTACTAGTTGCCCGTGTTCATTTGTGAACGCCCAATATTCACGATCTCCAAAGCCAATGTCCACGACGACGTTCGGTTCACGATACCCAGACAAATCACCACCATCCACTTCAATCCGTTTGTATCCTGAGAACAAGTCATTATTTGCTTGGGTTGCTGTTTCCTCTACTACTGGTTCATCAACCGTGGTGACAGTATCTTCTTCATTATTCATCCTTTCAACTGTGGTTACTTCTTGTGAATCTGTTTCTACATCTGTATTTGCAGTGTCTTCTACGTTCGTACAACCAACCGTCAGGAAGATCGTTAAAAGTAAAATTAAATAGTTCATTTTCTTTTTCATTTTATGGACTCTCCTATTTATCGTTTCTAACTGTTCTAATAATCTTAGAACTTAACATAGGTTAACACTATTAACCTATTGATAATAGTGTATTACAAGATTAACTTAATTAACAGTAGATACTTTGTTCCTTATGCTATGCTCCTTACTATTTTTGTAGTAAAACAAGGAAGAAAATAGAAAAGCTCTAGCCGATTGTTTTAGACTAGAGCGTTTCCATATTTTTATAGGTGCATTTTTATAGGTGCCAGGCACCATCCAAATATCTGGAAGGTGCCTGGCACCCTTCTAGGTCACCCTTCTATCCTTCCGCCGCACTAATCTTTTGCAATAAATTGTTACTTAAAAGCATAAGCAAGATGGCAATTAAACTTCCGCTAAAGAATGGGATAACGCCCGGGAATTGGAGGAAGAGAAAGCATAGTGCCCCTGTTAAAACCACCATACTACATGTCACTAGCGGACTTACTGCCATTAAAACGAAGGCATTTTTAACAACTTCCTTAATCTTCATATTAAAGTGGACGAAGACCGGAAAGATATACAAAAGGGTAAGGATATAGATCACGGTAATCATAACGTATGGGATATATAACCATTTAAATGCTGGGACGACTGCGGCATCAATAACCGTGAAATTAAAATACAACACAAAACCAGCAAAGGAAATGATTAACCCTAATCGATTACTTTTTAGAAAGTCCGCTTTATAGGTTTTCCAAAACAACGGAAAAACAGGAACGTCCGTCTCCTTCCTCACCCATTTGCGGACAACAGCAAACATGGCAACGGTTGCAGGAAAGAAACCAAATAAACCTAAACCGGCCAGTGTGAAAAATACCCATAAGAAATTTACATAAGCTAATCGCGTCACCCACTCAGTAAAACCATATAAGCCCTTCATCCATCCATTCATTCGATATTCCTCCTTGATGAGAAAGTCCGTTTATTGTAAAAAACAATCCTGTACTTATCAGTGAGATCGATGTTCCTTTCCTACCTTTAGACTGCTCTCCCCTTCAAATTGTTTGGCCAGTTCTATATCCTTCTTCGTATTTTCTAAATAATAGGGATACCCAAAAGTCATCTTCACTCTGGCCATAAAATACGGTTTATTGTGAAGACTCCAGTAATAGCCTAGACGTTCCCAGTGAGTGGATGCCTGTTTCAATAAAGAGATTGCGAGAGTTTTATGTTGCTGTTTCCCATTCAAACTATACCGCTTTAATTCAAGGGCGGCCTGAAATTTACAAAGATAATAACGGCCCAATTCTACCCAGCTTTGCAAATCAAGAAGGGTACACTGAATATGACTAGCATGAAATTCCCCCAACGAGCTACTTAGCTTTGCACACACCACTTGCACTCGATCAGTAGATTCAGTCAAAAGATTGAGAATATCGATGGGAGTCTCTTGAAACTGATCCTTACAATCTACTAGCGTACCATCATTCTCCGCTACAGCAAACTCCGCAATACTCATCACGCCAACTCCTGGCATCGCCTTTCCATCAACAAAGTCAAGAATGGTTTTAAATCCAGAAACTTGGGAAAGACAGCTTTCAGGATGCCATTGAAAGTCATAATCCAACCAGAAAAGCCGATTAACGGCTGGAATGATTTTAGAGGCAGACTGCAATCCTTCTAAAAATAGTCCAGAATGATCTTGTCCATAAACATCACTTAATAAAAGTTCCCAAACACGATCATCGGTTTCAGGATTGTATGATAGCCTTCCCCAGAGCTGGAACTGAAACAGGTGTTTTTCAAAATCATACTCCCATGTTTTGTGACCATGATCGATATGCTGAAAATCTTTTCCCCAAAGATACCCATCTGCTCCCCAATAAAACCCTTTCACATATGGTTTTATCATTCCTTTTACATAGGAACGAATATAATCAGGATCTCCCCACCGCAGGGTGAAGACATCATCATTTCTGACCGTATACAAAACTTGGGTAGTTTCAAGATCTATCCCTTCCCAAGCATTCCATTTCTCTTCAAAACGTGGATTAGGATGAGAATAGCAGTGTGCATTGGAATATTTCCAACTAATAAAGAAATCCTCAGGATCAAATTGATGTTGAATCAGATCCTTGATTTCTTTCCCTGCATTTTGCATATTTGTTCGATGAATAAATGGAATTTTACGGCCCGATTCTTTAATTGCCTTTATATAAGTATCAGAAATCCATTGTTCCCTTTCATAGCCTGTACCGTCCATCCATTCACTAGCAGAGGTTCCGATCCCCTTGAGCTCTGGATAAGTGAGCAATACTTGTAAAATCATTTCCCGAAAGTAATCTTTGATGATTTCTGATTGTCCGCGAAAGCGGTTCAGGGAAGTTCCTACGCGATGAATCAAGTGATCATACATGTTTCCAAAGTCTCCAACATTTTCAGGTAACCCTAACCCTCTTGCGACTTCAGGCAACAATCGAATATTCCAAGTAAACAAATAGACATCAATTCCTCTATTAGCCGCATACTGAAGCAACTCTTTAAAGAACTGAATATTCTTTTGGATTTGTTCATCACGAAATGGATTCGCATCTCGATATTTCTGTGAGACAACCATCAGATGAAATGGATGTTCCGACCATAAACTCAAACAGTTATAACGGTTTTTTGCCAGCATGTCGAGATAGGGTTTCCAAAAATTCATATCCATACAGGTTTTTTCATTTTTAAGGAAAGGGTCCCCTTCATCAAATGCAGCATAAGGTAAATTAAACTTAATCCCTCTAAGGCTTAAAGCTGGTTTTTGAAGAATTTCTTCCCCATCTTTTAAATCCTGCCCTAGTAAAATCCTCTCTGCCCACTCGAAGCATCCGTACATCATTCCACGTGAATGGACTCCTTCTATGATGATGAGACCGCCAATTCGTTTAATCGAAAACCCATCATTCCCTAAATCGCTCATTTCATCAACCTTACGCACAAGAATCCCTTGAGAGGGCTTCAAACCAATTCGATGCTTTTCATACTGTTCCACATAAAAGATATTCTTTTTTTCCAGACTTTGTTTAAGGCTGTCCGCCCCAAACCGGACCATAAGATCACGATGATCATACACAAGCTTCAAGTTTATTCCCCCTCTTACACACACGATGCGATCGATTTTATCGATGACGATCCCTATATTGGCTAATCGTCATATCTTCATATTTCAGAAATAATCGGGTAAGGTTTCTCTCTGAATACCCAACTGCCTCGGCAATTTCACTTGCACGGGCATCCGTCTGTAAGCATAAGCTTTTGGCTTTTTCCACTTTTTTCATTAAGACATAATCTTTAAAATTCATCCCCACTTCTTTTTTAAAAAGGCGACTCAAATAGGAAGGAGTTAAATCTACCATTTCAGCACATTGTGTAAGCGTAATATCTTTGGCAATATTTTGATTGATAAATTGACATACCTGTTTAACGGCCAATGTTCCAGACGAAGTTTCGGTTTCTTCGATTAAGGATTCGTATAATGGGAATAAGTACTGTATAAACCATGTATTGATTTCGTCGAGGGTTTTATGTGACTTTAATTGACTGAAGATATCTTCCTCAAAGATATCCCTTATGCTTTGGCCTTGTTTCTCAAGAGAAAAAATAATCGAAGCGAGCAAAAGATAATAGCATTGATACGTGCTGTTGTATGATTTAAATAAAGAGATCGATTTAGAAAAATCCTGGAGTGCCAGTTGTGCTTGAGCTAAATCTCCTACTTTTAACGATTCTATGATTCTCGCATCATGGTCTCTTGGATAAAAAAACATTCCTTTTTTCTTTGATTGCTCGTGCTCTTCAATAAACAGCACTGTATCTGAATCTTTATAAATTCGATATTGGAGAGCAAGTAAGGCCTCATCAAAAGAATGATAGAGATCCTTTATATCCGTATAAACCCTTCCAATTCCAATACTAAAATTGGTGAATAAACGTTTATGAAGGGAATCAGTGATGATAAGGGATGTATCATAGAGTTTCTCTTTCCTTTCCTCAATAGGCAAGTCTTCCTTATAACGTAATATGACCGCAAGATGATCTTGAATTTTGATGATATCAGCTGCTTCCAAGGAAGGGTCGTCTTGAAATAACTCATTTAGGATATTTTTGATTGCGATCAAACTAACCTGTTTATCATCATGTTCCACATGTTCTTCTGGCATGAACTCAACACCAGTAATGGCCATGACAACATATGGACGTTTGATAGGAATGTTATATTCGTTACACTTTTTATAGAGAAAATGATCCTTGACGTATTTCCCTTCCAAAATCTGTTGAAGAAACCATTCTCTTAGAGTCGGTTCAATTTCTTCTTTGTATTTCCTCAGTTTCTGTTTTTCGTTACTAAGGTTCTGGATTGAATTCTGGATCATCGTAATCTCACTTTTGGGGGTTGTAGAAATGTCCGTTCCACCTAGTGATTGACTGAAATCCAATAATTGTTTAATCGGATGATAAGCACGCTTTGCATTTATGATGGTAAAAAGAACGCCAATACATAAAATGACAAAGGCAGCTGAAACAATCATCCATCGAAACAAACTTAATTCTTTCCTAATGGCTGATTCGGGCACCAATGAAATATAGACACGCCCTAATGTGGACTTTCCGTTATAAAGGTATAAAGTTTTTTCTCGGTTTTTATCTTTTTCATAAAAGACACCAGCATTTGTATGTTCATCCATAATTCGATTGAGAGCGATTTCATGTTTGTCCTGAATAGACGAAAATGTTTGATCCTTTAAAAATAAGCCATTATTTTGATGGTCCAGAATAAAGGAGGTCTGATGATCATCATTAGGAAAAGAATCAAAAAGCACCTTTTCTTTCACTAAGATCACAAGCAATCCTTTTGGTTTCCCTGCGTCAAGGATTGGCAGTTTACGAGCAAAAGAGATATACCCCTTTTCACTTGCAATGGGTAAATTCATCCATGTGGCATTCTGGTTTTCCTCAATAATTTTTTCAATGTCATTTTGATATTTAAAAGCCTCATTTGAAATATAGCCATATTCATTTGATAAAACGAAGTTATCCTCAGTGTTATAATAATAAACTTCTTCAATCATATTGTTGTTTAACTTTGAGAGTTTTAATTGTTGGAGCAGCTCAAGGTGTGCGGATATATTTTGGCTAAACTGTGGGGCGGAAAAAGAATCCTGAATAACTGGTAAAGACGCTAGTTGGTGGGATTCTAATTCAATTGATTCAAGAATCCTCTCTACTCGTTCCTTAAACAAAACTAAGGAAGCTTCGGAATCACTTTTGATTTGGTCTGTTAACGATGTAGTGGCGAAATAATAGTAGAGTCCGCCAATTAGAAGGACCGAAATAAATGCAGACATACAGCCAATCCAAATTAACCGGTAAAAGTATCGTTTTTGGTTTCTTTCTTCCCTACTAAAATATTTTAAGATGTTGTTCAATCTTTTTTTCACCCTATCTCACCACTTTACATGTTTTCCATTCCCTATGGTAAAATTCGACATCCCCATAAGATTCCCTCTAGTTAACTGAATTTATAAAAAATTACCAATAGTAAGACTCCATCTAATGGACAATACCACAGTCTAAAGGACTGTGGTATTGAATTCTTTAGGTCTATTCCCTTTAGGTGTATATCCTGTGCCTTCTATTCCTTCCAGATTGCTTTGTACGATTCGTCGAATTCCTTAAACGCTTGTTTGAATTCCTTTTTATTTCTCAAACCATCAATATATTCCTCAAATTCTTCTACTGACATATCCCCAACAATGGTTTTAACCACATTGCTTACCCATTCATTTTGGTATCGCGGCCATAAATCTGTCCAAGTGTCGGATTTGACATAAGCGTAAGGATTCACTTTCCCTATCTCTTCAAAGTGAGCCGTTTCCTCTAAAATTCGGTCATTGTATTCTTTTGGTGCATTCTTATCCACGCTTTTCATCCACGTCGTATAGGCTAGAGGCAAAGGCTGCTGAACAGATGTTCCTATTTCCGTCTTGCCTACTTCCGTTGTGACTTTATTTCCTTTATCATCAAGCGTATAGTGAACCCCTTCTTGACCATAGAAAATAAAATCGAAAAACTCAGGCGTATTTGTTTGCTCAAAATAATCCAAGATTCGCTTCACTTTTTGTTCTGATAGCTTAGATGAAAGCATCAAGTTTCCATATACACCAGGCTCCAATTGGACTGCTGGTCCCTTAGGTCCCTTTAGATCAAGGACAATTACTTCTGCATCAGGTTGTGATTTTTTAATAGACTCTTGGAACATCCATGCTCTCCAAATATTTCTTGTATAAGAGGCTGCTCTTCCAGATTCAAACATTTCTTGAGTCTGAGTAGTGCTCATGGTAGCAAATTCTTTTGGCAAAATCCCGCGAGAATACAAATCTCTAAAATACTTGACTGTTTCGACATATCCAGGATGAAGATTATAATGGATCATCCCACCATCTTCATCATACGCAGGATCCAACGCTCCAAAACCTGCAGCAAATGTCGTGTGAATTCCGTCTCCACCATAGGAATGGACATGACCGATGGTGTCATCTTTTCCATTTCCATCTGGATCTTGTTTGACCATGGCTTCTAAAACATCCGCATACTCCTCTAATGTCGTTGGAACAGGAAGCCCTAAGTTGTCTAACCAGTCTTTACGGATCTTCACACCTTGGTCAATACTTGGACGGTTTCTCGGAATTCCATAGATCTTGTCATCAATTTTAGAAAATCTCCAGCCATTGGGACTAGAATGTTCTTTTAAGTTTGGATAATCACTAAAGTCACCTAAGAATTGGCCAACCTCCCAAAACGCGCCATTCTTAATGGCTTTCATTAAATTCGGACTATTAATATCGGGTGCCCAGATTACATCAGGCAAGGCTCCAGATGATAAAACCAAATCGAATTTTGTATCAAAATCACCGGATGGTACCCATTCAATATCCAATTTCGTGTTTGTTCTTTCTTGGAACTCTGTCCAGAATGCATTATTCATATCTGGAATTTCTTCAAATAGAGGTAAAATCATTTTAATTTCAAGTGGTTTTGAAGGATCTGCCACATCTTCGTCTGATTCCGAGCTTGTTTCTGAGTTATTGCTGCACCCAACTAATGCTCCCGTCATGATAAGTACGAAAACCATAAACAACGATAACCACTTTTTATTCGATACTTTCACACTTTTACCCCCTTGATCGTTTTTTTGTTTTTATGAGCGAATGATATAGAGTGCTAATCCATCACCCCTTTCAGGTGATAAATCCTAAACTATTCTTTTACAGATCCTAGCATAACTCCCTTCGCAAAGTATTTCTGCAAGAAAGGATAGACTACTAGAATTGGAAGCATCGATAAGACAATCGAAGCCATCCGGATGGTTTCTTGCGGCAGTGTTGCTTGTTCTGGTGTGGCACCGGCCTGTCCAACTGCATCTGAGCCAGAATCAATGACAAGCGTCTTGATTAGCATTTGAAGCGTCCACTTAGAAGAATCCGTAAGATAAATTAAGGCATTAAAATACGTATTCCAATGAGCTACGGCAAAGAATAAGGTAAACGTTGCGATCGCCGGCATGGAAAGCGGAATGATAATTCGAAAGAATACTCCGATATCATTACACCCATCAATTCTAGCTGCTTCTTCCAATTCAGGCGGGAGAGAATCCATGAAGCTTTTTACGACAATTAAACTCCAGGCATTGGTCAAACTAACTAAAATTAATGACCAATGTGAATTGATTAATCCAAGATTTTGGACGAGTAAAAAGTTGGGAACAATCCCCGGATTAAAGACAAGCGTAAAGATAACTGCATAGAAAATGATCTTTCGGCCAGGCAATGTTTTTCTTGTCAAACCATAGGCCATTGTAAACGTAACAACCAGATTCAAAATCGTACCAACAACCGTGATATAAATGGTATTTTTCAAAGCCATTAAAAAGCTGTTTGTTGACAAAAGATACGCATAAGATGAGAGTGAAAACTTTTCAGGGATCAAATTAAATTGAAAAGGCACATAAACTTCTGGGTCGGTAAGCGAAACACTTACGACATAAAGAAAAGGGACTAAACAAATCATCGAGATCAAAGCGATGGTGGAATAGATGATATAGTCCCCAAAGGTGAGCCGTTTTTTTGTCACAGAGCTCATCACGCAACCTCCTATTTTTCAGCGTACATTTCTTCTACAAGATTAGGCTATGATTCTATTTACATAAGGCCTTCATTGCCAAATTTCTTGGTCAGCCAATTTGCCCCTAAAATCATGATGAGCCCAATAATTCCCTTAAACATCCCTACTGCTACCCCGATACTTGTGTCTCCTCTAAGAATCCCTTGTGTATAGGCATAGGTATCAAAGACATCGCCCACTTCCATGACCAACGGATTCAGCATTAAAATAATTTGCTCAAACCCAACATCCATCATGCTCCCTAAACGAAGGATTAACAGAATGATGATGACATGTCGAATGGCTGGTAACGTGATGTGCCAAATTTGTCTCCAACGATTGGCTCCATCCATTACGGCTGCTTCATACAAACTCGGGTTGACTCCTGCAATGGCAGCTAAAAAGATAATCGTGCCCCATCCGGCATCCTTCCAAATGCTTTGAAAGGTAACGATCACCCAAAATAAATTTTCATTTGATAAGAAAGGAAACGTATTTCCAAACCAAGCATTCAATAATTTATTGATGGCCCCAACGTCTGTCGATAACATGA